>Ga0302233_10000791_pt1 | contig 24061 bp, 23 predicted proteins | sample II_Palsa_N3_1_FD_193516 | JGI IMG/M metagenome (GOLD analysis project Ga0302233, IMG submission 193516) | Peat permafrost microbial communities from Stordalen Mire near Abisko, Sweden - II_Palsa_N3_1 | ecosystem: Environmental > Terrestrial > Soil > Palsa > Peat permafrost | place: Sweden... | reverse complement strand
CCGAATTTTCTTTTCCTTCAGATACAGACGGGTTCCTGCCTTTCGGCATGGAGTACGCTAAATCAACCAATCAGATTGATCTGTGTGAGCGTTACTGCTATTGGCATAAAAATCGCGCGCTCCATGAAGGACGTGCATTTTCCCGATCCGAATTCTATCGCGCGATTGCCGGTTTCGAATCAGGTATCTCGGAGATCGCGCAGCGTGTCATGGATACGATTTGCGGGCTATTCGATACATCGGACACCGTCGATATCCGAGGCAGTTCTTACCTACAGTTTTGTGCGTATGATAAGCAGCTTCGCGCACCGGACCGCGAGTATCTTCAAGACCGCCATGAGGACGGCCATCTAATCACGTTCATCAAAGGCAATCGGGACGGCCTGGTGATTTTCCCGCACGGTGAACGACGTGCAGTTCGCCTGGGTGATGACGAGATCATCATCATCACGGGGTCGCTGCTCACGTTACTATCGGACAAGCGGATTCCGTATATGGATCATGCGGTGCTAAACCCGCGCGTACCGGTCGCCAGATCATCTCTCGTCTACTTTGTCGTGCCGGATTTAAAGGCACAGTACACCAGCTTTATTGAAAGAAAATCGCTCGATCTTGAGGCCACGGCTAACGAAAGCCACGAAGCCTTCGGAAACTCCCCATTCACAGGCACCGAGAATGGAGAGCGCATTACGGCGTAGTATGGGTGGCGCATGCCGCAATCCTGCTTAGTCAGGTAAGGAGAGATGATTCGGGTCACCTCTCCGTTTCAGCTTGTTAATATGTGGCGAACCATAACCAGGGTCGCTTAAAACAGTTGCTGCGCAAAGAGCCAGACATTTCGCGGTACAACCGAGGACCACATGCTGTCCCCTCTTCCATATATACAAGGTCTTACCTTGGAAATTGGCTTAATCATCGCTGTCGGCCCAAAGGACGCGTTCGTCATTCGGCAAAGTTTGGTTGGACATCATCTTGGCGTCATGCTGGCGATTTGCGTGGTGTCGGACGTGATTTTGATCGCAGCAGGAATGCTGGGAATCGGTACCCTGGTATCCAGCTCCTATTGGCTTATGCTCATCACCTTGGTGGGCGGCTCGCTTTATATGTGTTGGCACGGCGTAGTCGCATTGCGAGCAGCGATACTGAAAACCTCGATGCCGAGCTTGGGATCGGCGCAAGTCAAGACACTATCTCAGGTGGTGCGAGCGACAGCGGCGCTGTCATTTCTTAATCCACTGGCGCTCCTTGATAGCGCCGTGCTCATTGGAGCAGTTGGCGGCACCAAGCCGCCGGCCGATCGCATCGCATTTGCACTCGGTGCAGTATCGGCCTCGGTAATATGGTTCGTCGTGCTAATCGGCGGATGCCGAGTCGTCGCGCCATTGTTTCAGCGGGCAAGTATGTGGCGTGCGTTGGATGTCGTGATTGCCGCCATTATGTTTGTGATGGCGGCTACGACCATCCAGTCGGCGCTCTCAACCGTCGTATAGAAGCGACGACGCATATCAGCGTGCTTGGCAGGATTGAAGTACTAGGCATGCGCCGACACTTCAATCCTGCCCGCTTCGACCAAGCTCAGTGCTCGTGTTCACGCTCGCCCGGCAGCTCACGCCCGCTAAGAGAATCCCGCAATACCGGACGTTTGGACGGCGCCAAGCCGGCGTATTTATAGGTGACGGACTGCGTGCCGGTTTTCGCCGCCGGCGGCAGCTTGATCGGCTCGGCCGGCTGCGGCGCAGGATCTTGCAACATGGCTTGTTGCGCCTGCCGCTTCAGAAACGGACAGACATCCTGGGCGGCAACGTTCTTGTCATCGAGGAAGTACTGCTTCCATTCGAGATTACCTGGATCGCCGTAGAAACCCAGGTCCGGATGCGCAGGGATTTGGTCCCAGCTCGCGAGACGCTTGCGAACCTGGTTGCGCGCTTCACGGCCGATCACTTTGTTGGTGATGGTATCGACGAATACAGCGCGCGGCTGGAACAGCAGTACCATGCCCGGACCCAAATTGCGGCTATGGCGCGCCTCAAACGAGGGACACGCGCACACCACGAATGTCTGCACCCCTGCAAATGAGAACTCCCAGTCTTCGTGTGAAGGGTCGAGTTGTTGATCCGCCTCGGGGTCCGGGTCGACGTTGTGCAGAAACTGCAGCGTGTCCCAGAACTGCTTGTGATAAGCCTCATGGCTACGGATTTCAGCTTCGGGCTCGAAGAATACCGCGATGTTGTACTTGCGGTATTGCGGCAGCGTCGCCAATTCGGCAAATTTCGCCATGGTTGCGGCAAGCGGGCGCGTGTCTTGTCCATTCACAAAAGCGTAGAACATTTCCCCGCGCCGCTCCGCGATAGTACCGAAGTAACAAGGATAATCCGGGTGCATCACCTGCTCGTACAAGGCCCCGTACGAGGCTGCCAGCCAGGCGGGCGGATGCGCCGCCGCACCGAGCGCCTCACCGGAGATAATCCGGCTGGTCCAATCGCCGGCGTCGAATACCGGCACGGACACTGCTGCCGCGCTCCCAGGCTCGGCTTGCGCTGTTGTGGCTTCCTGGGTTGCTGCCCGCTTAGCCTTGTCACTGATTTGCATCGATCGCTCCATCGTCTTGATCCGTCAGGCGCCGTGCGCAGGCGCGTGCAGACGCGTCGACACCCGCCTCAAGCGGCGTGCCGGTTTGCTATTCCTAGGGGAGTGCCGCATCGTGGCCGGGCGCTTGCTCTTCCCGGCCGGCATCCCCGATTCAGGGATGCCCGTGCGGCTTACTGGCGAGTCAGTAAGTGGCCGACATATCGAGTCGCGCCTCCGTTTCTGAGAGCAAGGCGCTGATCCACTCATCCGGAATGATCGGCTGGTGGTAAGTACATTCTTCGGAAACCACGGTTGAGCCGTGCAAACGTCCGTCTGGAATCAGCACCATATCGCCCGGCTTCATCTTTAGCTGCATCCCGAGATTGCCCCAGAAAATCATGTCGCCGCTTTCGATCACGACCAATCGATGATCGTTATGCACATGAGTGGTCGAACACATTTCTCGCGGTTCGACGAAGGTCTCGCGATCGATTTCAGGACATTCCTGCGTCACGCGCTGATCGATACGTTTCGCGAAACTGCAATATTGTTCGATCGCCGATAACCAGCGTAGTTGCTCGCCCAAATCCCAACGTGCCCGCGCCGCCAGCTTGTCGCCCGCGCCCCAACCCTGACCGAATTGGTACAGCCCGCGGGCGCCGTAATGCGCTTCGATCTGAGCCATGGCGCGCTGGAAACGTCCGCTTAATTCGCGCGGCGCATCGTGCCAGGCCATGGCCGCCGCCTCCGTTTTGCCCAGCAAGTGCGGACAGGCTTCCACCAATGCCGCGCTAAACGCCAAGGCTTCGGCTTCCGCTGCATACGCCGCTCCCAGTAGGGCAAAAGCACGGTTGGGACGAGCCGCCAAGGCGTACAGCAGATTGCATTTCGCCAAGCTGGTGGGCAGATAGAATTGCCAATAGGAATGGGCTTGTTTATCTACTCCGGCAAATTCCGCGGCACGCGCCAGCAGCGCATCGTGCGGTGGCGTCACCGTGAAACCCTCACTCAAACCGGCCGTCAAACGGGGCCGATCGCCGATTGCCACAGCATCGAAGAAACCCGCGGCGGCGGCACGAGCGATGGCCACGCGTCGAGAAGGAGCCAGGCACCAACGCTGGATCAGGATAAAGCGCAGCCCTTCCAACAGGTAGTTGTTACGCTGCAAGATGGTGAAGATCTCTGCCCAAAAGGCTTTCTCATCGGCGATCAAAGCGCCGAGCCGAGCGCTGTAATCATCCACCGTAGCATCGGCCGTCGCCTCGCGCCCCACAAAATCGAAGGCGTAATTTTCCAGGAAAGGACGGATGCGCGCGCCCAGTACTTGATTGCGTTCGCTGTAGAAATCATCGAAACGCTGGAAATCATCTGTGTTTTGCCGGCGCGGCAAGCGCGCCACGGCGACCTCGTTCAAACACAGTAGCAACCGCTGCGAGGCAAGTGCCGGCAGGCGGCTGACAGTCTCTGCCCGGACCGGCTTCTTGAATTGCAGGAAAGCCAGATCCTCCGGACGCAAAGGCCGGCGATAGAAATCCTCGTCGAGTTCCAGCTCCTCCACCTCCGCGCTGCGAAAGGCATCGTGTGCCGCGAACTGGCGTATCAAGTCTAGGGTTTCTTCCCGCATCTCAAAATAAGGCGAAAACTCGAAAAGTGGCGGTAAATTTTCCACTGGGCAAACCTCCGTGAAGACTGCGAGTGATTAAATAAAAGTGTGTGGCGCAACGGCAATCAGCCGCTGGTGAGGTGCTGTGACGGTACGTCTCAGACTCTCGACCAGCAGCTCGATCACCGCATTGCGATGAGTGTTGATAAAGAAGTGGCCGGCATCCAAGGTTTCCAATTGAAACGTGCCCGAAGTCTCCCGCGACCAAGCCGACAAGTTCAGCGCATCGCGACTGATTTCATCGGCGCTCCCACCGATGGCCAGCACCGGGCAGGCCAAAGGCGTACGCGCCCGATATTGATAGCTGCCGCACAGATGAAAATCGGCCCGTAGGTAAGGCAGCACCAGATTCATTAAATCTTGGTTGAGCAATAGCTCTTCCGCCGTGCCGTTCAATAAACGCATTTCGTCCAGCAAAGCGCCCTCGGGACATGTCAGCCAGTCCAGCGCAGGTTTGCGGCGCGACGGCGCCACACACGCGGAAGCGCCGAACCACATCGGACTCTCGCCGTAGCGCTCGCGCACCGCATAGGCCAGTTCAATACCGATCAGCGCACCCATGCTATGACCGAAGATCGCAAACGGTTGATCCAGGTCGGCGCGCATATCGGCCAGCAGCAGATCGAGCAGTTCAGGCCAGTGGTGCACGAGCGGCTGACGATGACGCACACCCCGCCCGGGGATATGCAAGGGAATCAACTTGATCCATTTCGGCAAATGCGCCGACCACTCGCGGTAGATCGTGGCGCTGCCACCCGCATAAGGCAGGCAAAAAAGATTCAGCGATGAACCCGCCGCGCTGATGCGAGTCCGGTTCACTGTCATTGCGCGCTCACGGATGTTGCGCCATCGCGAGCCATGGCTTGCCGCAGGCTTAAGGGCCGCATATCGGTCCAGCATGCCTCGATATAAGCGAGACACTCCGCCTTCTTGCCCTGCTTGCCGACGCTGCGCCAGCCCGCGGGCATGGCCTTGTAGCTCGGCCATATCGAGTACTGCTCCTCGTGATTGATCAATACCTCGAATTCGGCACTCTCATCGTCCCAACTCATTCCTTACCCCTATGCAAGCTAATTTAGTCAAATCATCGCACCCATTGAATGCGAATCATTCTCATTCAATGACGGAAATTATGCTTCGGAGCGTATATTGTCAAGTGAATTAGCGAGATGAATCGGACCGAATGTCCGAAAGCTTGCTCAGATGGCTAGCAAAACTTGAAGACGGGCAAACCCGTTTCAAGCTTCGCTATAAGCGATACAGGCGAGGTAACCGGGCAGATCGCGCAACCATTGAAAACGCAGCGCAGCCGCGCCACTAAAGGCAGGTGCACTCTCGGCGTGCGGCTGTTGCACACCCTCACCGCCCAGCTCGATAGTCAGTGCCAGCAGGCCTTCTGTAATCCCCAAACCCAAAGCTTTCAGCAAGGCTTCTTTGGCCGTCCAGCAGCGGAAAAAATAATCGTGTTGCAAAGCCACCGGCGCACACTCGATCGACCGTTGCTCTGCGGCACTACAGACCAGTCTCGTCAGCGCACGCCAATCGAGTGCCATGTCGAGACGCTCGACATCGACTCCGACAATGCGCGTAGACGAAAGCGCAATCAAGGCATGGGGGCCGGTATGCGAGACATTGAACGATACCGCCGGGTAGTGCTCCAACGCCGGCCGCCCATGCGGGCCGGTCACAAAGCGCAGTGTCTCGGGCGCCGCGCCTACATGCCGCGCGAGTAATGCGCGCAAGCTTGAACGGGTCGCCACAAAGCGGCTCCGATCCGCCACCGCACGATAGCGGTCGGCACGCGCACGCTCATCGGCATCGAGCAGCCGCGTCATCTCATCCGACACCCCCTCCCGCTCGGAAATCGCGACGTGCCAGAGCTCAATCTCCGCAGGCCATCGGCTATCTGAAAGCATTTGCACGGGCCATCCTGCCATCCCACCCCCCTCTTTTGTCGAGCCGACACTATAAAACGCTTAACGCGTTTGCCGCTCGAATTGTCATGTGCGCGGTACACATGGCCGCTCATACGCCGCCGTCGCCAGGAACGCTGCGCGCCTCGGAACGGCTTTGATCTGACCCCCGCTTCAAGCCATAAAATCATTATCTCGGATCGAAACACATCAATCAGGTGAACTTTTATTTTATTAAATCGCAACAGCTTTCAATTATTGAAATTAACCCTTTCAATTATTATCTGCAAAACATCATATCCGAAAAAGAAATCACCACCCATAGGGTCAAATATCAAAACTATTATAACTGATAGTTACTGTACGGCATAAACCGCTCTACCATTTGCGGCAATGAACAGGCAATGGATACTCCTCAAACCATTGAAAATAAAGACTTTGATTATTTAGTGCCAAGTTACCGCAAGCGTTTCGTAATCAAACTATCCCACCATCGCGTATTTTTTAAAATACAAAATATTAAATGCGGATGTAAATGGAGGAATCCATCGGATAGACGTATTAAATGCCGCGCAGCGATAAATGGCCAACCAGGAGATACATCAAATGCTGCTAGATTGGACACCGGAACAAAAGGCTTTGCGCCATCAATATCAAACTATCGGCGCGGGAATTTTCGAACGGCGGCGTACTGAAGCGGAAGGTTTCGACCACATCGGATGGCAGCAACTCTGTGACGCAGGGCTGTGGCAGATGGTGATCCCGCCCTCTCATTGTGGTACAGGCGTGGACTGGTGGAACTTTACGGCGGCACTCGAAGGCCTGTCATCGTCGATCCGCTCGCCGGCCCTGCTGCTTTCCATCATCACCCAGGCCGGCATGGTACGCGCCCTGACGCTCTACGGCAGTACGGCGCAAAAGGATCGCTATTTCAGCGCTATTTTGCGAGGCAAGCTCAGTGCCACGGCGATTGCCGAACATAGCACCGGCGCCGATCTGCGCAATATCGAGACGACCCTGACCCAGGACTGGGAAGGTTATCTACTACAAGGCAATAAATACAACATCGCCCATGCCCCTTTGGCGGACTTTATGCTGGTTGTGTGCCGGCTGGCGAACACGGAAAAAAATAGCACCGCCCTGGTCTTGCTGGACCGCGACCATCTCGGTGTAAGTAGCAGTGCGCAGGACAACAAATTAGGGGTACGCGACTTGCCGACCGGCAGCCTGTGCTTCGATAACGTGCGGCTGGAAGAGCGCCAGTTGCTGGGAAAGCCGGGCGACGGGCTGCATGAGCTAATCGATATTATTTCCCTGGGGCGTCTGTATTACGCCCTGATCGCCGCCAATGTAATCGAGCCCTATTTGTCGGATGCGATTCATTACGGTCGGAATCGTCGTAGTTTCAACAGTCCGGTAGACAGCTATCAGTATGTCATCAGTATAAAAATCGGTATCGAACGCACCCGCTGGCTGGCTTATGCGGCACTCAGTCAACTCTTGAATGGCCATGCCGACGCCTTGATGACCTGCTCGATTGCCAACTTGGTGGGCGCGGAAGACTTGATCAGCAGCGCCCTGGGCTTGGTCAAGCTGTACGGCAGCGTCGGTTACCAGGACGGCGGCATCGCGACCTTCGCGCGCGATGCGCTGGGATTCTCAAGCATCGGCGGCACCGAGGAAATACACCGGAAAAATATTTTCAGCCAACTCACTCGATTGGCTGCCTGATCGATAATTTATTATTTACATAAATTCATTATCAATTATTATTTAGTTAATTAGCTTGAAAAAACTATCGAGCTGGGGTACAAAATGCAAAATGAATACTTCAAAATTGGTATTGAAGTCAAATATCGACATGCCAATTCGACAACATACATCAGCGGCCCGATTTATTATGAACATATTCAGGATTCTTACGTCAAATATATGCACGCTTTACTGAACCTCGACCATTCTGAAAAATTGCCGAAAATCATGCTCAAAACGCCCGGCGAATATGTCCAATCGGTCAAATTAAATGATTCGCGGGTTGTCGAATGGCGCACGCCCGGATTTAGCAGCAAGCGTTTTGAAATGGAATATCGAATCTACCGCCACGATCTGGAGCCGGCACGAATTGCCCTGGGTGTATGCACTTATTCAAGCGAGGCGAAAAAGTCGAGAGATCTCGTGCACGCTTCGCCGGCCTCCGCCTGATACCAGGCTATGGGGAAAAAATTCATGACTATTCCATCTGAAAATTTCTCGGTTTATGACGTTTCCGCTTTTCCCATCGTGCTCTCCAAGAACGAAGCCATGGTGCCCGGCTACGCCGGACAGTGGGAAAAGGAAATTACCTCCTTGTTGCAATACGGCAAGCCGTTTGTGCTTGTCTTCCTCCCCCCGCGCGATGAGGAAACGCTTGCGGACCGTAAACATCGGGGCATCTGGTTACAGCAAAATAGGCAGGAACTGGCGCAGATCTGCCGAGCGTTAATCAGCGTCGAACCCGATCCGCACGAACGCATGCTGGCCAAGGTCCAGTCGGAAGTCGTGGGCAAGGCACTGGGTATCCCGCTGGAAGCTGTCGCAACTTTTGAGGAAGCCGTTTCGGTTGGAAAAAAATTGATTGCGGAGGCAATGTGAATCATGAGCATAGGCAGACGCAAAAGCTCATGCCGTGTACGCCACAGTGCATCCAGCACCATCCTCAAGCGCTCTGCTCGGGGCTCAGATGATCGCTCGAGCCACCGAATCCATGCATAGCGCAGACATCTAACGTTATCGATTGGAGCCACCATGCAAGCCCACGAATTTATGCATCACGACATTTCCGAGTTCCCCTTGGTCTGGGCCCGGCACGACGCGCCTGAGACCCATCCCGATGTCTGGATCGCCGAGATGGAAGACCTGCTGGGTCGCGGCCAATGCTTCGTTTTATTAGTCGACATGAATGCGCAAACCGGCTCAATGGACCGGCAAGCCCAGATGACATGGCAAATGACCAACCTCGAAGAACTTAAACGACTGTGCCTGGCCTTTATCGCGATTGAACGCGATCCGGTGGCACTGGAGAAACTACAACATCGTTCGGCACGCATGCAGGAAAAGTTGGGTTTGCGATTTCGGGCAGCAGCCAGTCCCGAGAAAGTCAAAGCCATCGGCCGCGAAATGATCGCCCTGACCTTGCCGCAATGACTCTCGATTCAACTCGAAATATCCATTATGTCGCTCGCGCATATGTGCAATTGCACACTTCACATATGCAGCAAGACGTCGCAAAAACTGAAATGCCCTTGCCAAGCGTTAAACCGCCTGGCAAGTCATAAGGAAACCTTGAGGCAGATATGTCGAAAGACAAAGAATAGTTGTCGATATCGCATAGCAATACCTAGTAGTGAGCTGATTTAATAGATGTAACAAGACGCGGTCAGCGAGATGAACTCCATCCGCCGACCGGCAGTACACAGACGCAACAAAGCTTATTAGCTTCAATATCGTGGAGGTCTATCATGGAATATTTAGGTTGTTTGGATCTACTCAAATCGGGAACCGAAGAAGAGATTATGCACAGCTTGGCCGACACTGCTGCCAACGTGGGTTTCGAAAAAATCATCTTCACGGTGTTCCCGCGTCGCAATACGCAGTCTGGATCAACTTATACCTACAGCAACTGCGCACCCGAGTGGATGCAGCGCTACGAGGAACAAGCATTTGCCACAATCGATCCCTGCATGGAACACTGCATGAATCGCAAGCTGCCCTTGATTTGGGACGAAACCCACTTCGTAACGGAACAGCAGCAGATGCTGTATCGAGAGGCCTGCTCATTTGGTTTACCGGCCGGCGTCACCCTGCCCGTGCACGGCGATCGAGGCGAGGTCGGCATGCTGACCTGCGCCACCGCGCAAGCTCCGAGGATGGCACTGGACGATATCGTCAGCGCGCTGCCCCACTTGGTCTTGCTCAGGGACCTGGCATTTGAATCGTTCTCGCGCTTTGCCGTGCCGCCCAGACCCGTCGATGTGCCCAAACTGAGCCGCCGGGAAACCGAGTGCATGAAATTGAATGCCGCCGGCAAAACCTCCTGGGAAATCGGCAAACTGCTGTGCATCACAGAGTCCTGCGTCAATTTCCATTTCAACAACATCCGCCGCAAGTTCAGTGTGTCGCATCGACATGAGGCGGTGATCCGAGCGCTGGAATGGGGGTTGATTAATTAAGCGAAGTGTTTGGTGCTCTCCTGCGTCTTGGATAGCCTGCTGAAGATATTCGGCAGGCGACGCAGTTCGCTTGGTCTTGAATTCGACTTTGCTTCCTAAGTCGTTGGAACTTGTGCGCGGCCGATGTTCACTACGGATATCGAGCGAGCGGAATCGGCTGCCTCGCCAATGAATCAGGAGAGTAACAGCAATGCCACGTTTACCAAGATTTCCAACAACGCCGGCAGATTTTCAAAACGTAACACGGGGACTAGGGCGACTGCCGTCAAATACAGCGCTCGTGTCGGCCAGTTCTGCGTCTAGAGAACAAGAGCTCCCTCCCGGAACACCTAAATTTGAGCAACGTAGACCACTCCTAGGAATACTCAAACCAACTCTGAGCCCACTAGCGCAGAGGACCCTGAATAGAGAAAAACAAGCCAAGCCTACAGGGAATAAAGCACGCTTTACAACAAATGCCCCAGAAGTACGCGAATCTAACGACATAGCGTACGAAATAGAAAAACGTGACTGGCATCGAGCAACACCGCCCGAAAAAAAGATGATTCACAAAAAAATGAGGACGTAAGTCGGTGGAAAACTAAAATTTAACGAACGCGGGTTGGATTCCAAAAAACAGGAATCCTAACCATATTCTTCGGGGCTATCTCAGCTTAATTCTAAGATGCATCCGGTCTAAGATTTTTATATTCCCAGTCTTACGTAGCCCCGCTTGCCATACCTACCACCCAACACCCTGTTACAAATATAATTCCACCCTGAATAGTTAATTTTGGTATTATTTTGAGATGAACCATCCCAAGCGTTTAAAACAATCGGAAACCGAAGCCATCGTGGCGCGTGCGCATCAGCGCGCCGCGGGCGTCGCGCTGGGCGACGTCAGAATCGGCATTTTGATCCGGCAAAGCCATAGCTTGATCATGGACGAACTGAGCCGCAAGCTCGTGCCGTATGGCTTGAGTAATGTTGCCTACTTCGCCATGAACATGCTCTACAGCACCTCCGACAACCTCGCGAACCCTTCCGAGCTATGCGTCATCACAGGCGAGACACGCGCCAATATGACGCGCATCTGCGACGAATTGGTCGATAAAGGCCTGATGCGCCGCGTTACCAATCAGGAGGATCGCCGCCGCGTCGATCTCTCGCTGACGGATGAAGGTGTCGCCTTGTTGAAAACAGCCGTGCCCGAGCTGCGCAAAAAGACCCATGTCATGATGAGCATCTTTAGTGAAGCCGAGAAAGCCACCCTGGTCGACTTATTGACTCGCTTGAACCAGAAACTCGAAGGCTAGTATCCGGCTGATGACGCGCCTGCGGGCGTGTTTTTTTTCGCGCAAATAGTTACTTATTGAATTATATTTATATTGATTATATGAAGCGCAACAAACTCATTTCGATACTTGCCAGCCTCGTTCTGGCGGGTTGCATCATCCCACCCACCAAGGATGCCGCGCCCATATTACGCGAGCCGCAGCCCGGCGAACTGGCGGGTAGCGGTGTAGCGCAATGGCCCGCAGCCAAGTGGTGGCAAACGTTCGACGACGCACAGCTCGATGGGCTGATCCAGCGCGCCTTGCTGGATTCGCCCAGCATGGCGGTGGCCCAAGCTCGCATCCGGCAGGCCTCGGCTTCGGCCGGCGAAGTGGCGGCACAAGGCGGCATGGACTTGTCAGCCAATGCCCAGATCACGCGTCAGCGTTATTCGAGCAATTCCATCTACCCACCACCGCTGGCCGGCGCCTACGACACCAGCGGTCTGCTGGAATTCAATTTCAACTACGACTTCGATTTCTGGGGCCGCAACCGCAGCGCTTTGCAAGCGGCATTAGGTCAGCGCGCGGCGGCGGAAGCCGAATCCGAGGCGGCAGCGGCGGCACTCTCTGCGGCCGTGGCCAAGAGCTATTTCCAATGGCAAGCGCTGAATACGCATCTGGCCGTGTTGCGTGCCATTGAGACCGAGCGCGACACGCTGCTCGAACTGGAAGCCCGACGCGTCAAGGCGGGCGTCGCCGCCGGCGACAATCTGCATCCGCTGGCCGCCGACGCGGCGGCGCCGCATCAAACTTTGGTACAGCTCGAAACGCAGCGCGATCAGGCCTTCTATCAACTTCAATCGCTGCTCGGCGGCAGCCGCGCCTTGCCTGCGCTGCAAGCCATGCCTCTGCCGCGTGTCACGGCGGATCTGCCCGCGAATCTTCAGTTGCATTTGCTGGCGCGACGCCCCGACGTGAGTGCCGCACGAGATCGCGTACAAGCTGAGTTGCACAACGTGGATGCGGCGCGCGCGGCGTTCTATCCCGATGTCAGCATCAGTGCCTTCCTTGGGCTCGATAGTCTGGCGATGGGCGCACTACTGCACTCGAGCAGTCGCACACTGGGTGTAACACCCGCCGTCAGCCTGCCGATTTTCGACGCCGGCCGGGTGCGCGCCAATTTGAATGGTAACCGTGCAGATCTGGCGCTGGCTGTTGCGCAATACGATCAAGCGGTGCAAACGGCAGTGTCCGACGTCAATGATGCCTGGGTCCGATTGCATGGCATAGAACGCGAACAGGCACCGTTGGAGCAACAGATCCAAGCCCGTCAACGTGACGTAAGTAGTGCTCAGCAACGCCTTAAGGCCGGCATTACCGATCGGCGCGAACTGGTGCGCAATCGCTTGAATGTTTTGAGTCTGCAAGACCAGGAAATTGACCGTCATGCGCAGGCGCTCGCCGCGCAAATCGATCTGGTCAAGGCCCTAGGCGGCGGCTACTCGATGCCCGGCACGCCCCCTTCCCTCTAAATCAACGTATAGATAATTCATCATGAGCAGCCCCAATCCAACTCCCGCCGCCACCGGCTCGCGCTTCAAGATGCTCGGTATCGCCGCCGCGCTATTCGCCGCCATCGGCTTAAGCTACGGCATCTATTACGCCGTCGACGGCCAATATCATGAAGAGACCGACGACGCCTATGTCGGCGCCAATCTGGTCTATGTGAATGCCCAAGTCACGGGCACCGTGACGGCCTTGGGTGCGGACGACAACCAGCCGGTCACAACCGGCCAGATGTTGGTGCGCCTCGATGGCGCCGACGCGCTCGTGGCACTGGCCGATGCCGAGGGCCGCCTGGGCGAAACCGTGCGGCAAATCCGTCAGCAATTCCGCGCGGTGGATGAAGCCAATGCCGTACTCGCACAACGCAAGACCGATCTGCTGCGCGCCCAGAACGACTTGCAGCGCCGGGTTCAGCTTGCCGGCAGCGACGCTCTTTCCGCGGAAGATCTGGCGCACGCCAGGGAAACGGTCGCGTCCGCCAACGACGCACTGACCGTCGCCGCGAAACAATTGGCCTCGGCACGCGTGCCGACGGAAGGCACTACCCTGCGGCAGCAACCCAGCGTGCTGCGCGCCCGTGCGGCCTATGTACAGGCTTATCTCGCCGTGCAGCGCAATCAGATCCCGGCGCCCGTCGATGGCTTTATCGCCCGGCGCTCGGTGCAAGTCGGCCAGCGTGTAGCACCGGGTAATGCCTTGCTGGCGGTGGTGCCGCTGCAAGGTGTCTGGATCGATGCAAATTTCAAAGAGCCGCAATTGCGCCATATCCGCATCGGTCAGGCGGCCACGGTCAGCACCGATATATATGGCAGCCATGTCGAATATCACGGCAAGGTCGCCAGCATTTCAGCCGGTTCCGGCGGCGCGTTCTCGCTGCTGCCGCCGCAGAATGCCACCGGCAACTGGATTAAAGTGGTGCAGCGCGTGCCGGTGCGGATCGCACTCGACCCGCTCGAATTGCAAGCTCATCCTTTGCGCGCCGGTCTGTCCACCGATGTGACCATCGACACTCATGCACGCGACGGCCGCGTCGATACCGCCTTGGCACTGCCTCATGCGGCGCTGGAAACCACGGTATTCGACAGCTTGCTTGCCGGTGCCGAAGCGCACGCCGACACCATTATTGCGCGTGAAGCGGGACACGACGAATGAGCACGCCTACGCCCGCTGCGCAAACACCATTACCCGCCGGCGTGCTGGCACTCTTTACGGTCGCGGTTGCGCTGTCCACCTTTATGGAGGTACTCGATACCTCGATTGCCAATGTGGCGATACCGACCATTGCCGGCAATCTCGCGGTCAGCGCCAACAAAGGCACTTGGGTCATCTCATCCTATGGTTTGGCGGCTGCTATCGTAGTGCCGCTGACGGGCTGGATCGCCAGACGTTTTGGCGAGGTGCGCACCTTCGTCTGGTCTGTACTCCTATTCACTTTGGCCTCCGCCTTATGCGGCATGGCCACCAGCCTGCCGATGCTGGTTGGCTTTCGCTTCTTGCAAGGGCTGGTTTCAGGTCCGATGGTGCCGCTCTCGCAAACCCTGCTGCTGTCGAACTATCCGCCGCATAAACGTGGCATGGCGATGGGGCTGTGGGCCATGACCGTGGTGGTCGCCCCCATTTTCGGGCCCTTGCTGGGCGGATACATTACCGACAATCTATCGTGGCCCTGGATCTTCTATATCAATGCGCCGATCGGCATTTTCTCGGCCATCGTGACCTATCGCTTATTGGGTAAGCGCGACACGGCCACCGCCAAACTACCGATCGATGTCTGCGGGCTGGTACTGATGGTCTTGGGCGTGGGCAGTTTGCAATTGATGCTCGACAACGGCAACGATCTCGATTGGTTCAATTCGAACGTCATCGTGACACTGTGCATCGTGACGATTGTCGCACTCACCTTCCTGATTATCTGGGAACTGACCGACGAGCACCCGATCATCGATTTATCGCTGTTCAAAGCGCGTAACTTCCGCTTTGGCGTGATCGCCATGGCACTCGGTTATATGTCGTTCTTCGCCATGACCGTATTGTTCCCGCTTTGGCTGCAAACCGTGATGGGCTACACGGCGACCTGGGCCGGCATCGCAACCTCGCCTGTAGGTCTTCTGGCCTTGGTCTTGTCACCGCTGGTCGGGCGCAATGTGCAGCGCTTGAACCTGCGTTTGGTGGCCAGCTTTGCCTACATTGTGTTTGCTATCACGGCCTATTGGTTTTCGACTTTCACACTCGATACCTCGCTCAGCCTGATCTTCCTGCCGCGCCTGGCGCAAGGCATTGCTGTGGCATGTTTCTTTGTGCCGATCAACCAGATCATCATGTCGGGGATTCATCCGTCCCGCTTGGCGGCTGCATCGGGTTTATCAAACTTCTTCCGCACCCTGTCGGGCAGCATGGGCACGGCCATCGTCGTGACCTTATGGGACCATCGGACCCAGATGCATGCAGTACGTCTGGGCGAAAATATCACGCGCAACGGGGTCGCCACGCAAGCATATGTTGGGCAGCTCACACAGCAGGGAAGTTCGACCGAGATGGCTTATGCGCAAATTCAAAACGTGATTCAAGCGCAAAGCGCGATGCTGGCGACAAGCGAAGTGTTCTGGGGTATTTCCGTGCTGTTCATATGCCTGATCGGCCTGATCTGGCTCACGCGGCCGCCCTTCGGCATCGCAGGAGGCTCTGCGGGCGGGCACTAAAAACCCGGGACAGACCACGATTAATCGCAGTTAATTGTGGTCTGTCCCGGGTTTTACTAGTTTAAATCCAACCGAGTACGCCGGCAAAAACAATCAAAGCAAGACCTACCCCGCCGGCCAGAGTGCTCACCACAGCGATCTGCCTCCGACGCGATGGCATATCGTGAACCCAATATGCCACCAGGAAAAAGGGCAGATAACCAATCAGGAAAATCAGCCACGGCGCATGCAGATTCCAGGCGCGCCATTCCCAAGTCAGTGCACCGATATGGTTCAGCCAGCATTCGACCAGCACGCAAAGCAGCGAATTGGCCATGGCCATCAGCCAGCGATTGCCGATACCGAGAATTTTCAGGCGCGGGTCCGGCGGTAGCATGCGGACACTCGCCAATCCCATGATGGCAAACATAAAGCTGATTTCGACATTCAAACCGACCAGTATCACATACGCCGAATTGCCGTTAGGCGTCCCCCATACAGGCGCGAAGCCGGAGAAATGCAAGACCAGGCCGTTGCAGATTTCATTGATCCAATCCATAAGCCAGAAAGCCGCACCGGCCAGCACCACATTCCAACGCTGCTCGGCCGCTTGTTCCGCGTACGCATAAACCACAATCAGCAGCAATGGTATGGCATACCAATGAAAATGCGAGGCGTCGCGAACCAGTAACTGCGATTGCGCGGCCGAAGGGGTCATCATGGGCAGCCTTTGACAAGAGGAAAACCCGGGACAGACCACAATTAACTGCGATTAATCGTGGTCTGTCCCGGGTTTTCAAACCACGATCAATAGGTGATCAGCGATTCTACCCAAGAATGGGTGCCCATATCGCTGCTGCCGTTCTGCATCCAGTCATAGCTACCGGATTCGGCACCTTCGCCGGGCCATGGGTTCATAAAGGCGATGTTCTGCCCGTTGTCATCATAGCCGTCGATCACCACAAAATGGCCTCCGCCGCCCGTCCACTGCCAAAGGATCACGACGGGATTGCCGTTATCGATGGCGGAAGCAATAGTGTTGTAGGCAATCGGCTCCTCGTAATCGTATGAATTCCGATTTCCCAAGGACGATAGAATGCCGGAAATCCCTGTGTTCCCGGTCATGTAGTTGGGCGAATTGCCGGGCCCGCCGTCGTCCCAATCAAAATCGCTTTGCCCACAGGCATAGTCGATATTACTGGCCCAATTGGCGATGCCGCATTGCGTCGTGGATACGTTACGGTAAGTCAGTACGGCATTGGAGTCCGCATCCCAGCACCACTCGCTATGCTCCTGCGTGACAGTGGGCACATTGAGCTGGGCCGATGCGGCGAACACCAGCAGCGGAAAGGCCAAACCGAGTGCGCACAGCAAAGAGGAAACTGTCGATTTTTTTTTCATGAGTATCTCCTTCTAGTGTGCCGAACGGGGAAAGTTCACAGCCGTGCGCACACGGGTCACCAAACTCGGCAGTATTTGCGTCTCCGGCAGCGCGCTTGCGGTATCGGGGGCGGCCTGATTCAGATCGACTACACCGGCACTTCTGGCCATGGCGGCCGGATGCGCCAGCATCACGCGCGCACTCAGTAAAGGAATGTATTGAGGCTGAGCGCCCGTCGCCGGCATCACTTCAATCAAATCTGTGACACCCTGCTGGCTGCGGATAAAGCGCAATTGAGCCGTCGGTTCCCGGCTGGCGTAACGCGACACCACGTCGTTGATTTCGCGTGCCATCTCGCTGGCGCCGGCCATCACGGTTTGCCATTGGCCGTGCATTTTGGCCACGGTAATCAAACCCACCGCATGTCCATTGCTAAGGACTACAAATCGCCATTCCCCGCTGGGATGCGCGCTGGCGTCGATGCTCTTGCCCGCCAGCAAGGCGTTCGGCTCAAGTAGATTGACTTCGAAGCCATAGCCGAGGGTCGCCTGGCGCAACTGCGCGACCTGATCCACAGCCAGGATTCGAGGTGCACCGGTTTGATCGCCGTTGGCGATTAGTCGATTCACCAACACGCTTAAGCCTTCTGCCGCAGCTTGGCGTTGAGGACTGCCTTGCGTGAGTGTGATGGTAGCCGGTGCAGAGTCGCCGGCTACTGCCGCCATGGCGGGTTGCCATGCAGCGGAGTACAACGCCAAGCCGATCAGTGCCGGCAAGGCCAAGGCACGCGTTTTGAGTATTCGCATTGAAACACTCCCGAGATAAATGACATATGAGCCAGACCATGTGAAAAGACCCGTGCGGGCGCTGGCCGGACCCGCAAGTTAAAGATCTGTGCAGCACAAACCGGCTGACCGCTTGGCTTACCAATGGGGTTAAAGCAATATTTGAATTCAGCCACTGACCAGGCTGCAATGACTTCGATGACTTAAGCAGAACGCACTACCGTTACTTTCGATTTATTTTTATTCGCGAATGGCTTTGGCGCAAAAAAGGAATTTCTTTTGAGTTGATGCAGTGCCAACTTTATCAATTTCAATGGTTTTATCGAACTTCCATTCAATCAGCTGACAAATCGCTATCAATTTAATTGCATAACAACTCAAACCAATCTCGAAGCTGAATATAGGTTTTAAATTTTGTGATTTCAAGATGAAAAAAAATTATATAAATAATGGCACTTTTTTATAAATACATATTTGGCGAATAGCTCGCCATCAATTGATGGCAAATGCTATTTTCACTCATGAAAACCTTGTTTTAATCTGAAAACTTGCATGTGTCATCGATTTGACATGAAGAAAAAAAGATAGATTTGTTACCGGAAATAACTTTTTTGATCAATTTTTTAGTCCACTCCAGGTTGCTGGAACCACTCCAGCTCGCTGAAAACTGCCCGATGGCGGCGGGAAATCGGGGGCGCAGCGCCCTGACAGCAATCGGGCTCGCCGGTGAGGGTCAATCCCGTCGATGAAGCTTTGGGCGAGTTATTCCCATACGACGAGCAGGGTGATCATGATCGCGGTGGCATTGCGCCGCGTGCCGCTTTTTTTGAAAATCCGGCCTCATTTTCGGAATCGAGATCTGCCGCAGGCGCAAAAACACTCTGCGCACAGACCCTGAAGAATTACCAAATATTTCTCTTTTCCTGTCTTTTATTCAGTATGACAAATTAATAAATACCAATCACCAGCAAGGCCTCCAAACTGTCCCCGATTACGCCAGTAGCCCTCAAGCGGAGCCGCCGGCAATTCAATTCAAGGTATGTCATACGGACACAGAGCATTGAAATCCTCGAATCAAATCAGGATATTTCAAAAACCATACAATTAGCTGTCAAAATTATAATTTGATATGGATCTATTTTATTTTTCTCAAGCCAATCGCGAACAAATTATCCAAATCATTCAATAAGATACATCCGATTCAACAATTAACATCATAAGTTTCAACAAAAGCAAAATAGCTTTTCATATTTAATTTATTTTTTTCCAAAGAAAAAATCTGCTACTTTAAAAATACTCAATGACTCGTTGAGTATCGTTAGTTTAATTAACCATAACAATGGCTCAGGATACTTCGGAGATTTAATCCGGAGACATAAGAATCCCTGGCAAACCCACTTCTCGTGGCATTGTTGTCCTTGGAGATCAGATGAAATCGACATCACCAGCAGGGCGTTCGGCAGTTCGTCTAAGCAAAGCTGCAGCATCTGCCTTGCTTCTTACCTTGGTATCGATGGCGGCACATGGTGCGGCAAGCAACGCGCCCACGGCTTGGGCCAATACCGATACCAAGGCGTTTATTGCACCGACGCAAACCCGAGCCCTGTTTGCGACGCCGCAGCTTGAACTCGCCTCAGGCGAGTCCGCGCATATTGTTGTCAGCCTGAAGTTGCGTCATGAAGCCCAATTGAAAGAACTGGCTCACGCCGTCAACGATCCGAGCAGTGCCCATTTTCATCATTACCTGACGCATCAGAAATTTCTCTCGGACTACGCGCCGACCGAGGAGCAGGTTCAGCGTGTCGTCGCCCATCTGCGTAAAAGCGGGTTTATCAATATCCGGGTTGCAGCCAATCGTGTCCTGATTTCGGCCGAGGGCACCGCCGGCGCTGTCAAAACAGGTTTCAACACGCCGCTGGTGCACTATGAGTTGAACGGTCATTCAGGCTATGCGAATACCGCTCCGGCGCAAGTACCGCAGGCATTGTCGGGGATCGTCGGTTCGGTGTTAGGACTGCAAAACGTAGCACGCGCCCATTCGATGATTTATCGCGGCCCGGCTAACTCAGCTAAGCCGCTTGCCCTAGCCAAAACGGCCAGCGCCGCAACCTCGGTAGGTCACAGCCCCATCGAATTCCCGGGGCTGTATGACATCGGCAACACACCTACCGCAGCGAACACCACCGTCGCGATTATTACCCAAGGCGGCGTAAGCCAAGCGACCCAGGACTTGAACACCTTTACCAGTGCCAACAACTTGGCTACGGTGAATGTACAAGCCACGCCGACGGGCGATCCGAATGGTAACTACAACGACGACCCCCAAGGTGAAGATGAATGGGATCTCGATAGCCAGTCCATCATTGGTGCGGCGGGCGGCGCGGTCAATCAGCTGATTTTCTACATGGCCGATGACAATGCCTCCGGCAACACTGGTTTGACCCAGGCGTTCAATCAAGCGGTCTCGGATAACCTGGCGAAGGTGATCAACGTCTCGCTGGGCTGGTGTGAAGCCGATGCCAATGCAGACGGCACCATGCAAGCCGAGGATTCAATTTTCTCCACGGCAGTGGCGCAAGGGCAAACGTTCTCGGTATCGTCCGGCGACGAAGGCGTGTACGAATGTAATAACCGTGGCTACCCGGACGGCTCCACCTACTCCGTGTCATGGCCGGCCTCATCGCCCAACGTGATCGCAGTGGGCGGCACAACGCTCCTGACCTCGGGCAGTAAATATTCGAATGAAACCGTCTGGAACGAAGGTTTGGACCAAAACGGCAAACTGTGGGCTTCGACGGGCGGCATTAGCTCGTTTGAAACCGGCGGGGCATGGCAATCGGCGCAAAGCCAATCCGGCTCGCGGGTTCTGCCGGACATTTCGTTCGATGCAGCACAGGCAACAGGCGCCTTGGTTTATGTGAACGGCCAAGTCGAGCAGATCGGCGGCACCAGCTTGTCTTCGCCGATTTTCGTCGGCTTCTGGGCGCGCCTCGAATCCGCCAATTCGAACTCGCTTGGGTTCCCGGCTGCCAACTTCTATAGCGCCATCAGCAGCACGCCATCGCTCGTACATGACGTAGTGTCCGGCAACAATGGCTACAGCGGCTATGGCTATAAAGCGGGCAAAGGCTGGGATTACCCGACAGGCTGGGGTAGTCTGGATATCTCCAAGCTAGGTTCGTATATCAGCAGCAAGGGCTTCGGCCAATAAGCGTTTGCGCCCCGTCGACCAAATCTTGGCAGACGGGGTGTCGACGTCTTAAGAGTTGTGCCCCACCTCCCGGCACAAGCCGGAAACCGAGCAAAATCCGGGAGGTGGGTTTCTCTCAGCCATGGCTCGCGCGTCTGCGCTAGTGCAAGCAGAGCGGCCGCGGTACACTGCGTCACATGACAATCTACTCCCCCTACTATCGCTACGGCATCGCTCTGGCCCTGGGCATCGCCCTGAGTTTGGGATGCGCGCAAGCAGCCCCAACACATCAGGACGATGAGACGAAGATGAAACCAGTCGCGGTCATTTCCGACACCCGCTTCGCCATCGACACACCGCAAGGCCGCGCCGAATTGCCGCTCTATATGTCGGGCCCATGGGATGTGCCGCAACCGGGCATCGTACGCGCCGTGATCGTGATCCACGGCAAATTACGCAATGCCGACACCTATTTCCACAGCGCCGAACAGGCACGTGCAGCAGCAGGAGCCTCTGCCGCCGGCAGCTTGCTGATTGCGCCGCAATTTCTCGCGGGCACCGACCTCAAAGCGCATGCAGAGCCCGCCGATCTGCTGCATTGGCGTGGCGATGCATGGATGGGCGGCGAACCGGCGGCAGGCTCTGTGCCGCTCAGTTCGTTTGCCGCGCTGGATGCCATCGTGAAGCGCCTGGCCGACCGCCGGCTGTTCCCTAATTTGCAGCAGATTACGATCGCCGGCCATTCCGGCGGCGGGCAAGTGGTGCAACGCTATGCCATCGCCATGCACGCTCTCCCGGCGCTCGCCAGCGAGCGCATCGGGATTAATTTTCTGGTCGCCAATCCATCCTCCTATGCCTATTTCGACGCCCAACGCCTGACGGCCGACGGCACGCCTGTGCACGACGTAGCGGCGCAATGTCCGGGCTTCGATGAATGGAAGTACGGCATGCAGAATCGCCCCGCGTATTTAAGCGACTACACCCCGGCGCAACTTGAACAAAGCTATGTGGCGCGCCAAGTCGATTACCTGATCGGCGGCAACGACACCGACCCGAACCAAGCCGTGCTCGACAAGAGTTGCCCGGCCGAGGCCCAAGGACCGCAACGCATGGCACGCGCGCAAGCGTATTACCATTATCTGCAGGCACGTCACCCTAGTGGCCTGAATCACAGCTTCAATATCGTGCCGGGTGTGGGTCATGATGGCGCACGCATGTTGACATCGGCATGCGCACTGAAATTGATGTTCGGCACCGGCTCGTGCCGCGATTGAACGCACGCTCCTGCATCGAAGCATAACGCGCCGCCACTCGCGGGCGGCGCAACAATATACCCGACTCGATCTTTCAGCCTATTTCCTCAGAACCATTTCCATATTATACTTTCCATGGAAATGGAGGTGTTTATGCACACGGATCTGTCGCTCAGCGCTCCCTTGCCGTCCGCAACGCTATCCAAGGCGGTGGTTCGCGCGGCTTCTGCCCTGAAAATCAAGCAGGCAACTCTCGCCGAAGTATTAGGCATTAGTGCGCCCTCAGTCTCGCGCCTGATCGCCGGCGCCTACCAAATCGAGCCGACGCGTAGCAAAGAATGGGAATTGGCCTTGCTGTTTGTACGGCTCTATCGCTCGCTCGATGCGATTGTGGGGCCGGGTGAAAAAGCCTATAGCTGGCTCAATCACGAAAATCTCGCGCTCAAGGCGCGTCCCGTGGACCTGATTCGTTCCGCCCAAGGACTGGTGAATGTCGTCGAATATCTGGACTACTACCGAGGTCGCATCTGAAGCCCGCGCCATCAGCGCCCTGGCCTGGCGCGCGGTAGAAGCGCAACATCGGGTTTCGACGATGTCGCTGGTAGACAGCCTGGCGGAACAGGAACAACTTGAAGCCTTGCTGGAGACCTCCAAACCGCCGATCCCGGCGGCCGCACTGGGCTTGCACTGGTTGCTCTTCACCCCGTTTCGCTACCCTACTTCCCGGCACGGCTCGCGCTTTCGCAAACCCTATGATCCGGGCGTGTTGTACGCCGCCGAGTTACAGCGAACCGCTTGCGCTGAACTAGGCTATTGGCGTTGGCGCTTTCTCACGGAGTCCCCGCTGCTGGGTTCGATCGACACCTTGCCGCAAACCTTGTTCCAAGTGTCCCTCGCCTGCAGTGCCGTGGACCTGCGAGCAGCGCCGTTTTCAAGCGAAGCCGCACGTTTTATGGACCCGGTGCAGCATGATTATTGCCAAGCGTTCGGCACCCTGGCCCGTGAGGCCAAGGTGGAGTCGATTGTCTATCAATCGGTGCGCGACCCACAGCAAGGTTCTTGCATAGCAGTACTAACGCCGCTCGCTTTCGCCAAAAAGCAGCCGATCGGGCCGCAGACGTGGCATTTAACGGTCACGCTGAAGCATGTCATGTGGCAAAAAAGCGATGTTTTGTCGCGTACAGCTTTTGAATTCGATGCGGCGAACTGGCGGGTCTAGGCGGATGCACCGGCAGCATGCTTGCGGTTCATGCCGCACCATGTTGGTCACAGCATGAACCGGTGTGCTCGGCGTTTGAACCTGGTCGAACTCTCAACCCTCAATCAAGATCGCCCTGAAGTCATTCACATTCGTCAACGTCGGCCCCGTGACAATCGCATCGTCCAGCGTTTCGAAAAATCCGTGACCATCGTTGCGCGCGAGACTCTCCAAAGGCTTGATGCCCATAGCCCAAGCCCGCGCCAGCGAATCGGGCGCCAGGTAAGCACCGGCGATATCGTCCATGCCATCGACTCCGTCGGTGTCGCCGGCCAGTCCGTGTATTCGCGGGTGGCCGGCCAAGGCAATGCCCAGTGCCAGTAAAAATTCGACATTGCGTCC
>Ga0302233_10000789_pt1 | contig 24068 bp, 29 predicted proteins | sample II_Palsa_N3_1_FD_193516 | JGI IMG/M metagenome (GOLD analysis project Ga0302233, IMG submission 193516) | Peat permafrost microbial communities from Stordalen Mire near Abisko, Sweden - II_Palsa_N3_1 | ecosystem: Environmental > Terrestrial > Soil > Palsa > Peat permafrost | place: Sweden... | reverse complement strand
CCCCCCAAAAAAAAAAAAAAAAAAATTTGTTAAAACACGTTGTACAGCAATTTTGGTGGGTCTGGAACGGTCTTGCCTCAGTGGTGCATCTCCGCCTATCAACTGTATATATTTCTCTACGCAGTTCTGATGTTGCTTGTCGTGCAGCTTCGATTCCGACAGTTGGTATGATGAAATGCTTTATTCGGTCCCCTAACAGGATGCCCGCCAGCGGTACGGACAAGTCGTTATGATGCTCTATCGATTCCTCGCGATGATCCTGATGGTCGTCAGCACGTTGGTTGGAATGATGAGATACAGTTACAGAGACAGCTCGTCGGTACGAAGGATCTCTTCTTTCAACATCCTCTAAAAGATGTATACTTACAGAGGACGCAAGCGCCCTTCATCTCTGACAATAACCTGCCATTCAAGTGGAATGGGTTTATGTTTATGCTGCCAACAATCGTGCTGGCTCAAGTGTCCCACCATGCCATCCCGAGTATTGTCCACGCACAGCGATCGCTCGACAAGAGCAAGCTGCACAATCTGCACAAGTGGGGCACGTCCACGTCCTTTGTCTACTACCTTATCCTCGGGATCATCGTTCCTCTGTGGACTGGCTTCAATACTGAGGAGATTGTCACGTCCAACTGGATTTGCTTTGACGAGCCCTGTGTCGTCAGCTACAGCACGTACGTGGAATGCCTGTTTCTACTGATTTCTAATTGTTGTGCGGTTTGCAGGGTATTCGACGTCCTCGTGCGCTACCCAGTCATTGTCTTGCCCATTGCCATTGCGTTGAGTTCATTCCCGCTCGAGGTGATCACCATGTCGGACAACGTCAAGCTCATGTTTTCGGCTCGATCTGCACGGGCGGCGATCGACGAGCAAGTCACATGGAAAGAGCGCGGCTTCCGATGCCTCTTTGTGATCATCCCGCTCATCTTTGCCCTCTTCCTCTTTGACTTCAACACTGCCGTGAGCTACACGAGCTTGTTTGGTGACTACCTCACCTTACGGCTGAGGGGAATGTAATTTTCTGTTTCGTTTTTTTTTTTATTTCAAAACTAGGTGTTTTTGTTGCCTTCATTTTCCCGTCCTTGCTGCAATACAAAAGCATCGAACGCCTCGACAGTGTCATGTTAGAGCAACAGGTCCTTTTGACAGAGTCAATCAGCACACCGTACACGGGCTTTTACAGCAAAAAGATCTGGACGTGGTTTGCGTTGGGCCTGTCTGTTATCCTTTTTGTGCTCCTCTTTACTTCGGCCATCATGGTTACGACGGTCGACTCTGCCGACTTGCGCCCGTGAAAAAAAACAAAACGCAATTCTTGCTTGTTTGTATTTCTTACACTTTTGCCAACAATCCAAATAAAGAACGAAAACAGTTGCTATAGCCAAGGAGGATGGCTCACGGGTACGCCCACGAGATCCGTGTCAAAGAGTTCGATAAACTGTTCGTTGAGGAGACGCACTTTGGACCCTGCATACCGACGGTACTCTTCAAAGATGCTCGAGAGGTTCCACCGCTGCAGTTTCCGCAGGCAGCCAACGACCGTGCCCGTGCGATGCCTCCCGAGATTGCACATGATCATGCAGGGGTAGTTTTGCTGGTCGAGGATGAGCCTGAGCGCCTGCAGCACAACGTCCTCAGACATGGGGTCCCATGCGTTGTTTTGCAGCTGTTGATCGGTCGCGAGCGGATGGAGCAGGATGTTTTGGTCATTGATAAAGTTGTTACTATCCCAGCGGTGATTGTACGGTGAGATTCACGTGCATTTTAGTTGCGGTTTACAAGGCTTCTGGAGGCTCCTCAGACGCCAAATAGACCACTGTCCGCAGACCCAGCTTCTCGAGGAACGGAAAGTTGAGCTCATTCGGGTGCCCCGATCGGTACAGATCCACCTCGACCATGCCAAAGTTCTACGGTCGACGTGTGAGCAACATCGCCGCACCGCAAACAGTTTACCTGAGGAGGCACAAGGTGCTGCATCTCCTTCTTTCTGGATTGATCCCAATATTTTGATACGTCAGCTGGCGTTCCGAAAATAGACATTCGTTTTTTCTTTGCTGGTTTTTTTTTTAGCAGCAGACACGTCTGTATTTTCCTGTGGCGTTATTTCATTCCCTCCGAGTGCTCGGCAAAGGTGTGAGATGTGGGAGGAGTGTTGTTGGCTTGGGGTGGCTGCAAGCGGTTATTTCTTTTTTTCGAGGTGACTTCTTTTTTTTTTGTAAGCACTTCTTGTCGTTTTCTCGGAAGGAATAAGAGCTGCGAACCTAAGAAAAAAAAAATAAAGTGCACGCGTCTTTGTGTGCTTTGTTCGGCTGTTTACGCGAAGTGTAGTTCCACTCGCAAAGTCTCCGTATTTGTTGTGGTTTTTTTGGAGGGGCGAGAAAGGGAACGCGATTGCGGTCGTTTCTTCTTTCTTTCAATTTTTTATTTTTGCACGCACGTCAACTGATAAAAAAAAACATGCATTGCACGAAAGCTTGACCGAACCGGTGCACTGTCAAGGCAGAGCTGCCGTGTACCGTGTTTATTGCGACTCGCTTTTTGTGAATGATTTTTTTTTCCCGTGTGTTGCTGAGCATGACAATAACACAAGGACAAGTCTCTCTCTCTTTTTTTTTCTTTCTTCCCAGTTGGTCTGCTCGTGTCTTCTTAGCACGAGCATGCCGTTTGTGCGCTTTCTTCCTTTGGTGGGTTGGAGCAGCTCGTTTTTTTTCCCCTGACAAACGTTGATTTTATTGTTACTTTCGCGAGTCGTGTCCACGCACACACCACTTTTTTGAGGGGAAAGGAGAACGGCTTTCTTCTTCCTCAAGCTTATTTTCCCTCCATTTTTTTAAAAAAAGCGGGTGAGAGACTGGGCGGTTTGGTGTGGAGGCTTAACCCTCCTCTCACGCGTCACGACCCTTTTACAAATAGCCTAAAAATAATTTTCTGTGCTTACTTTCTTCTATCCTTTGCACAGGTTTGTTGTTCTCTTCACGAAACCATGACCGAAATCCGCCGAAAACTTGTCATTGTTGGTGACGGCGCCTGCGGCAAGACTTGCCTGCTCATCGTTTTCTCCAAGGGCGAGTTCCCCGAGGTACTTTTTTTTTTTTTTTGGTTTTCGGTGCTTTCTGTGTGTTTTGACCGTTTTTCTTATATTTCACGTAGGTGTACGTCCCCACCGTCTTTGAGAACTACGTCGCTGACGTCGAGGTTGACGGCAAGCGCGTCGAGCTGGCACTATGGGATACCGCTGGTCAGGAGGACTATGACCGTCTCCGACCACTCTCATACCCTGATTCGCACGTCATCCTCGTGTGCTTCTCGGTCGATAACCCAGATTCGCTCGAGAACGTCCAAGAGAAGGTATCCATCCGTCCGCCGATGAAAATAGGCACAAACTGATGTTTGTTTGTTTTTTTGTCGTCGTTTTACAGTGGATTTCCGAGGTCATGCATTTCTGCCAAGGTCTCCCCATCATCCTCGTCGGCTGCAAGGCTGATCTGCGAAACGACCCCAAGACGATTGAGGAGCTTGGCAAGAACAAGCAGAAGCCCATCTCGCAGGAGGATGTAAAGAACTTTACTACTTTGGTGTTTCTCTGATTACTCAAAAAACCATTTTTCATGTTTTGCTAGGGTCTCGCCGTAGCACAGAAGATTGGCGCTTACAAGTACTTGGAATGCTCTGCAAAGACCAACGATGGCGTGAAGGAGGTGTTTGAGCATGCTACGCGAGCGGCCCTGCTGGCAAAGGGCAAGAAGAAGGGCAAGTGCCTGCTTTTGTAATAAAAAAAAGGAAAGACGGCTTTCATATTCATCTTCCCCAATTATGTTTTACTTGCTCTTTCTCGTCCCCTACCATAATCTTTCCTTTTTTTTTTTTTCCTTCCCCTCCTCACTCACACGCCACAAAGAAAAACTTTCTTCACTTAAAATTGGATTTTCTTTTTAATCTTATTCTCCCTATTTTGGGGAATTTCTTTTTCTGTCTCCTCACTGTGTACCTCTCTCGTTACCTTTTTAGTTTACCTCCACCACTACCCAGTCTCGTGTTTTTCTTGTGAAAGTTTCAGCAAACCGAAAAAAACTATGGCTCAAAAAACACAGAAATAATTTCAATTACATTGTCATCAAACCGCCTCGAGGGGGTCCGCGATTGCCGAGGAGCTAGCAGCTCTGGCTGGCTGGGGTGAAGTACCCCTGAGCGGGTCTGTGGCGCTGTTGTAGTTTGTCGGTGTCTTGTCGAGGTCACGATCTGGACAGATGGACTGCGATCGACTCCGTGGCGAGCGAGGCGGTGACGCCGGCGACCCACAACTTCCTGCTAGCAGCGCAGCGTCGGACTTGTTCATCATCGTGAGGTAGTTGAGGGTCAGTTCCAGTTGGTACACGATGCGGCGCACGGTTGGAATGACAAAGTGGCCTGCGTCCGAGTACTCGTGGTACGAGCTGTGCAGGAGCCGGTGGACCTCGCGCGCCTCGTGAACAGGTACCAGCGGGTCGTCAGTGCTGTGAAATTGCAGGATCGTCTGCGTGTTGTGCCGAATCTCTTCCCAATTCCACGGCTCGTCAAAGTAGCCAGAGGCCTGTCAAGCAAGTGCAACCAATAAGAAAACTGTTCCTTGTTTATTTACCGTACCATTTCACCAGGGTCGTCCAAGTGCGTGTGATAGACCGAGACGAGCACGACCGCGGCCAGTCGTACTCCGCTCTGCAGCAATCGCAGGGCGGCGACGGCTCCTGTTTCAAACAATGCAATTCATGCAAAAATAAAAATAAATAAATAAAACTGCTCTACCTGACGAGTGGCCGACGAGGATCGTGTGCTCGTCACATTTCAGCTCGTCCCGTAAATACGGCAGCCATACATCCTTGTGCGCACCGTAAGGGTCTGGGAACGCGCGCAGCTCGCAGGGGATGTTGCGCTTTTTGAGCTCGTCGCGCAACCACGCGTACCTTTTCTTGAACAGTTAGCATTGTAGAGTGATACTTGCTGGGTACCAAATGGACTTGTCCTCCACGTCCGTGCACCCGTTGCCTGGCGCAATGACAACGCGCAGCCTTTCCCTCACCATTTGCGCGGCGGTGTTGAAGTGGAGAAGAGTGACCCGAATATACTTCCCCTAAGGTATCCCCGAGTGCCCATCTTTGATTCTTGAGTTGGTGGAGAAAAGGGGATGGTGGTGGGAGAAAAGAATAGTGTGAGGATGAGGGGGTTGCTCCCCAGGCCGAGAAAGCGAGAGGGTAGGCTGCGATGGAAGGCCGAAGACGAAAAAGAGGCCGATGACAAATCCACTCCACACTTTATCACGGGCAAAACCATTTTATGCCTTGCCCACCGTAAACTGGCAAAATGTCGTGGACCTCAACGGCCACGTTTGCGACGCCCTTTGGCCATCATGTGGCCAAGTTCCGCTCGGCCAGGACGGGCCTGTCGGTTGTGATTGCCTCGCTCACTGGACCGCTGGTGCGTTGTTGTTTGCACGAATTCATGCTGCTCGCTTTTGCTTAATGACGGACAGGTGAACGGATTCTTTGCCCTCGCGACCGAAGCGCTGGATGACGACGGATGCCCTCACACGCTCGAGCATCTCGTCTTCCTTGGCTCGGAAAAGTATCCCTACAAGGTGATGGCTTGTTTTCCGTGCTGCCTGCCCCCCTCCACAAGAAAAACTGACGCGCACGTTTTTTTTAATAAAATGCAGGGCGTGCTGGACCGCGTTGCCAATCGAGCGCTCGCACAGGGCACCAACGCCTGGTAACGTAGCTCCCTCTTCTCATCCCGCCCGGGGTTGAAACATTCAGTTATTGTTAGGACCGACACAGATAACACGGTCTACACAATCACCACGGCCGGATCGGACGGCTTCCTCCAGGTCCTGCCCATCTACCTGGATCACATCCTGTACCCGACCCTGACCGAGAGTGGGTGCTACACCGAGGTCCACCACGTCAACGGCAAGGGCGAGGACGCCGGCGTGGTCTACTCGGAGATGCAAGGCCGCGAGAACTCGTCCTCGGACAGGCTCCATCGGCGTATGCTCCAGATGCTCTATCCCGAAGGATCGGGCTACCGCAGCGAGACTGGCGGTCTCATGGCCAACCTGCGCACACTATCTGTCGACACGAGTACGTCTCGATAAAAAGTGGGGTTTAATCAGTGGCTGACACACCCGTCCTAGTTCGAAACTACCACAGGTCGTACTACCGCCCCGACAATCTCTGTGTGATCATCACCGGCAACGTCGCACCCGAAGCAGTGTTCAATGCACTGGAGCCGATCGAGGAGAAGATTATAGCCAAGGGTCCACTGCCGTCCATGAAGCGTCCCTGGGTCGAGAGCCCAGCCGTGCCTGCACTGACGGAGAACAAGATCGAAACTGTTGAATTCCCCGAGGAGAACGATCTGTCGGTCGGAGAAGTGTACCTTGCCTGGCGTGGTCCCAATTATGATGTACATTTCTTGTTTTATTTGTCCCTTTTTTAAATAAAAAAATTTTCATTTTTGTACTAGGCCTTTGAGAAGAAGGACGCCATCGACATCCTTTCTGACTACCTGACCGATTCGGCCGTTTCGCTGCTCGAAAAGAACTTTTGCGAGATTGCCGAGCCTCTCTGCAGCAGTACGATTTATTACCCCTTTTTTAAATAAAGAAATAACAACAATATTGATAAAAACTAGGCGTGGGCATGTACACGATTAACAACATTGAAAACGCCATCTACATTAGCTTCTCCAATGTACCCACGGAAAAGGTCGAGCAGATTCAGCCCATGTTCCACGAGCTGCTCAAGACACACATCTCCACCAAGGCGATCGACATTGAGCGCTTCAGGCTGTTGATCAAGCGCGAAAAGCTCAAGCGGGCGAGCGACGCCGAGACCTCGCCGCACTACACCTACGCCATGCCTGCCCTGGCCGACCACATTTACGGCAAGCTGGACGGCTCGCAACTCGAGAACTCGATGCCCCTGCCCGCCCACCTGGAAGTCCTAGAGTCGTACACGGCCGAGGACTGGGCAGGCCTCATCCAGACCTACCTCGTGGACGCTCCCTTTGTCTGTGTGCGCGGTGTCCCGTCGCCTCGCCTCGCCAAGGAGCTCGTCGAGACCGAGAAGGAGCGCATCCGCGTGCAGCGCGAGACCCTCGGCGAGGCCAAACTCAAGGACCTGGAGGCGCAGCTCGAGCAGGCCAACGCCAACAACAACGTCGACGTTCCCAAGGCCATCCTTGAGACGATCCAGGTCCCCTCGATCGGGTCCATCGCCCTCATTCCCGTCGAGTCCTCGCGTGGCGACTCGGGCCTCGTGGCCGAGCGCATACAGCAAGACCTCAAGGCGCACACGGTGGGCCTGAGCCTGCAGTTTGACCACGTCGCCAGTACCTTTGTGGAGCTCCGTCTGCTTGTCGACACGTCGCACCTGTCGATCGAGCAGCGTCTGTGGCTCAACGTCTACATGGACGCCTTCTTTGAAACCGCGGTGGAGCGGGACGGCAAGGTCATCCCGTACGAAGAGGTCGTGAAGCAGCTCGACATTGACACGGTCGAGCACTACTCGGTCTCGGGCGTGAACAACAACTTTGTGCACTATGCCTGCTTTAGCATCAAGGTCGAGACGGCCAAGTACGACGAGGGTGTCCGCTGGCTTCACGACTTGCTCTATCACTCGCACTTTACGGCCGACCGCCTGCAGACTGCCGCGAGCAAGATCCTCCAGGACCTGCCGTCGCAGAAGCGCGAGGGAGCCCAGATGGCCTCGGCGGCCCTGAAGGTCCTCGCGTTCCAAAAGGACAGCTCGAACCACGTCGTCATGTCCCCGATTGTCCAGCAGCCGTTCCTCACCTCGATCCTCAAGCGGTATGTGCCAAAAAAAGAAATTCAGAAAATTTTTTAATAACGAACTAAATAGACTTGGCGCCAATGTCCACGACCTCGACGAGGAGGACGAGGAGGATGAGGAGGACGAAGAGGAAGGTGAGGATGGGGCCGAGGAGGGTGGCGAAGAAGAGGTCGACGACGAGGAGGCCGCCAACGTGAGTAAAGTTTCCGAAGAGGCCAAGCAGCTCGTCGTGGACGAGATCAAGAGCCTTCAGAAGGCCATCGTGAGCAAGCCTGAGGCCTTTCTCGTGCAGGTTGTGGGCAACCTGGACTCGATTGCGAGCCCATGCAAGCCGTGGAGCGAGTACTTTGGCAAGGGTAGTGCGACCTCCAATGGCGCGACGGCTGCTTCCAACGAGGCCATCGAGTCGTTCCTTTCGCACAAGCACTTGAACGCTCTCGGCCGCAAGCCCGGCAATGCCGTATGCTCTCGTAATCTTTTCATGTGTCACCAATAACCCCATTATCAGGGTGTCGTTGTCAACCTCTCTGCGATCGAGTCGTCCTTCTCGTACCACGCGACCAATGGTCCCACCAACTACCTCGACAAGGACTACCCGACGCTGCTCGTCCTGGGCGAATATCTTTCGATGATGGTAATAAAAAAACTATCGCTCTCGTCATTTTAAAAGTATGTGCACATATATCGTAGGAGGGCGTGTTCTGGAAGCAGGTTCGCGGGCTCGGCCTGGCCTACTCGTGCCACATGCAGACGCTGATCGACCAAGCGCTGATCCAGTTTGTCGTGCGCCGATCACCCGACTGCTCCAAGGCCTTCAAGCAAGTTCAGTCGATCATGGAGGATATGGCAGCCGGCAAGCTGCCCTTTGACGAGGGCGACTTCCTGGCGGCCAAGGCCGGCGTGCTCTTCTCCATCATCGAGAAGGAGGACACTGTCTCGTCGGCGTCCCTGCAGACCTTTGTCAACCAAAACATCAAGCACACGACCAAGGACGGCACCAAGCGCCTGCTCGAGCGTGTCCAGAACGTCACCATTGCCGATCTCCAGCACGTCCTCAAGACCCGCGTGGGACGCCTCTTTGAGCCCGAGACCTCGATCATCGCCGTCACCAGTGCTCCTGCCAAGGCCGCCGAGATCGTCGAGGCCTTTGGGGCCCTCAATTTCAAGCTGGACCTCGTCTCCAGCGTCAACGATCTCCACTCCAAGTCCTCCAATTAAAAAGTTGTTGTCGCGACTGTGTTAAAAAAAAAAAAAGAATGGATGGAAGGAACGAGAAAAAAAAAAAATTTTTTTTTTTGGTCCATGCTGAGCGAGGTTCCAGTAACATCCACGGCGATTGTCCGCCACGGCTCGGCGACGGCAACACCGACGCGTCGCAAGCTGAGCGACATCGCAGCCAAGCACACAGACCTGCTCAACCTGACCTTGCCGTCATCCCTTGTGGCGAGTACCGGAACTGCAACCAATTCTGGCGGGATGGAAGGCCGCGGCGGCCTGATCAGCAAAGCCGAGAGTGCACCGCAACGGCAGCACCAGAACAAGGAACCGCCGCAGCAGCGGCAGCAACGGCAGCCGGCCGTGTCCGATTTCTCCAGTTTCGTCATTGCCGAGACGACGAGTGAGCTCATCGGCGGGCAAGTGGACGTGGTGTCGGATGCAGCAAACATCAAGCAGCTCATGCGCGTGCCGTACGCCGCACAGGAGCAGATATCGATGGCGGTGCACCGTGTCGGAAAGACCCTGCTGCTGGACCGCTACGATATGACCTCGACGTCCTCCTCGTCCACTTCCTCGTCATCATCCTCGACGCCGTCATCGTCGGCCGCAACACAGCCAGCATCATCGTTACAAGACCAGGTCTACCAAAAGCTGCTGCAGTACACAATCTCCACGGAGGAGGAGGAGGAGGAGGAGGAGGAGAAGGAGGGGGGAGGGGGGCTGCAGTTGGACGTACGTCGACGGCCAGCGGCGGACATGAGCACGTTCCCCTCATCACCACCGCTCACATCACACCTCATGTCAGACTACTTTGCGTTGGCGCGTGCGGACCCGCTGTCCTCCATCGCAACGACAACGACTACAAGAATCGTGCCCGACGACGTGACCAAGAGCGTCCAGTCGGATCCCGTTTTCCAACGCATCGTGCACTGGACCTTTCAAGTATTACGAATAGTATCCAGCTTTATCATGTTAAACAAGGCCACATCCAGGACCTGTCTATGCTCGTGGGCTCCAACATGCTCATCTTTGGCGACGATCAGCACCCCGCAATCTCGCTCAAGCTGCGTGATGCGTCCCAGCCCATCAACGTCCTTACAGGGATAGACGACTGGTGAGAAATCAACGTAAAAATTACTTTGTAGTTATTTGTTTATTCAGGCTGGACAACCTCATGTGTAACGTGCCCGAGGTGGCGATGTGCTACCATCTCAACGGAGTAGTCCAGGTAATAATATATGCAAATATATAAGCAATAAATTTATTGCTTGCTCACCTGAGTGGCGTAGAGCTTTGACTTGATCAAAACTGAAGAGATCCCAAACATGCGCGACTCTTCGTTCTCGCCCGCGACCATCTTGGATACAGCACAAAACATTCTGTCGTTCCTCAAGCGCAACTGCACTCGCGAAGGCGGGACGTACTGGCTGTACAAGAGCGCAGACGACGATGTCGTCAAGCTGTACGATTTGTCCAACCTCACGAGCGCCGGGGATGCACGAGCGGTGGCGTCGATGAACGTGCACGCACGATCGCCGACCTTGGTACGAACCCAAACGAAAGGTTCCGCAGGGACGACTTCCGCTTCATCGTCCGCGCCGTCGTCGTCTTCGTCAAAGGGCAGCAGCAAACCTCCACCTGCTCGATTTGATGCCACTTCCAACAACAGCACCAGGGGCAACCCGTTTGAGCTGCCGGTGGCGATGCTCCTCTATCGAATGGCCAAGAATTTAAGCAAATCAAAATCGGCCGACCGCGACACAAAGTCTCTTGTGCTCATCCTCACGAATTGCCTGCAGCTCCTGCACGACGTTCGCCATAGTTATCCAGTCGTGTACTCGTCCGCCCTGCGACTCCTGGCGGAAGTGTACCTCCAGGATGGTATCGTCATCCCCACGTCGGACTCGCCGTCTCCCTCCTCAGGCTCATCCACGAACTCGCCTTTGCCTGCTCCGCCTTTGTCTGCGTCATCCCTTTCTGAGCATGCGCCACAAGAAGTGCCATCGCCTTCCGTCCTTGCTGACGACGACGGACCCAATTATTTTCTGCCCCGACTGGGGCTGGTTGGGCGCGCGTCGCCTCCCAAGGCCCCACAGCCAGAATCGAAAGTAGTACCGAGTGGCGACGGGACAATCGGCACGGCTACTAGCGATACCAGTGGTGGAACAGGCAAGAAGAAGAAGGCGGTCGCCACAAACACGTTCAAGCCCGGCCGGGTCGAGCTGTCTCGGGCACTCGATCTGCTATTTGAAGGTCTGGGAGCGTTCGACCTTGCTCGCCTTGGCATCACGTCGGTCCAGGAACAGTCCAAGCATGTTTTGGATTCGATCGGCGACATTTGCGACCACCTGGGCGAACTCGAGGTTGGCTGCTTCAAATTGCATAAAAGTTATTTAAACTATCCCTCACAAGCTCAATGGTGTGGCCCCAATCGAACTGACCATGACGTCTGCTTTGGTGTGCATATGCTGGTACAGTCTTGCGATCCTCTCAACGCCACGTCCTGAGCCAGCCAGACTGATCACCTCTGCCGATGTGTTTTTCCGAGCGAGTGTGCTTGTACGACAAAACGGTAAAGAGGATCTGCGCAACTATGCTCGCCAGTTCTCGACATTCCAATACGAGCGTCTCCTGAAGCTCGCAAAGTATGTAAAGAAAAAAGATTTTTTTTTTTTCGTAATTAAAGAAACAAATGTTTGAAAAACGAAAGAATAAACGCACTGGATCAGCTCTTCAAGGTGCTTGAGACTGCAACCGAGTCGTTTGAAGCCATTGATTTGCTGCATGCGTCCACGTTCATCTACACTGCTGCCGTGGGAACTGGTCGTGATCAGTCGGCCGTCGCCGCTAATCGTCGACTCGGCAACGCCTACAATGAGATCGGCTTGCTGCATATGCAACAGCAAAAGTTTGACGATGCACACGAGTACTTTGACAAGGCGCTCCAGGGTATATTCTTGTGCAATTTCTTTCTTCTAAAGTATTTTTATTCACCACATAGTATTCCGCCACTTGCACGACTCGCTCAACATGGCACTGGTTCTTTGCAATGCGGCACGGATTGGCCTGATGAAGCCATCGACGAGCCTGGACGACGATGTCAAGGGCATGCAGGACTCGATCAACTGTTACAAGCAGGCGCGCGAGTCTCTCAAGCATCGGCCTGCGCATCCACAAGTGTACGACGCGATCCTGCACGAACTCGGTCAGGCACACTTTGCGCTGGCATCGTTCAAGCACCGGCAGCTCCAGGACATGGACGACGGCAGCATACGCGTGACGTTTATTATCGATAACTTTTTGGCCGCCATCAAATGCTTTGACGAGCAGCTGTCGTACGAGCTTGCCGACCCAATCTCGCAAAAGGTCCGCACAAGCCTCGGTCTGGCTCATTTCCGTCTTGGACACATGCACCATCTCACGACAACGACGCAGCTGCCGGACGCTCAGCACAAGAGCAAGGTCTGTTTTTGACATCTTTAGTTTATCTTAATTTGTGCTCTGCTCTCTTAGATCAAGACCCTCGCGCTAAACCACTATGTCAAGGCTTTTGCCTATTTGGATCCAGGACGAGACTGCCTTGCCTTTGTTCAGAGCCGTCTCGAGTGGGCCGAGCTATCGTTCCCGCTGTCGTCGTCGTCGTCGTCGTCGTCCAATGGCGCTGGACCATCAAAGTCGTTCCTCTTCACGTTGATCAGCCGATTATTGGAGACAAGATCGGCCCTCGTGCGACAAGATGAGTTCCCTGCCGAAATCGGCGGCCCTCTCTGGAAGCTCTGCCTCGAGCTGGTCGGGCGTCTGCAACAGATCCTTCAGATCCTCGTTCGTCAAGTCGGGACCTCGCACGTGTCTGCCAAGGAGCTCTACATGGCAGCCGTCCGACTCGGGGCCCCGATCCTCTCGGCCAGAAACGGCGATGGCGACGTCATCCGTCTCACACACGCCCTCCTTGACGTCCTCTCATCTAAATTTATTGTTGAATAAAATAAAATAAAAAAAAGTCTGTATTTTTTTGCAGACAGCACGATGTCTCAAGTATAAACTGTAGTTACGTAAAACACAACAAGAAATAGTTGGTGGAACGATACTAAGCCCGCAAACGCTCCAGACGCTCGATGACGTGCAGGATTGGTGCAGAAGGGTCCAGGTTGAGGACCCGCCGTGCAACCTTCAGAGCCGCTTGCAGCTCTGTGCGCTCAATGTAGAGTTCGTTCATGCTTGCGAGGATGACTTCAGGCGATTTGGACCGGATCTCAAAGAGGCGTCGAAAGTGCTTTGAACGGATGAATAAAAAAAAAATTTTTTTTTTTGAGAAATAATAATGATAATGGTCGTACGTGAAAGAGCTCTCGAAAGGGGGTGTCTAGATTTGGGAGCCCAGAGGTGCTGCTGTAAGGACCAGTTTCCGCTCCTCCTGCACCTGCTCCTGCGCCTGCTCTGCCCGATCCCTTTTTGGCCGCATTGCTGTTGCTGTCGACAGAAACATTGTCTAGGGTTGGCAGATGGTCATCGAAAACCGGTGCCCGACGACTTGAGGAGCTCTTTAGTGGTGGTGATGGCTGCAGATACTGTGGCTGTTGTTGCTCCTCTTTCATCCGAGTGATGGCACTCGAGATGCGAACGAGGGTGGTAGTGACATCTGTCAAAGAAAAACACCATTATTTATTCATTTTTGCAAACAGAACGTTTTCAGGCCGTACCTGCCGAATGGTCGTCGTCCACGGACAGCGGCGGAAGTGGCAGGGTGAGGGCGATCGCTCTGACGACGTTCTGCACCTCAACGAGTGTGGTTTCGAGGTCGCTGCGTTGTTTGACAATCTGTTCGATCGTGGCAGGCAGTTTAGACGCCGACGAGATGTGCAGAATTTTGCAGGCATTCTGCAGGATTTGTGTTGGAGGAAATAACAAGATAAAGAAAATACCTTTGTAATGGCACGGTAGTGTCGTTCTCGTGACTCGTCTCCAGCACTCGCAGCGGTAGCCGTGGAGGTGGCAAACAGGGGTGCAGCTGGAGCAGCAGACGTGGCGGTGGAAGAGGCGGCGACGGCTGACGAAGCAAGCTCATCTTTGAGCTGCTGCACTTGCCTCCTGAGCTTGTGCACCTCTGTGGATGCACTCGATCGGTCTTGCAGGGCCTGCATTTCGGCGTGCAGCTGATCAAGTTGTGCCCGTGCCTCTCCTCTGGACGCTTGAGCTCGTGCGAGCTCGGTCTGGACCCGTTGCAGATCTGCGTTGGCCGTTTGCTTTTCGTGGACAGCAGTCTGCAGCTCGGCGTCGCGCTGGGCCAGCTGGGCCTGCAGCGTGCGCAAGTCAACGTCGCGCTGGGCGATCTGGGCTTGCACTGTGCGCAGCTCTGAGGACTGTCGCCGGAGGTCTGCGGCCTGCTTTTCATTGGCTGCCTGAAGCTCTGCGTGGACGGCCGCGTCCCTGTCTTGTGTCTCTTGCAGTTGCTGCGAGATGCGCTGCAGGTCGTCGTTGCACTGTTGCGTCGTGCGCTCCAGCTGGGCTGCGAGCTCAGTCCGAGTCGCTTCGGACTGCTCGACCTGGGCTCGTGCCTCCGCCAGCAGGGCCTTGGCGCGCGCCGTCTCCTCGGCCTCAAAGCTGCGCTGGTGCACGGTCTGCTCGCGGTACAGCCGCTCCACGACGTTGTACGTCGTCTGCGAGTTGCCCAGCTTGTGGATGAGCTTGCTGATGAGCTTGCCGCGCCGCTCGTACTCGGGCAGGACTTCAAGCAGCGTCAGCACGACCGTCTGGACAGACTCGACCTCGAGGGGTTGGAAGCCCAGACGACGCAGCCGCAGATTGACGTGATCCAGAGCCTGTTAAAAATGAGAGAGTGGGAGGGGGGTGGCACAAAGAGGGACAGAGAAAGGATCCTTACGTCGTTGATCTCGTGCTGCTGCTGCGTCGACGACTTGGTTGCCCTGTGCTGCTGTTGAAACGGCTGGGGGGCATGTTCTGCGTTCTCGTCGTTCTCGTCTTCGTCGTCTTCGTCGCCGCCGCCGTCACCACCGTTGCCTCGGCCACTGCCCGGGTTGTACTCGTCGTGCACGCTGTCTATGGCGCGCCGCAGCTCACGCAGCTCTTCCTCTGCTTTGCCGTTTGACGGTTACTTTTTTTTTTTTCGAGCACTTTTGGCGCATTTTACCTCCCAGCGTTTCCAGCGACATTTCAAACTGAGCCTCAGAGTCCCGTGTTTGTGCCACGTAGACATGTATCTCCTTGTTGTGTGTAGTGGATGGGTGGGGGCGAAGGGGTGGAAGGGTGGAAGGTGGATGCAATATAGCTCACTGCAACTCATGTCCCACCCAAACCTTGTTGCAGCTGATTTGGTGGAGTGGACAAGCGCTCAAGGCCCTCTGCAAGACATGTCGTCCAACGAATGGCTCTCTGACATGCAAAGTACGTACACGCCCTCACAGTGAGCAACACTAGCTGACATGGAAAACTCCCCACACACACACCGCAGAGATTGGAATCGGGCTGACGGCGTTCGGCTGCGTCTTCACCATTCTCGGTGTCCTCTTGTTCTTTGACGGCGGACTGCTCGCGATGGGCAACGTATTGCTCTTTTCCTTTTCCCTTTTAGCAGCGCTCTGACGCCGGCCGTGTGTTGTAGGTACTCTTCCTCGCCGGAGTCACGCTCGTCATCGGCCTCAACAAGGCCTACAACTTTTTCTTCCAACCAAGAAAGTGGAAGGGCACTGCGACCTTCTTCGGGGGCATCGTCCTCGTCTTCCTGCGCTGGCCCGTCGTGGGCATGTTGATCGAGGTCTTTGGCTTTGTCAATCTGTTTGGGTACGAGTCGGTCAAACGGTGTTTAAAATAACTAGCTTTCTAATCATCGGCGCGAAATATAGCGATTTCTTCCCCGTCGTCCTTCGCTTCATCCGCCCGCTGCCTGTCATCCGCAACGTTCTCGCCTTCCCTGTAATCAAGCCCTACATAGACGACTACATTGACGGAGGCAAGCTCCCCGTCTGATCGCCAGTCGTTTGGATGAATTTGTAAATATGAAAAATAAAATAAAAATAGAAGACTGGCAGGATCCTGCAATCCTTGTGGACCAAAAAAAAAAAAAAAAAAAAAGAACCCACGAAGAAAAAAAATAAACCGACTAGAGATGGAGGGGCTCGAACCCCCGACCTTCAGTGTGTAAGACTAACGTCATGTGTAGGACCTAAAAAAATCTAACCACTAGACGACATCTCCGAAGCATTAGTGCGCGAGCCGAACAAGGCATCCTAGAACCCAAAATCGGATATTCCGCGGTCGTTTTTAATAAAAGTACATTGGGCGTTTGACCAGAACAGGCCATCCTCTTCACGTTACTGTCTTTGATTTTTATCACCATCAGACCCCCTTTATTTGATTGGCATCAACAAGCACTAACACGTGTTTATAATTGCAAAAAATAAAGGAGGGTCACCACATGCGTGCGGACGGCGCAAGCTCTGCACCCGTGGACGGCATGGGAACGGGCACGAGCATCGGCATCGGCATCGGAGGCGGCGGCGACGACGACGGCGGCGGCGGCGGCGGCGGCGGCGGCGGCCGTGGCAATAATTACGTGCACCGTCTCGAGGCGGCGGCTGACCTCGTTCACCACCATTACCAGCACTACAGCCAGCACCGGCACGGCAACAGCTACATGATGGGCGACAACCCGACCGGGTCGTCGGGGTACCCATCACCACCGGCGCTGCCGCCGCCGCAGCCCCATCACTCGTTCCATCCGCACCAGCAGCACGTGTACGTCCCACAACGGCTCATGTCTGCGTGGCGGTCCGTGTCGCTGATGTGGCACCGGGCCAGGCGGCCGCAGCGGCTGGCGATGGTCTGTGGAGCGCTCGTGGGGCTGTTCCTTCTGTCGGGCATGCTGCTCAACGCCCGTGGCAGCGCGCCGCCCAGGCCCAACGTGCTGCTCCAGGGCATCGTGGGCGACGCTGCCGACCTCACGCCTGCGCAGACGGCGGTGCAGCCGCCTGATGCCGTGCTGGCACAGTCAGCGCACAGCTTCTTTGACCTGCTGCCGCTCGAAGGCGTGGCGGCCAAGGCCAGTGTGGCCGACCTGGACGTGGTCCGTGCGATGCGGCCCTCGACCGTGTCCATCTGCCACCCCGACTGGCACGGGATACGCGCTGCCGCACACGCTTTTGGCGACGTCGTGCTCGAGATCCCGCAGATGGTCTCGCTGGACCATGCGGCGCGTCTGACGGGCTTCCTCCAATCGCTCAACGCGTCGCTGGTCGTCGTCCATGGCATCCCGCCTGGCTTTGTCGAGTTTGCGTCGTACCTGCGCGCACATGCCCCCGGGATCCGCATCAACTTTGTGTACCACGGCACGCCCGCGCTCACACTCAGCGAAGACGAGGCCATCCTGATCAACAAGCTGGTCGTGGCCAGCAAGCAGGGCATCGTCGACAACCTGGGCTTTGTCAAGAAGGGGCTTGCGCCCGTGTTTGGCCGCTCGGGCATCCGCACGCACGAGCTGTGGAACAAACCGCGGTTTAACCCAAACCTGTCGATCCGGCTGCACTCGACGTCCCAGCGACCCATCCACGTCGGCATCTTTGGCTGGAACATGGTCCACAAGAACCTGGTGCCGCAGCTGCTGGCCGTGTGCTTCCTCGACAACGTGGTCGTGCACGTACAGTACCTGCCCAAGATCGAGTACCTGTCCCACTGCACCGCCAGGTTTGTCGAGCACCACCTGCTCCCGCACGACTCGTTCCTGTACGTCGTCGCGCAGATGGACGTCAACCTGTACGTGTCCCTGGCCGAGGCCTTCCCCATGGTCGTGCTCGAGAGCCTCACGTCGGGCGTGCCCTGCCTCACCTCGGCCACCTCGCCCATCTACAGCAACAACCCCTACCTCCACGACGCCCTCGTCGTCGACGAGCACGACAATCCCGTGGCCATCCTCAACGCCGTCCTCAACGTGCTCAAGCACCGCGAGGAGATTGTCCTGCGCATCAAGCACCACGTCAACTGGCTGCACCGCAAGGCAAACTACGAGTGGGAGCTGTTCAAGATCGACTATGAAAACGCAGCAGCAACCGGATCAGACAGGCTGGACAACCTGCGATCCGCCTTCGCCCTCGGGGTCGGTCAGTCCATCAGCGACGATGCGCTCGAGTACCAGATCACCCAGGTCGACCGCAAGCCAGGCGCCCTCCTCCAGTGGACCCGCAAGCAGCTGCGCGACGAGCACCACGCAACGACCACGACCACGACCACGACCACGACCACGACCACGACCACGACCGGCTTTGCGGCCCTGCGCGAACGATCAGTCGCCTTTGTCACATACGAGCTCACGAGCGTCACGCCGGGCGGTGCGGGCGTGGTCATCTCGTCGCTCGCAGAGGCGCTGCTGGCCGAGGGCTACCGCGTACACATCCTGGCCTGCGTCAACGAGGTGGCCCTCAACACGTGGTACAACAGCATGCGGGCGACCAGCGCCAATCACAACCTGCTCTCGGTCTACCAGCTGCAGTCCATCCTCGAGCTCGCGGCCAACAGCGGCTACGGCACCGCAGCCCCCTCCAGATCCGAGTTTGTCCAGCGATCGCGAGAGTTTGCCCTCGCCCTGGGCGTGCTCCATCGCATGCACCACTTTGAGCGCGTCGAGCTGTTCGAGTACGCGGGCGTCGGCTTTGAGCTCATCCGCGCCCGCCTTGCTGCCGCCCTCAGAGTCGCAACCAACGCTGATGGCACGAGCACAGCCATCGGGGACGGCTATGGTGACAGTGTCTTTGATGACGACAGCGGTTCCTTCCCGGGCATGATTGCCACCGCCCCGGTCGTCAACTCGTACTACGCGTCCTCTGCCTCGGCGGCGGCCGCGGCGGCTGCCAACAACCATGTCCAGCTGGTGGCCCCGTATCTGCCCAGCTCGGTCGTCATATCGTCACGCATCCACGGGTCCCTGCAGCTGATCGACCAGAGCGAGAGCCTGATCGGCAGCCCCACGATCGATGCCGATCGCGAGCTCATGTACCTGATGGAGCGCTACTGCCTCGAGACGGTCGACGTCCTTCTCGCGCCGAGCTCGTCCATGCTCGATTTCTACGCGTCCGTCTACTCGCTCAGCAAGGCGCGCATGACTGTGGCCCCACCGCCGATGTGCAGCGTGCTGGACTCGCTCAGCATGCGAGACTCGGCCTATGAGCGCAAGAAGCGGTCGGACGGCAACGAGGTCAGCAGGGTCTCCTCCCAGTCCAATCCGTGCTCGCCGCAGTCGTTCAATGCACGATCCACGGTCGTGGTCGTGGGCCGGCTGCAAATGGTCAAGGGGATCGAGCACATTGTCAAGGCCGCCGTCGAGCTCATTGCCAAGGACGAGTACCGGACCCAGCCGCCCTTTTCCAAGCTGCAGGTCGTGTTCATGGGCAACGACGTGTACTCGCCCCTGCACCAGCAAAAGGCCACCTCGTACCTGCGATCGCTCATCCCCGACAGCTACCAACAGCGCGTCCTGTTTTGCCCGCTCGTTCATCGCACCGAGTTCCGCAAGTTTGCGCCCCGTGTCCGCGCCGCCATCATCGCGTCAGAGTTCGAGACCTACAACCTCGTCGCCCACGAGCTCGCTTTCCTGCGCGTGCCGCTCGTCATCTCAGACATCCCGGCTTTCAGCTCCTTCTTCAACGATGGCAATGCCTTTGTATTCGCCTCGGGCAACGTCACGGATCTGCGCCTGGCCCTGATCGAGGCCCTGATGGACGACGACAAGATCAACCACATCCGTGCCCTCGAGAGCGCAGGCATCTCGTACAGCGACCCCGTGGCGCCCTACGACCTCCTGCCAGCCCCACGCACCCCCGAGGACTGGGCACAAATCCGCCCGTCACTCTCGCTTATGGAAGAGGAGATCGACGGGCATCTCAAGCTCATTGACGGCATCGCCGCGGCCGACGGATACCCCCGGATCCCTCGCGGGCAGCAGCGAAAACCCCTAAGATGAAAAACTAGCATTTGCTAGGTTTTTTAAAAATTTTTTTTTCATGTTTCCATCTGTGTACAGCACTGTATGACCAAATCAAGCGCAAACAAAACAGGCTTTGATTACAGGGAGGCCTTCTGGGCCCGCAACTGCTTGAACGTGGTCTGCTTGACCGTGTAGTTCATGGGCGCCTCCGTCCAGAGGAGCTCGCGGAAGAGCACGTACACACCGTCGTGGTGCAGACTGTTGAGGTAGTTCTTGTGACCAGGGTTTTTCCGGGCGATCGCAACCTCAAACGAGCCGTCGGCCTCGAATGTGATCTTGGTGTGGTTACGGTACACAGTCGCACGCGTGTAGTCCAGCGACTCGAGCCATCGATTGTAGAGCACAACCGAAAAGTAGCGCACCTGCATGCGGGAATTAAAACCTCATTTTTTTTTGTTGTTGTTGTCTTTGTTTGTTTAATAAAAGAATTCAATTACGTTGGGTCGCTTGCCACGAACGAGAATGACCGGATAATCATCAGCGCCAATGTCCTGTTCCAGTCCGTAGACCCAGCCGCAGGTGTATCGGTTGTCGTTTGCTGATTTCCCAAGCAGGTATTCAATAAAACATACGTATCCAAAAGAACCAATCGTACTGGGAAAAAGCTGCTTGGCCTCGGGGATGACAAAGGTAAAGTCACACGCGGAGCTGAGGTACTGGTGGGCAAGCATGGTCTTCTTGAACGTGCTCTTGATGTCTGAAAGGGCCAAACGGGCACCACGTGCGAAATCGGCCGACTTGATCTTGCCCTGCGGCGCCAGCAGGTCGTACGTGTGACCATGCTGGACCTCGTTGACGTCCTCGTTGTTGTGGTGCACACGCTGGATCGACAGGCGCATCGGTGGCTCCTTGGTGCGGTCGATAAAGTACTGGCGCACAATCACAGCGACCTCATCGCCGTCGCCCACAAGCACCTTCTTGCCTTGGAGAAACGTGGACAGCGGGATATTGGGCGGCACAATGTACAGGTCGAACGAGCCTTCGTGGTCGAGCGGGATGTCGACGTCGGCGAGGTTCCTACGTAGTGACGAGGTGGATGGATTATTATTGTTATTCCTCAGTGGAGCAAGTTTGTTGCATACTTGCCAACCATGCCTCCACTGCGATACAACTGCACACCCCAGTAGAGCGTCGTGGCGGGGATCGTGCCGCGGATGCGGAAGATGCGGCCGCCGCGCAGGTACAGGCTTGAGCGCATGTAGTCTAGCATTTCGCTTGTTTACTACTATGTTTACAGTTGTAAAAAACAACGGCACCAGTGTCGGGCGAGTCGGCAAAGACCTTGCGGATGTCCGACACGGCCTGTCGAAAGTGGGGCGCATCGGCGTCCCATCCTTCGATGTAGCTCTCCACGCTCAGGCCCAGCATGCGCAGGATGAACCGGCGGCCCTCGATGCGGTCCAGCTCGCTGTCGACGTTTTCGCCAATCTCCTGCATCCACGAGTGCTGCACACCACAACTACACCTCAAAAACAAACCAACAAACAGTGTGCTACCATGTGCGAGAACAGCTCGCGCATCAGTGCGCCCTCCATCGCCACCGGCTCGGCGTTTGCTGCCGCTGATCCTGACGAGGTCATTCTCACGGGAGCACGCACAGATAAATGTGGCAGTTTTCAGATGGCTGAGGTACGTCGCCGTTTTGACCTGCGCGAACTGAGCGCACCCTGTCCCCTCTGTAAAAAAAAAAAAAGGTGGACGACGAGACCGACGTGGTCGTTGGACGCGGAGGCCCCGCGGCAGACGACGAGTACGACGGAAACGAGCAGCAACGACGGCCCGGAGGCGCTGGTGGTCCGACAAGTGCCTTTACAAATGCCAAGGCGCCCTCGGCAACCAGTGCAGCTGCAGGAGCGGGAGGAGGCGGGTACGGCGGCGGCCTTGGCCATGTGCAGTCGTCGTCGTCGTCGTCGTCCTCAGCGGCGGCGGCGGCGGCGGCGGCGGCGGCGGCAGCAGCAGCAGCCGTGGGTGGAATTGACATGATCGCTCCCTTATTGGACCGGGCCCCGTCACCGTCCAGGACACGAGCGGTCGGCACGTACAACAGGGCATACGGCGGCGACGACGATCACGACGAGAACGAGTAATGTCTCTGTGGTGCTACTGGTTGGAGGCTCATAAAAGTTGCAACAGGGACTATGGAAAAGCCTTGATGGATGCGCTCGGCGGTTCGTATTGGCTGGACACGGGACGGTCGTACCTCTCGGGCACGTTGCACGAGAACTCGACCAAGCCAACGTTTTCATGGATGAGCCAGGTGGAGAAATGGAGAGTAAAAGTATGTCGGCTGTGTTATCAACACCTTCCTTGCTCAACCAATTTTGCGCACGACAGGAGCGGATGAAGACAGGAAGCGTCGCCCTAGTCGTGTGCCTCAACATTGGAGTGGATCCCCCAGATGTCGTCAAGACCAAGCCGTGCGCCAAGCTTGAATGCTGGATCGACCCGTTCTCGATGCAGCCCGCCAAGGCGATGGAGAACATCGGCAAGGCCCTCCAGGCACAGTACGAACGCTGGCAGCCCAAGGCCCGCTTCAAGGCGAGCATGGATCCTACGCTCGAGGCATGCTAAAGTTTATTTGTTTATTATTATCTAAGAAAAGTGTTTTTTTAGGAAGTAAAAAAGATGTGCGTCACGCTGAGGAGGACGGCTCGCGACGAGCGCATCTTGTTCCACTACAACGGCCACGGTGTGCCACGCCCCACGAGCAACGGCGAGATCTGGGTGTTCAACAAAAACTTTACCCAGTACATTCCCCTGTCCATCTACGACCTCCAGAGCTGGATGGGGTCGCCTTCGATTTTTGTCTTTGACTGCTCCAGTGCTGGAAACATTGTGCAGTCGTACAACCAGTTTGCTGACCAACGTGAGCGCGAGTACGAGCGCCTTATGGCATCCAACCCTGTAATTACACCATTTTTATTTTGTATATATGCATTTATCTAAACTCTGCGTTAGAACTCGTCCAACCAGCAGGTCCTACCTGTGCGTGACTCGATCCAGATGGCATCGTGCTCAGCCAATGAGATTCTTCCCATGAATCCGGAAATGCCTGCTGACCTGTTTACCTCGTGCCTCACAACGCCGATTGAGATTGCCCTCAGGTGGTTTGTCCTCCACAATTCGATGCTCACCGACCTTTCAGTGGACGTGGTTGACAAGATCCCTGGTAAAAATAAAAAAATAAAAAAAAAATATTTTTTTTGCCCTCTTACCCAGAAATCAACCACTAAAAATATCATCTAGGTCGTCTGAACGACCGTCGCACCCCGCTCGGCGAACTCAACTGGATTTTTACGGCCATCACAGACACAATCGCGTGGAACGTGCTACCGCGCGAGCTATTCCAAAAACTGTTTCGCCAGGACCTGCTTGTTGCCTCGCTGTTCCGAAATTTTCTGCTGGCCGACCGGATCATGCGCTCGTACAACTGCACACCCGTATCGTCGCCCAAGCTGCCCCCGACCTACCAGCATCCGATGTGGAAGGCGTGGGACCTCGCCACAGACGTGTGCCTGTCACAACTGCCGCGTCTGCTTGCAGGGACGCACCAGTACGTGCCCAGCACGTTCTTCAGCGAGCAGTTGACCGCCTTTGAGGTCTGGCTAGAGCACGGTCACGAACGCAAAAGGGTATTCAAACCTCGTTTTGTTTAGGAGAAAAAATAATGCTTGTCCTTGCTCAGCAACCAGAGCAACTACCTATTGTCTTGCAAGTGCTTCTCAGCCAAGCCCATCGTTTGCGTGCGCTCAAGCTCCTTGCACAGTTTCTGGTATGGCGCAAGGATTACTTTATTGTATGGTTTGTGAATGCTCTCGTTTTTTAGGACCTCGGAGGTTGGGCGGTCAACCAAGCTCTCTCCGTGGGCATATTCCCGTACGTGCTCAAGCTGCTGCAATCGCCAGCAGTCGAACTTCGAGCAGGCCTTGTACACATCTGGGCCAAGATTCTCGCCGTTGACCAGTACGATCGGGGGCGGGGGGGGGGGGGGGGGGGGGGGGGGCCCCCCCCACAAAAAAAAAAAGAAAAAACGA
>Ga0302233_10000774_pt1 | contig 24367 bp, 32 predicted proteins | sample II_Palsa_N3_1_FD_193516 | JGI IMG/M metagenome (GOLD analysis project Ga0302233, IMG submission 193516) | Peat permafrost microbial communities from Stordalen Mire near Abisko, Sweden - II_Palsa_N3_1 | ecosystem: Environmental > Terrestrial > Soil > Palsa > Peat permafrost | place: Sweden... | reverse complement strand
TTTTAGTCGACCTCGTCGACGGTGGGGCCGCTGTCGTCGCCGGCACCAGCGCCACCAAAGCCGCCGGGCATGCCGCCGCCGGGGGCACCACCAGCTCCGCCGTAGAGCTTCTGCATGATGGGCATGGCGATCTTCTCGAGCTCCTTCTGCTTGTGGTCAAACTCGTCCTTCTCGGCCTCCTGGTTCTGCTCGAGCCAGTGGACAATGTCGGTGATGGCCTTGTCGAGCTTCTCGCGGTCGTCGGCCTCGAGCTTGTCCTTGAGCTTGTCGTCGTTGAGGGTGTTGCGGAGGTTGTAGGCGTACGACTCGAGTCCGTTCTTGGCCTGGACGCGCTCGCGCACGCCCTCGTCGTCCTTGCGGTACTTCTCGGCCTCGTTGACCATGCGATCAATGTCGTCCTTGGAGAGACGGCCCTTCTCGTTGGTGATGGTGATCTTGTTCGAGCGGCCAGTGGTCTTGTCGGCGGCCGAGACGTTCATGATGCCGTTGGCGTCGACGTCAAAGGTGACCTCGATCTGGGGAACACCGCGGGGCGCGGGGGGGATGCCAGTGAGCTCAAACTTGCCGAGGAGGTTGTTGTCCTTGGTGCGGGCACGCTCACCCTCGTAGACCTGGATGAGGACACCGGGCTGGTTGTCGGCGTAGGTCGAGAACACCTCCGACTTCTTGCAGGGAACGGTGGTGTTGCGCTTGATCAGGGCAGTCATGACACCACCGGCAGTCTCGATACCGACCGAGAGGGGAATGACGTCGAGGAGGAGGATGTCCTTGGTCTTCTCGCTGGTGTCGCCAGTGAGGATGGCAGCCTATTACAAAAATACAGGAAGTAAGAAAAATGGGATTGCAAAAATACTAAAAAAAAAAATAAAAAAAAACATACCTGGACGGCGGCACCGTAGGCGACGGCCTCATCGGGGTTGATCGACTTGTTGGGCTCCTTGCCGTTGAAAAAGTCCTGGACGAGCTTCTGGACCTTGGGGATGCGGGTCGAGCCACCGACGAGGACAATCTCCTGGACCTGGGACTTGTCGATCTTCGAGTCCTTGAGGACGCGCTCGACGGGGTCGAGGGTGCCGCGGAAGAGGTCGGCGTTGAGCTCCTCGAAGCGGGCACGGGTGATCGAGGTGTAAAAGTCGATGCCCTCAAAGAGCGAGTCGATCTCGATCGAGGCCTGGGCAGCCGACGAGAGGGTGCGCTTTGCGCGCTCGCAGGCAGTGCGGAGGCGGCGGAGGGCACGGGCGTTGCTGGTGAGGTCCTTCTTGTGCTTGCGCTTGAACTCCTCGACAAAGTGGTTGACCATGCGGTTGTCAAAGTCCTCGCCACCCAAGTGAGTGTCACCGGCGGTGGCCTTGACCTCGAAGATGCCCTCGTCGATGGTCAGGAGCGACACATCAAAGGTGCCGCCACCGAGGTCAAAGATGAGGACGTTCTTCTCGCCCTTGGTGGTGTTCTTGTCGAGACCGTAGGCGATGGCGGCAGCGGTGGGCTCGTTGATGATGCGGAGGACGTTCAGGCCCGAGATGGTGCCGGCGTCCTTGGTGGCCTGGCGCTGGCCATCGTTGAAGTAGGCGGGCACGGTGATGACGGCGCGGCTGACCTTCTTGCCGAGGTAGGCCTCGGCGGTCTCCTTCATCTTGATGAGGACCATCGACGAGATCTCCTCGGGCATGAAGACCTTGGTCTCACCCTTGAACTCGACCTGGATCACGGGCTTGGAGTCCTTGTCAATGACCTTGAAGGGCCTGTTGCGGAAAAGAAATTTTTTTTTAGCACGACACTGCGTTGACCGATTTGACATACCAGTGCTTCATGTCCGACTGGACAACGGTGTCGTTGAAGCGGCGGCCGATGAGGCGCTTGGCGTCGAAGACGGTGTTGTGGGGGTTCATGGCGACCTGGTTCTTGGCGGCATCACCGATGAGACGCTCCGAGTCGGTGAAGGCGACGTACGAAGGGGTGGTGCGGTTGCCCTGCCAAACGAGAAAAAAAAAAATGTTATTTGCCAGCCAAAAAAGAAAAAAAAATAATACCTGGTCGTTCGAGATGATCTCGACGCGGTCGTTCTGCCAGACACCAACGCACGAGTAGGTGGTGCCAAGGTCTGTTACGCGGAAAAGAAAAAAAATGAGTGCGTGAAAAAAAAAAGTGCAAGAAAAGGGAAAAAAAAAAAAACTTACCAATGCCGATTGCGGGGCCCTCAGACATGGTTGTTGAGTGAGTTTTGTAGAAGAAAAAACACTGGAACAACGGGGGCAAATAGGTCAGAAAAAATTAGTCAAAGGGGCGACGGAAACGAGAAAGAGTTGCACTTGGAGGGAGAAAAAGTGTGCAAGAGTGTCTGACAGTGTCAGTTTCCTTTTATTGTCACGCCAGAAGGGAGAGGGGCGAAGTGGAACGTTGGAACGCTTACGGCAGTGGAAAATAAAGAAGTGCGCGAGCAAAGTGAGAGGGGGCCTGTTTTATACAGCTGACCGCTGGTGGAAGGTAAGCGAAGGTTTTTGGAAAAATGAGCACGTGGCGGATTGGTCATAGTGACGTCATGGGTTTTCTTTCCTCTTGATGCATGCTGTTGATGCTGTAGGGATGTGGATTGAGGGGGGTGTCTGGTCCTGGTCCTGGTCCTGGTCCTGGTTGTTTTCCCCTTCGGGACTAATGTGTTTCTTCAACCTAGCCAGCAAATGTCAGCAGCGGCCAGCCGTAAAAATTTCTCGTTTTTTGGCTTCAAGTTGACCTTTTTGTAGGGGCTCCGTGGAAGTACGCGGCCGCAGGGCTGATCGGCGCTGGAGTGTGGTATGGGTGCGTGTCGCTCGCGTTCAACCATCAGACGGCATCGTCGCCTCTGGTGAAAAATATTGTCTTCCAATTACGACACAGCGCAACGGTCCACGGTGTCCTCGGGAACGACATCAAGCCGGGCTACTGGTTCACGGGAAGCATCAACCAATACAAGGGCACGGCGTCGCTCGACTTTAAGCTCATCGGAAGCCAAGATGAGGCCGCGGTGCACGTGAAGGCGCGCAAGTCGGACAACAACTGGACCATGAACGAGGTTATCCTCACACCGCAGAAGCACACTGGCCAGAAGATCGATCTCTCGGGGGAGCTGAATATATAAAATCCTTCCTTCTGGAGGGGGAGGGGAGGAGAATGTAAAAATATATCAACAGCACGCTGCACAATGATTATTATTTTTTGTTTTGTTTTGTTTTTTGATTGCTATACATCGGAATCGGAATCAGTGGCCTCTGTGCCTGCGCCGCCGTAGGGACCAGCCGCGGTCATGAAGGGCGCAGAGCTAAAAAACGGCACGTCTTCGTACGACCATTGCTGACGTGGTTGTTGCTGGGCATGTTGTGCTTGCTGCTGGATGGGGATCGGATCTGCCACGGCCAAGTTGGTAAACTCTTGGCCAAAATCGACGTCGTCAAAGCTGCTTGTCCGTGCAGCAGCAGCAACACCGTTCGTCCTGGCCGTCGTCGACGAAAAGGAGATTGGTGATACCAATTTAGAGCCGTTTGTCTTGGCCATCGACGAGCCCAGCCACGAGCCTTCCTGTCGCATCGACGACGACGACGACGACGGAGGCTCCACCGCCAGCTCCGATTCGAGTTGTGTAGGCGATGTATCGGCACTGCTTGTTGGTACAGTCGCAGACCCGCTGGTCCCTGTCAGTGCCGACGACGATCGCGAACCAGCGTCCATATCGTGTTTGCTGCCATCTTCATCCCCGGCGTTATAATCCAAAAAGCTGCTGCTCGCTTGTTTGTGTTGCTTTCCGAGCCCGTTGCTTTTGACTGCGAGAAAGGAAGGGGAAAAAAAAAAAAGGTAATTTTTTAATGAACAAAAAATATACAAGCTACCATTTTCGGGCTCTGGAGGTGGGAGGGCACTCGATTCCGCCCGGATGGGTGCTGTAGACTGCTGGACGGTGATCACCACAAAGTCGTCATCGCCATGGACGCCGTTGCCACCCAACTCGCTCTCAAACGTGGTCACTTCCTCGATGGTGTTTGGCGCATTAAACACTTCCGCTCGCGTCTGGTCCGACTTGACTCGAATGCTCGTGACCCAGTCGAGCATCTCACGGTACGAAGAGGCCTGTGATTTATTGGATTAAAAAATAAATAGTATGAAAAAAAAAAATTAAAATTGGGACGTACCATGAGAGCAAGACGAGGCGACCCCAGCACAGCAGAGACCGAGCTCGTCGAAGGCATTACTATTTCAAAACTAAACTGGATGGGGGCTGGCTGCTGGGGTGCGTCTAGCTGGGCCTTTTTGAGGTTGATTGTGAACTGATGGTGGACCGAAAAAAAACAAACTTAATAGTTGGGGACGCAACAAAAGATTTACCAGTGGATTAGCAAAATCAATCGTCGCCGAGTTGCCATCAAAACAATGAAGGAACCCGCTCTCGGTGAGAACCACTCGAGCTAGAAGGCAACTCTTTTAAGTGGATCGGGGGGGGAAACTAGGGAAGCTTACAGGTCTTCCACGAAACGTTCAACGTTCCAACACGGCGTTGCAGAAAACCAGACTTGAAAGTCTTGGTGCACTTCTCATCTTTGTACTGATACTCGAGAGGCTTCACAGCTTCGAGCCATGCTTGCTTGTCGTTTAGCTGGTCCAACAACAAAAAAAAAAATTAAAAAAAAATTACTACTGAAACAAATGGAACAAAGAATCCCAACTTACCCCAGACTCTTCCGCAAATTTTTCAAACGACTTTCCGGGCTTGATAAGTGCACAAAACTTGCCAATCTCTGCATGCGCCGCCTGATTTACCCAAAAATTGATTTATTGAATTTTATTGTTTTTTCCATTTCGTTGGCGCACTGTGATATCGGCATTGGACATGGCTGCCTTCCAGTCGGAAAAGTTCTTTAGCACGATCTGCAGAACCCGGTGAGAAAAAGAAGACAAGAAACATCGTACAACTGACCTGGATATTTTCCATCAAGTAGGCGTCAATCTTGGCGAGTTCGCCGTAAAAGCCGAGCATGCTCTCGTTAAACACGCGCTCCTGGCTAAACAACTTTTCGCATTTCAAGTTGAGCGTCTCCTGCAAGAGCCATGGGTCGCCGCCGGGCATGTCGGCTGTTGTTGATGAAGCCGCCCAAGCAGCCTATGCAGAGGGGGAAAAAAAGGGGGGGACGTAAAATAAGGGCGGCGTACACACATACAAACCTTTTCAAACATGTTGAGGGCAACAAGCGTTTCGATGCGACAGAGGCGCAAGTTCTCCTGATGCCGCTTGATTTCGTTTGTGATCCCACGGACGTCCTCGTCAATTATCTTTCGCAGCTGGCCCATCAACTTGGTGCACTGGCTCGTGATGTTGCTCCCTATTTTTATTTTTTTTTCAATTCAACACTCCCATGGTCAAACGATCAATGAGGGCATTCCAACCGTACCAAGCGTCAGATGTTTGTTTGCAACCTGTCGCGAGTACTCTCGCAACGCCTCCAGGCTGTCCTTGAGAGCACCTACAAGATGCGACGGCAATCAGCACGCCTTCTTTTCTTGCTCAGCGCAAGCTGTACCGTAAGTGTCACTGCCCGTGGTCAGCCTCTCGGCCAGGCTCGAATGCATCTTGCCATAGTAGGCCTCAAGGGCGGCCACGTCTTTTTTTTTCTTTCGCTGGTTAGCCTTTACATTTCGTGCATGCTCGCACCGTCCAAATAAGAGCCCACGCCGTGCACGAGCTCGCGCCAGCCAGCCAGCCGCGTGAGCATTGCGTCCGCCTAGTTTGAGGCACAAGGGTTTGCGTGTCATTAAAGCAAGACGTCACCGCCCCCCAGCCCCCGTTACAGAGCACCTCTCACTCAACTGAACACCAGTAGTTTTCCTCACGTACCTGCTCGTTCTGTCGAGATGCATGAGGCCACCGCCTGGCAATGTCTGCGGCCACCGCTGGTGACAGAGGCAACTGCGACGTCACCGATGTCATTTTCCTGCGACTGTCAACATGAACGTTTTGAGTTGATGACCCACAATAACAGAGTTGAGACCAAGGGAGGAGAGGGGGGGAGAGTGCAGGAGGGACAACAAAGCGGCGGTCGCGTAGACAAAGCGCGCGCCAAAAAGAGTCAGAACTGAAAAACAAAACGAGGCCAACGCTGGGGACAACACTTTCGAAAATGGGGCTACGGGAGTGTACCCAAGGCGGCTAAACGGGATCGGGATTCTCCCCTGGGACCCTTTATATTGCGCGGGGACACTTTGCTAACGCCTACTTTCTCTTCCCCAACCACTCAAGGAAAAAAAAAAAAAAAAGCAAAATGAGCGTCAACTCGCAACAGCTCAAGGCGTACATAACGAGCGCGGAGACTTGGTTCCTCATTGAGGCTGTAACGTCCCTTTTTTGTTTGCTTTGCTTTTGTCGCCTTGCCTGACCCCAAAGCCACCAGGGTCTCGGTCTCTTTGCCGCCATCAACATATTCTACTACAATTTCCCGTTGTTCCTCTTTGGTCTGACGGCGCTGTACAATGTGGAGAACTCCAAGCCCCTGGTCAACGTACGCTGTTTTCACGCGGTCCTTGTCTAATCCGCCGCACAGTTCCTCATCCTTCTGTTCCTCTCGATCACCCTGGACATTACAACGATGGTGCGCACATCGGATTTTTTGGCAAATGTATTCAGTCCCCTGTCATGCAGGCACTGTACACAAACTCGTATTCCAGCGGTGCCTACAAGTTTGGCCTGTCCATGACCATCATCGGCCTTGTCTTCAAGCCCCTCGTCATCGTGCTCACCTTTTACACGCTCCAGGGCCGTGGTGTCCAGCTTCCCTTCTCGAGTTTGTTTTGTTTTGTTTTCGTCCTTCCAATGAGCACTCACCATTCCCATTGTTATTTTTTGTTTGTGCAGTTCCCCAGATCAGCCTTGGAGCCACCGCTGGTGATAACGCCGTTAACAACGGAGCGTATCAGACCATCCAGCAACAGCAGCAGCCCGCTGGCTACCCCCAGGGCGGTTACCCCCAGGGCGGCTATCCCCAGGGCGGCTACGCGCAGAGCACCGTCTACACCCAGGGTGGGTTCACCAAGGAGACCCCGGCGACCGTCCCTGTGGACGACTCGGAGACCAACAACTACCAGACTCTCTAACCGAGTGCAAGAATGCAGCTGTTTTTTCCTTTTTTTCTTTTTACCAAAAGAATAACTGAGCCCCTCACAACTGATTAGAGTCTTTCGAATCCTCTATTGCTTCCTTTCCGCATGGCAATGGCAATTGTAGTTTATACAAAAAATAAAAAAAATGAAAACGGTTTAATGTCAGAGAAGAAAGGTTGATTTGGACAAGGCGGCGATGAGAAGAACGATTGTTAGAAGAGCACCCCATACGAGAGAGATATTGGTCGCCATAGCTACTTGCCCCGACTGGTATACAGCTGCGAGCACGGCAGCTGAGCGCGGCATTCCTTTAGACAAACACGGAAACCAACAAGATTGTTTGCGTATACCAAACGGTGCCGCGGTGAAGAACCCCGTTAGCGCCCCTAAAAACATGTACAACGGGATGGCGCAGACCGATAGCCTCTTGCGCCGAAAGACGAGCATCACCCACACGCCTGTTAGCGCGTACACCGCAATGTTGAGCACAACCGTCCATATTGTGGTGAAGGCCCATACATCTGTTTTTCGTTCCCTTGCGCCGTTTAGTGCACGACATCGCACAGCAATGCATTACCGAAAAAGTAGTACAGCTCAGCGTACGTCCCGTTAACAGAGTCTAGCGATGGCCAGCTCGGGCTGGTGTAATTTATTGGCGGTTCAAACGACATCGCCACCAGTAATCGTTTCTGAAAATGCCGCGATCGATGTTCACTGTTTCTCCCTTCCCAATTATGTCATAATTATTTGGGATGTGCCTGCTTGCTGTTAACAAAAAAACACATTGATGTGGGTGGAGCGGAGAAAAAAAGAGGAAAGAAAAAAGAAAGGAAAAAAAAAAAAAAAAGTCAAAATAAAAGGAAGTGACCAAAACAAAACAGAAATAGTTTTGCTCTGTTTAGGCGTCGAGGGTGAGCGAGAGGCCGAGGTCGGCAGTGATCGACGAAGAGCCGGACCACTGGAGGGTCGAGCCGATGATGGCCTTGAGGTTGGGCTTGAGCTTCTGGGTGTACTGGAGGAGGACCTTGCCGTTGGTGTCGAGGGTGGTCTTGAGCGACGAGGTGGCATCGACGGCGTAGTCGGTGCCGATGGCGAGGGTCGAGTCGGCGCTGCTGAGCTTGTACGAGACGGCGGCACCGGCGGCAACCTGGTTGTTGATGCGGTGGAAGTAGGAGGCCGAGAGGCTGTCAATGTCGACCTTGCCAGCATCGGGCTTGGCAGTGACGGCAAAGGCGTAGTCGGGCTGGCTGTAGCTAGCAGCAACGGTGTAGTTGCCGAGGGCGGCAGCGCCCGCGTTGTAGGTGATCTCACCACCGAGGCTGAAGCCCTTGTAGCCGACGACGAGGTCAGCGGTGAGGGGGAACTTCTGGTTCAGGACGTCAATGGTGGCGTTGGTGTTGACGTACTCCTGCTTGTAACCAGCACCAAACTTGGCACCAGCACTGTTTTTACAACAGCGATCGAGGTAAGCGATTTAAAAATAAATAAAGACTGGCCCATACCTCTTGGTGTCCGACTTGACCGAGACCTCAGCGTTGACGTTGAGGCCCTTGACAACGGCGTTGCTAACCTCAGCCTTGGCGACGAGCTTCTTGTCGGTGGTGAAGGTGTAGGTGAAGGTGGCGCCTGAGCATCGTTCAAAAACAGCTATCAGTGACGTGTCGCGAAAACAATGAAAAATTTAAACTACCGTGGGCGGCATCGGTGTGCTTAAGCTTGAGGTCACCCGAGACGTCCTTGCCGCTGTTCTTGATGGTCGAAGTGAACTTCTACTCGCATGTGAAAAGGAGGAGGGGAAGAAATAAAAATAGCGCGCCAAAAAGAAAGAATTTAGAAAGAGAATCCCAGAGGTTCTCACGTTACCAAGCCGTTCACAGCCTGGCTGTTGACCTCGAGGCTGAAAGGCGAGACGTCGGCCTTGAGCAGGTCCTTGGCGGACTTGCCAATGTCGGAGAACTTGACGGGGATGGCCATTTCGGTCGTACGTAAAAACTGCGCAAAGCTAAAGCACGACATAAAAAAAAAACGGCTCAGTACCAAATCCACCGACGGACGGAAAGTGTGAAATGAGTGAGAGCGACAGAGCAAGACAGACACCCTCAGGCCGTGCAACGGCCTTCCCAAGCCTCGAAAGGGCACAAAAACCAAGGAAAATGGGATATGACGTTTTCCCGCCTGTTCTGCTACCACAGCAGCTCAAATATGGAGGGAAAAGCGGATCTGTCCCTACTTTCTGAAGACTCGAGTATTTGACAGAGGGGGAGGCGCGAGTACATGAGGAAACAGACGCTGACCCAGCCACAAAGAGGCCAACAGCAAAAAACGAAGGGAAAAAAAGAGAGTGAGAAAAAAAAAATAGCGACCCGTCGGCAAGATTGACGACCCCCAAAGTCCTCACAAAGAAAAACACAGGCCAAGAGAGAAGGTCGCTCCGTCGAGACAGCACGCATGCGAGCAGAGGATCTGTTGCGGTCTTTCCGCTCTTTTTTCTCGACCGAGTCTGAAAAAAAAAAAAAAGGGTCTTGGAAAGGGAAAGAAAAAAGATGCACACTCTGTCTTTGAGAGTATGAAACAGCGCCAATAAACGCGCCGAACGAGAGCCTGGCGCTCAGCGTCCCCGGCAGTCGTCGCTGCTGTTTTCGTGTCTGTTCGTTCGTCTGCTTCCGGGCGCCCAGCGAAAAATTTTCAGTGGTCGGGTCGTCGGAAAGTTGCTTAGTTTTCCAACTAAATATTTCGCCACTGGTAAAGATGAGCAACGGCAACAGCGTCGTGGAGGCGATTCAGCAGTAATAAGCTGGACGGAAGGATGCGGTCTGACTCACTCGGACACTTACTCATATGTAGGGACTTTGAAAAGTTCCAAAAGGTGTTTGACTCGGAGACGGCTCTGCGCGAGGTAAAGACCCCGCCCCCGAACCAACCCCCCCCAAGCCCTTATTGCAACATCGACTCAAATAGAGCATCCGCACCATTGTCCGCGACATTGAGGCCAAGGTGCGCACGATCACGGGCATCCTCAGTACCGCGCACGGTCGTGGCGTCAATGGTACGGGACAAAGAAGAGCACACCTGATTGCATCAACCGCTTCGATGTAATAGTGGCTGAGGTAGCCCAGCAGGCTCGCGCCGTCTTTCCGTCGATCCAAGTTCTGTATGCACAGCTCAAGGGGCAAATCCCCGTCGAGCGCTTCTACCGGTACAACGACATGTGGCGCAATCCGACGCAACAGCTCTGCTTCGGCATTGCGTTCATCGTCTTTCTCGAGTCGACACGGTGTGCAACCCTTGCCGAAGTCGAGGCTCTCCTTGGTGGTAACTCTACCTAATTCCTGCAAATGTCTCTACAAGGACTGACATACGTGTGCTCTTTCAATTTTTAAATTATTTTTTTTTTTTGAATGTGCAGTGAAGGCAGAGAATCTGAACGAGTTCCACTTTGACGCTGAAGACTATTTGCTGGGACTGTGCTCGCTGAGCAATGAGCTGGTACGGCCAAGATCAAGAACCAATTCAGTTTTAGAATTCCTAAAAATATTATTCTGTGCCAGTCCCGACTGGCCGTCAACTGTGTCATCTCTGAGAACTACCAGCGCCCGCTCGAGATTGCACAGTTTGTGGCCGAGCTCTACGAGGGCTTCCAGCTCCTGAACCTCAAGAACGACAACCTGCGCAAGCGATTCGACTCGATCAAGTACGACGTCAAGAAGATCGAGGAAATCGTCTACGACATCAGCATCCGCGGTCTTGCCAAGAAGCCTGTCGCCGCCTCTGCCCCTGCAGCAGAGACGATGCAGTTGTAAAGAAGAGCTTGAAAAGAAAAAGCTGAAGTGCAGTTTCGGTGACGTCAGTTGAACATGACAACAGCTTCGCTCACAACGACCTCTGTGGTCTCGTCAGGTAAGGCAGGCCGCCTCTGCGGTAGTGTTTGCTCACCCACAGGACCCGAAACTTCCCTCGCAACAGACAAGGTCAAGGTCGGCGTGTTTCCGCAGCCGGCAAACTTTGCCAAGAACCTCGTGTATGGCGGCACGGCAGGTCTCATCGGTGCCGCGTGCATGTTCCCCATTGACACGTCCAAGACACGCTTCCAGAACGAAAAGGTACTAGCGCTACTCGTGCTGGACTATGTGGGGCTGGGGCGGCGGGCGGCCGAGGGTTGTCGGGGCTGCCCTTGGGGTGGGATAAGTGGGCGATCACCTCTGTGTGTATTCACCTCGTGCGACCTCTAAAACATTCCCTGCCCTGCCCTGTGAAGGTCTTGCCCGGGCAACAGAAAGAGTACAAGAGTATCTGGGACGCGCTGGTCAAGATCGGCAGGACGCAGGGCTTGCGCGGCCTGTACAATGGCCTCCAGGTAACGCAGTATGGCCAAGACACGTGGGTTCAAGTGGGGAACCATTGCCGTTTTTAGATTCAAGCTCTCGGCATTATCCCCGAGAAGGCGCTCAAGCTGTCTGTGAACGACTCGATGCGGTACTATCTGCGGTCCAAGGATGGGTCGATCTCGCTGTTCAACGAGGGACTCGCCGGCGCCGTCGCAGGCTTTAGCCAAGTCATTGTCACGTCGCCGATGGAGATGTTTAAGATCCAGCTGCAGTTGCAGGTTTGCTCGCATTGGTGGTTTCGGCATGCCGAGAAGACTAACGGCATGTCAATCTATAGGCAACCCTTCCTCGGGAGAAACAGAAGCAGGTGGCGCAAGTGATCGGCGATGTCGTGCGGGGAGGCATCAAAGACATTTACCGCGGTGTGGGCGCGACGCTTCTGCGCGACGTGCCCTTCTCCATCCTCTACTTCCCCCTCTTCTCCAACATCAAGGTCTACATCGCATCGCAGCCGTCGTCGGGCGTGTTTGGGTACTTGCATAAGCCGGGCTCGTCGCAGACCGATCCCAATGTCAACAACCGCGTCAACCTCATCGGCAGCTTCACCGACGGGCTCATCGCTGGTGCGATCGCCGGGTGGGCCGTAACCCCCGCCGATGTGATCAAGACACGTCTCCAGGTGCGAAGTGCTTTCTTGTTATTTTTTTGTTGTTTTTCTGACAATGGTGTGCCAACTACAGAAAGAAGGTGGAATGAAAGAGTGGGGGGGCATCATCAACTGTGCCAAGCTCACATTCCAAAAGGAGGGATTCTCGGCCTTCTTCAAGGGAGCCACTGCGCGCGTGATCCTTGTCGGGCCGCTCTTTGGTATCGTCCTCGCCACGTATGAAATCATGCCCAAGTTTATACATCTGTGAGTGTTGCGCGCATTACAGTTTGTTTGGTTTTTTTTTTACACTCCTGAGTGCATGTAGTCCCAGATTTTTTTCCAGATTTTTTTTTTCTTACTGAGATTCACAAAATGGTTACTTTCTTAATCAATTACATTCGCTCCAGAGGAACGAGGCCAAGGAGCTTGAGCCCGGTGGCAAGCGTCAAACGCGCCGCATTCCACAGGGCGAGGCGTGGCTCGGCTAGGCGAGCAGGCATGTCCTTTACGCGCACGACCGAGTGAGCCGACGACATCAGCTTGGCCAGCTCAAACAAAAAGGACAAAAGGGGTCGCGGCTCGTTGGACGACACGGTGGCTGCGAGCGTCTCTTCAAAGTTCGCCAGGGCTTTCACGATCAGGATCGCCTCGGGCTCGATCAGCGTTGCAAACGCCGCTGCTTCGAGTGCACTTGGCTGCTGCTGTGGTGAAAGCTGGCAGATGTTGAAAGCACGCGCATGTGCATACTGCAAGTAGATCCCGCTCTGCATCGTCGTCATGGACACATCCACTTTATCCCACGAAAACAGCGGCATCATCTGATCACAAGGGAAAAAAAATTTTTTTTTTTTAATATTTAGAACAAATCGGGTTTTCTTCCTGTTTTACCCTGTGGCTGCTCTTGTTGCACTCGTGCACGACAAAGCACGACCATGCGAGCTCGCGCGAGAGCAGATCTACGTAGCCCGGTTGATACTTTTCGAGCTCTTCCAGTTTCACGGGACTCTCGCCCATGATCGCCAAGATGCGCTTCTTGCCCTCCTCCAGCATTCTGTCGAGACCAACGGCGGCGGCGTCACCACCACTACTCCCGAGGCTATTTTCCACCAGCACGAGCCGGTCGCTCACGAGCACGCGCTTGAAGACGAGTCGGCGCAGGGGCGATGCCGTCGATGTCACCAGAATAACGCGGCTGTGCAGTGTCGTGGCCGTCCTCAACATCTCTGCTGTATTTTTTTTTTTTTTTTTTTTTTTTTTGAGGCATGCGTGAGGTTACCCAACGATTGCGGTTATTATACCAACGGTTGCCTCGTCGGACCACACGGCAAAGTGGTCGTGCCGTCCGGTCGAGGGGAACCTGGCGAGCTGCCTGCCGAGCTTTTCGACGTCCATCTCAGCCGCGACGATGTAGGTGACCTTGGGAGCAGCAATGCAAGTGGCGATCGTGTGCGCCGCGACGATGAGCCTGAGATGGGCCGTGTTGAGCATCGACGCGTCGCCCTCGGTGAGTGACGCCGCCGACAGCTCGACAAAGACGGCGACATCGTTGCCGAGGTGTTTGAGACGACTGCCAGTAGGCAACGTGAGGAGGATGCTGTGGACGTACTGGACCGTGTCGAGCGTGAGGGTGATCGCCTTTGCGTCCCTGTCCAACGTCGCCTCCTTGACCATGGGCACGGCCGCGGCCAGCCTGGATGCCAGCTCGGTCGCACACTGCGCCATCGTCTCGTAGCGTGGACGCACTGCGGGCAGGTTAAAGACGGCGCTCACCGGCACCATCCACTGCAAAGCCGCACTGCTGTTGCCGTTGCCGGGCCTCAGCGGTCGTGGCAGACGTGCGAGGGACTGTGACTGCGACGTGGTTGGCTGTGGCGATGCCGACTGGTGGGCGGCAAACTCGTCGAGAACCTTGCCAATTGCAGACCGCATCGGCGTTGGTGTCCTCAGAGTCAAGAGTCGCAATCTGTGTCAGGATCTCCTTTCAGTCGAAAGAACTAAGATTTTTTTTTTTTTCGTTCAATGAGCTTTCTGCAACGACGACCCCAACTACTTCGAGTACCGCTAGGACCACCGCAACGCACCATGACGACCCGTCTCTACAGAGGCCACCTTACCAAAGTCCTGCGGGAGCGGGCGGCCGAGCAGGGCGTGACGGCAGAGGGACAAAGGCACGTGGCTTCGTTGCTCAGGTCAACGCACGCTAACCCAGCCCTACATTGCACCGACAGAGGGATGATCATGTCTGTGGAACCCGACGAGCGAGCATACTTCCAGTCGGGCATCGTCTACGACACGCGCCATAGCATAATATCGGACCCTGCTTTTTGCCCTCGTTGTTGGATCAAGAAGATCCACTGCGTGTGCCCGATTGTGCGGCCCGTGGGAGACTGCGGCGTGAACCTGATCGTGTACATGCACGCGAAAGAGTACGCACGCTTCTCCAACACGGGGAGGCTGCTCCTGGGCAGCTTTGGCGACGATCGCGCCAAGCTGTTTGTGCACAAGATCCGAGCGCAAGAGGACGCCTTCTACGACGCCATCAATGACTGCCTGCGCCGCAACGAGGAGATCGTCGTGCTCTTCCCCGCCCCCGACGCCATCAGTGCCGACGACGTCAGGCGTCGCTTGAATTGGCCACCATCAGCAGCAGTAGGGTCGAGCAACATTGCCGAGTCCTTGGAAAAGCTAAATCTAGAAGGATCCTCTGCCGCTTCCTCGGCTTCTGCTACGACCCCGCCAGTGTCGTCGTCGTCGTCGCCGTCGTCGTCATCAGGCCCAGCTCAGCAAGCTGCCGGCGCACAAGACCGACGCCGGCTCACAGTCATCGTTGTCGACGGCACCTGGAACCAAGCTAGTACCATGATAAAGAGCGTGCCCGCAACAGTCCCGCGCGTCAAGCTTGATCCGACGATGCCGTCCATCTTCCTCCTGCGCAAGCAGTCGCAACTCGACCGCATCTGCACCCTTGAGGCCACGGCCCTCTTGCTCAGCGAGCTGCTCGGCCCAGACCACGAGGCGCCCTCCAAGCTCATCGACACATTCAAGGACGTCGTCGCGAAGCAGATGCACATCAAGCGCCCACAGCGTCGCCCGGCTGCCATGGAAAGTGAACAAGTGATCGGCGACCAGATTTAAAAAAATATCTGAAACATTTTCTTTTTTTTTCTTTTTTTTATTTCTAGAAAAAAAAAAAAATACAGCCTTGTGCACAGCCAACCGTCTTGTAAAGAGCAGAGGTGATCACAATCGTGAAGCATTAGCTTAGAAGAAAAAAGGGAAATGAAAAGTGAATTATTCATTCCGAAGGGGCCCAGACCGCCAAAGCTCCGTTTTGCCAACTTTTTTTTGAACTGGTCTAGGCCTCCGCGGCCAAATGTGTCCTGCAAGACAACACGCACACGACCCGCGCTCTCTTTCACCGTCAGTTTCTCTCCGACCCCCGCTATTCCCCCTCGGTGCTTTCTCTCTGCACACACACACCCCTCTTAGTCACGTAGCCACGCACATGCCTGTGTTCCCTGTGAGGGCTGCGTTTTGGTCCCTGTTTATCGCGCTCTTCCTTCCGCCCAAGTGCCGGGCAATAAACACTCGTTTATGTCCGATGGCAAAGGTGTCTCTTTCAACGCGTCCTCGCCTTCGCCGTGCGTGGCGCCGATGGGGACTGACGAAACCAATTCGACGGACTGCTGACCCTCTGTCAGTCAGCACAGAGGAGTGTCTACGTCGTCTCGTCGGCTCTTTTTTTCTTTTCTTTTCTTCGTAATCGGTGTACACGTCTCTGACACTCCCCTGTGAGCCCGATGGTTGCTTGTTTTTCAACCGTCGCACCGGGTAAGGTGTGAAGAATTCGCCCGCTGCTCTGTTTTCCCTTCATTATGACTTTTTTTTTTATCGTTGGAGTGTTTACTTTTTGTTTTTTCACTCGCGCCTCCCCCTTTCAATACTGACGAACCTCTTAATAAAACAGATAGCCCGATTGGAAGTGTCGGCTCTGCCTACCGTCTCTGACAGCTGAGCGTTCACCACTGTTTTAAAAAGTTTTACTTTTTCTCGTCGTCTTCGTCGTCGTCGTTTTTGCCCTTTTATTGGGAGCGCCGCTTGCAGCATTTTTACCGACACCCCCAAACCTCAACCGACACCTGAGCAGTACACCCACACGCTAAAGAAGAAAATGAACCTCGACCCCAACCTGATCGACATCCCCACGTTCCAACAAACCCTCGAGGGCGATGACTATGATTTCTCCAAGATGGTCGTTCTGCAGTTTGTTGACCAGGCCGACAGCACCATCCCAGTGATGCAAGCCCTCTAGTACGTGACTCCAGCTGTCGCTAAAGTGTAGCACTGACCGTCTTTTTTTTAGCACCCAAGGGAACTTGCAAGAGCTATCAAGGAAGGCACATTACCTAAAGAGCAGCTCGGCACAGCTCGGCATCAAGCGTGTTCGTGAACAATGCGAGCTCATCCAGCACTATGCAAACCTGGAGGATTTCCGGAACAACCATGCGAACCTCTCGCGCGAGCAGGCAATCGAACTCTTGACAGGGACACTTCAACGGTATGCTCCAGTTTCTGTAGTTTCTAAATCATCCTCTCTCTCCCTCTCTATATACATCTCTAGACTGCTCTCCGAGTACCAGGTGTCGAAGCAGTATCTCTTGCAGCTGTACTCTGGGTCTCAACCGCCACAGCCACAGCAACAACAACCGCAATACCAAGTAGGATCAGGTTTTTCGTTTTCGCAACGGGCTTTCCAATAGAGTGTCTTCCCTCCTAGTAATCTTGTGTGTTACTCAACTACAACTGCCCGCAAAATTGATGCGGAAAAAAAAGGCGCCCGCCATCGAGTGGGTAGTTTCGAAAATTAGAAATCTCCATTAGCATGCGTAACACCCTGGCTCTCTCTGTGTTCACTGCTGGCCAGAAGCCTTGTCGAGGAGGAGGCGAGAGATGATGAGGCGCTGGATCTGAGCGGTACCCTCGTAGATCTGGAAAATCTTGCTGTCACGCATGAGCTTCTCGACGGGGTAGTCGCTGTTGAAGCCGTTGCCACCAAAGACCTGGACGGCGTCGACGGCGTTCTTGACGGCAGTGTCACCAGCAAGAGCCTTGGCCATCGAGGCGTAGAAGGTGTTCTTGCGGCCCTGGTCAAACTCGTAGGCGGCACGCCAGACGAGGTGGCGCGAAGCATCCACGCCGATGGCCATGTCGGCGAGGAGGAAGGCGATCGCCTGGTGGTTTGCGATCACGGTGCCCATTGTCTTGCGTTGGAGGGCGTACGTGGTGGCCTTTTTTTTTTTGAATCGAAATTGAAAAAAGCATTATCATTTAAAAGCAGTGCCCTTTCTCTGTTGAAAGAAAACACACCTCATCGAGAGCGCGCTGGGCCAAGCCAACGGCACCCGAGCCAACCAGAGGACGGGTGAGGTCAAAAGCGCTCCTGAAAAATTGAGGCAAGTATCAGTGTAGCCAAAAAAAAAAAAAAAACAGTATTCTTCTTTTTTTTACATGGCGATCTTAAAGCCAAAGCCGACATCACCGAGGCGGTTTTCGTCGGGAACGACGACATCCTCAAAGCTGATGCCTCGCGTGTCCGAGGCGCGCTGACCCATGTTCCATTCCTTGCGGCCGCGGGTAAGGCCAGGGCTATCACCATCAACAATGAAGGCGGTGAAGGCCTTGCCAGCGTTAGCCTTGGGGTCAGTCTTGGCGAGGACAAAGAACCAGTTGGCGTAACCACCTGCAAGGCAACAAAATACATTTCTGAATACAACAGAAGGGGATGGAACTGCAATACCGTTGGTGATCCACATCTTTTGGCCGTTAAGGACCCACGAATCGCCCTTCTTGACGGCGGTGGTCTTGGCACCAGCGACATCCGAGCCAGCACCTATAGTTACTTGATCAAAAAAACACACACGAAAAAAAAAAATAATAATTTGGTAATCGATACCAGGCTCAGTGACACCGTACGAGGCAACAAGGGGCTCCTCGATCATGCGGCCCAGGTACTTTTTCTTCTGGAACTCGTTACCGGCTATGATGACGGGCGACTCGGCGAGGGTGTTGGCCTCCATCGCCGTGGAGATACCTAAACTCAAGGTGGGGCGGTGTTTTATTCAGCAGAAGCCGCGAGCACATGACACTGCGTACCGGTGCAGCCCCAGGCGAGCTCCTCAGAGATGACGGCACCCTCGAGCAGGCTCAGACCAAGACCACCGTACTTTTCACTGATGTGCGTGTTGAGGAGGCCAAGGCTGTGGGCCTGCTTGATGATCTCCCAGGGGTACTCGCCTATCAAGTCGTGAGCATGCTGTCGCTAAAAAAAAAAAAAGAGAAAGGGAAATAGACGCACCAGACTTGTCGTGCGCAGCAGCCGCGGGAGCAATCACGTTGCGGGCAAAGTTGCGAGCAGACGCCTGCAGCTCCTTGGTCTCGTCCGGGAGGTCAAAGCCAAACGACTTGGGGATGCGCGCGCTGGCGGCGAGCGTGCGAGCGGGCACGAAAAGCTTGGTCTAGGGTGGTCTTTTTTTTTCAGAGGGAAACGTTTTGGATGGTCGGACCGTTACCGCAGTGCGAAGGGAGACCATTTTTTTCAAAGTGTGTCACCCACGAGCACGCCCCACAAACTGCGTTGGGGGGCATTGCTGGGGGCATTGCTGGGGGCATTGGGAGGGGTTTGAACTGTCCTTACACGACCCGTCTTGTCTTCTCGTGTGTGCTAATAATGGCTTTGTCCCTCCCCCCCACCCAAGGAAAAAGACCACGTCGATTTCATTTGTGTTGTTGTGACCAACCACATGCTTTTTCGTGCTCGGTGGTTCAATTGAACCACACGGGGAGACAGTTCGGAGCAGTGCGACCCATGTGGGTTCGTGGGGCACACCAAAAAAGACGCGTGGAGGAGACACTCCCAGGACACTCCCACCCTTTTATTTTATCTTCCTAAAAACTGCACGTGAAAATCAACACCTGCCTTGTACGCCGAGTACCTTTTTTTTTTTTGTGGCCGAGTTGCGGCGCCTTTCCTCCCTCGATCATATTGGCTTCATGTCTGTGTTTACTGTTCAGCTGCTCGTGCTGTTCAACGTCTTTCGGTCTCGGTTTCTAACCTGCATTAACTCCACAGCTGCTTTCTCCCCAAACAAGGCGCTCGCCCAAACGCGTAAAGCGACGACAACACACCACATGCTGTCGGCGTACTTTCAGTTCACCGTCCAGGACAGCAGCAATACGGAGACGACGACGTCCTCTCCTGGCCTCGTGAACGTAACGTCTTTCCTGTCGTTAATTGGTGTTGACGTTACTTTTTTCACACTGGACGCCAGTCGGTCCTATCGTTCACCAGGGACCTTGCCCAGTCGCCACGGCGTGTCGTACGGACGTACGCCGAAAAAATTGAGCACGCCGTGTCAGAGACCATGTTTGGCAACGACCTGGACTTTGCCGAGCATTTTGTCGACCCCGCCACAAGTACCGCTCACAGCGCTGTCGATGATGCACAGCAGCAACAACCACAACAGCAACGGAAAAATAGCCTTTCGGCCTCGGACGCATCAAGGCTACAGGTCGTTCTGCACACTGGCAACCCCGCACCACAACATACCGTTGTCGATCGCTTCACCAACGCCTTTGCGCGGTATACCGGCGTTCGCGTCGTCGTTCCCGGCGTCGTCAACCGCCTCATCACTACCTCTGCCGAGTACCTCGGAGTCGCCAACATCGACTGGGTATGAGAGTTGAAAGTTTGTTTGAGAAGGAATTGATTTATTTTTTTTTCCCCCATTCATCTCTTCCAGTCTATTGACGAACTGCTGGACGACGATGGCGAGATTTCCGACGATGTAAACTATAGCAGTAGCTCCTCGTCATCGTCAGCTTCATCATCAGGCCATGACAGTGGCGACGATTGCGACTTTGAACATCAACGTCATTCTCTCCAGCTCGCCCTCAGCTCACAGCTGCGTCAGCACGACAAAAAGATGTTTTTCATCGAGTCCCCCATAGCTTCTCCCGAGATGTCGCGAGTACAGTCAGCCTTCAGCCTCAAGGCCCTGGAGGCGGCCGGTGAACTGTCTCCACTCCCGATCGCACTTTTTGCACCCTCATCACCCTCATCAATGCAACTAGCATGTCTTCAGCAAGACCGCCTTTAAACATCTACTCGTCCTTTGCTAGAACCCTAGCGGTGTACAGTTAACCGGTGTATAAATTATTAGTTACCGATTTCAAAATTTTTATTGTTTTTTGACATTTCAACAATCAAGCGTCGCAGAGTTTCTTTTAATACGGATTCGTACACAGAGAGAGGGTGCTCTAGTCCTTCTCGGCCATCTGGGTCAGGAAACCCTCGATCTCCTGCTCGCTGAGGGTCTGGAACTTTGTGTTGCCCTTGGTGACGATGCCAATCTCAAGCTCGGACGGCTTAAAGTCGATCGACAAGACCGACTGGAGGGTTGAGATGGCGAGCTAAAAGAAGGAAAGAAAAAAAAATTTTTTTTAATGGCGTTTCCTTTAGAAAAGAATGTTTTTCTTTTACCTGAACAGACTCCTCGTACGAGAGATCAGCGGTCTTTTTGAACTTTTTCTCGAGATAGTTGGTTGCCTCCTGTGCCTTGGTGCCTGCCGAGGTGGCCTTGTAGCCGATAAAGTAGCCTGCAGGGTCACACTTGAAAACCTGTGGCCCTCGCTCCTCGTCGTAGCCAATGAGGATCATGGCTGTAAAAACGTGATTAATTTTTCTGTGGGGTTCAATGGCGTCAAGCATCACGTACAAACACCGAGCGGTCGCATGTACGCGTACTGTGTGTACACCTGGTTGATGTTGGCTACACGCTTGGCCAACTGATCCACGGGAATCTCGTAGCCAAACTTGTACTTGAACTGAGCAGCCTCTTGGCGCGCGCGAGCAACCTGGGCACGCGCGTCGGCTAACAACAACAACAACAACAACAACAAATAAATAAAAGACGAATATGGTCTCGCGTACCAAGGATGCCAGTCATAACGCAGCCAATGTACGGTGTGATCTTGAAGACGTGACCGACCGTGCTGGGATCAATGAGCTTGTCCTGCGAGAAGAGACATGAAAAACCTGCGCCAAACGCGCAAAAAGGGGACAAACGGTACAGGCACTTTCTTCTGCGTGGCAATGACGGCACAGTCAAGGCCGCGGACGCCAACCGAGGTGAGCCCTCCCGCATTGATTGCCTTGAACGCGTACTCTGTTTTTTTTTTTCTTTCTTTCAACACAAGGGGGAGGGGAAACAGGCTGGCCCACGCACCAACTTGGTACAGACGCCCCTCGGGCGAGAAAATGGTGATATGGCGATCGTAGCCGGCGCTCGAACCGCGGGACATGGTTTTGGTGCTGACGACTGCCAAAATGGGAGCGGCAGTTTCAACAATCATGGCGCTACAACACGATGTGCACAGTGCGCCGTCGGCCTTCTTTGCGGGTCCCAAGGCCTTTTTCACGGAGCCGTTCACGGGCAGAGTGACCATTGCCTTTGACCTGCAGGAGAACATTGACTCGTTCTGGGAGAGCATCAAGGTCAACCCGTACATGAACATCCAACAAGTACGTTTCCGAGCGTATGTTTTTTTTTCCCGTGATTCTGACCACCGCTGTTGTGCGCCCAACCACATAGGACGTCCAGTATGTCCTGTTCTACTTTGTTGCTTGGTGTGTCGTGCATGTGTTCTGGCAGCAGGTCGTTGTGAGGGTACGTCCTCCCGTCTCCTTTTTCCCCGCAAAGCAATTATTCACGTAAAAAAAAAAACCGCGACACTCGCAGGCAGTCGCGGCATTGTTTATGTCGGACGAGCCCGACGACGACGAGGACGAGGAGCAAGAAAAAGCAAAACAGGCCGCCGCTGTTGCAAACGCACAAAAGACCAACGGCGCTTCCGGTCTGCGACAGCGCAAGGCCGGCGACACTTTGGACACCACCGCCACGACGTATGCTTGCGGGCAGTGTCGCCTCCTGGTCTAATCTTTGTACATACATGCAGAACGACTGCTGCTGCCCCTGTAAAATCTGCCAAGGACACCTACTACAACAGCAAGCTGCACAAGTACCTTACAGCGGGATGGAAGGCGTCGTGCTACAGTATGTTTGTTGCTTTGCCGCAATCTGGGTCCACTGATGCATTCACTCCACCCCACCAATAAAAAGGCTTCCTGTTTTTCAGCGGCATGTATGTTCTGTCTAGCCACTCATGGTGGAACGATACCACACAGTGGTTTTACGCGTGGCCTCACTACATTGAGTATGCTACTTTCGTTTTAAATGGCCATGCTCAATCGGGCTCCCTTTATCCAAAAAAAAAAAAAAAAAAAAAAAGGCCCGACGTCCTCCAGTTCATCTGCTCCTACCTCGGTTTTTACCTCTCTGAGACGGTCTTCCTCTATTACGAACCCAAACTGAAGGATCGCCACATCATGACCATCCACCATATCGCAACCATGTCTCTGATCGTCTTGTGCTATGTCGAAGGGTGAGCGCTGCATCCTCTTAAAGAAGGGGGTCTATTAACGCTTCCTTGCAGGTTCTACCGCTTCGCTCTTCCCGTCATGGTCATTCACGATGTCTCTGACCCCTTCATGGAAATTGCCAAGCTCTTCCACTATTCCTCGGCCAAGGTGCGTCCTACTTGTCGCTTCCGTTAATCTTACTGTCGTCACAATAGATTGGGAGCATCCGATTGGCAGACGTCTTTTTCGTCCTCTTTGCCATTGTGTTTTATATCTCGCGCCTGTTCTATCTGCCGTACTACATCATTGGATCCATTCTCTTTATTTCGTTCGAGGTCTGCGAGTATTGCAACGGAATGTACATTTGGCTCGTCCTTTTCGGCATTCTCCAAGTCTTGCATATTTTCTGGGCCTACTTGGTAAATTGCCTGGTGCTGCTTCTTTGTACTGTTCACTTACTTTGACGGAATGCAGATCTTCAAAATGGTTGTTCATGCCATCGTCGACAAGGGTGTCAAGAAGGACATCCGCGAATAAGACCTTTTCATAAAGTCGTACATTGCGGGCATTGCACAGTTCACAGGTTTCCTTAGTCACATCAATCCAAATTTTTTTTTAGGGCCTAGTATTTCAAAAAAAAAAAAAAAAAGGTAATAAGCAAGCTTTCATACTCATACTTCCTTCTTTCTGTCTTGCCTCTGGCGTTTTGTTCATACCCAAATCAGAAAAAAAAACACATTCACACACTATTTTTTAAACTGTCGTTTGAATTTTTTCTCGAGGGATTGACGCATCAACTGCTCTGTCGATCCGGCCGAGGCGTGCAGCGTCGTAATAGCTTGCGCCAGCTGGCGGGGAAATAACAGAAAATTAGAACACGACACAAAAAGCAATAACAAATAAATAGCACACCTGGTCGCCCGTAAACGAACCTACGCAATAGCTCATCACAGGCTCTGGTGACGAGTTGGCCGAGGACGTGAAGGCAAAGCAAAACTGTGCCGTTGATTTCTGCAAGAAAAGAACTCTACGTGTGGGTCAAACAGAACAGCGCGAAGCCAGTTACGTCTTCTTGGGTGCGGGTCAGATTGAGCACGAATTCGGTCTGTTTGTCGTCGTCTTCCTCATTATGTAGTAGCCCTCCGGATGCAGCAACAACCACAGACTTTAGTGCGATGCCTGCGTCCAGCAGAGCGAGCGTGGCGGCATTGACCGCAGTGCTGAGGAGTGACCCGTCGTCTTGCACGACTTGCACGACGATCTGAATCGTCGTCCGCGGGTGCAGCGAGCTCAGGATCACCGCGTCCACGGCTGCTCGCACGTGCTCCTCCAGTAGCTTTTCGCGTGTGCCTGTTTGGAGGACTGTGAAACAAACGTCCAAAAGCCTTTCCTGTTACTCGGGAGGCCATGTGCTGGCTTGACTATGACCTCGATGAACGCGCGGTCCAGCAGCTCGTTGCGCGGCTTGACCTCCGTCGGCCCCACCACCGAGCACAGCACCGACGTGGCGCCCTGTGAGAAGCGAGCCGAGCCGTCGGCGTGCTGCAGCGGGCCGTGCTCTACTTGCATGAATGTGTACTTGGCAAAATTCGTTGTCCATGTTTTTTTTTCCGGACAATGTTGCAACTAACAAACTAAACTCGAGTGCATAATACATGCGAAAATGCGTATGCGTGTACAGCCAGAAAACAATGCAAAGATGGACACTAAACCTCACTGTGAGGGTCACATTCGCATGCAGTGAAGCCAGAAATGTGTGTATACATGTAGTGTTTCCTGGCCTCACTGCAGGTCACAAAA
>Ga0302233_10000773_pt1 | contig 24381 bp, 18 predicted proteins | sample II_Palsa_N3_1_FD_193516 | JGI IMG/M metagenome (GOLD analysis project Ga0302233, IMG submission 193516) | Peat permafrost microbial communities from Stordalen Mire near Abisko, Sweden - II_Palsa_N3_1 | ecosystem: Environmental > Terrestrial > Soil > Palsa > Peat permafrost | place: Sweden... | reverse complement strand
CGGAAGCGCCGAAGATGGTTCCTGATTCCCATGGCTTTGTATGGCTGCCGGACGATGCCTTTAGCCGAGCGATTACTCACAAGGCTTCTGCAGATGAATCAAAGATTGCGGTGGCTCTGCAACGGCCGATTGGAGTTCCCTGTATTCAGGAGCCGGCTCCAACACCGATATGGAAAACAAAGCCATCATGGTTTTTGGTAGCAGAAGAAGATCGCATGATCAATCCGACGACTCAGCGTTTCATGGCTGACCGTATGGGCGCAAAGATTCATTCGTACCCTGTGGATCACTCTCCGATGATCTCGGAACCCCAGGTTGTTATCAACGTGATCCTGGAGGCGGCGCGCGAAACCCTTTCGCGATAGCGTTTTGCCGCACGAGTTTAGGCCCTGATTTAATCCTGCGGGAGAGGTAATCATATGACTGTTAAGAGATCTGTTGCTGTCGTCACTGGCGCAAGCCAGGGAATCGGTCGTGCTACTGCTGTGCGGTTAGCACAAGACTTCTCAGCCGTTGTTCTCGTAGCCAGAAATAAGGACGAATTGGAGAAGACTGCGGCGGAGGTCAACTCCGCAGGCGCGGAGTCACAAATCTATGCGCTGGACCTCCGAGATCCTAAGGCCGCTGAAATGGTAGTCAAAGACACACTGGATCGCTTTGGCCGAATCGATGCCCTGGTCAACATCGCCGGGGCGGTGCCCCAGATCGATTTGTTCGAGATGACCGATGCACAATGGGACGATGGCATGGCACTCAAGCTTCACGGTGCACGCCGCCTCACTGTACAAGCCTGGGATGCCCTGAAGGCTTCTAACGGATCTGTCGTCTTGATTTCCGGAAGCGCTGCTCTGGACCCGAAGCCAGGGTTCGCGGCGGTGGCGGCCATTAACGCAGCTATCATTGCGCTGGCGAAGGCCTTTGCGGAACAAGGTATTAAGGATGGGGTTCAGGTCAACAGTGTCGTGCCCGGTGCGGTTATGACGGGCCGTCGCCGCTCTTTCATGGATCATTGGGCTCCAGAGCACGGCATGAGCGCTGAAGAGGCCATGAAGCAGTTTCCAGAAAAGGCCGGTATAGCTCGTTATGGCAAGCCAGAAGAAGTCGCCGATCTGATGGCCTACATGGTGTCGCCCGCCGCGAAGTGGATGACGGGAACTTCCGTCCGTATAGACGGCGGCGAAATCAAAGGCATTTAGTGGGAGACCTCAATAGCCTCATCGATGACGAACGCATCGGAGAAATCGTCGCAGCCTTGCGGACAATCGAAGATTTGAAGGGGCTAACCGAAGAGGAGTTTACCTGGCTCGCGACCCATGGCACAGAAAAGTTTGGCAACGATGGAGATTTCATTTTTAGCCAAGGGACTCCGCCGCACCACCTGATGTTTATCCTCATTGGCGAGGTACTTGTTCATCGCCATTCATCCAGTCCGGTATCCGTCCTAATTGGGCAGACGGGACGAATCACAGGTAAGACCCCGTTCTCGCGCATCAAAGCGTGGAATGCAGACGGAAGATCATCTGGGAAAACGTGGATTTTGGAGTTGCATGATAGTCATTTCGAAGAACTCCTTAATGCAATACCATCAATGACGCAGCGAATTGTCCGGGTATTGCTCGACCGGAACCGGGAATATACCCGAGCAGAAGAGCAGATTGGTAAACTGGCTGCCCTCAACAAGCTTGCTGCAAACCTCGCTCACGAACTAAATAATCCAGCGTCCGCTGCTAAGAGTGCGGCCTCGCAGCTGCTGAGCGCATCTGAAGGTGACCAAGAGCATGCTCGTTATCGAATTGGGATGGCTTTGGGCATCGACGACAAGCTCAATGCTTACTTGGACTGGCTTTCCAAACTACGCTCGGCGGCTTCCCATTCCCGTCAAACTGCGAGTGAGAATACCTCTATAGGAAGTACATCGCTTGAAGATTCGCTGACGGATTGGCTGGAATCGAAAGGGTTCGCGGATGCGTGGAAACTCGCTCCAATACTTGCTGAATGCAGCATCCCTTTATCCTCACTTCAGGAACTTGAGCAGCTAGTGCCGGCTCATTCGCTATGCCTTGCGATCAGCGACGTCCAGGTGACCCTCGCCTCTTACGCGGCGATACTATCAATGACCGATGCGGCCGACAGGATCTTCCGCCTTGTCACAGCAATAAAAGACTACTCGTACATGGATCGACAGCCCGTTCAGGATGTCAATATCTCCGAGTCTTTAGACATCGTTCTGAAGCTCTCCCAACCTAAACTGGCTGGCATCACGGTCAAACGTTTCTATAGCGCAGATGTACCTCTACTCAAAGCTTTTGGAAGCGAGTTGAATCAAGTTTGGGCAGCGCTCGTAGAGAACTCACTGGACGCGATGGCTGGCTCCGGCACACTCACCCTGTCGACGAGATTGCAGGGAAACACGATTCTGGTCGAGATTACCAATACGGGCCAGAGAATCCCTCCGGAGTGTGCCAACCGAGTGTTTGAACCGTTCTTTACAACAAAACCTTTCGGGACAGGCTTGGGGCTAGGGCTTGATACAGTCCAACGAGTTGTTCAAAAACACTTCGGAGCGGTCGCTTTCGATTCGCAACCAAACAAGACAACTTTCTACGTGCGATTGCCGCTTGATCGGACAGAGGTCTATTGAAGCAGTCCAGCTACCTTCATAAGTCCTCGGTCGGTATGGCCGTGCAGGTCTTGTACCGAGACAAATCGCGCGACTAACATCCGTCAGTGTCGGATATACGTCGCAACTTCATCAGCTAGACATCGGAGATGAGATGAAGTTTTCCATTGATTCTAGGTGCAGAACAGAACCAGTTCGACAGTCTCCCAGAAAAGAATGGCCGACTGTGTTTGGCGTTTCGATTGCAACTAACCATTCTGAATTGCGTTTCGTAAGATTTCACGAAAGCGGCGGAAGGTTCCAACAATGAGGATTCCAGAACAAGGTGCGGCTTCTCATGCGCAAGCCAAGAGTAGGTTAACTAAATTGGCGGCATGGATAGAAGATCGTAATATTCCATTCCTGGCCACCAGTATCGGCTTGATCGTTATGCTTCTCTGGGCCGGAGCTTATAAAATGACTGCTCCAGGCGCCGAAGGCATCGTTCCCCTGGTTTCTAATAGTCCGCTAATCAGCTGGCATTTCAAATTATTCGGCCCCTATGTCGGTTCCGATTTGATAGGCCTTACCGAGTGGATCGCAGCCGCATTGTTTGTAGTCGGCTATCTGAAGCCCAAGGCCGGTATCGTAGGCGGCTTCGTCGCAACGCTCATGTTCTTTACGACCAGCACGATGATCATCACTACTCCGGGCACGACGAGTGTGGTTCACGGAATGAGGTACATGAGCTTCTTGGGCCTGTTCCTTTTCAAGGATGTCATATCCCTCGGAGCGTCTCTTTATCTAATCAGCTATTTCGGGAAAGAAGCCATTCTGTCAGAAAACAAGAACTGATTATCGAAGCTGACGGGCTTTTGGTAGAGCCCCGGCAGTGCTCTCGCCCTAGCTAATGTGCGCCGAACCGAACAGATGGAATTGTCCGTCGGAATGAAACTGATTAAGTTGTGGTGAGTTCGACAGATCGAACTCGACTGGGGCGCTCCCCTCTAAATCCGTATAGAGCTGCAAAGCCTAATAGCGTCTGTACCGATGCGAAGATAGCGAGCGCAGTGCTGAAACCGAATGCGACCAGATGCTGAAAGAACAGCGCTCCTGCACCCGATGAAGTTCGCGAAGGTTGCGAATCCAGTAATCTGTCCTCGATGTTTGCGGTGAGGTCGTAATACTCGACATCAGAGGATGCGTCGTGTCGAATCCGACGGACAGCGCTGTGATTGCCAGCGCTGCAACGAAGCGGGAGCTGTGAGGAAGCAGTAGGAAAGCGCATCCCGCAGCCCAAAGAAACCCGAAGGGGACGACGTAACGTCTTCCGTAACGATCGCCCCATCTCCCGATCATAGTTCCGAAGAAGATACCTGGTAGGCCATATCCTGCGAGAGCCAAACCCACATAGGGGATCAGGTAGCCTGCGATGAGCCAACGCAATTGATAGACAGGTACTGCAAACTCCTTCGAAAATGCAGAAAGGAGCGGTGCAACCATATAGTTGCTATAGAAGACGGCGAACGCAAGAGTAGCCATCACCCAAAGCTGAACCTGGTCGTTCATAGCAGGGGGTTCGGTCGCGAGCTCCATAGTGTCGGTGTAAACCTGACGGGGCTATTGAATGCCGTTACTGTTGATTGAATAGCCGTAATCGGGCGAGAACGACCTGCTTAACCGATTCTTCCGCGAGGGGCAGCAATTTATAGGGGACAATCTCCTGTGGCTTTTGAGCGAGCGCCTCTTCCAGGCCGCTCCGCCATGCAACCCGCAGCTCGGTGTTGATGTGGACGATATTGATTCCGACCGCGATCGCCCTCTGCAAGTCGCTGTCTTCTGTGCCAGAGCCCCCGTGCAGCGTAAGAAAGCTTTTGGATGCACGCTTAATCTCTTGGATACGTTCTAAGTTGAGTCGCTTTTTCACATTTCCTTCCACCATGGCCTGCAGCATACCGTGGCTATTACCAACAGCTGGAGCAAGAACATCGACTCCTGTGGCTTCCACAAATTGCCTTGCTTCCTCCGGTGTGGAGAGTTCCTTCGAACGGTCAGGGAGCGATTCATGAATCTCAGATCCTGTTCCGATGTTCCCAATCTCTCCTTCCACAAGAATCATCGGATTAATTGATTTCAGCGCCTCAATAGCTTGCCGGGTTTGCTTAACATTCTCCTCAAACGGCAATGCGGATAAGTCATACACGACCGAATCGAATCCAGCTTTGGCCGCCGCTATTGCGCTGTCCAGGGAATGCGTATGGTCGGCATTGAGAAATATGGGAAAGCCCTGTTCGTCGCGCAGGCTTTTCACGAGAGCCGCAACTTGAGCGACACCGAGAAATGCGCGTTCGCCTTCCGATGCACCGACAATTACCGGGACCTTCAACTCTTGAGCAGACGCGAATACAGCTTTCAACAAAATCCAATCGGAGATGTTGAAGTGACCGATGGCCGTGCCATTGCGTTGCGCATTTTCTAAGATTTTATTTAGATGGCTCATCATCTTCTCCTTAGCTCTGTTTATTGCTTCCTGTGATGAACGCGATTGTTTTGTTTATGCGAGGCATATTAGGCCCGATAATGACCGGCCCTGCGCCTTATGAGGCTGTCGAAAGGGAAGGCGCAGACGAGAACAAGGGACTCAATCCCTCGACAAGCGTTGGATGGGCCCAGATGGCATCGCGGAGTGCGGGATAAGGGAGCCCGGCTATCATCGCAGTCTGTACCGATGCCATAATCTCGCCGGCATCAACAGCGAAGGCGGTAAAGCCAAGAATGAGATCGTTGTCGAGCCCTACCAGTGCTTTTAAGAATCCGCGTGTTTCGGATAGAGTGTGGGCTCGCAGCACTCGCTCCATGGGAATTTTGAACAAGCGATAGGCTATGTTTTGCCCTTGGGCTTCCTTCTCCGTCAGACCGATTCGTGCAAGTTCGGGATCTGTGAAAAGGGTGTAGGGGACTAGTCGCCATGTTGTAACGTGATTACCGCCTGCGAGGTTGTCGCGGACAACACGGAAGTCGTCAACGCTAACATGCGTGAACTGAGGTGTGCCCGCTACCTCGCCGATCGCCCAAACGCCTGGCGCAGTCGTCTCAAGCCGTCCGTTAACCTTGATGTAGCCGCGATCATTTAACTCCACCCCGGTCAATTCGAGTCCTATATTTTCTGTGTTTGGACGTCGGCCTGCCGCCACGAGCAGATGGGTGCCCACGAGAGTCTTTTCTCTTCCCCCTTGGTCAAGAACAACAGTCACTGCAGTGCCCGATCTGCCAGAGATATGCTTCACTCTTGCACTCAAAACTGTGTCGATGCCTTCGTGCGTGAACAAACTGGCGAAACCACTGGTCACATCATCGTCTTCTAGGTGCAATAAGCGGTCATTTCGATCAATGACGGTAACCTTGCTACCGAACCGGCTCATTGCCTGCGACAGTTCCAAACCGACGTAGCCTCCACCAATCACAATGAGGTGCCCTGGTACCTCATCCAGTTCAAGCGCTTCGATGTGTGTCAACGCTTGGGCGTCGGATAGGCCCGGAATCGATTCCGAAGCGGCCCGTGTACCCGTGCTGACGATCACATTGGCCCCACGGAGGCGGCGCGTTGTCCCGTCGCCAAGCGTGACTTCGAGCATTTTCGGTCCTACGAAGTGTCCTGATCCGAGAATGAACTCGGCTCCGGTCTGCTTGAAGTTCTCGAGATACATATGATTTAAGCCCGAGACCATCGCGCGCTTCCGCTCCCGCACCGCCGGCATATCGATGCTGAACCTATCTGCCATGGCACCGAACTCTTTGCCTCGATGGAAGTAGGACACTACCCTCGCGCTCTGAACAATGTTCTTGCTTGGGAGACAAGCGATGTTCGGGCATGAGCCGCCTACGTACTTTCGCTCAATTACCGCAACGCGCTGTCCTTGACCGGCGAATGTCCATGCGGCGAGCGTCGCTCCGGTTCCGTCGCCCAAGATGACGAGGTCGTAATCTTCCAAAGCGAGACTTTGGCTTGCGCTGTTTGACGGAGATCCCTTGTTTTCACGTAAGTCCATGTCACAAAGTTGTGCAACCGGCGTGCCACTGAGGTTTGCGTCGGTTTTACTGACGCGCTTATGGTCTAAGTGGTTATGCCTCCGTGAGTTCAAGCACGGGTTAGATGGCGGAAGTTGAGCTTTGCGTGACAAATTTGCGACCGATGCCCGACACTGACGGTCAGCGAACACATCGACCGTCACCAAACAGTCGCGTTGGGTGGGCTGTCTGCTAATCTGTACCGGTGATGATCTGTCCCAAACTCTCCCACGTCAGATCGTAGTCGGTTGAAGCGGCACTTATAAGTCTGAGCACCCTTAAAATCTGAACCGGATTGATTTTAAAGTGGACCTCTGCCTCAGCCTGAATTGTTGCGACGCACGGCAGAGGTCTGCGTCACAAATCCTGGGCAAACTATTTATTCTGATGGCTCTGCTCCCGCTCGAATTGATTGCAAGGGTGCGGAAGGGTGCCAAGACCGCTCAGGGCAGAAGAGCGGTGGGCGGACGTGAGCAGAGTTTATTCGTGACGACAATTGACTGTGCGCTCGTTGAAACACGGGTTAGTCTCTAATCGGGACATCGACCGCAACTTCGCTTTTGGGGAAGTGATAAATCGCCAATGCACTTTTCAAGGGAGTTCGCATTGATGAGCGCTTTGGCCTGTTCTCATTTAATTGCTCCGTTGGCCTCCATTGCTCGTCTCCTGAACCCCATTCTCAAACTGCAGGCAGCCACAGGGGACAACCACACTCGAACTTGTGATCAGCGGCCGGTCTGTGGCAATCGGCTGTCCACATTGGCCCCGCACATCTGAGTATTCGCCTAGACCGCGAGAACTTCTGCCCTTACGGAAAGGAACAGTTTAAAGATGGACCGCAGCATGCAGAAGATAGTAACGGAAAACACATATCTCAAGAGTTAATTGCAGTCTGCGGATTCTTCTGAGGATATGCCGAAGATGGTGGAGGATAGATGTGTGTTACCAGCAGAGCGTGGTGACGTGAAGTGAACCATTGGCAGCTTCGGATAGGATCTCGCATTGGATCGAAAAAAAGCACTGTGGGCATTTCTCACTAACCCTCGCGAAAGCGATAGCCTATATGACTCTCCGTTAAGATGTATTCGGGATTTGCGGGATCATCTTCAATTTTTTTTCGAAGCTGATTGATAAGGACACGCAAATATTCGCGTTCGTTACCGTACTCCGACCCCCAAATGGAGGTTAGCAAGCGATTGTGAGGTACAGGGCGACCTGCGTGCTCCATCAGATAACGCAGCATCTTAAACTCTTTTGGGGTGAGGCGAACCTCCTGCCCCATCTTTTCGACACGATGACGACCAGGGTCAAGCATCAAAGAGCCAACCACGACAGAAGAATCGGACGGAACCGTCGATGTTTTGGAACGACGGATTGCCGACCGCAACCTCGCTGTCAGTTCCCGAATTTGAAAGGGCTTGGTCACATAGTCGTCGGCACCTGCATCGAGCGCTTCTACTTTGTCATCCTCTTCTTCTCGTACCGTGAGCATAATGATTGGAACATGAGGGTGACCGTGGTGAATTCTGCGACATGTTTCGATCCCTCCCATCCCAGGCATATTGATGTCAAGCAGCACTGCGTCATAGTCCACCATCCGCAGACGCAACAGCGCTTCTTTACCATTGCCTGCTTCCCCGATCACGAATCCCAATGCAGTCAAGGTCTCAAACAAGCTCTGCCGAATTCCTGCATCGTCCTCTACGATGAGCACATTGCTTCGCTGTTCCAAGCTTCACATCTCCTTTGACGTTCGGGGCAAGGCAAGAAAGAACGTAGTCCCTGTATGCTGGTCGCTGTTCACCCATGCCCGCCCCTGATGTGCTTCTGTTACACGCTTGACCACAGAGAGACCAATACCCGTGCCTGATGCCCTGCGATCCGAGCCTGGGCTGCGATAGAAGCGCTTGAAGATCTTTTCCCTTTCGTCAGGCGGGATGAAGGAACCCTCATTCCGGACGCTAATAAGCGTCTCTACTTGCTCTTCTTGGACGTCGATTGTGATCGAGGAGTCGGGGTTGCCGTACTTGGCCGCATTATCCAGTAACTGAAAGAGCGCCATCTCGATGAGTTGCCTGTCAGCCCATACCGTGCCACGTTGCATCTGGGACTGAAGGTTGATGGGGTGTGCGCCAAGCTCCTGTGCAGACGCCTTAATAGTGCTTTGTATGAGTTGCGCGAGATCGATTTGTTCCCGTTTCAGCTTAAGGTCGACAGTGTCGATTTTCGCCGTGCGAAGCAGGCGCGTAGTGAGATCGTTGAGTTGATCGGCATGCTGATCGATCAGAACAACGAGCCTCTTTTCGGTCCCGGACAAGGTATCCATTTCAAGTAGGCCAGAACTCGAGCTCCTGATCGTCGTCAATGGAGTCTTAAAAGCATGTGCGAGACCATCCAATACGGCAGAACGAAGCTGCTCGCTCTGACGAGCTGCTTCAGCGCTGCTTTCTGCGAAGAAGGAGCGTGCCCTTTCAATTGCAACAGCTGTGAGCGAAGCGGTTGCGTTGATCGAAGCATCATCGAGCGAATGGCCGCAGATGACCAGCGAGCCAATGGATCGCGTACCTGAGCGCAGGACGCGCCGGGAGGTGGCCGTAACGGAGTCATCTTCGTTGCGGTCCATAAAGTATGTGGAACGTACTTCGTCCTCTGTGACGTCACAGGTGCCGCTCATGCATAAATGCAGGTCATGAGCGTTCCATAGTGCAACTCCCTTCACCTGGAGCGTAGCCTGAATCAGGCTCGCAAGCTGCTGATCGACTGGCTTCTGCGGGTCTAGAAGAAGGACGTTCTGGCTCAGTTCATATAGCTTCTGCAGATGTGATCGATGCATCTCGGACTCGCGAGCATGACGGCTGACCTGATTTGAGAGACGGCTCACGAGCAAGGCGACGCTTTCGAAGGTGGCCAATGCCATCCAGTCATGGGTATCCGTCATATAAAACTTGAACAACGGCTGGGTAAAGAAGTAGTCAAGACAAGCTACGGACAGCAATGACACAACGCTCGCTTCAAGAAAGCCCCACTGCAGGGCAATGGCGGTTACGAGAAAGAGATGAACCGAGGTGGCGGAGGAAAGATTGAAATGAAACCAATAAGCCACCCAGGTGATAAGCAGTGCTGCCGCGACTCCAACGGCGATCCTGATGGCAACATCGCGAATTGACCTTTTGAGCATTCTTTCGCGACCGGTGAAATTTAGATTCTAGCCTCGAATCCATAAAGAAAGCATAAGAATCCACCTTATGCGTAGTTAATGGACTTCACGATTCACTGGATGTAGTCGGCAAAATTTTCGGCTTCACGAGGTGATTCAAATGAAATACGTTAGAGGCCTTTTTCAATCTGATTCAATGATTATTGCTAAGCCAGGGACATGTCGCGAAGAAGATCACGCAATAATTCACGACGATGAGCAGGGTAATTCCAGTCGCGTCTTGGCGAAACAAAAAGGCTTGAAGAAGTGTCTGGCTATTTCTTCGCAAATGCTTCCGGCTGTCGTCTTTGGCTTGCTATTGAGTGCGGTTTCGCCTGCTCTGGGGCAGTCCACTTTTGGCAGCGTAAGGGGGATCGTGCAAGACAACACCAGCGCGGTCATCGCCGACACCCAGATCGTGCTGCACAGCAGGGACGAGAACACCGAGCGCACAGTGAACGCCGACACGTCGGGGAACTTTATCTTTGAAAATGTGAAGGCGGGTAAGTACAGCCTTCATGCGCACCATGATGGATTCGCGGATACGGTGCTCACCGGGATCGCGGTCGAAGCTCGTCAGGACCTACGGCTCACGGTCTCACTGAACGTTGCGGCACAATCGACCACGGTCGAAGTGACCTCTGGCGGAGACCAGGTCAATACGGAAAATGCGACGCTTGGCGACTCGAAGGATAACCTACAGATGACACAGCTTCCTCTGAACAATCGCGCGACAACGACGAGCCCGCTGGGTGCGCTCGCTCTGTCGCCCAACGTGCAAACGGACAGTTCAGGGAACATTGCGCTTGGCGGAGCGAGCTCTTCCATGGTCAATTTTTCGGTTGATGGCATTTCGACTGCAAATGTCAGGCAGAATGGTGCATTACAGGATGCTTATCCTTCTCAGGAGGGAATCGCCGCAGTCAAGGTGACATCGTTCAACAATAGTGCGGAGTTTTCTCAGATCGGTGATGTTACCTTTACGACGAAGAACGGAACGAACAACTATCATGGCAGCGTATTTGAGTATCTACAAAACCAGGCGCTGGATGCTATTCCGTATGGCTTTAGCGCGAAGGCCCCGAAGAAGTTCAATACGTTTGGCTTTTCACTCAGCGGGCCGGTCACGATTCCACATCTGTATAGCGGACACGACAAGACTTTTTTCTTTGTGGATTATGAGGGCAACCGCCGAACGACGGCGGTAGCGCAGCAGTTGGAGGTACCGACGCAAGCCGAGCGGAATGGTGATCTTAGTGGATTCAACCCGTCACTGGCTCCTATTCCCGCAGCAAATATTAGTGCAACTGCAAAAGCGCTGCTGACTTACATTCCGCTTCCAAATGTGAACGGGCAGTCTGGCTTCAACTATGAAAACTTCCAATCTACCCCGGCGCGGACGGACGGCGCCGATCTTCGTGTTGATCAAACAATTACCTCGAAGCAGTCGGCTTATGCGCGGTTTAGCCGGAAAAACATCACATCAGACTTTGCTAACGCGTTTTTGCCGAACGACGTCGACTCAACTCACAATCGCAGCTTCCTTCTCTCCCACACCTACACGATTACTCCGAGGCTGTTGAACGAGTTCCGGTATGGCTTCACCAATGTCACAACGAACGTCAACTTTCCAATTCAGGGATCGGATGCGTTGAGTCAACTTGATCTGACTGGAGTGAACATTAGCCAGCACCCGACGACGCACGCGTTTCCTACGTTCAACTTCAGCGCTGGTACCGGGCTGACCGTGATTGGGAGGGATAAGGCTGGTACCACGCAATCTAAGACGACGCAGTTCAGCGATAACCTGACCTACACCGTTGACAAACACACGTTGAAGGGTGGGATCGATATCCGCAGGGTGCGTTACTTCGATCTGGAGAGCTTTGCTCCGACATTCGCCTCGGACGATTTTGGCAGCTTTATCTTTCAGCCGACCTTTACCGGAAATGCCTTCGGTGATTTTCTGGAGGGTGCACCAACTACGCTGAACTTCGCGGTATCCAGTCCCGATGTAGGCGGAACGGCGACACAATATAGCTTGTTTGCGCAGGACGAGTATCAGGTGAACAGCCGGCTGACGCTGAGCTATGGGCTGCGTTGGCAGGTACTCCCAGGCTTTCAGGAGGATGGCGGTAATCTGGCGAACTTCGATCAGAGGAACAATTCGATTGTGGTTCCGGATGCGCTGGCAGCATATCTGACAAGCCAGAATATTACTCCGTCCAACGTTGCCTTCCAGCAATCGTTCAATGCTTGTAATCTGAACTACACTTCTCTTCCATGCACGAAGTATGTGACAGCGAGCCAGGATGGTTTGCCGCAGAGCCTGCGCAATACTTACAAAGGGAACTTCCAGCCACGCATGTCGGTAGCCTATCGCCCCTTCAACGACACGAAGACGGTTGTACGTGCGGGCTTCGGCATCTACACGATGACTAACCTTGGCCCGCTCTCGTTCAACAATAGTGGCAACCCAACGTCGAGTTTGCATACCTACTCAAACTCCAACACGGCGGGACCGAATACTCCACAGATCCAGTTTCCCAATACGGCACCTGCCAGTGTCGGTGCGCAGATTGGTGGAGGCAGTCTCGATCAGGGTGTAGACCCGAACTACCGCGATCCGCAGTCAAATCAATGGAACGTGACGATGGAGCGGGAGATTTCCAGCAGCACGTCCGTTCGTGCAAGCTATGTGGGAATGCATACCTACCGCCTGAGTATTACGGAAGACCTGAACCAGATTCCTGCGAGCACGGCGGCCTTTACGACAACGGCAGCAAACCCATGGGCCGATCCGCGCTCTCCTTACAAGAACTGGGCGCAGCTTTACAGCACGTTCAATGCCGGTGAGGCAAACTACCGTGCGTTTGAGTTGGAAGCAACGCATCGGATGCAGCACGGACTCTATTTCGACGCAAACTACACCTTCGCCAACAATCAGGCTGATAACCAGGGCGACGCTCCGAGTTCGTTCGCGGGTGAGGTCAACTACGGCGCGCCGATCGCTAACCGGTTCAATATCAAACAGGATCTTGAGAATGTTGAGGGCACACGTCGTCACCGTATGCTTCTGACTGGGGTATATCAGCTTCCATTCGGCATGGGCCGCAGCTTTATGGGCGGCGGGGGAGTAAAGGATGCATTCCTCGGCGGATGGGATCTGACAACGGTGACGTTGCTTGAAACGGGGCCATGGCTCACGCCAAGCATCAGCGCCGGTGGATGTCAGGTACAAGCAAATGCCGACGGTTCCTGTCCGACGACTGCAACTGGTCAGCAACAGACGAACGACCAGTCCAACACGAACGTGGCAAATCGTGGTGCAGTTCTTCGTCCCGACGCTGTATCGAACAATTTCTATGCTGGTCAGTCGAGATCGCAGTTCTTCAATCTGGCAGCGTTCTCAGCGACACCGGTTGGAGCGGGTCGCTTTGGGAATGCGGGAGTCGGTATTTTGCAAGGTCCTGGGACGGCGGCTGTCAGTCTTGGAGTTGCAAAATCGTTTCGCATCACGGAGAAGGTACATGCTCGTTTTGAATCGACCTTCACCAATGTGCTAAATCACACCAACTTCGCTCCACCAGCCACAGTAGTAGACAGCCCTTCTACCTTTGGTGCGTTGATTGGGGCTCAGACTGCCGAAAACGCTGGCAACCGCACAGGTCAAGCCGCTCTACGAGTGGACTTCTAGTGTGTTGGTAGAGGCAGAGCGAGCGATGTCGAGTTGGGCTGGAGTCAAGAGATTCGATTCCGGCCCAGCCTGAAGTCATCGCTTACGTAGAAAGCTGGGGGTCGATCTATCCTTCCGTCCGCGCTTTTCAGTGAGTGAGTTGGCGATTTCGCAATAATTGGGAATGGAGGGTCATACAACAGCTATTCAGGAAAGAGAACGCTGATCGTATGGATGGCATCTACCAAGGCTTTGGTAGAGCTCTAGGAAAGCATTCAAAAACACTGGGAAATACGCGAATTTCGATTTTCGGCACCCTTGCCAGCACCCTCGATTGCTTGAGGTCGCTTAAGGGTGCTGTAGTTAGCCAGCAACGCCCATGAAATCATTTAATTGCAACCACTTAGCATAACTGTCACGGCAGAGGTTTTGCCCCCCGCACGGTGTCAATATCATTCCATATTAGAACGATATTGACTCCACGATAGTCCCTTCCAAACTCACACCATGCCACGTACATGGGTGAACTCATTCTTCTTGCCGAAATGACAGTCTAGTCAGCTCGAAACCAGTCCGTGAAGTGGGTTCCGTCCCAAGAATGCGTCATCCTCGCAGAAGCGTCCGAAGCGGATTGCCGTGCACCGGGCGTACCTCCACTCAGCCGACATAACCTTTATGAAGGCTAGACGATCACAACGATTGCACGAATTGGTTGTCGAATTCGTGCAAGAGCAAACTCCGAAGTACGTATTGAGTATGGTGCTGCTCTACGCTTCTCCAATGTCAGCTGTACTCAGCGCGCTGTTGGAATGGCGTGAGCAGTCACCTTACGCAACAGATCTGGATTTTCTGTTTCCCTCTGTTCGGTTCAAAGGAAACAAACCCCTCAGTCCTGACAGCATCCTCGAGAAGAGCATTCGACCCGCTCTTGCGAAGATCGGAGTAGTCGGAAAACAGATCGGCTGGCACAGCTTCGGTCATTCTCTAGCGACGAATCTGAGGTCTCTCAGTGTGGACATCAAAGTTGCTCAGGAACTAATGCGGCATTCCAGTTGTCGCACAACTCTCGATGTTTACACCTGCGCGGTTGATCAGCAAAAGCGCGAAACAAGCCTAAAAGTCATTGAATTGATGCTACCGCTGGAGATGGAAAAATTTCAGCACCCTTTCGCACCCTCGGCGCGTTTGAAAGCGATCGCGTAGTGTCGGTAAGTATCTGGTATTGAAGGGGTTGTTTGGTGGACCTGATCGGGATCGAACCGATGACCTCTTCCATGCCATTTCGGCAACGTCACGCAACTCATTGAAACGGAACGCGACCAACCGCTATGTAACGCCACTGAATACACAGACTTTCGCTGGTATTGGACCTTTTCAGGACCTTCGTCGGCAGCGACTACAGGTATCCGGCTCACCACGTGCGTGATGATTGATGACCGGGTGCAAGGAAGAAGCAACAATCGTCGCATGTGGCCCATCGCAGAGGTCGCAATGGGGAGAGCTTACCGAGAGCCACGCCAGCACTGTGCACAACAACCATGCTGCTATGCGGGTTCTGGCTTTGACGGTACGCTCCATTCCAGAATCATAATTCCTTGGCGGTGCCGGAAGTAAATTTTCGGTTTGGTGAAGATCGAGACACCACAATTGGAGTCAGGGAATTGATTCTTCAAAATTCGATTCTCCCCTGCAGGGCGATCATGCGCGGCGAACTATCTCCCCCGAGACCGACACCGAGTAAGCCAGTGGGAGGAGAGATTGTGCTCTCCAATGTTCCGAACCGTGCCGGGATGAAGCTTCCGGGTAGACCCGCCTCGACGGAATTGGGCAGCGCGAAGTTGGGGTGGTTATAGGCGTTGAACATCTGCGCATCCAGACGGAATGAGATTCCATCCCGGATGGGAATTGTCTTTGTGAGATAGATATCCGAGTCCGTGAAGTGCGGTCCACGAACCGTGTTGCGCCCCGAGTCTCCGAACTGACAGTTGGTAACCGAATCGCCTCCGGTGCAGGCGCCGGTTGTGGGATCGACTACTGAAACAAAAGCTTCAGGATTCAACCATTGTTTGGTTCCAGCTACGGTTACGCCGCTGTACGGTGTCTTGCGATAGAGTGGCACCTCACTAACCCTTCTTGCGAACTGCGGTCCGCTCGCCTGGAAGATGCCGTTGTTGTTGGCAGTATAGGGCTGACTAAGGACGGTGAACGGCAGTCCACTGTGAATGAAAGCCGTTTCGGAGACGGACCAGCCTCTGAGGATCTGTCGCAGCACGGCATGGGTGGAATGGAACGGGATCTGATAGACCCCAAATGCGGAGATGTTATTTCGCACATCGTAGTCGCAGTCGCCGTACTGACGGCCGAGTTCTCCGGGAAGTGGCGACAGAATGCCCTGGGTTGAAAACGACAGCAGACCTCCGTTCGACACTTCGTCCAGACAGTGGCTGAAGGTGTAGTTGCCCCGCAGCGTTAGCCCATGGATCTGTTCCGTAAAGCTTGTTTGCAGTCCGGAGTAGCTGCTGTTGGCGTCTGTCCTGAACTCATTGACGCTGCCGAACCGCTGATCGAGTGGTCGCCGGTACGAATAGGGTGCAAAGCATCCCTGGCAGACGTTTTGATAGCCATTGAGCTGCACCTGATAGGGCTCATGCAAACCGCGGGTTCCGACATAGTCGACGCGCAATGCTCCATGTGCGCCGATCTGCCGCTCTACGCCGAGGTTGTATTGATAGTAGTAGGGGCTCTTCAGAGCTCCGCTCGGGAATGTATTCATACTGACTGCAAGCGGACAGGTTGGCGCACCCGGTGCGATGCCTGCGCACGGAGCCCCTCCCGAAGAGAAGGCTGTCTGAAAAGACTTGTTCGCAGCCAAGGTTGCATCGACAGCACTGCCCGCTACGCCGGGAGCGATACCGACCCCACCGACCTGCCCGCCCAATCCGCCAACGAATGTGGGCGAGTACGGAGCGTTCGTGGATGCCAGGTCCGCGATCTGCGCCGGGATAATGTCGCTGAGGATACCGAAGCCTGTATGAACGACGGTTCCATGCCACACCTCATAGGCGAAGGAAGCACGTGGCTGATAGATAAAGAGCTGGGTTGCCGGAAAGACATTGTGGATATTTGTCTCGATCACCTGATTCAAGGGCTGGTCTGTCTCGTGGGACATATCAAGGAATGAACCTGCGGGACGGGCGAACAGATTCTGTTGGTTGGTTTCGTTGCCGTTCCAGGTCACGCGCATGCCAACGGTAAAGGTCGCCTTCGGTATCGGCTTATAGGTGTCCATGCCGTAAAACTCGACGATGCTGTTGGCAACCCGTTCTTTCAGAGAGACCGGGAAGCTCTGGCTGGCGGTGTAGGCGGCTCCATGGGTGAACTGCGCGAGATCGTTGTACGTGACCGTGGGCACTGTCCCTTCGCCCAAGTCATAGTTGCTGACGTCGAGACGGCGGGTATTAATGCCGAACTTCAGGGTGTGTGTGGTTCTTGTCCAGATCAGGTTGTCGTTGATCTGCCACTGCGTTACCTTGCGCCCCTGGGGATAGGTGTTGTTGTTGCCGCCGACTGTCGTAAAAGGAGCGTTGTTGCTGCCTGCTGCGAGCACGATCGGAAACGTCTGCTGTACCTGCGCGTAATTATTCGGTTCGAAGATGCTCGCATACCAGCTCGCTCCTGGATTGAACTGATTCACGAGATTCGGATTAAACAGATGCGTGTACCCCAGCACCAGCGTTCGCTGCGGTTGCGGGGAGTACGAGTTGAAGATCGGGTTGATCGGATCGGTATAAGCCGCCTGCAGCCCTGTGTCCTGCTGAAAGCGGTACCAGACGCTGTTGTTCTGGTTAATGGTGTGATCGATCTTGATCACGATAAGGTTCTCGCTGTCTTTGTTGTTCAACGACTCCTGCCTCTGGTTCGCGCAACCACTCCCATTGAGGAGGCCTCCTCCGGCAGGAGCAGACAACACGCTTCCATTTGCATCGAGCGGGCAGGTGCTGACGGTAAGAGGTGTTCCATTAGTGTTTTGGTAAAGCGAGAACATATTCCGGTAGAACGGGACCTCCGCAGGCTGCGCTGGAAGCACGGTCCCAGTGATCGGATCGACGCCTCCTTGCGCCAACTGTCCCAAAACATACTGCTGATACGAGACAGAGGGCACAGTTGTCTGAGAAACCAGTGGCAGAGCAATGCGAATTCCCTCATAATGGCCGAAGAAAAACAGCTTGTCTTTGCGAATGGGTCCCCCAGCACTGACGCCGAATTCGTTAGCCGTTGAGCGCGGCTTCTTCGCGATATTACCCTGCGTGTCGTTGGCATGGAGGAAATAATTCTGCGCGTTCAGCAGCGATCCATTCCAAATCTCATACACGTCACCGTGAAATTTGTTCGTGCCGGATTTGGTGAAGAAGTTTACCTGTGAGGCGCCATATCGCCCCTGATCGACGGAAAAGGAGTTGGTGTTGACGGTCGCCTCCTGTACTGCATCGAGACCAATGACCAGGTTGGTCGAAAGCCCGATATTCAAACCCAGCCATGGGTCGTTGGTGTCATAACCATCAAGGATGTAGCCGTTCGAGGTTGCAGGAAGCCCGTTGAACTCGACGTTTCCGTAACCGCCGGCGGCCTTGGCATCATTCGATGAGCCTGCTGTATTCATCAGCGCGCCCTGAGCAAACTGTGCAATGAAAGTAAGATCCTGGCCGGGGTTCGGAAGACTTTTAATCGCCTTCGCATCAAGAGTTGTTGTCGTGTTGGGATTGTCGAGACTGAGCAGACCCTGCTGTGCTGTCACCTCTACGGTCTGCGAGGCGGATGGCAACCGGAGTGGGAAGTTCAGCGTAATGGTGCGACCCACGCCCACTGCGGTAGGCTCCGAACTCGCACCGGCAAAACCCGAGGCATGTACTGCCACCTGATAGGTACCAGGGTTGATCTGAGAGAAGAGATACCGGCCATTGGCATCGGTCAGGCCTGTGCGAGTCGCCCTGGTATTGATCTCGATGGCGGTTACCTCCGCGTTGGGCACCACGGCTCCACTCGCATCTGTGACCATTCCGGTGAGCGCACTGGAAGTGCCGCTTTGGCCGTTCGCTGCTGGGCCTATTGCCATTTGACAGAGGAGAAAAACCAAAGCGAGCGAGATGGCTTGCATGCCTGAGCTAATCCTAATCCAATAATTAGCCATGGCTAAATTTATCATGATGGTTACGCTAATATAAGATCGAGAGAATGGCAAGTATGGTTTCAAAGCGGCATCGTAAGGAGACTCCGACCGTTCCAGCGCAACTCAATGGGCACGGGGCGAGCGAGTCCAGTGACGACTATCTCAAAGCGATCCTCGAACTCAGCGGTCCTGAAGATCGCCAGGTGGCGAGCACGGACATTGCTGTTCACTTGAAGATCAGCGGAGCATCCGTAACCAAGATGCTTCAGAAGCTGTCATCCGCAACGCCTGCGTTGGTCATTTACGAAAAACATCGTGGCGTGCATCTGGCGAAAGCAGGCAGGAAGCGCGCTCTGGAGATCGTGCGGCATCACCGCTTGATCGAGACGTTCCTGTATCAGATCCTGGATTACCCATGGGACGAAGTACACGATGAGGCGGAACGGCTGGAGCACTTCATCTCTGAACGCTTCGAGGCGCGCGTTGCGGCCAAACTGAACTATCCGGACTTCGACCCTCATGGACACGCGATTCCAACTCTTGATGGGTCTCTACCCGTCAGTCATTCGCAAACGTTGGCGCAGGCCGTCGCAAATGAACAGGTTCAGGTAGCGAGCGTCTCCGACCGTGTCCCCGAGATGCTGCGGTATCTTGGTTCACACGGAATCAAGCCGGGAGTCTGGCTGAAGATCATTGAACAACTGCCTTTTCGAGGAGCCTATCGCATCATTGTGGGAGATTCTAAGAAAGCGATCTTGTTGAGCGAATCGCTCGCGGGTGCCATCTTCGTCAGTCCGTGAGTTAGCGGTCGGGCAGGTCCGGTATCAAAGTTTAGACACGCCGCCTCCGCAAACTTCACCACAGCAGTGCCTTTGACGCAAACAGGATCCCGATGGTCAGGTTGAGTGCAGCTGCGAATGACAGACTTTTCGAACTGGCCGAGAGAATGTTTTGTGCCATCGATTCCGGGGTAACAACATATTTGGTACACCCCGGCTCATCATCGGCGATGAGTCACGCATCAGTGTGGCTTGAACGTTTTGCCTGTTTCGATCAGTGTCTTGAGGCGGGAGAGGATGCGTGGCCAGCCATCGGCGGAAGAGGCGTAGGCAGCATCGTCCTCCGCCCACCGGTCATGCGTCACAGAGACCCTGGTGGCTTCGGTCTCCGGTACAAGTTCTATCGTGACGCGAGAGATCTTGGTGGAAGAGCCGATGGCAAATGTGTATTGCAACAACCTTGGCGGCTCAGACTGGAGCACCTCGCCGCGAACGTAGGTGGTGCGCTTGCCGTCGGGACCAATACCGACCCAGTTCATAGGGCCTCCTGGCTTAAGATCGACTTCGAGCTCGGCCCCTCCAAAGATGATGCGGTTGGATTCGGGGGAGACGAAGCCCTCCCAGACCCTGTCCGGAGGTGCGGCGAAGTAGAAGACGAAGTGCAATGGAGTTTGCTGGGGCACGTGATCTCCTTCAGGGTTTGTGTTGACCCGCACGGCATTATGCCACTGCATTGACTACTGTACAGGACATGTCGGCGGGTCAAGTATATCGCTGCCTCGGAACTCATTGCCGAGGTGGGAATCCAATCACGTGTGTTGTGAGGTTCACCTCTTCAGCTCAGGATGTTCCGAAACACTCAAAGTATTCCCATCGGGGTCTTTGAACCAGGCGACCTTCGCGCCGGTAGGCGAAGTCCAGATGCCTAGTTCATCTTGATCCATACCACCGTAGCGCTCGAAGCGGACTCCGGCCTGCGCCAAGTTTCTAACGGTTACGGTGATCTCCGGGACTTGCCAACCCAAAACCGTACCATGGGCTGGCGGGAGTTCTTTAGCCATGCCGAGACGCAGCATGATGCCATTGGCCTCAAAGACCAACGCGAACGGCGGCTCTTCCATGACCAGGCGAAGGCCAAGGATGTCCCGATAGAAATCCCTGGCGCAGGATACGTCGACGATGGAGACGAATCCGATGATGTTGTAGTTGCCGACTCCAGACTGTTGTGACATGCGGCTATGATGAGCTTCTTTACGGGTTGTCGCAAGAAGAGTTTCACGACATAATATATCTCTATTGCGACAAGTAAAAGTTTTGACAGAATACGATCCGAAGCGCGGTGCTTCTGTTGCGACGCTCGCCTATGAATACCCTTCCAGGTTTCAGGTGCCAGAACACGCACATGGGTCGGATCAACTGATCTACGCAGTCAGCGGCCTCATGGAAGTATCTTCCGACCAGAGTATGTGGTTGATCCCACCGCATTTTGCACTGTGGATTCCAGCGCAAACCCACCATCGGATTCACATGCCTGGACCTGTTTCGATGCGCACGCTTTACCTGCGCGCGGGCTTGGCCGCAAGATTGGAGCCAGGTTGCGCGGTGCTGCATGTGACGCCGCTGCTACGAGAACTCATTGTCGAAACTGTAAGCATCGGTCAGCTTCGTATGCGCGATCGTTATGGGTGTGCTCTTCGCGACGTGCTCATTTCTCAGCTTCAGAAGGCTTCCCCGGTACCCACTTTTGTGACGCTGCCACGAGAGGAGAGAGCACTTGCAGTGGCCCAGGCAATCTTGCTGAATCCAGCTGAATCGAAGTCGATGGCGATCCTGTGTTCTGAGGTAGGTGTCAGCGTCAGGACGATCGAGAGAGTGTTTCGTAGAGACATTGGCACCAGCTTTGAATCGTGGCGACGACAGGTCCGACTAACGAAAGCCGTGGAGTTATTGGTCTCAGGATGCTCGATCAAGGAAGTAGCCTACAAGGTCGGTTATTGCCAGTCGAGTGCCTTTGTCGAGATGTTCCGCCGGACATTTGGAACAACTCCGAAGGCATGGATCTCAGCTTTAGAAACTCTTGGCCAACGATCCACCGAACCGCAATCAAGGCTTTCCCTTGCGCCCTAACGTTCAAGGAAAGCCTTGATTGCGGCCCGGCATGTCCAGTCAGCGATTGGGGCTGGGTAATGGCAATACGGAAGTGACCTCGTTACTTCCGCATCGCCGACCATCCGGAACCAAAGCTTTCCGCTGCGTCCCGTAAGCACGCCAGGCGATCTAAGTTACTTCGCAGTCCGCTTCTTTCTGGTTGTGGAAGCTTTTCGATTCGCAATGCGTGTGTTCGAGAATATGCGGGTCAAAGACCGTCTGCCAGGTTCAGGATCGCCGGTAACGAGATAGGCCAACACAGCTCCCTGGAAGAGTTGCAGCACCTCTTCTACGGTAGGCTGGTCCACCAAGAATTTCATAAGCAGTTGTACCCACAACCGTTGTTGCTCCGCATAAAAGAGCTTCGCTCTTGCGGAGCCGTTCCAGGCGCGCCGCGATAGGTCCATGACAAGCAGTAGGACGCCTTTGGCCTCAGGGGCTGTGGTTCTTTCCCACAGTGCTGTGATGACTGCCTCTGGAGAGACCCCGGGTGGAAATGTTTCGGGCGCAAATCGTGCCCGCAATCTCTCCTCGAGAAGTGCCATAGCTCCTTCTTCGATGTCTTCCCGACCGCCGAAATAATGAATCAACATACGCTTGCTGGTTCCGACGCTTTTTGCCAATTGATCCAGACTTATATCAATTGTCCCGGCCTTAACAAACGCGGCAAGACATCGTTGAAGCAATTCCGATTGAAAATCTCGCTTTTCTTGTTGCATCTATATGTACCAATAGGTACATCATATCGCCGGAGGAGAAGGATGAAAAGAACGACGTTGCATTCTTGCTTGTACTCGGTTTTGTCATCTGGCTTGTTGGGACGATCTACTATGCATATCGGGGGCCGGTAATATTGGAGACTACGAAAATCCGCTACTGGGGGGCCTTCGCCTTGTCCTCGACTATTTCCGGAGTTCTCTGCATCGGGATTCTTCGATGGCGGCATATCGCGCCCACAAATTGGGCATTGGCGGCGCTTCTGTTAGTCCTTCCAGGGATGGTTGGTGAAGTTGTCGCGCTTTCCAATCTATCCACCTTCATCCCCAACCTGCATGCCACTTCCGCCGGAAAATATGGAGCCTTTCTGTTTGCTTCGTACGCATTTGTGCTAGCAATTGGCGCGGCAGTCACGCTAAGAGCGAGGCCGTAGTCTATCGGGACATCCTCTCTAAAAACCATCCCCCCGTGTGAGAATTCGCTTCCGGATGACGGACAACCCGGAAGTGACCGCCTTGCTTTCTGTTTGCCGACAATCCTCCCAGTACATATAAAACCTCCACTCTGTGCTGAATGAGCGCATTGCCCTTTTATGGAAGGTGGGCCTGCGACCAATCGAATTCCTGGAATTAGGAATGTCCTCCTTTGCGGAACGGTCCCGTGAGACCCGACGAAAGACGACGGCGGATGGCAAAGTAAGCGATCCAGCAACAGATGCCAATCGCCAAAAAGCTCGCAAAGAGAGGTAAGTCTCGAAGCAGAAAATGGAACTCCCGAATTCGTCCGCCTGAAATGTTCATCTCGAAGCTCAAGGAAACGAGAGTGAAGAACATTCCCGGACCGAACAGCCATCATTGCCAGGCGAGCAGCGTCTTCGTCCTACGCAGGGAACGCATTGCGAGTTCCGGCGGCACAGATACAGCCGGAAAAGCGAGCGGGTTATCGCTCCTGAGCCGGCGGACCTCTTCCATGAGTTTGGGATCTTGGCTGAGAAATTCCTCAACAAGAGTGCGCGTCGCGAGACTTGCATCTCCCGAGACGTACACCGGTAGCAGATCGACAATAACCTCCCTAGTAATGACCTGTGGGGAATCCGTCGGGACACTGTTCATTGAAGACGGTGTAGTTTGATTTCCAATTTAAGGTCGGCAGTGTCGAGAGATCTGCAAGCAGCTCTAACCTCAACTGTTGACTTCAGGCCAATGCACTCATCCATATTGCTATTGGTGGTTTCCCATCAGCGAAAGGAGATGAGTAATGAAGAACGCGCTTTGCATCGCTACAGTTCCTGGCCGGTGGCTTGGTTGAAGACGCATGCCCGGCCCTGAAGGGGACTTCTGATTGTTATAGGCTATCTCGCCCTAAGGGATATGCCCATTTAGGTATATGGTTCCGGGTGCTAGAAGATGCTCTAATTCCCCTCTAACGAGGAGATACATGCCGAAACGGCTGGCTATTACGATTGCGGGTGCGGTGTCCCTGGGAAGCTATGAGGCTGGGGTGCTGTATGAGGTGCTGGACGCGATTCATCAACATAATGCCGCCGACTGCGTGACGGATGACGAGAAGATCCTGATCGATGTGATGACAGGTGCGTCAGCCGGAGCGATGACGGCAGCGATTGTGGCGCAGAAGATGCTGTACTCGGCTCAGGAGTTTCGCGGTCCCTACGACAACCCTTTGTACAACGTATGGGTGAAACGTATCAACCTGGACGGGTTACTGGAGACGGTGAACGGAGAGACGGGTGAGGTGGAACCGCCGCTGCGTTCGATCTTTTCGTCGAACGTGGTGGAGAAAATTGCAGAGGATACGTTACTGGGACGCTACGCGACGGGGGAGTGGCCTGCTCCCATAACGCATTTGGCCGCGGCGCGTTCGATCTCTCTCGGGATGACTCTGACGAACCTGAACGGCGTGGACTACGGCTATGACATGCAGCCTTGCGGGAAGTTTATCTACACGCGGCACGAGGACCAGATAACGCGCGTGGTGAGCGTGGAGGAGAGCGATAAGCCGGAGGTGTGGCGT
>Ga0302233_10000770_pt1 | contig 24420 bp, 20 predicted proteins | sample II_Palsa_N3_1_FD_193516 | JGI IMG/M metagenome (GOLD analysis project Ga0302233, IMG submission 193516) | Peat permafrost microbial communities from Stordalen Mire near Abisko, Sweden - II_Palsa_N3_1 | ecosystem: Environmental > Terrestrial > Soil > Palsa > Peat permafrost | place: Sweden... | reverse complement strand
GCACGTGCTCGCCTATAACTTCAAACGCGTGATGCGGATCTTGGGAATTGCGCCGCTGATGCAAGCGATGTGCGCCTGAGGGCGCGCTTGTCGCGAAAACACATCGACCCAGGAGCCTCCGGTGTCGATGACCCCTTTCGAAATTTCACCAACGCCATTTCCACCACGGCGCTTCTGGACAAACACAGGCAGTCAGAGAAGCGCTCAATGTGGCAATCTCACCGTCGGGGCCGGCGCAAATCCGTTTTCACACAGCCTGGACCCAAAGCCGACCTTACGAAGAAGAGCGGATGCCGGTGATACGCATTCGCTTGAAAGACTACACGGCCATCCAAGGAGAAATGGATGTCAACCAATTCGATTCGAACAACAGTGCGCAAAGTCCTGAGTCTTATATCGGACGGCCAATACGGTTGCGCACTTCAGATGTGCTCCATTTCACGTCTGACTGAGCAAGATTTGCGTGGAGTGATACGGGATTATGGATTCTCGTTTGCTCAGCCAAGCGAGGATACCGATCAGTATCTCGACATAGTTGCCGTCGATGGGAGCGCCATACCTACTTGGTCCGTCAGAGCCTCATTGTGGACGCTTGAAGAGGGGCGATCTGATTTGACACTGGAGCTAACGGTGTCCGATGGCCCGGCGGGCGTGGCCATTGAGCTGGACGATCTTAGGGTAATGTAGTGTCTGCTTCAGGCTGTCCGCTCCCACCCAAAGCAGACCCATTTGGCAACATTCATACAGGGGGGCTATTTCTTGTTTCCCAGCATTCCAGACATCCAGTTTTCTTCGGAGCATGATGCCGGAACATGCGTCATCTATACGTTTGGATTCACGGAAGGCCACGAGCGGAGACAGGTTGAGGCGCTGCTTGGGCAGATCACGACGGCAGACGAGATTTCTGTGGCCGATCCAGGCGATCCCGAAGCGTCCTATGAAGTTCGGCGCGCGGTAGTTGGCTTTGAGCGAAAGCACGGACGTCACGGGTCCTATGGAGCCTGGGTTTCGGCTTCCGAGATTGAGGCTCTCGAATGGTTGTTGCAGGGTGCAGAAGCTAGTTCCTGGGCCGCGAAGGTGGGCTTCGGTGGCGTGTTAACTCGCAAACGGCAATGATTCGCCGAATGTCCGCCAGCCGGAGCGGACGTAAGGGATGAAGTCCATCCAGCGCGGTTGTTACTCTAGACAGGCTTATCTTTCGAGTGGGGGACTCATGAAGGAGCAGTGGGCACAAATCGAGAGGCTTCTCGGGGCACATCGTTGCCTGGACCAAATCGAGCTTAGAGAAGGGGCATCGGACGGCCAGATTGCTGCTCTAGAGGGCCATCTCGCTGTGAATTTCCCCGACAGTCTGAGGAAATTCCTAGCGATTCATGACGGTCAGGACGGACGTGCCGGCATTGTTGGTGGCCAGCAACTTTTGTCCGCCGAGCAAATCCGTCGGGAAGCCAATCCTCGTCCGTGCACCTGGCCCTAGTCACCGACTTCACCTGACTGGTTGGCGTGGATTGGCAGGTTACATTGCATCCCATGGAGTGCTCTGCATCCAAGGGTAGTTGCTGCTCGTGAGTCCCGCGGGTTTTGCCACACTCCTTCGCCGACGTTTGATGCAGTCGAAGGGCGCGGGGTCGACAGATGCCCTGGTCCGCTGGCAAGAGAGCAACTGCGGGAGTCGCCTTTCGAGAGCGTTGTCGACGGGCACGGCCAGTTTATGCTTTAACAGCACAATTGAGCGTTGACGCCAGTTCCAGTGGCAAGCGCATGCTCTAGGCGGCCAAGTTATGCTTTATTTAAAGCATAAAGTGTCCGTTGCGGCCAACTTATGCTTTAACGAACACATCGTGTGCGGGAAACCATAAAGTGGCCGCGACCGTAAAGCATAATTTGGCCGCCAGTCAGCCTTCGTCTTGAATTGGCGGCTCTGTACCGCCTGCGAAATCTATCGTGCCAGATGGCCAAGCGCGTTGAATGGTAACGCTTTGGCCAGGAGTTGCTATAGCCGCTGAGTTCGCGAGCCGATCTTCTAACGCTGCAACTGTTGCGGCCATCCGAGCTCGAGCGTTGCTTAAATTACTGGAACGGGAGGAAATTGCTGCGCGACTATAGAACTGACTTTTTAGTTGATCCTGATGCATCGGGTCATCAAATAGCGCTGCCAGTGGATCTCCGTCGTAGAAGGGTATTGGTGGTCCTCCCGCCAAGAAGGCGCAAGCTTTCAATGGATAAAGATCCATGATCTCTATGAGCCCGCGGTCGAACGTCAAAAGTGCGGGAATAAAGTAGCGAGCCTCCGGCGTCGTACTGATCGTCAAGGCATGTTCCAGGTGACGAACGTGCATGAGATCCCAAGCCATGTTTTTTAACTGTTCGAACAGCCCGGACCTTCCTTTCTGAATCTTCCCAAAGAACGAAAGCTTCTGCCCTTGCTCAAAATACCTTCTAGCAATTACTGATTCTCTTGCGCACATCGCCGCGAGCTCCGTATCGCAGAAGTAAAGAAAGTCAAATAGCTTATCGTTGACAGTCCGCCTGGCGTTTGTGATTTGGATATCGGCCATCTTCAGCAGCAGCGCATAGAAAAAGGAATGTCGCAGCTTCAATGCGCGCACAAATGAATCATTACCATTAAGCAGACGGCCAATGTTCTCTTGAGTGGCCTTAACTAGCTCCATGTCACTCAGCGTAGAGCGAATTTCTCCTCGACGGCGCAGTCGATCAACGTCAAGCGTTCGAAGTACCTCATAGGCTTTGAGTTTTTCAAATATCTTTTCCGCATCGTAAGGCGAACTAAGTCGCTCGATATTTTCATATTGGTACGGAAGGGGATCCACATAGACGTCATCACGAGCGATGAAGGAAAACATCTCCGCAACCCCTGCTGGCAGGGACGTTCGGCCATCCAAATAGGGGGCAAGATAGCTCAGAGCTTGAGTCTCCAATGAGATGGAATAGTCGATCCCGAATGTGGCCCTTCCATTTGCCATATCCCTTACGGTCCGCTGATCCAAGACGAAAATCTTCGAAGTTCTGAAGAGACTCCTAACCACGACGCTACCGGATGCAAATGTCCGGTTGATAGCAAACCCAGGCCGTGAACCTATCTCTGACCCAAGAACGAATTTCCACCCATTGAGTAGTGGTTCGAAATGACTGAACAGAATGAACGCTTCCTCGGGCGAATCTGAGTTACAGATTCGAGCTATAACGGACTGCGTCTCGAAGTCGGTGTCATGCATAGTCATCTCTGTGCAACCGTTGAACACCTATAGCAGCGAGGCACACGGCTCGATGGCTGAAGATTGAATCCGAAGCTACGAAGGATGAGCTAAACGAACATGGCACCTGCAGTTAATGTCTCGCTGAACGGGTCAAAGCTGCCGCTTCGGTGAAGCGTACGCACCTGCCAAAGATAGAACGCGCGTAGCGGCCTGACTTCAGAGCTCGCTCCCTCACGATACGCGTTGCCGCGTGAAATGAGTGCCGTCCCGCAATTTCCGCGAAGCTGCTTTGGTCGAGCCGGTCCCCACCCCGCGTTCCAGTAGCTAAAATCAGCGACGACCTGATCTTCTACCTTGACCTCTAACTGTCCGTTACGAGGCGCGATCTCAGCCTCGTGCAAACCAGGCATCGTCGGGAAGAACAGTCGCGAAGGATACAGGTCGTGCTGGAGGTAGCCGATCCGGTCGAAGTCGAGCGTTGCGGCGAGAGGCCAAGCTTTGCAGTCCTTGTCCACCAGCCGTTCGAGAGTCGGTAGAGCTACGATGGTCGTTGTGCTGGTAGGTTCTGCAGCTGCGCTGGCAAGCATCCCCTCTCGCGTCCAGAAGGCGTCGAGATGAGCCGCTAGGTTCGCATCGTCAACGCTGCTTCCTGGGCCCTGCGACCACCTCACCAGAGAAACCTCCACACACCGTTCCATCGTTATCACAACTGGCGAGATGAAGGAGATCAGTTCATCACCAGGACGCACCGCCTCAACGCTGGCAATCAGGGCTCGAAATGTCGCTTCGACCGCCTCGGTATCGCCATCGAAGTTAGCTGACGCCGGGAACCAGTCAGGGCGCTGCGGCCTAAGCAAAGCCAAAGTCGGATGGAGTGGCAGCGCCAAAAGCGACTTCTCATTCGCCAATTTCGACGGCATGTTCCAGAATTGCTTGGCCACCGCCAGCGCACGAAGGTAAGCAGAAATAGCGCGAAGTGCGGCACGTGTGGAAAGCTGGCCGATGAGGCCATCACCCAGCGATCGCGTAAAGTGCCACGGGTCGCCTTGGTATGGCGCGTCTGGGTAAGTCGCTCGATTCTCTGCCCACTCAAAGCCCATCTGCCGGACGAACGGAAGCCCGGAATGGGCCTCGAGCGTGCTCATGGATGTCCGGAAGATTCGGGGCAAGTCCACGCCTTGTACACCGTCGAAGTCATCTGGGATCTCGAAGCCCTTCGGAACCTCTTTTAAGTCCGTGTCGTCGGCTTGAACTGACAGCCCTAGACTCGCTGCCAGCAGATCTGAGAGCAGAGAGGGCCTTACGATGCTCGCCGCCAACTCTGCGGCGGGGGAGTAGCCGTGTTCCTTCGCTGCTATCCAGAAAATGCACAGCACCTCGATAACCTCGGCTTCAAGCTTGCGCGAGCGCAGCAACTGAAGCAGCGCGGACTCGGTTTCGATCCTCACAGCTGGCTCTCCCAGCCGAGCTGCGAGTTCTTGCATGGTCCACCACCGTGCTGACGTGGAAGGCCACCCGAGGCGGGCAATGAGAATGCGAAGATCGTTCATCAAGCTCGCGAAACGGTAGGTGAGGCCAGCTCAACCGCCCAGCGAGGCTGCTCCAACGGGAGGGTACGGGTGTCGTCGATGACGCAATTGACCATTGTTTCTGCGAACTTCACGGCTTCCTCAATGCGGCCCTGCTGTAGGTAGAAATAGACCATGACTTCCTTGGGTGCGACGCGCGGCGGCGCGAGGTCGTCGAACATGCCATAGGTCGTCTCGACCACAAACTCGTCGCAGCGCTGCGGGTAGTTTTGGGCGACCAGATCAAGCCTGCTGCGGGTCTTCGTTTCGCTCTCCATGTACCCAATCCACCCACCGCTCAAGATCTGTGCACGGACAAGGTACTTCCATGCCGCGTTCGCCCCACTTAGCTTGCGCCTCGTTTGAAAGGCGAGATCGGACAGGAGTAGGACGTCCCTTTGCCGCCCCTCTTCTGATAGAAGCAGGTCGTCGAGTGCTTCGAGCAATCTCCTGCCCTGACCCTTGGTTGCCCAGTGCTGATACCAGGCACGAAGAAGCACCGTTCGCTCGTTGTGGCTTGCTGACAAACTATTGAGCAGGTCGTCCAATTGTTCGGGTTCAAAGATCGTGACGTCGCCCTCATAGGGCATGCTGTCAATGCCACTCCCAGAGTGCTCTTGACGGTGCAACAAGCCCACGTCCCAACCGCCGTGCTCCTGAAGAACGCGAAGCCGCTCCGCAGCGCTCGCGCTGCCGTCCCGTGCCAGCTGCTGAAGGGTATCGCGTATTTCAGAGTTCGGTCCTGTGCGCATTAGTGCGTCAAGGGGCCACCTCTCCTTCACCCCCTGCTGGACGTACGCTCGCAGGCTGTTCTCTGCCTGCGACCAGTCGCCCGCATGAATGTGCTCCTCATACTTGACCACCAGTGCAGAAGGCATCAGCTTCCCCAACAGCCGATCAGCATCCGCTAGAACATGCCTCGTGCCCTTTCCGTCCGTGTAATTCAGAACATGGTGGATCTGCGATGCGATCTGGCCAAGCAACCGGCGAGCATCCTCTGCTGCAACGTCAACTAGGTAGCCGATGGCGTCGACCGCGTTGTTCAGCGTCGGATCTTTACGATGTCCGTAGCCGGTCGTGAGCTCCCAGGTCTGCTTGCAGAGTTCACGAGCTTCTAAGGTCAAGTTGTGGGCCAGCGCAATCGCGCAAAGCTGCAGCGGTGTCTGAAGGCGTACGCTGGTCTCCTCCCAGACCTCCGTATCAAACAACGAACGCTGAGACCGAACGAACGCCGCAGCCGCTTCGTCGGCCATCCTCGTCAGTGATCCAGCTGCGTACTGGGTGCGGAAAGATGCGCTGTCGAACCAAGCACACTGCCTGGCCGCGGCCATGGTTTCTTTGGTGAGAACTGCATCGTCGACGTTGTTCAGCAGGATGCTGCCAAGGTGGATGTCGCAAGCGATGTGATGCAGCGCCCCTCGGAAGTCCTCGGCGGCGGAGCTCCAATCATGGCTCTGCCTGAACCGCCGGAATTCCACTGGCTTGAGCAGCTCGAAAAGCTCATGGAAGTCCACAAACTCCCTGCGCCACCATCGATAGGCGACCTGAGCACCGATGGTAGAGAGTGCATTGAGGAAAGCGGTAATGTTTTCTCTGCCTTCATAGACAGGGGCTTGGGTGTACTCAAGGGCAGCCTGGTCTTCTTCGGCCATGCAAAGGCCTAGATGCACCGCTCTGAAGAACCAGTGGTGCGCGAGCGTCGCGAGGTTTTCCTTGCGTTCGTAGTAGTCACCTTTCAGCCAATCCACTGGGATTGGCTCATTCAATGGTTGAGAGGACCGCGTGAGCGCCGCCTCTACTGCAGCAACGAAGGGGGTCCGGGCAAGCGCGTGAAAGTCATCGCGCTCAGCAATACTTGCACCGGCTTTCGCAGCTGCGCGGATACAAGCATCGCTGATGACGTTCTTGCTCTCTCCGCTGGCGAGCGGAGCAACAACCGCCATCAAGTCGTCCAGATTGCCCTCATCAACCAACATCTGAACCCGAGGTAGCCATACAGCAGGGCCGCTTTGGGCAACCAACCTGGCGAGTGCTACGGAGGTGGCGCCCATGGCGCCAAGTCGCGCGAACGCGCCGATCAAGAACTTAAACTCATCAGAGCTAGCTCTCGATCCATACCTGCTGGAGAACCGGCTCAAACCCCTGAACCGACGAAGCGCCTCTTCACCGCACGTTTCAGACAGAACCTGATCGCCTCGCGAGCGCAAGGCCAGCCCAAGCGCGGCAACACGTAGGATATCCACCTCATGTCTGGAGGCAACGGCCTCACGTATGACGCCTTCTTCCACAGCTAGCGTCAACGTGAAGGAGATGAGCCTAGCCAGCTCGTCGTTCTGCATTTGGAACTCGCTGCCACCAACCATCCGGGCCTTTAGGTGTTCCAGACGATAGGCATCCGCGAATGCGGTGGCCTCAAGCGCTGCAACCAGGGCGTCTGATAGCAGCGTGTCGAACAGCGACTCTGGGTACCCCTCTTCAAGGCGTAGCATGATCCAGTCACGGGTCAGTCCCGTGATGAGGTTTTTGGGGTCGCCGAGCCTCGCTTGAACCGTCCATAGCCAGTTCACCCGTAGCGAGCTGGGCGCAGAGCTCTCCAGCCAGCTCGCGACTGAAGGCATCAGCTCATTGATGCGGTCTTCGTAGTTTGCGGTTGCGCGCACGAAGACCGCCAGGCTCTCGTGGAAGACCTTCAGGCCGGCCGCCGATGAGTAAAGCAAATGTTCCACGTTCCCGACTTCAGGCTCGGCCGCCTTGATCGCAGCGGCGATCTCAGCGAACGCCGTCCTTGGCCAGAAGAACGGAAAAGCACAGACGAGCCGCAGCGTGTCTTTGAGACTGGGAAGAAGACTTTCCCACAGCGATGCATAGTAAAACTTTGCGTCCTTGCTTAGATCTCCCTTCAACTGCTCGACATCCCAACTGGACAGCCTGCGACGAGCATGCTCCAGCTCCGCAGTCGCGTAGATAACGTGAAGGGGGTGGCCGTTGGTTCTTGAACAGAGCGTGGATGCTGCACCTTGCAGTTGCTCTTCGGCTTGCAGCTCACCTTCGGTGCCAGTTGTGAGTCTGCCCTCTTGAACCGCTTTACGAAGATAGGAAAGGACTGCGTTCTCAGACATCGCCGGCAATGTGCGCCATTCGACCTTCGGCGCGGAGGCAAGCAGATCAGTCGGCAACTGAGCGTCATCCACAGGTTGGGTGCCGACGAGCAGCACCATGTTGTCCGGGCAAGGGATCACCTGAGAGAAAAGATCGTCCAGCGGCCGCTTGTCTTCAGCGTTGATGCGCCAGACATGATCCAGGCCATCGAGGACGAGCACGAACGGTTTGCCCAGAACCTTGTAGTAGGAAGCGCAGGCCTCCAGAAGCGCGCGCAAGCCTCCTGCCGTCTTCGGGACACCCTCGTGAGACTGCTCGACCTGCGCCTGGATGGATTGCTCGACAATGTAGCTATTGACCCGATCGCGGCCACGCTCCGTTGTAGAGAGGAAGTAGTGATGGCGAACTGTCGGGATGTCCCGCTCGGTGAGCGAGTCGCATAAGGCGCTCAGGTAGGTGCTCTTTCCGCGGCCAGGCGGCCCTGTCAGAACAATCGCTTTCCCGACAGCGTTGATTGCGTCTTGGACAAAATCCTGGTGGAACGTCTCGTCAGGAACCTCATACCCCTTGGGAACTACGAAGTCCTCTGGCAGCGGCGCCGGCGGCGACGCCCGCAAGATGGTGCGGACCTCTGCCAGCGTGATCCAACCATCCGGGGCCGGGATATTCTTCTGTGTCGCCCAGTTCAGTGCAACGTTTTTGAGGTTCGCGATTCCTTCAGGGGTACCATGCAGCCGAAGGCGCGCAGCAATGTCGTGCTCCAGCGCGGTGTACCCCTTATCACTGTGCCGAATGCGCAACTGGTCGAAAAATGCTTCACAGTCCTCAGCGCTGCCGAGCTCAGCGATCACCTCCGATCGCTTGGGTTCCGGAATCTTGGCAAAGGAAATCCTGCCTGCATTCAGGCAGGCCTCGATGGCGACATCGGGCCGGCGGTTTGTCGTCAACGAGATCTCGCCAATGCGAGCAGGATCGAGCTTCTTGAAGGCATCGAACCACTTGCGAAGCATCGACCTCGACCGTGCCGTCTTGCCGGCCTTCTCAAGCATCCAATCCCAGGAAAGCAGATGCGTGTCAGGGGCAGGGGTGAACTTGACTTGTTGAAGGTCAACACAACCATCGCTTCGTTCGATGGCGATGTCATCCAGTCCTTGCGGCGCTTCGTTTTCGTCGTCGCACTCGAATTTCACCCGGCTGTAGCGAGCCGGCGCGTCGAGCCAATCACACAGGATCTTGAGACCCTGCCGATTTTGGTAAATGTAGCCGGCCGCAGTGATTGCGGTGTTCTTGATGTTCTCAGACATGGTTGTGCGACGTGATGAGCTCAGTCTTTATCCAGGAGTCCAGGGCATCCACTCGCACGAACCTGGTCGGAACAGGGTAAGGCGGATGAACCATCCAGTAGTACACGTCACGGCTCACGTAAAGCTCTACATTCCTGGAAGGTGTGGCTTCCGATTTCGGCCACTTCAGCAGATCAAGCATCCTTGAGCGGTTCTTCTCGAGAAATTGCCTGCGGCGCAGGATTCGACTGAACTGCCCAGCCTTGTCCTCCTCTGCTTTGCCGAATATTCGGTCGCGTAGTCGACGGCCATCTTTCACTGTGTAGGGTGGTTGGTTGTACTTGCACTCCACCGCCACGAGCAGGTTCTCATCTGGCCAATAAGCGAAGACATCGAAATCACCAACGTCCTCGAACCCCTCGCCGCGGAACCTCCTGAAAAAGTCGATGCCTCGCTGGGCGAATGGAGTGTACCGACGGAATATCTCCTCGGCGCGAAGCTCCAGCCGTTTCTCGATGCTCTCCTTGACCTCCCGGATGACCGGTTCAACATGGGGCCACTCGAAGTCCGCAGGGAGGTAGCCGTCCCGCACCGCCGACATCCAGTTGTACATCGATCTGCTGACCGCCTCTGCACCCCAACGCAAGTCTGTGCCATCGACAACCAGCGGCCTGATCGCGTATCGATGGATTCGCTTACGGTGTTCCCAGTACGGGACATCAGCCTCGTCAACATCCCTCCCGGATAGCCTGCGAACGCCTTTCTCCGAAAGCGTGAGGAACGCCACAATCCTTTCGGCCTCTGCAAGATCAAGCCTCTCAATACTGTCGGCCAGTCCTTGAGCGACACAGCTTGGAGCGGCGGCATAAGATAGCGAGAGCTCATCGCCGAAACCGTACCTCTGAGCTTGCGACAGAACCGCAAGAGCGGTCACCATGCTCTGCAGGTCAAATCCAAGGTCGGTGGTGAAAGCACTCTTGAGCTTCTCTGATGGCAGCAAGTCTTCCGACGAGCCTTCCACAGCATCTTCGTTGTTTGCTCCAAGCCCCAATCTTGACTTCGCATATTCGCGTGCGAATTCCGACTCTCGGTTGTCGGAGCCGGTCGAGTAGAAGACCTCTGGAATATACGAATCGTCGATCACAACGCCACCAACGTCTATGCCGTTGTGAAGGACGTCGCTGGCTCCGGTCAGCACCATATACCAATCGACTAGGCCAACCAGCTCACGCAGTACGTCATCAGTGACTTTCCCGTTGCCGGTGGCTGGTGAGCTGACCGTCTTCTCCAGCAGATATCGATAGTGACGAGCTACCGAGCCGAACTCTTTGCGAGCTTGCTCAACGGCATCTAGTCTGTCGTACTCCACATCATGGGCGAGGCTCTGACGGGCCCGTTGAATCTTCATTCTCTCGGTGACTAGGAGTGCATCATGCTGTTCAATGAATGCCTGCAGAAGTTTATGCCTGTCGAGCGATGCAAGCCGATTCTCGATGTGAAGACTCAGGCGGGCACCGGCAGGATCAATCCTGGTCTTGGCATCGGACAACTCATATCGCCCTGGGGAAAGACCGAGCGCCATGATTTCCGCAGCCAAATGCTTGCGTGCAAGCTTGTAATCGCTGGGCGAGGGGATGACGGGATCCACGTAGTCAGGTACATCCACGTTTCGGGCAACGACTCTTAAGTGGTAACGAGCCGGCTCCGACGCTCTGCCGCAAAGCCGGTCTTCAAGGCCGTTTGGCAATTCCAATCCGCATGCAGCGTGACACCTTTCGAGCGTCTCCAGTAAGCAACGAACTTCAAACGATCCGTCCTGGGCTACATTTAATCCTGCAAGTACAGCGCGAGTGTCAACTTGCAGATGAAACAGGCCCTTACGAGCGTCATCTTCTTCCGCTGAATTCACTACTCGCGCGAATCCCTCTATTGGCTGAGGAGTTTCCTCCGCATCAACAAGGCTGTAGGTATCTGGGTCGCAGATAAACAGGACATGTGGCTGTCGAAACAGCGGGATGTCCGGCATCAGTTCGCTACAGCGATAGGTACAGTCCGCAAGGAGTTGGGCGAAGAGGTCGAGCAGCCGAGCATCCTCAATCCGCAGACCTTCAGAGATTTCCACCAAGGTTTGAATGGTGCAGGAGCCAACCGATGTTGAATGTGCAACAGCTTTGTGATGGCGCGATTGGAGCTCAACGACGCCTTTAGTTTCAGGGGATAGCCGCCAACCAGCGGAGCCATCTGGAAACACTCTCGGTGCATGAGACCAGAAGTCTGTAAGCGCTTTGAAACGCCAAGAGGTTCCCCAATGGGTGTCCAATCCGATAAGAGTGGGTGAAATCGCCCCTTCCACAAGTACGCCGTGTGTGTCCTTGAATGACGCATACAGATCCGCGGGGCCGGTCGAGAAGGGGCTGAGAGAGCGTCTATGAGAGTCGACGAATTTCCAGTAGCGCTCCAATTCACCGAGGTCATTCAGGCTATCGAAGATAGTGATGAAGTCCGCCAGCGGCAATAAGCGTGTGGGCCTATCGGGAACGCTTATAGAGCCGAATGCCGTGCCTGCCTGGGTGACCACAATGATGATGCGAAGTTCGTCGGCACTTGGTCCAGTGGACCCATCCTGGGACAACATGAGTCCGCGCCCGTCTGCGAGAAGGAAGTGGATCGGCGTGTCACACCTCATCTTGGCGTACGTAGCTTTTGCTGCCTTTGACAGCCGCTCATTCGATGCGTGGTCGCATGCGCAAATGAGGTATACACCGGAGTCGGCTGAGATGATGCAACTGATTGCGAGATCTTCACAGACGGCGTCACCGACGAAGAGCGTCAGAGGGCCCATGACCGTCCCTCGGAATCGCTCGGCAACGAACCGAGCAAGCCTCCGATGCGTATGCGCGCTGACCTCAACTTCTTTGTTAGCCCAATGGTCAATGACGACCCCAGGAGCGCTACGAACTGACATTGGCACCCAAGTGCCGTCGCTTTCGATCGCTAAAAAAGGAAGGGCCGTCCCCTGCATTACCGCGTCGCCGAAAGCGTCCCAAGTCAGTGGCGCTTTGAAAGCACCAAAACAAGTCTCGAGTGTGCGCCCCGCCTTATCTCGCCAGTCAGCAATATCAGCACCGATCTGCAAAAGTGTTGACCTACAAGCCAGCCAGAAGTCTTCGGGAGGCACCTCGACATGGGCTCGTTGTGATTCCTGCGCAGCTGCCGCCCCCAGATCAGGTATCGATTCGATGATCCGTGCTTGCAGCGCGACGGCGAGATCCATGTGGGCTTGGGCTTCTGGAACGTGTGCGTACGTGATGCGGAATGCTTCTGCGAAGTCAGGTGTCCGCTCTATGCAGCTACCGTAGAACATCGGAACGAAGGCCCGACCGAGGCGTACCTTGGTTTGACCCCAATCGGCCTCGGGAGAGAAGTCCTCGAGCATCGGGAACTCGGGCCATACCTCGTACAGAGCCTCCACAAATGCCTTGAAGTCTGCATAGCTGGCAATGGGCATTCCGCCTTGACGATCGTGTGGAAGGTCTAGCAGAACATCCCAGGCGAAGATGTGTTTGACAGGGCTTCCAGTGTTGGCTGGCCACAGCTCGGAAACACTCAAAGCAATCGCTGCGTCGAGGCGCTCATATTGGCGTAGTAACGCTCGTGTCGCCTCAAGGCGCTTGTGAAAAGGGTTTTCCTGATCTGCCTCGTAAGCGATCCGCTTGTTAGATCCGAGTATTTCACGCAGCGGAAGGCTAGGACCGGCTTCCATTCGCTCAAGTCTACGCTCCCGCTTCCCTCGGGACTTCTTCCCCATGGCATCTTCTCCTTGTCTGCTGCCTATCTCACGGTTGGCAAGGTTAGCGCCAAGCCCGCGGTCCGATGATCTGCTCTTCGGTAAACAGTTTCTTTATGTCCAATCTTCTTCTTGACTCCAAACCGCCGTGCTACTTAAAACCGGGGGAGACGTCGGTGGCTTCCTTCTATGATGGCTTGATTCAAGCGGAGTAGGATCATCCTACCGCCTGCTCTCTGTTCCTGGAGTCCGACATGCGTGAGTTTCTGCTAGGGATGCGCGACGGCTTTCGCAAAGGCAAAGCGGCGCCGTGGAGTGTGGTCGTGGCCGGCTATTTCGCACCGTTCACGGGTCTGGCGCGCACGGTTCATTCGTGGATCGAACACGCCACGGATGAGGCACAACGTCGACACGATCAAAAGAGCACCTATCGACACAGAGACTCTTGAATGGGCTTCTACCCCTCCATCCTGGGCGTGCTAGCTGTTGGTGGCCTTCTGGCCTGGAATGTACATCGCGGAAACCGCGTAAGCAGCGAGTCGAACAATGACGAATCCACCAACGCGGTGCGATATCTCCTTTGACGCCGCGCTCTACGTGCTGATTCCCAGCAATGGTTTCAGGTAGCCATTCAGTACCCGTCGACCGTTTTGACGAGTGCGCCAGAAAGGCGCGATGGTCTTCTTTGCCAACCACCTCTCGACACACCCAGCGACATACCGGGTTCCCAAGTGGCTGACTTGCACCCTCCAACAAGCTGGTTCCGGGTTCGCTAAGACATATGTTTACTTGTCACGGAGCGGGTGCTACCTTGCCCGGAAGTTATTGCAAGTCATTGAATTATAAAGCGTATACGTGAAACTACCAGGCAATCGACAGGTAGGTGTAACCGTGATTCGTCGCATATTCGTCCAAATCATAATGTTTCTAATCAGATATCCCGATTTTGTCGTGGATTGGTTTTCGGAAGAAATTCTCTACTACTCAATCAGTTGCGGCATCCGTTTCCAACAGTGTGATCAGATATGAGTAACCACCTACGTACCGCCAAAGAGGCGCGGAACTGGTTTTACGACAAAGGAATCTCGCTGACCGATTGGGCGCGAGACCACGGCTACCCGCGGCAAGCGGTCTATGCGGTGCTGTCGGGCAGATCGCGCTGCACGCGTGGCCGCGGGCATCAGATCGCCATCGATCTCGGGATGAAGCGGCCCACCGAAGCGGACGCGTCACCTAGCCTAAGTCTGGAAGGCAAGCAACACGGTCGACGTGCTGTCAGCGCGGATGATTCACGCGTGGCTAAAGCTGGGCAACTGGTCGTTGCTTCTGCAACAGAGGAGGCGTCCCCATGACTACGTAGCGCGTCCGGGGCCGGAAACGCAAAACCCCGGCGGCTAACCAGGGTCTTGCTTGATCAAGCGCTTGTGAGCCACGCCTGATCTCACTCTGCCCCCTTTTTCTCTCGAAATCAAGCTCCGCATCAGCGGGGCTCAGATGGGTGCGCGCCGAGACTCGGGAAGTTCTGCGGTCGGTGCGCCCTGCCACGAATTTCGGCACATGGAGGATCCAGGATGCCTTTCACTGCGCAAGACCGTGAGCATTACCCTCAAGCGAGCCAATCGTCAGAACCTGCCGAAGAGCACGTTCACCAATCGCAATACCGCGGCATGGCAATACCCGCAAAGCCGTTCGGCGAATTGGACCTGGATCAATACTTATTGACTTGGCAGATCACCGGGCCGGCGTCTGATTACATTCGGCGGAGCGCCGCCGGCTTATCGCGTGATGTGCGCCCCAGCGGGCACTCGTCGTGCGTGGTTGAGTTCCAGTCATTCAAAAACGGAGTCACGACGTCGACAGAAAGTCGGACTGGCGAATTGCCGTACGCCTTCGAACTCGATTACGACGAGTCTGTGCTGGCGTACTACGAACAACCGCCTGCCGTCGAGGTGAGACGTCATACCAAGCGCGGATACCGGCGAATCACGCGATATACACCGGATTTCCTCGTGCTGACCAAGGACGGACCCAAGGTGGTGCAGGTCAAACTGCGCGCCGAACTCGAGCGCAACGTTGTCGAAAAGCAAGACTGGGTAAGGCTAGAGGATGGGTCTTTCCAAGACGTGGTCGCCGCAGAAGTGTTCGAGACTCTGGGCCTTTTGCACGTCGTTGCGGCGATCGACGAAGTGGATCAACTTCGCGCGGCCAATCTTGGCTTGATGCGTCGCGCCCTGCGGGAAACCACTGCTGACGACGCGGCGCTGCGAAGGAACGTTTCAGCTCATATGGCGCAACGAGGGCTATTGCCTCTGGCTGATCTCGCCCAAGCGATTGGCCAGCAAGACCTGACTCCGCTGATCAGATTGGTGGCTCGCCACCTCCTCTACACCGACATAGGCCGCTATTCGCTGACCCACCCAGAGACATGCCTCGTCGCGCGCGAGCCAGCGCTACTAAATGAAAACTATGTCGAGGCTTGGCATCAACTCAAGCTTGAGTTCCGGGGTCGATGCAGCGGTACGGTAGCGCAATATGACCTCCCCCTGGAAAGCCATCTGAAGAAAGGGTTGGCTGCTGTAGAAAAACTACAAGCGGGCAAGAAGGACCGGACCACTCGCAGATGGAGGGCGAAGATCCGAAAAGCCGAAGCCGAGGGGGTCAACGTAGTCGTCGCGTTATCGCGGGAGTACATGAAGCGTGGCAACCGAAAGCCGAAGCGACCCGAACAAGTTCAACTCGCGACTGAATACATCCGCACACATTGGGCGGGGGAAGAAAAGCCGTCTCCGCCTGCTCTGTATCGTGGCTTCAAGTTGGCGGCTGAAGAGGCCCTGCCGATGGCGAAGCCGCTATCGAAGATTGGCTTTTATGAGCTGCTGGACCGTATCGGCCCATCCCTCGCGCTGGAGCGCGGAGGCAATCGGGCGTCTCATGCAGCCGAGCCTCCCACTGACGTGGCCATGCGTGCATTTCGGCCAGAGCGACCGTTCGAACTGGCCACTTGTGACCACTATCTGTGTGACCAGTACTGCGTCGTGCTTGCCGCGAACGGTATGGAGTACGCGATGCGGCCGTGGCTTACAATACTTCGAGACATCTACAGCGGCTTCCCGCTCGCGTTTTGGTTGCGCTTGGGCGCTCCGAGCAAACGAAGCGTCGCACTGATTCTGCGGCAGTGCGTGCGCCTGCACGGCCGTCTGCCAGAAGGCATCGTGGTGGACAATGGCTCCGACTTCAGGTCGGTGTACCTCTCGGCGCTTGCAGCTCACTATGGCTTCAATTTGATATTTCGACCCGTCGGGCACCCGCGATACGGGGCGGAAGCTGAAAGATTCTTTGGGCAGTACAAAACCCAGTGGTTGGCATCACGTTCGGGGAACTTGGTGAGCCTCAAGGAGGTTCGGTCTGTTTCGGGGTCTCATCGTCCAGAAGTTGTTGCCGCTATGTCTTTGTTTGACATGTGGCAGGATGCTTTGGCTTTCGCCGACTGGTCAAAAGGATACGCAACGGACTCTGCCCTAGGATCACCAGCCGAGCGCATGACGCGCGGTCTTGAAAGATTTGGATGCTCGGGAATCCCCACGACGGTCGACGACAACTTCCTGATAGCAACGGCCGTTGACGCCGGTGAGTACACGCTTGACCCGCAACACGGCTTGCACATAGATGCATTTCACTATTGGAATCCTGCACTCGTACGTGCTGAGCGCAAAAAGATCCAGGTCCGCATTGACCCACAAGATCCCTACCGCATCTATGCGCTTGTCGGCAACACATGGATAGCGTGTTTCGCGTCCCCAGAGCCATCGTACGCACTGAAGTCGGGCCTGGAACAAACGGCTGAGGGCGTGCTTCAACTCGATCGATACGAGCTGAACAAGGCCATACGAGAAGATTCGGACCGACTGCTCACTCAGGCAGTCCGGCGGCGCAGAACCGAAACTTCAATACCTTTGACGAAGGCGGCCGGTATCGCGACACAGCGAATCGCACATGACGCGGAGGTCTCCAATCTTTTTGCTGAAGTTCTTGGCGATTCGCTGCCGGAACTCGTGGAGGCGACATGGTGACTCCGGCCGACTGGGTACCGGCAGCGCTCGACGCGTTGAAAACAACGAAAGTTCTGCATCGCAATTACGAGATCGCGCGCAAACAACTCGTCATAGCATCCCGCGCCGTCATGAAGGGAGAGCTCATCGTGCTGGTTGGGCCATCACGCGTAGGGAAGACGCGCTGTCTGAAAGATGCGCTCGATATTCGCGAACCTAATAAGCCAAGCGACGACCAACGGATGCCCGTCGTGATAGTCGAAGCCAGCAACGACAGCAAGAACGGCGAATTTTCCACCAAGGCTTTCATGGCCGCGTGCTTGCGTGCAATTTGCCATCCCATCTATGGCGTTCCTGACGACGATGACCCATGGGAAGAACGACTGCAAGCAAAAATACATAGAACTCCCGAGGGTACGCTTCGTGCTGCCTTCGAAAGAGCCATAGGACTTCGTGGAACTGAACGCGCCGTCTTCGATGAGGGGCACCACGTGAGGTATGCGCCCGGCGGAGATGCTGCTGCCGCACGGATCCTGGATTCTTACAAATGCCTCGCGAACCGCACCAACATCAACCTCGTCCTCACGGGGTCCTACCAATTGCTGGACTTGTTGTTGCTGGCGCCACATTTGCTTGGTCGCCAGATTCCGCTCGAGTTCCCCCGATACCGTGCGGGCGTGCATGAAGATGTTGTAGCGTGGCAGCAGATTCTACGGACCTATTCCAAGCATTTGGTGTTCGACAAGGACGAATCGCTGTGCGACTGGGGCGACTATTTGTTCGGGGGCTCCCAAGGATGCGTTGGTCAGCTGCTGTCGTGGCTCAGGGCTGCCCTGACCGCCCTTTTAACCACCAACGTAGGGGCGATGTCGCGCGACGTGTTGGAGCGAACGCGCAAACCTGCAGCACAAGAGCAATCGATTCTTGCAGAAATCGTGAAGGGTGAGCAGCAGTTGGTGCGAGTCAAGCGCGCCATCGCACGATGCGACGTACGTACCGAGGAAGGGTGTACCAGCGAAGCCAGTAGCGAAAAGGAAGTCGAGCGCAAGGGGCAAACGCGCAAGCCCTTCCAGCGCAAATCCAGACGCAATCCTGTGGGTGGCCGGGTCTAGTGCGTGCGAAGCTTGCTCCCACTACAGATGGAGGGTTGCCACACCCAGGACATCGAGGCATTACCGTCATACATGCTTCGGCTCGCCGCTGTGCACGGCGTGACTCCCGGGGGCCTGATACGACACGTTGCCCGTGGCACGCCCGAAGAGACTGCGTTGATGGCGGCGTCACGCGGCCAGTCGATATCCACGCTAGTGCGGCCCAACGCCACGTCCATACTTTTCGCCGCGATCATTGCGTGCACGCATGCCGAAAATACTTACAACCTGGAGAGAGGGACGTTTGTGTTGCTGAGCCCGGCATTGGCGAGGTCACCGAGCACCTTCACGCATCGGTTCCGCTGGTGTCCTGCGTGCTTTCACGAGCAACTGCTGGAGGTGGGGAACGCGTACTTCAAACTCGCCTGGTTCCTCGCTCCCGTAAGAGCCTGTGATCAGCACAGGATTCTGTTGCGCGATTGCTGCCCTCACTGCGGGCAATGCCCCAAGCCTTGGCACGGATGGGCTCGCTTCGATCGCTGTCAGAACTGCAACAAGCGGATGGATGTGGTTGTCGCTTCAGATGCGGTTACACGCGACCCGGAACTCCTAGCGTCCGATCTGATCGCATTGGTTAGTGAAATTGCCGTCGCATCCGGCCCGTTCCCGGCAGGTGCAGCATGTCGGTACCTGAACCGGGTGTTTGATGAAGCTTGGCGGCATGTGAGAGAGGAGGAGCTTTGGAACAAGGTGCCCCGGGATGACTGCATCAGATATTGCAACCCGGAGGAGCCGATGACTATGGGCGTCGCGCGTAGGCTTGCCTACCAACTCGAAATCCCGATTGCTGACTTTTTGCGAGGCGTTGACGGAACCAGCCAATCATTCGGGTTTGCAGCAACCTGTCCGTTGCCTCGGTCCATGCGAGCGGTGCATCGTCAAGGCGTGATCAATGCGCCGGTTCTGGTCAAACAGATGGAACTTTTCTTAGACGATGGAGTTACACCGGTACCCTTGCGCGAAGTTGCGCGACAGCTAGGTGTTTCAGTCGGCGCATTGCGTTACCACGCCCCCATGCTTGCGTCGAAGCTCGTCGCGCGAAGCGAACAGTATCGACGCACAACCCAAGCTCAAAAAGAAGTTGCGGTTGTTCAGGCTGTGTTGGATGGAGTTCGCTCTTGGTCGGCAGGAAACGCAACTCCCATAGCAAAGAAGCCTCTCTTGCGGATGCTTAGAAAGAAGACCGGACTCCCGAAGGAGAAGCTTCGCAAAGCAATTCAGCGGTTGCTCCGTGACCAAGTTGCGTAATCTGATGCCGTGAGCAACCGGTGGCCACTGTTGGAGGCCAGTCGCCATATATGACCGATGGCCTCACCTGCAGCCATCACCACCAAAGTCGCAACCGATAGACTGGGATAGGAAAGGAGGTTCTTTCCCACAGTCGAGGTGATCAGTCGAAGAAGCGCTGCGAGCCATTACAGACAAGTCACACCGCCGCAAAAGCGACGAGAACCTGATCGTGCGGTCTGGCTCGGATCCCGGTTGCATCGATCGCCCGCGCCGCCCTCCCGCTTTCAGTAGCACACGGCTTCACAGTCGAAGTGCGGGCAACCGCGATTGTGCCGACCGAGCCCTTGCTGATTCGACGGCACGCGGGCATGCTCGACCGGCAGCTCGCGATCCAAAGCAGACATAATTCAATCGTGCGTGGGGGCGATTGGCTTAGAAGGGGCATCTTCGAAAGGCGAGTCTTTCCATTCTCCGGGGGATTCCAATGAGAGCATCGAGCTTCTTGGCGTGGGCGTTGCTGTGCCTATACTCAGACGTTGCCAGCGCACAGGTAGGCCAGCAACGCCCGGTTTATCGTTGCACTTCTAGCAACGGCACCATCATCTATACGAACATCCCTGCGATCGGCTGTGTAGTTTCATTTCTCTACACACCCAAACCAAATGCCAGTCAAACCAACCAAGGCGCGTACCCTTCTGGGACCGATTCCCACTTGATTGAGCAAGGCAGCTATGTAAATCACGATGGATTCACCATCCACCGGCCTGCACACACGGAATCAGGACTCCCCCCACCTGGTGCAAGCGCACAATGTGCGGACGGGAGTTTCAGTTTCAGCACTCACCACAGTGGCACTTGCTCCCATCACGGCGGCGTTGCGCGTTGGCTGTAAAGCGCTTCAACTTTGTTTTTGGATGACCTTGGGGGAGAAAGTCCATGAAGGCGAAGACTCGCACGCAACTTTTCATCTACACCGCGCTACTGCTTAGTTACGTCGCGAGTTCTGCACTCGCCTGCGAAAGCGGCCACTGGGTGAAGTCCGTTCAAGATGACGGGAAAATCGTGATCTTGGAGGACGGATCGGTCTGGGAAATCGACGATGGCGACACCGCCGATACAGCGACGTGGCTGCCCCAGACCGAAATTGTCATTTGTGACGACAAGCTCATTAACACTGACGACGACGAAACCGTCGATGCAAAGAAGATTCGTTAGCGATGAATCGTTTCACTATTGCTATCGCTCTGGCACTTCAGGTCCGCCACCCATAGCGGTCATAACGTAGGGACTGGAACACCACACACTTACGACACTGCCGGCATCACCCTGCTAGTGGTCAGAGCTCGAAGAGCCGTGCCGCTTGTGGCTGCGGGGCCGCGTGGCAAAGCATAGGAGCTTTGCGTCCACGCCAGGCGACACGCCCTAAATCAGGCTTCCAGGCCACTGAAGTCCAAGTAGTACGTTCGGAAGGCGTGCCCCACCGTCTTGCTGTACTTGGCCAGCTCAAGCCAGAAGGGCGCGTCGTAGATGTTGTGGATAGAGATTTCAAAGCCGTTGAGCCTTCGTCCAACTCGCCTAGCCGGTAGCGCTCAAGCGCTTCAATGCTCTTCCTCAGGGCTGATTGCGAAAGCATGAGCGCGCCCTTGAGGTCATCGACCGGCATGCTCGTTTGATGCATGCCATAGTGGGTTAGCCCATTCTTCTCGACGGTCAGCATGCGCTCGACCAGTGCACCTAGAAAGCTGCGCGTCTCCAGAGGCACGTTCTTGTACTCCCCCAGGTACTTGGTGACTTCAGCGAAGTACCGCTCCTTGTCCTCGGCATGGTCCTCATCGAGAAATGGGGACTCCAGCGCCTGGTGAAGGGCATCCAGGTTTTGGGGGAGTATCAGTTCGTCGGACTGGGTCCAATCCTTGAGGCCCGCGAGGATGGACTTCTCAGGATTCCGAAAGCGGCGCTCATGGTCCTCTTTCATCTTCTTCATCTTCGAGACCGTCCAGACTGTCACATCATTGGTCTTGACGTGGTGCTCATAGCAAAGGAGCACCAAATTGTCAGGATGGCGCCGCTGTTCGTTCGACATGTCCTTGTTGAAGCGCTCCCCGCCATCCTCCGCTACCTCGATGTGCGCGACCTGGGCGATGAATTCACCTTCCGCATCAATGAGAAGGTGGGTGCATTCTGGGAAAGCGCAGAGATTTCCGGAGCGTGCAAATAGCTGACGAATCGTCGCTCCGGTGGGTTTTAGGCGCTTGGCTTCTTCTGTGCTTGTGCTCATGACCAGGGGTCGTCCAGGGTTCTAAAATCGAGCAAGTTGAAGTAGGTCGAAGGGGGGATGCCTATGTCTCTTGCAAACAGCACTAGCTCAACGAAGAAGGGGCAGTCCTCGATGTCATAGACCACCAGCACGGGCTTATCGTCCGTGTATTCGCGCAGGTCCAGTGTCGCCAGATGGTAGTGCTCAAGGTTGGTCATATATTCCGCCAACCGCTGATAGCTTAGTTCGAGACCAAAGCGAAGCACTGACTCTGGAAGCACGCTGTCCGAGCGCCCCGTGTCCGCAATACTCGTGCACAAGCGTTCAAAAAAGGCTCTATCCCGATAGTCCACGGTCGCGAGTATCCGCACCGCTTTTTGCACTGCTGCCAGGAATTGGCGCTGCCGGTCGCTCTTCGGATTATTGCCGTACTTCCGGGCTACCAAGAACCGCTCTAGGTTCTGTGGTGGCTGGAGGCTTGGCGTCTCATCCCAGTCCTCCAGACCCCTGCCTATGGCAATCGCCGGATTGATGAAACGGACCTCGTGCCCAGCCTTCATGTCCTGCAAGTAGTGCACGGGATAGCGCTCGGGATGCGTGTCTATCTCGTTGTGGTGATTGCGACACAAGAGCATCAGGTTGTCTGGGTGTCTGCGCTCTTCGTTGGTCATCTTTGCGTTGAAGCGCGGACCACCCTTCTCCGCCGCTTCAATGTGCGCAATCTCGCCTTTGAACACTCCTTCGGAGTCAATCATGATTTCCATGCATGACGGATAGGCGCACAGGTTTCCAGAGTGTGCATAGAGCTTCCGCTGGCTATCTGGTGTCGGCCTCAGGCGCTTGGGTTCTTCAACATCGGCAACACTCATGCACCGCCCCCTTCATCCTCTCCAACCAAGGTAAATCAGTAAGCATGAATCTAGTAGCCTCCGGTCTGCCTCAAGACTCACGAGTGCTCAACAGCACGCGCCCAAAGTCCTGCAGCGCCGGTCGCGACAGCTTGTAGAGCTGGGCGGGCCGCCCTTTGCCAGCGTGCGTTCGCTCACCACGCGCCTTGATGATCATTCCCTGTTCGGCCACTTTGCGCCGAAAGGTCGACTGATCCAGCTGCTGATCTAGCGCCGCCTCGTAGACCGCAATTAGCTCAGGTAAGGTGAACGTGTCAGGGAGCAGGAATGCTGGTAACGATGAATAGGAAGCCTTGCCGCGTACACGATCAAGTGCGACGGCCACAATGGATCGGTGATCAAACGGGAGATCTGGGCAGGGACGCACGGGTACCCAGCGCGTTCGCGCTGCGTCGAGGCCCACGACTTTGTGTTCGGGAAGCAGCGCCAGATAGGCTACGGAGAGAGACCAACCGCGCGGGTCGCGTACGGCATTGCCTATCGTGCACAACTGCTCGAGGTATGCCACCTCGCCGCCGGTCTTTGTCCGGAATACGCGGCGCACCGTATCGTCCAGCGACCGATCGGTATCGAGATGAACGAAGCCACCAGGCAGCGTCCAGGCACCTGGCGCCACTTCGGCATCTGCGGAGCGCTGCGCCAGCAGAAGTTGCAGGCTGCCGTCCTTCAACGTCAGCACGACCACATCGGTGGTTACGATGGGGGTGGGGAAGTCGCCGGTCACGACTCAGTCCTCTCACTAAATTCTTTTTACATACAAATAAATGGTCAGTTTTATGATCCAAAACAATGACCTTGACGTACATATTTGCCTATTTAGTAAATAGTTGCAAATAACAATTAATTGATAAGATAGCAACCATGAATCTCCTTACCGCCACCGCCGCCGATTTGCTCGCCGCACCCGATGCTCTCTGGGAGGCCGCCTTGGTTGGCGGCGCTTCGGATAGGCTGCTGACACTTCGGCGACTGGCGGGCCAATGGCATCCTGATCACTGCACCGATCCAGCCGCTGGCGAAGTCTTCGCCCGGATCCAGGCTGAGCGCCGGCGCGTGTCCGGTGCAACGCGGACCGTCGCAGACGATCGCCGCGCCACCGAAGCAAGGCCCGTGTTCGAGAGCACCATTGCGGACAACGGCAAACATTGGACCATGCCCTACTTGGCGACCTATGGCGACGAACTCGGCACCGTCTATATCGGCCGTCGAACGCTACTGGAGGTCATGCCATTGGATCTGGCCGATCTCGCCGGTCGCTCTGTCGCGCAGACGGCACGTTGGACCTTTGCATCCTCGGCAATGGAGCAGCAGATGCTCCCCTGTTTGCCGGAGGTGGCAACGCTGCATCGCACCGCCGATTCCATCCTTGTGGTGCGCCCACGAAATCCGGACCTGGTTCGTTTGGCTGATGTGATGGCTCACGTCGGCGTTGTGCCCATCGAGCACGTGGCGTGGATCGGTTCGGGGCTCTGGAATCTTGCCTGCTATCTTGAATTTGCTGGGCGAGCACACCCCGTTATCGATGCCACCACGATATGGATTGACGTGGCCAAGCATCGCGTGGTGCTCCTGGGGGCATGGGGATGTGCGGGTGCCATTGGCGAGCGTTGGGTGGCGCTTCCATCACGATCGTTGGCCGATGTCACGCCTGCGTGGCGGGCTGATCCTGTGCAGCGCAGCGCACTTGGCCATATTCAGATCCGCCGCCTTCTTCGCGAACTGTTGGGTGACGTGGCAGGCATGGGTCCTGCGCCGGCGCACACCCCCATATCACTCATCACTTTCGCCCGTAACCCAGCCGCCGGCGCGGCGGCTGAGCAATACCGTTCCTGGCAACAAGTCGTGCAAGCCACGTTTGGCAAGCCGCGGT
>Ga0302233_10000748_pt1 | contig 24917 bp, 48 predicted proteins | sample II_Palsa_N3_1_FD_193516 | JGI IMG/M metagenome (GOLD analysis project Ga0302233, IMG submission 193516) | Peat permafrost microbial communities from Stordalen Mire near Abisko, Sweden - II_Palsa_N3_1 | ecosystem: Environmental > Terrestrial > Soil > Palsa > Peat permafrost | place: Sweden... | reverse complement strand
GATCGGGCTCATCTACGAGCAGCAGATTGACGAGGACAACCAGATACGCGCGCTGGTCTACCACGGCCAGCGCAGCATCACGCAGTTCCTCTCCATTCCACCGTCGACGCAGAAAAATCCGCTGCAGTCCGGCGGCGTGGTCGAGCCCGATACCGATTACGGTGGCACCGACCTGCGCTGGACGCACAGCGGCGACCTGTTCAATCGCGACTACGAATTCGTGCTTGGCACCAGCCTCGACTACCAGCATCAGCGGCGGCTCGGCTTCAACAACTTCATTACCGACAGCGCCGGGGTGACCCAGCTCGGCGTGATCGGCGCGCTGCGTCGCAACGAAAATGATGACGTCGACAACGTCGATGAATACGCGCAGTGGTATTGGCACTTTGCCGATCAGTGGTCGCTGCTGCTGGGCCTGCGCCATGACGACGTGCATTTTCACGAGCAGGATTTCTACATCACCGCCAACAACCCAGACGATAGCGGCCGCGTGACCTATTCAGCCACTACGCCGGTGGCCGGCGTCGTGTTTCGCCCGACCGACAATCTCCGGTTTTATGCCGACCTCGGCAAGGGTTTTGAAACACCAAGCTATAACGAGCTGGGCTATCGCAGCGACGGTCAGGCCGGCCTGGCATTCAACCTGCGCCCGCAGCACAGCAACAACAGCGAAGTCGGTGCGAAGTGGCAGATTTTTCCCGCGCTGGAGTTCGACGCCGCGGCGTTCCGTTCCGACACGCGCAACGAGCTGACCGTCGATACCAACGAGAACGGTCGCGCCACCTACGAGAACGTGGGCAGCGCGCGCCGGCAGGGTTTTGAATTTTCGTTGACCGGCCAGCTCGGCAACGATTTCCAGCTGTCGGCCGGCTTTACCCATTTGCAGGCGCAGTTCCGCAGCGACTTCCTCACCTGCACGACCACGCCATGCGCGGTGCCGACCACGCCGGTGGCTGCAGGCACGCGTATTCCGGGCGTGCCTGACAACTACGGCTCGGTGCGGCTCGAGCACGGCACCGATCTGGGCTGGCGCGAAGGCCTGACGCTGGATGACGTCGGATCGGTTACCGTCAACGATACCGACACACAGCGTGCGGCAGGCTACGGCCTGGTCGATATCGACACGAGCTACACCTTTGCCCTCGGCGGCGCCACGCGACTGCAACTGAGCGCCAGCATCGACAATCTGGCCGACCACCGCTATATCGGCACGGTTATCGTCAACGACGGCAACGGCCGCTATTTCGAACCAGGTACGGATCGAACCTACATGCTGGGCGCGCGCCTGACGTTCTAGCCATTCATTCGGAGACAGTCATGTCGGAGATTTCAACGATGGATACGCCGGTCGACAAAGTTCTCTCCACCGCCACGGCGGATGCGCTGATCGAGCGCCTGCGCGAGAAGCATGGCGCGCTGCTGTTTCATCAGTCTGGCGGCTGCTGCGATGGCTCCTCGCCGATGTGCTATCCGCAGGACGATTTCATCGTCGGCGACCGCGACGTGCTGCTCGGTGAAATTGCCGGTGCGCCGTTCTACATGAACCCGTCGCAGTACGAATACTGGAAGCATACGCAGCTCATCATCGACGTGGTCGAGGGCCGCGGCGGCATGTTCTCGCTGGAAAACGGGCAGGGAGTACGCTTCCTCACCCGCTCGCGCATCTTTACCGATGACGAGATCGATCAGTTGAAGCGAGACGGCCGGTTCTGAGCCCGGCACGACATTCCCCCCGCAAGTCATTCACAGGAGACAGGCAATGATCAAGGTCAGCGTGATGTACCCGAACACGCCCGGTGCGCGGTTCGACCACAGCTATTACAAAGACAAGCATATGCCGATGGTCGCGCGCCTCATGGGCGACAGCTGCAAGTACTACACCGTCGACAAGGGCATGAACGGCGGTGCACCCGGTGCGCCGCCGCTCTATATCGGCATGTGCCACTTATTCAGCGAGTCGGCCGAAGCCTTTCAGGCTGGCTTTGCTCCGCACGTCGAGGAAATCATGGCCGACGTCAGCAACTACACCGACCTCACGCCGCTGATGCAGATGAGCGAAGTGGTCGTCGGTTTTCCCGGTTGATCAACGCATCGGTCACGCCGACGATGATGGTGATGGTTTGTCGGCGTGATCGATCGGTTTGGCGGGGTTGGCCGGGGTGCATGCCTCGGGATGCTTCGGCAGCGTGTCCCGGATAGGCCACCAATTGGCCTTGTACGCCGTATAGCAATGCGCGACGGCGTCGATCGCCAGCGCCCCGTCGATCAGCCCGACGCGAACGCGAAGTATGCCCGGCAAGGTATTCCGTTGGCTGTAGACCGGCGAACCACACTGGCGGCAAAACACGCGGTGCTTGCCGGGTGACGATTCGAATGCGGTAAGCAGTTCAGCGCCGCGGATCAGTTCAAACGCCTCCAATGCGACCGGCGTATTCGTCGCGAACGGCGTGCCTTGCGCCTTGCGGCATTGTTCGCAATGGCAGGCCTTGATCGGCGCGAGCTCCGCGTCGATGCGAAACTGGATACCGCCGCATAAACAGCTGCCTGTGTACAAGACGCGCTCCCGATAAATGGAATGGCATACGCTACGACCATCGACCCGCGTTGATGCGCTGGACGCCTTCGGCTGCGTAGCGCTTGCATCAGGCGCGTTTGTGGCAACCGGCCTGAAGCAAAATATCAGGTGCCCCGGATAACCAGCGCAACATCCGGCACCCATACTTCTTGCCACCGTACGATCTTTTCACCCGGCGCCAATAATTGAGGTGAAGCCGGGAGCGCGCTACCGAAGCCCGTGGGCTCGTCCAGGGTTCGCGCGTTCACCGCGCCGTAGGTGCGAGCGTTGTGCGCAAAGACAACGGCAACCAGCACGCCGCACCGATCGCAGAGCAGAAACTCGGCCGTATTCGAGCCCTGCCGATACCGGCGCAGCGCCTCGGAACGCTGCACAACGATGGAGAGCTTTCCCGCCGGATCGGAAACGTAGGCCGCCCCGTGCTTTTGACAAAACGAGCAGTCGCAGGCGCGGGGGGTAATACCCGCCGGATCCCGTGCAGTCGAAAATTCGACGCCAAGCTGACCGCAGTGGCAGCCGCCTCGAAACGTAAATGGATTACTCGATGGTGACATCGTTGCTCTCGTGGACTACTACCGAAGCTCCGCCGCTCCCGGGTGTTTGCCGCCGGTCTGCCGTGGTGCACAGTCCGACATTGTGGCGCAACTCATTCATTGGCGCGCTTCGACGTGCCGGGCAAAATTATTCAGGATGGCCTGCCAAACCTGACGCTGTTGTTCCAGCGAGTTTTCGGATTCGGCGTCAAACGTGACGCGCACCGTGACACCGTTTTCGCCCGAAACAAATTCGACGACGCCCGTGCGATCTCCGAACGCATACTCTATCCATTCATGGGGCACGATCTTGGTGTACGTTCCGGCGAAGTCAAAGCCGACGCTACCGTTCTTGGCTTCCATTCGCGATGGGAACGCGCCGCCCACGCGCAAATCGACCGTGGATTTTGTGGTGTGCCAATCATCCGATGCTGTATTCCATTGCTTGATGTCGTCAGGCGTTGTGTAGGCGCTCCACACCTTGGCGACAGGAGCTTTGACCGTGGTTTCAACGGTAATTTTCATGGTGTCACTCCCTGTGGATAGTCATGACCAGGAAAATCTTCATGACGGCTGCCGCTGGAAGTAAGCATCGGCGCTTCCGTTTGCTCTGAACGAACGGTTTGGCGCTGTTGGGTATTCGGCAATGACTTTCATGGCTTCTCCTCCATGAGTCCAACCAGGTTTCCGTCCGGATCGCGCAGAAAGCCCGTCCACAATTCGTGGTCGGGCATCTTTGCCGCAAGCTGTGGCGCGCGTTCATCGGCCGCGCCGCGCCCGACAAGCGCCGCATGCACGGCAACAATGTCCGACACCTTGAAATACAGAATGGAATTGTGGCCGACGCTTCCCGTGCCCTGCGGCGTGCTCAGCATCACGCGAATACCGGCAGCGTCCAGGAACGCCAGATCAGGCCCGGCGCTGAACAAGAAGGTCAGTCCCAGCACATCACGATAGAACAGCAGCGCGGCATCAACATTGCTGACCGTAATGGCAATCTGCCGGATAGAGGAAAGCCTTGGATTGATGTCCATCAGTTGCACCTCTGTGTTGTGAGCCTAGGCGTCGTGACTGGACTGAAGCATCGCCGCCATGCGCTGGTGGATGATGTTGATCGCCTTGAGCGGCCTGATCATCACCTTGAACTCGACGATCTGCCCCTTGTCGTTCCACTTGATCAAATCGACTCCATTGACCCGTATGCCGTCCAGTTCGGTCTCGAATTCCAACATGGCGTCCGACGTGCCGACGATCTCCCGCACATATTGAAAGCTCGGGTTGAAAAATACCTGCAATGCGGCACTCAGGTAACCGGCGGCACGCTCCCTGCCGCGCTGCGGTGTGTGAACCACGGGCGAGTAGAAGACGGCGTCCTCCGCAAGCAGATCACTCAATTTCGATGGGTCACGCTCTCGCACAAGGCGATGCCATATTTCCAGTGGGTGATCCGTCATGGCAAACCTCTTCTGGTTAGTCAGACGCTAGAGCGCGTCCGCCTCAATGCGTAGTTGGAGCGCAAACGACGCAGCGCAGCCCAAGCCATGCGCGCCAATGCGCCCATGCTAAACCCGCCAGCAAGAACAGCGAACAACGTCCGCCTTGGCTCATTTGGCGTCGAGGCAAAAATAGTGACAAGCAGCGCGAAGGCCACGCCGAACACCAGCATGACCACAAAGCCGTAAATGAGCATTTGTCGGCCGACGTATCGCAGTCGCCCGGAAAAACATAGGCTAATGCTTATCGCAAGCACGCCGGGCGAGATGGCTGCCAGAGCAAGCAAGGATACGACGAGAAGGAATGTGGGAGGCATTGCGCTCCAACGTCAGAATTAAGCCGCGCGGCGACGTCGTCTGGAATGAATGGTTATGTGTCCAGTTCCTTGGAGACATGCTCTATCAATTCTCTCGTGTTTCTGGAGTACTCCGCCTCTAAACCAATGCCACATTTATTTGCAAGAACCACGATTGACCAGAGGCAGTCTGACAACTCATGCCCAAGTTTCGCTTTGCAGTCATCAATTTTCCGGACGCCTGCATTCGCCTGAATCAGTTTTGCTAAATCACCGACGTCGCCTACGAAACCGAGCGCAAGCTCTTCCGTGGTCCATGCACGTCCATACATCTTGATTTCAAGCTTTTCGTAAAGCTCGTTGAGCTCTAGGGCAGATTTTTCTAGGTCAGTAAAATTCATAGTGATTGCACGTAGCGCCTTAATTAAGCCGCGAAGCGACGTCGGATTGAAGGAATGGTTGTCCGCCGGAGCGTCTACGAATAGCGATTAACCGAATGGCATCGCGGACACACACTCCGCAAGCACTCGAGGGTAACGCCGGCTGTGTCCGCACCACCAGACTCAGCGTGAGGTTGCCGGGGGAATGGAGTAGGTGCCAACGGCATGCGCAACCACCTCATTCTGACCTTCCGAATACAAGCTTACTTCGCCGACGGCAAGAGACCGGCCCAGCTTGATGAGTTTGCACACGCCGATCACCCGAGCAGTGGCTACCGGCTTGCGCAGGAAGTTGATGTTCAGGCTGGTGGTTACCGCCAAGGGAACGATGCCAATCTCGCCCAGAATCGCGACGTAGAGTGCGACATCAGCGGTGGCCATAAGTACGGGGCCGGAGACCGTACCTCCAGGCCGAAGCTCAGCTGCGCCAATCTCGTGGGAAACCGTCGCTCCGCCATTGCCCACTTCCAGAACGCTGCACTTTGTCTGCGGAAACTCGCTGGCGATGAATGCGGAGATCTCTTTCTTCGTGGCCACGTTTGTTCCTTTGGCGAAACCTGACGTTGGATTTGAGTGTCGGCAAAGCAGGCCGCCTTGAGCGAATTACTGGGCCTCGCTCGTACCACGATGCAAAAGCTGAGCTTCTATCGCCGCCTTGTCAACGACGGACCACACCTGCACGATCTTCGAATCGAGAAACTCATAGAAAACATTCTCAGTGAAAGAGATTTTTTGCCCATCAAGGCCAAGGTCGAGGAAGGTCTCTTTGGGTGTGCAGTCAAAACGAAGACGACTGGCGATGTACGGCGGCTCGGCGATCAGCAGTTCAATCTTGAAGGATAAGTCGGGGATCTCGGATACGTCTTTTTCGAGCATCTTGCGATAGCCGGGCAGGCCAAGCAGTTCGCCGTTGTGTCTTGCATTTTCATGTACAAAGCGTTCAAGCGCGGCCCAATTTCGCCGGTTAAGGCAATCAATATAGTCTCGGTAGATCTGCGCAAGTCCGGAACTGCTCATTGGCTATGGTGCTTCCCTACGCCTAACGCATGAGTTGAGCGGCAGCAAAGCGGCTGCTTGAAGAAAGGATCGGTTTCTTCCGCGAGCACCGAATGATGACTTCTTTTTCATTCCATGGCTGCTCCGAGGGTTCGGCGTACAGGAATGCCAGATGGGTCAAAGTCTTGCAGGCAAAAAACATTTATCCCGAGATTGTCGGGCGTGACGCGCTTGCGATGAAACGGGTAGATGCCGCAAACCTTGCAGAAGAAGTGACGGGCGGTTTTGGTATGGAACTGGTACTCGGTGAGCGATTCTTCGCCAGCCAGCAGTTTGAAACCACTCTCGTGCACCTTGACCATCAGGGCGTTCTTGCGACGGCAAATAGAGCAGTCGCAAGTCGTGAGTTCAGGGAAATCGGTCTCGATCTCGAACCGGACCGCGCCGCAGTGGCAGCTGCCTTTGTATTTCTGAAGCGGGCGACTACCCATCGGATGAATCTCCCTACGAGGCCTAACGCTAGAGTGAGGCGGCAATGAAGCCGACCGCCTTGATCGAAGTGTTGGATCTAAACATGATGGTCAAAACTTACGCCGCAGCTGGGGCAGAAATTGACTTTGTTCATGCTGCTCAGTGCCTGGCCAATCCGCTCTCCGCACTTGGGACATTTGATGAGTAGAAGCATGTAAAGAACAGAGCCGGCAAAGCCAGCAAACGGAATAAATAAAAGCGGCCGATACGTGATGTCTTTGAACAAAACATCATGGCTGCGGAAAGAAACCAGAAGCCGAAAGCCGCGACTCTTGCTTTGAACATTTTCGCTTTTAATGTCTCAAGAATAGTCATCCTATGAGTCTAGCGCTTGAGTTGAGCGGCGCGTGGCACGCTTCCATTTGAACGAATAGTTTGGCGCTAGCGAAGGAATCCATAAGCGATGATGGGTACGCACATAAGGCTGGCCACGGCCAGCACCGTGAGGAGTTGTAACTGTGACTTTAGAAAGCCAGGATGAGCGGAAGCACGGGCGTAATCCTCGGCAATCCTTCGAAGTGGTGGAACCATAGCAATAATGCAGTTTGAAAGCAGGAGTGCTAGTGGGAACCATATGAAAAGTCCCGGGAGCGCGATGAGCAAACCTGCCGCAGTGGGAATGCCTGACAGCGGAACGCCTTTGTACGCGGCATAGTGCGCAATGAGTTTTGGCAAAAGAAATATCGCACCACCAATCAATACTGGAAGGATTACCAATAAAAATATGGGCGGCTTCCGTGTTTGCATAAGACCTAATGCTGGAGTTGAGCGGCGGCGTAGTCCGCTTGGACGAATGGTTAGGCGCCGCCTGCGGGCTTTGTCTTTGCCTTCTTGAGTCCCATGCCAACACTGGCAGGTGCAGTGAGCGAGAAGCCGAACTTTTGGTAGAGCTGATACGCCTGACCATCCGCGAGCAGACTGACGTAGGCGGACTCGGGTACCTCTTGCTCGATGTAGCCCGCAATTTCACGCATGACAGCCTTGCCCAAACCACGACCCTGGTGCTCGGGCAGAACGGCAATGTCTGCAACTTGATAGAAACAGCCGCCGTCGCCAACGACGCGACCCATCGCGACTGGCTCGCCATGGCAAAGCAACTGCACGCTAAAAAGCGAATTGGCCAGCCCTCGCTCCGCGGCCTCCAGCGCTTTTGGGCTCAGTCCGGCGGCTTGCCGCAAATGCCGATAGGTTTCGACCGTCGGAGTCTGATGCAGAACGCTATAGGGTGATGATTGGTTCAACGCGGGGCCTCTTGCAGTGTCTAACGCTTGAATTGAGCGGCGGCGAAGCCATCCGCATTGGACGAATTATTAGGCCTCAGCGATTGCCGCAATGGAGACCTTGAGCCCAGGAATGCGTGCAGGCAGCTTGGCGCCCTGACGAGCTGGGGGATTGGTGGGGAACCATTTGAGCCACTCTTCATTCATGCCAGCGAAGTCGTCTTCTTCCGCCAACACGACAGTGACACTGACGATCTTGTCCAAGGAACTCCCTGCTTCCTCCAGGATGGCTTCTATGTTGACCAGGCACTGTGGAGTTTGCTCCTGAATGGTCTCGCCCTTGATTGCGCCTGTGACTGGATCAGTTGGAGCCGTGCCTGAAACGAAGACCAGGCCGGCAGCTTTGACTGCCTGACTATACGTCGGCGGCGGTTTGGCCGCCTTTGGTGTAAACACGATTTGACGGGTCATTTTGCTTCCTTCGCGAAGGAATGTCTCTGAGGCCGAACGCTGGAGTTAAGCGGCGGCTGAGCCTTCCGCCTTGAACACGTTGTCAGATGCGATTATTGCCCCCAACGCCAACTGGGTGGCTCACCCTTGAACCAGCAGACCACAAAAAGACCGACGGTAGACGCGCCAATGCCGGTCAAGAATGCGCCGTGATCTTTGGCGGGCGGAAAGAAATAACGTACCAGCCCCAGCAAAGCAACGTAAGCAACGAACACAGCCCAACCCTGCCAGCAGGTTGGAAAACTCCACCCCCAGCCGTACCGTTTAGCTGGAAACCAATATTTCTTTTGAGCATCCATAGTGACTCCGAAGAGGGCTTTCCGTTGAGCCTAACGCTAGAGTTAGCGGCGGCGAAGCTGTCCGCCTTGAACGAATGGTTAGACCGCCGAGCCTCAGCCCCTGACACGGCGCCACACGTTAATGCTGAAACACAGCAAGCCAACGAAGAAAGAAAGCCCTCCTACAGGTATCAGGGCAGGCACATTGTGACCAGTCAGCATTGACGCCAAACCGATCATGAAGATCGGCAGTCCCAGGTTGTGTAGCCAAAAATGTGCTTTCGCGAGTCGGGTGCCGCTGGCGGCTGGGTATAAGCGGTAGACGACACCAGCCACTGCCAGCGAGAGCCAGCCAGCCAATAGAATGTGGGCGTGGACGGGTGCAAGTGTGAAGTTCTGGGTGGCTCCCATATACAGTCCGAGAGCGGCGCCTAGGATTAGATACAACGATGCGATCCAGATCAGCCGATGTGCCATGAGATTTCCCCGTTTTCGAATCTGGTCTAACGCTTGAGTGAAGCGGCGGCGCAGCCGTCCGCCTTGAACGAATTGTTAGGCATGTGCGTCAGGCGCTGCAAAAAGCCATATTAGAGAGCCTATTAAAAGTAGTGGCGGCGCGAGAAGCGCTCCAATGGCGTGGACACGGTCGATTCCTTGAACTGAAGCCCAATCACGGTATTGGTCAACTTGAAGCATCGCGTACGAGCTCATAACAGGAATAAGTGAGGCAATCCGCAAATAGTTTGGAAGCTTATCGAAGTCTTGGTATGCCCATAAAGCAAGCGCTCCACCGCCGATAAGCAGCGCGACTCCCGCCCGAAAAATGTTGTCTCGTGTTTTTTGGCTTATGGGACTCATGAGGGCTAACGCTGGAGTTGAGCGGTGGCGTGACCGTCCGCGTTGAAAGAGTTGTTAGACAGCAGCTTAAACCTTGCCGGTCATCTATGTGCCCAGTGCAGCCCACAAGATAAGCGACCAGATGGCGCCAAATACCCCTGCACCTAAGAGCCAGCAAAACATACGTTTTGAGATTACCCAATAAGCCGCACGCTGCTTTGGATCAAAAAACCAAAAACGACTGTATACGCCGGTATTCGTGCCAGTGACAAAAAGAAATGCGGGTACCAAAAGAAAAACTACGAAAACCGATAGCGAGATCAGGTTGGTGCTTAGAAGGTCATGACTATGTTTTTGGTGACTCATCCATCGGTCCCAAGGAACAGCTCCGAGCGCTGACCAAGCGCCAGCGTAAGTCGCAGTTCGTTGAGATTGGGCGATTTGCATGGCTGATTCTAACGCTGGAATTAAGCGGCGGCGGAGCCGTCCGCCTTGAACGGATTGTTAGGCACCGACAGCATAACTCTAGCCGACGAGTGCCTTGAGGCGCCGTATTTCTGCAATAAGTGAAGGAACGTCTTGGCGAGCACCGGCAATAAAATCTTGGTCTGCATGAGTTGCATCAGTGAGGTAAATGTCAGGACTTGAGCTGTCCAAGCCACCGGTGCGAATAAAGCTTGAGCCCGACATATGATCGCGACCCTCAATAAAAGACTGCCAAGGTGCGGCTGTTGCAGCGTTGCAGCGGGCCTCGATCTTGTGAATTTCTTCATCAGTCACCGAAACACTCCCTGAGGTGCCTAACGCTGGAGTTAAGCGGCGTGCGGTACGCACGTCCGCTTGAATGACTGGTTAGAGCGCCATGCATGACGCCCACGACTACTCAAGGAAAATTGCTCTTTGGGTTGGATGCGCCGAGCACTTCAAGATGGAAGGAAAGCAGAAACTCGCTGGAGCTTGTTACGGTTGCCTCAGCAACTTGTGGTGGCCAATCTTTAACCAAGGGCGCTGGCGGATCATTTGCAGCGGCAATGAGAGACTCTCCTAGCGCGCGAAGCTCGCTTGAAGTGCCGATGACCATCAGTCCGTTCTCTTTACCTCGATAGCGATGCATCCGCATATGTCGTTCCGGTGCTTGAGCTCTAACGCTGGAGTTAAGCGGCGCCGGAGGCGTCCGCCTTGAACGACGGGTTAGGTACCCAGCCCGTTAGCTGCACATCGATGCCTAATGTTGTGGGAGGCATGATGTGCCGAAAAATTATGCGCCCGATTTGACCTAGCACGATGACGTACTGAGAAATTGCTCCCTCCTCAAGTGGGTCGGATTGCTCCACGGATGAGATGAGAGCCGGTAGTACGGCAAGAGCTTCCTGGAGCTGCTGAGCTTCAGTGACATTCCCGCTAGGTTGGAGAATGCGTAATGCAGCTCGCGAAGACTTCTGAAGCCCCAAGCCTAGCGACGGATATTTCTCTTGATCTAGTGCGACCTCGCACGCGTCTACTTGTAGAAAGACATCATCGGATAGTTCGAGGAAAGCGTCGTGAGCTACGATGGGTGTAGTGAGCTCATTGACCCATGCTGGATGCACCGGGCTTGATGGGAAGAGCCAAATGGCCTTCAAAATTTTCCCGGTTAGCGAGCTAGCTTCCATGGGCACCTAACGCTGGAGTTAAGCGGCGGCGGAGCCGTCCGCCTTGAACGAAATGTTAGACCGCATCAGTGCATGACTCCCCAAGATTCGCACATGCCACCGAATGGCTGCATTGCCGCACTTACGTGACGCTGGATGGATGTTACGCCCGGGTAGGTGACAACGCCAACGACCTGGAACTGGACCATACCAAGATCGCCTTGCTCTGGCGGGTAGATAACAAGCTCGCCGTACATGGAGCGGAGCAAATCCAGTGCAGGGTCCGACGGTGGCCAGCTGTTGAAGTCGACGTTGTAGTCAACTGACCAAGCCTTAGCGAAGTCGAATTCAGCAGCCGCAAGTCGGCGAAAGACATCTCCGTCTGCATCGTCGGGCCAATTTTCAGTGAACTCTGTCATGCGGTCTAACGCTTGAGTTAAGCGGCGGCGAAGCCGTCCGCCTTGAACGATTTGTTAGGCTAATAGTACGGCTGCGGCGATGACGGATGAAGACATTAGAAATGGGAACGCCAGAAGCAGCAGCTCCGCAACACGGCGACGTGGTTTAGGAGTAGGTAAGCGAACAAAGGCTGCGATGCCGAGGCCGAGTGCAGTCAAGGAGAGAAAGACCGTGACCAACGCCCCAAGCCCCCAAATGCCAATTAAAGGCATACCGCACACGCCGCCGTGCTGTGTATCGGCCCACTGATTAAAACGCCAAGAAAAATATGAAACGTATGCAGTCGGTGCGAGAACCGACAGGGCCAAGATTGCAAGAGAGCACGATCGTAGCGTCATATTTTGTGGTTGAGGCCTAACGCTTGAGTTAAGCGGCGGCGAAGCCGTCCGCCTTGAACGAATTGTTAGGCCGCCCGCTACACATTGTGGCGAGGATACCAAACGCCCCGAAGAACCATAGGCCCAGAATTTGGAACGACATGCTTTTGATCGAGCTCTGCAAAAGTAATGTTTTGCACGACATTGGTTAATTGAACTCCTTTTGGTGGATAACCAAATTGATGCAGTAGCTGCTCGGCCTCAGCTTGGCTGGAAGCGGTGACGCCGAAGCCGAGACCCTTAGTTACATTGAACCAGAAAGGTATGAGCATTGAAGGCCTAACGCTGGAGTTAAGCGGCGGCGCAGCCGTCCGCCTTGAACGAGATGTTAGACATGGCCAGCCGCAACCTGCAAGAACTCGGCTTTGACACTCTCGGGAATGTTGCGCCAACTCGTGCTGGCGGTTAGGTGAAGAAGGCAGCCCTGCTCCCTTGCCGCGGCGATGATCTGCTCGAACCATCGGGCGTAAGACCACTCTCTCGGAACCGGCGAGTACAAAGAACTGCGCTCCGGATTCCAGTGAACCTCCATCGCCTCACGGTAGATGTAAGGAAAGGTGGAGGACGCCGGAACGACGTGCAACTGGCCGGTCGCATCAATCTCGATATCTGCAATGGCGTCTCGTTGCATGCGATGTCTAACGCTGGAGTTAAGCGGTGGCGGTACGCCGTCCGCTTGGACGAATGGTTAGAAATCACTCGAGTTTTTGGATTTGAGTCCACGTCTCAATGCCAATAAGCGTTAGCGCGTTGAACGCATCCGTTTTAAGGGCAGCGTACAGCGGCGAATTTACGGAATGCGCACCCGGTGCAAAACTAGAGACTACGATCTCCAACGAAGAATTGAGAGCGATACGCAAGTCATTCTGGTCAGGTTTGTTTGGATTTAGCATAAGAGTGACGTTGTTGATCTCCACCATAACCTTCTGCGACAAGGCATCCAGCTCTAGCTGTCGACTAGCTTTTTGTGGCGCAGAAACTGGCCTTCTGAGAAGATCGAACTGTGTATCTAGAAGGGCAAAAAGATTGGAGAGCCTAACCCGTATGTCTTGAAGCCACCGCAGACGTTCAGTGGTTACTAACCCAGCGTGAAGTTTCTTGCTTTCGAGCTGCAGATTTGCATCAGATGCTTTCGAAGTTGACCTGTAATTTAGAAGTGCTACAACGCCTGCACCGAAAACACCTGACGCGCCTGAAACAAGTGCGACCCACAGCCCATCATGGTCGGACGCAGCTTTGCAAGATTCCGCAACAAATTGCACGATAGTTTGCATGAGTTCTAACGCTGGAGTTAAGCGGCGGCGGAGCCGTCCGCCTTGAACGAATAGTTAGGCATCTTGCTCGGGGAGCAGGCGAGCCTGCAACACTTTCATTAGCCACGCAGCCCCAGCCCCGACTGATACAAAAGCGATGCCCATGAGTCCGATCTGGCCCAGCAGCAACTGCCATTGGGTAAAAATTGCCGTAATGAGGATGCGAATGCCGACAACCAACGCGGACAATGCAAAGCAGTTCAGAGGTATTTGCCAGAGCACCGACTTAGCGTGCAAAGCCACGCTTGCAGCGGCCAGGACGACTGATGAAAGAGCGAGACCGATCCCGGCGCGCAATAGAAACAGCTCTTGCAAGCTCGTGGCGTCATTCCCGAGCGCGAGAAAGCTGCCGAAGAACCCGATGTAGCTGAGAATCACCAAGCCACCACCGAGAAATGATCTTGCGTCGGATTGGCGATGAGGTTTCATCATGATGCCTAACGCTGGAGTTAAGCGGCGGCGAAGCCGTCCGCCTTGAACGAAATGTTAGGGGGTAACTACGGCCCTAGCGAAATACGAACGAGCTTTTGTACTCAACAATGCCCAACAATTAATAGCAAGCTGAATAACAGCACCCACAACATTGACGATAAGACTGGTGCTTGAACTTTGACCAAGCTGCTCGTGGTAGTAGCCGAATGCAGCGCAGTTTTGGGCAATGATGAAACCGTAGAAAGCTATAGCGGCAACCAACGTTAGATAGTACCCGTATACCTTCCCACGAAGCGCCAAAACTGGAGCAACAGCGAGAAAGCTTGCTGTGACTACGGAGAGGACGATTGTTGTTGAGCTTGGCCGAAGAACTTCTGGAATGCGCGCCGAAGTATCTAGGAAGATGAGCGCAAAAACTGAGGTCGTCCCAAACACGATGTCTAAAATGGCCACGAGCCAAAGTCGCATGGGGCGCTTGCCAGGTGCCTCAATCATTCCCTGCCCCTAACGCTAAAGTTAAGCGGCGACGCAGCCGTCCGCCTTGAACGAGTAGTTAGGTACTGACCGCGGCCAACAGCTGTGTCATTGAGGACTGCCATTGCTGTGAATCATCACCTTCTTGCCATAATTCAAGGAGCTCGGAATCCTTTGCAAGGATGCGTGTAATGACGCGCTGAGCTTTTCGAAGCAGATCGGTAGTGGGCTTTTGGTTTACAGACTTAACCCAAGCATCTACCTTTTCAGTGTACGCATCGGATTGTGTGCCGCGTCCGAGAAGCTTTGCTAAAACCTCAATAGCGCCAATTGCCTCTTCTGCTGTTGGAGCTTCAAGGTACCCGGACCCTTGATCGAGGACATTGTCGAGCGCCGCCTCGATGTGAGACAAGTCGTGCGTATCCCTAAGATCGTAAGCCCAATCATTGGCCGTATCGTTGCCAAAGGGTTCGTGTGACCATGCGCCCATTTTGAGTACCTTCAATGCCTAACGCCTGAGTTAAGCGGCGCCGGAGGCGTCCGCCTTGAACGAGTTGTTAGGCAGCTTAGTCGAAAACAGCCACGTTGCCGCCACCTTGACCGACCGCCACAGTGCCCGCAGGACCATCCACTTGCCAAACCTCATAACCACCTGAGTCGGAAATAACCTGAAAAATGTGCTCATGGAAGTGCAATGTGAGATCAGCGGTACCATGCACGACTTGGATAGCATCTAGGACGCGACCAGTTAATTTGATGGCAAGCTCCGAGACGGCAAGTACCGGTTCACTGTGACCGAAAAGTTGCCCATCGTCTCCGCTAGTGCGCGCCAAACTGCCTGATGAAAGGAGACGCCACAGGCACTCGATTTGAATGCGATAACCACCGGCCAATGCCACTACGCAACTACCGTCGTCCCTCCGCCGGACGGACTCGACTGTTCTACCGATAAGTTGCTGAGTCCAAGAATCTTCCATGAGCTGCCTAACGCTTGAGTTAAGCGGCGGCGAAGCCTTCCGCCTTGAACGAACTGTTAGACGGGCACCACGTGCCCGGCACTAATTTACGCATTGGGTGACAGTGCCGTGGCCGGTAGGCTCGAAACACCCGGTGAATGTACTTGCACACTTGTTGCCGCTAGCGCCCTCGATACATTCGCTTTGGCACTGGCTAGACGCCTTACAGGACTTGCCACCGTCCGTGGTTTGAAGGAAGCAGTATTTCACAACATTTTGTGGACCGGCAAAAATCCACTCGCCGCCTCGTGCGACACACGCGGCTTCCGTCCGCGGAGCAGCTTGTTTAGTGACCGTTTTGGAAACCTCAGTGCCAGCATACGCGCTCACAATGAGAGTGAGCAAAACTAAAGCTGGCAAGCATGGGAGTTCCATCTCTGAAGTCTAACGCTGGAATTAAGCGGCGGCGGAGCCGTCCGCTTGAATAACTGGTTAGGTGTACGAAGCCACCAACAGGGCGATGACGTACACCGTGAAAACGCGCTGCGAGGCAAACGGCCAACACTCGGGTGCTGGCGAACGACCGCGGATGGCAGACTCCCATGCCACGCGAATTAACCAAGCGACGCCTGGAAGGGCGAATAGCATTTGCCACTTAGGCAAATTAGCGCCGTGAGACCACCACGCAATCGCTCCACCCACGACCGCTACGAGTCCCGCGAGGACGACGAGCGCAGCAAGAATGCGGAATGGCCAGCGAACTGCGATCCGATCTGGTATTTGGTGCGATTGAGTTTCCATGCTTACACCTAACGCCAGAGTTAAGCGGCGGCGAAGCCGTCCGCCTTGAACGAGTTGTTAGGCCCGAACCGCATGGCCACCGATTGCATGGCCGGCATAGCTAGCGGTGAAGCCCAATTCTTGAGTGACTCTAGCTGAGGTGCCAAACTTTCGCGCGCCTCTAGCGACCATAATTCGCGCGTGTTGCCGACCGGGAGACAATCTAGTTCTGAGCAGACCTCGCCGATTGCGCTGGAGTCAGGGTCGCCAGCCGGTAGCTCTGCCTGCGCGAGAAGCGGCCCGAGAAACCAACATGCATCGAGAACGTCCAATTCGCCCGCGATAGCAGCCACCGCGATGTTGCCGGCCTCCTGCCGTACTTGCTCGATGTACTCGGCGTGCGACATCTTTTCCATAGCGGCCTAACGCTGGAGTTGAGCGGCGGCGGAGCCGTCCGCCTTGAACGAATTGTTAGGCCTCACGGTCGCAATGAATCTCGTGAAATAGCGCAACCATGTTTGTAAGCCCAGAAGGTGGCGATTGACGCTGCGACCAACGCCGCAACACCAGCCCAAACAACTGCGCTGAGGTACGACGGATTGTCGCCATGTCGTAGCCACTCCAGTACTGCCAGTGCTGCGCATGCAACGACGAACACAATAGCGAATCGTCGCACCCAGAACTTGAAAAGAACCATGCTCATCGACTTCCTTTTCTGTGAGGCCTAACGCTTGAGTTAAGCGGCGGCGAAGCCGTCCGCCTTGAACGAATTGTTAGGCCTCGCCACCCGGCAGACCTGCCGCGACTAGCTTAAGCTTTTTGACAGCCTCGGCGGAGCCGAACCGGCCAGCACGGCGATATGTGTCTAGCGTGGCATCTGCGTCAGCGCAGACCTTAGATAAAATATCCTCAGCGATGGCCTGATGCGGAGCAATGCGGCTAGCAAGCTTGGTAAGCAAAGCTTGCCCTTCAAGATCATGCTCATGACCGTCCAATGCGTAAGCGCCATAAAAGGCGTTGTAACTCACGCAGAATTCCGAAAATGTCAGTTCGCCGGCAACGCACTGGCGTACCAAATTATCGTGGTGATCTAAGGCTGCGAGCAACTCTGACTCTAGGAGTGCGTCCATTTGTACCTGGGAGGCCTAACGCTGGAGTTAAGCGGCGGCGAAGCCGTCCGCCTTGAACGAGTTGTTAGCTGCTCGCCTTAAGATTTGGAGACTGGTGAGAAAAATACCGGCCGTAAGCGCCGCGAGATACGAACCCAGATGCCGTCAAACCCTGTGGCGCAAGCGCCTCAGCGCGTAGGATGAGGTTTTCGCCAACGCGACGCCAGTGTGTTTCATTTTTTGCGCAGATGGCCCAGGGAAACATTTTTGCCATAAGACCCAACGTATAGCAGACCTCGGGATCACTGGAGAGCTCGCCGCCAAGAGCGGCCAAGGCACGCGCAAAAATTCCGGAGGTGAGTTCTTGGTCGTCGGGAAGCCCGGTATAGCCGTTTGGCTCTGCGCACGAATACCATGCAAGAAACGCAAGCCGTAAACAAGTTTCTCGATCTCGAGCACCGGAAGCCCAGCGCGCTTGAAGCATGGTGAATGCTTCGCCAAGTGAAGGCTGGCCTTGTGGGCCGGCATACCTATCCTCAACTTTCGTAATGGCATCAAGTGAGTGCATGGGCTGCTTGTAGAAGCTAACGCTGGAATTAAGCGGCACCGAAGGTGTCCGCTTAAATGAGTTGTTAGGGATTTGCGGCTAGAGTGCGACAGGGCGAATTGCAACGTGCCATGCACAACCAACGAGCCAAAACCCCAACGCTTTGAAACCGGACGACTTGCCGAAAACCCCAAAACTGCGCTCCGACACGAAGCACATTACGCCAACGCATGGCCGAACAAAACCAACCCAGCAAGACAACCAGCAAGCTAAGCCCTAACGCTGGAGTTAAGCGGCGGCGAAGCCGTCCGCCTTGAACGAATTGTTAGGCGCCGTGATGAGCATTGTCTACCAACAAGGCACAGAGCCAGATTGCAATTGAGAGCCAAGATAACTTTGATAGGGGCCAGTGACGTTGCCTGCTACGTGATACGCCTGCCCAAACAAGTGTGGAAGCATTGAACAAGAGAAAAAGTAACAGAACGGGTGCAACTGTAAGAAACCAGACAAGTCCTTGCCCACCACTTGCGCCGCGTACGTCGGCAAGCTCCGGTTCGATCCAGGATCGAGAAGCGATTAGAAGAAACACGAATGCACCAACAGTATTCACAGCCAGATACCACACCGTACGAACGTTGGAGCGATTATTTGTAAGTGCTGAGTTCATTGAGCCTAACGCTGGAGTTAAGCGGCGGCGAAGCCGTCCGCTTGAATGAGTTGTTAGGCCTAAGGCCCAAGAACCAGCATGCGCTCAGGTGAGCCTGGCCCGCCGCGGCGTACTACAACTTTGGCTCCGGCGCACAATGGATAGGCGCGCAAGGGCGTTTCAACTACGCTAAAAAGCCGCTCAGCATCTGGGCCATACATGTAAAGCGTAACTACGCCTGGACCAAACTCGTTGCCGTCAAAACTTCCGGCTCGCGTAGCGTTGAGTGCTTGCTCAAGCTGCTCTTCGAGAGTGGACAAATCATGCTCTTCGTAGACTGCGTCGGGCAAGCTTTGTGCATCCAAGTAAACGATGACAGCTTGCTCAGGTAATGACTGCTTGGCCTTACCACCGAAGAATTTTGCGAAAACATTCATGCATTGGCCTAACGCTTGAGTTAAGCGGCGGCGAAGCCGTCCGCCTTGAATGAATTGTTAGGTGCCGCCCTTGAGCGCGAACAACCATATTGCGCAACATAGACCAGTCCCCAATAGCGTGAAATATAATTTAGTCGGAAAATCTCTGTTGAGCTTTTGATCTATTGAATAGTTCAGAGACCACTTGCTTTTGACAATCTCGGTGCCTACTGGCAAACGTCGGAGCAATGAATGGTCGGTTGGACCAGCAACGTACTCTGTTTTAGAACCATTATGATCCTCAACAACGTAGACCGTTGCGCAACGGTTGTTTTCGGGTTGAACGCAGGATGTTTTCGAGGAACTTATAGTCCCGTCCAATTGAATAGCGGCTCGCTGATAGATCTCGCTTGCAGCTAAAAGCGACATCATCACTCCGAAGGATAGAAGTGCTCTGCATTGGCCTCGTGTAGCAAACATCGTTTTCGGTACCTAACGCTGGAGTTAAGCGGCGGCGAAGCCGTCCGCCTTGAACGAATTGTTAGGCGCCGTGATGAGCATTGTCTACCAACAAGGCACAGAGCCAGATTGCAATTGAGAGCCAAGATAACTTTGATAGGGGCCAGTGACGTTGCCTGCTACGTGATACGCCTGCCCAAACAAGTGTGGAAGCATTGAACAAGAGAAAAAGTAACAGAACGGGTGCAACTGTAAGAAACCAGACAAGTCCTTGCCCACCACTTGCGCCGCGTACGTCGGCAAGCTCCGGTTCGATCCAGGATCGAGAAGCGATTAGAAGAAACACGAATGCACCAACAGTATTCACAGCCAGATACCACACCGTACGAACGTTGGAGCGATTATTTGTAAGTGCTGAGTTCATTGAGCCTAACGCTGGAGTTAAGCGGCGGCGAAGCCGTCCGCCTTGAACGAGTAGTTAGAACTTACCTTACTACCCGGGTGTTTTTCATGCGCCGATAGTCCGCCGTATGACTTAAGAGGGGCGTAATGTGTTGCTCCTTAAGTCTTTCGTTGACAAAGGTAATAGCAGCTAATCGGATCGAGCGTGGCCACCAAGTTGGTGGCGAGAGAACAAATCGCTTGTTGCGCCCTAGTAGCAAGAGTGTGCCCATAGCACTGAATTGCGCAGATGCTATTTCAGCCCAGCGTATGCGCCAGCAGCCCAGCCTTGACTCGTAGGAGATGAACTCAAGCGTCAGGGTATACGACCCTGCACTGGCTGTAATGTAAAGACCAACGAACGCGAGAGAAGCAAACCCGACCGAAGACCAGTATTGAGACGCCCGAATCGCACCGACGCTGCAAACTAAAGAGAAAATTAGCGTGCCGTAGCCAACCCAGCGATAAGAACGCATGTCAATGTTGATTCGCGGCATATAGTTCTAACGCTGGAGTTAAGCGGCGGCGAAGCCGTCCGCCTTGAACGAGTTGTTAGCGCTCAGGACTGAACCTTTACTAGTGCAGAGATTTTAAGAGCGGCGTCACTTGCCTCGCCATGATAGAACCCTGCGGCGTCCTTGCGATAATTTTTGCGGAGGTAACGAGCGCAGCTCTGGTAGAAACTTTCTAGTGCTTTGTAGCTTTCCCGATGCTTCGCATAGGCGTCGGCCAAACTCTGCTTAGGGCGAACGAAGCTGGATGGGGAGACAAGTCCCATGTAGAGACGACCACGATGCATGCCGGTCGTATCGGTAAATGAAACCAGATACTCGATGCCTGGACCGTGAACAAAAAATCTCTCAGTCGGCGCATGCCAAGTAACCCAAGCGGGATTTTGAAATTGGCTCTGAGGAAATAGATCGGACTTAAAGATCTTCAGCCCTCGACAGTTTTTGAGGTCGTCGGCGTGTGTTTCAACGAGCGGGATATCTTGTGTCGGCCATCTTTCTGGTGCGAGATACGCGCCATGAGCGAAGAGGTAGTCATGGAAGGCACGTCGATCCTCGTCCGCCATGTAAAAGCTAATCTGCATGCTTTCGCCCGCTAACGCTGGAGTTAAGCGGCGGCGGAGCCGTCCGCCTTGAACGAAATGTTAGAAGGCAACTGCGGCGAGCTCATGGTGAAGTTGTTGAAGAAAGAGCCCGACGCATGTTTGGTCTGTGCGAAATTGAAACTTCAGAACTTGTGGCTGATCCGAGTGTACGTAAAGCTCCCCACTGATAACCATATGACCACCGGTACCAGCCTTGATGCGGATAAATTGAGGCTCGTACTCTGGTTTGAGTAATGCCTCGCCCGAAAGAGATTCGTAAAGTGCCGAGAGCGACAGCAAAAATTGTTTGACCGGGTATGACTCTACAAAAAAAGGATAGCTTGCCGAAAAGGGGCCTGCTTGTAGCTCTACGTGAAGTCTGTAGCCCGAGCCATCCTCGAATCGCTTAATAGAGCGAAAGGCCAAGAACTCGGAGGTGAATGAGGATGAGAGCAACGTGTCAGTCATTGCCTTCTAACGCTGGAGTTAAGCGGCGGCGAAGCCGTCCGCCTTGAACGAGTTGTTAGGTGCCCTGTGCATGCAACTCTGCCAGAACTTGCCCTGTTTTTGCTCTGATGTAGCGAGCGTGAAGCGGACCACTTTGAACTACAGCGACATCAATTTCTTCTTCGGGCGCTAGATTGGCCAACTGAGTTACCAATTGCCTGGTTGCATCTTTGACCGATTGAGCAGGGGACGTTACCCCTGACTCCTGCATTTTGAGGCGGACAGTCATGACACTGAGAAGCTCCTTGGCAGTCGTGCTCATCGTGACACCTAACGCTGGAGTTAAGCGGCGGCGGAGCCGTCCGCCTTGAACGAGTTGTTAGGCACCCAGCCTACTTGAGCTGCCCTGTGATTGCGGCAATTAATAGCGGGATACCGACGCACGCGATAAACACACCAATAGAGACAAGGCATTTATGGCGGTAGCGCAGACCTTCCTCTGTGAGCAAGCTAGGGCTTAATAGGACGTTGGCTGGATTCCACAACGTGCCGCGCCCCCAAAGCTCGACGGCGGGACGAACGCGACGAATGGCTTTGAAGCCGAAGATGATAATTGCAAACCAAGCCACAAAAGCCGCAAACAAGGCGGCCACAAAACCTACGAGAGCTACGTCAGCGAGAGCTTGCGACATAGGTTTGAACTTCCCTGCCTAACGCTAAGTAGATTTCAAAATGCATCCTAACCCCTGCAGCCTATCCTAGACCAGCGGATTGGAGGCGCGGTCCAGGCCTACAGAAATCAAAGACTTGGCCGCATTGTTGCCGCCTAATTCAGCCATCTAATCTCGCCATGTCGAAATCATGCATGAGAACGATGATGGCTTCAATCAGAGGTGCGCGGAGCGATGCAGGTGGCGGGGCCGGCGACGGCGAAGACAGGCCGCCTCGATTGCTGGATCAGGTGCGTGGTCGCATGCGTCGGCTCGGCATGGCCAAGCGCAGCGAAGAGATTTACGTTGCCTGGATACGGCGCTTTATTCTGAGCAACGACAAGCGCCATCCGTCGGAGATGGGCGCGGCGGAGGTCGAACGGTTTCTGACTGCATTGGCCGTGCATGGACAGGTATCGGCGTCGACGCAGAATCAGGCGCTTTCGGCGTTGCTGTTTCTCTATAAGCAGGTGTTGTCGATCGATCTGCCGTGGCTGGATGGGGTGGAGCGCGCGAAGAAACCGCAGCGCTTGCCGGTGGTGCTGAGCAAGGCGGAGGTGGATGCACTGCTGGGTGAGCTGCACGGCATCCACTGGCTGATGGGGAGCCTTTTGTACGGTACCGGTATGCGATTGATGGAGTGCGTGCGGCTCCGCGTGAAAGACATCGACTTCGAACATGGCGAAATCGTGATACGTCAGGGCAAGGGCGGCAAGGATCGCCGAACCATGCTGCCGCGCTCGCTGCGTCAGCCGTTGCAGGCACAGCTGGCGGAGGCGTCGAGGGTGCACGAGCGCGACAAGTCTGCCGGTTTTGGCCGCGTGTGGATGCCCGACGCCTTGGCGCGAAAATATCCGGCTGCGTCGCTGGAGTGGGGTTGGCAATATGTTTTTCCGGCGTCGGTGCGTTCGCTCGATCCGCGGGACGGCGTCGAGCGTCGGCATCATCTGGACGAATCATCGCTGCAGCGCGCGGTGAAAAGGGCGCGTGTCCGCGCAGCCGTCGTCAAGCCGGCGACCTGTCATACGTTGCGTCATTCGTTCGCCACACATCTGCTCGAGAGTGGTTATGACCTGCGCACGATCCAAGAGTTACTTGGTCACAAGGACGTCGCCACAACCCAGATCTATACGCATGTACTCAACCGCGGCGGGCAGGGCGTGCTGAGTCCGCTGGATCGTTGAGGCTTAGCGTGGCGGGCGCGCGCCGAGCACCACCAGTACTTCCTGTGCGCTGCGGATGCGTTCGGTGGCGCCCGGTAGGTCCAGCGTGATCTTCAACTTGTCCTGGCCGTCGAGTTTGTACACGCGCGGGAGGCGCTGGATCAGCTTGATGATGGTCAGCGGGTCGACCTCGGGGTTTTCGCGGAACACGATGCGGCCGCCGTTGGCGCCGAAGTCGAGTTTGCGAATGCCGAGCGGGGTGGCCATCAGCTTGATCGTGGCCACGGCGAACAGCTGCTTGGTCGGGTCGGGCAGCAGGCCGAAGCGATCGATCATTTCCACCTGCAGGTCGCGCAGCTCTTCTTCATTTCGCGCGCTGGCGATGCGCTTGTACAGGGTCAGGCGCGCGTGCACGTCGGGCAGGTAATCGTCGGGGATCAGCGCGGGCAGGTGCAGCTCGACTTCGGTTTCGTGTTCGCTGCTGAGATCGAAATCGGGCACCTTGCCGGACTTCAGCGCGCGCACGGCGCGATCGAGCAGTTCGGTGTACAGGCCGAAACCGATCTCCTGGATCTGGCCGGACTGCTCGTCGCCCAGCAGCTCGCCCGCACCGCGGATCTCCAGATCGTGCGTGGCCAATGTAAAGCCGGCGCCGAGTTCTTCCAGCGAGGCTAGCGCTTCGAGCCGCTTCTGCGCATCGGCGGTGATCGACTTGCGGTCGGGCACCACCAGGTACGCGTACGCGCGATGATGCGAACGACCCACGCGACCGCGCAGCTGATGCAGCTGCGCCAGGCCGAAGCGATCGGCGCGATTGATAATGATGGTGTTGGCGGTGGGGATGTCGATGCCGGTTTCGATGATGGTGGTGCACACCAGCACGTTGAACCGCTGGCGGTGGAAATCCGCCATCACGCCTTCCAGCTCGCGCTCCGGCATCTGACCGTGGGCGATGCGGATGCGCGCTTCGGGCACCAGCTCTTCGAGCTCGCGCACGGTGCGCTCGATGCTCTCGACCTCGTTGTGCAGAAAATACACCTGGCCGCCACGCGACAGCTCGCGCTGCAGCGCCTCGCGAATGGTCGCCGGGTCCCATGCCGCGATAAAGGTGCGCACGGCGGTGCGGTGGGCCGGCGGCGTGGCGATCAACGACAGATCGCGCAGCCCGGCCATAGCCATGTTCAAGGTGCGCGGAATCGGCGTGGCGGTCATGGTTAGCAGGTCGACTTCGGCGCGCAGCTTTTTCAGCTGCTCCTTCTGACGCACGCCGAAGCGCTGCTCCTCGTCGACGATGACCAGGCCGAGATTCTTGAACTTGATGTCCGGCTGCAGCAGCTTGTGGGTGCCGACGATCACGTCGATCTGGCCATCGGCCAGACGCTTTAGTGCGTCGTTCACTTCCTTGGTCGAACGGAAGCGCGACAGCACGTCGACGCGCACCGGCCAGTCGGCAAACCGGTCGGCAAAGTTGCGGTAATGCTGCTGCGCCAGCAGGGTGGTCGGCACTAGCACGGCAACCTGCTTGCCGGCGGTGGCGGTGGCAAAGGCCGCGCGCAGCGCTACCTCGGTCTTGCCGAAACCGACGTCGCCGCAGATCACGCGATCCATCGCGCGCGGCGCGGCCAGATCGTTGAGCACGGCCTCGATCGCAGTTTCCTGGTCGGGCGTTTCCTCGAACGGAAACGTTGCACCGAACTCTTCGACCAACTGCATGTCGATCGGCAGCGATTCGCCGCCGCGCGCCTGCCGCTGCGC
>Ga0302233_10000737_pt1 | contig 25234 bp, 18 predicted proteins | sample II_Palsa_N3_1_FD_193516 | JGI IMG/M metagenome (GOLD analysis project Ga0302233, IMG submission 193516) | Peat permafrost microbial communities from Stordalen Mire near Abisko, Sweden - II_Palsa_N3_1 | ecosystem: Environmental > Terrestrial > Soil > Palsa > Peat permafrost | place: Sweden... | reverse complement strand
ACACGTCGCGGCGAACCGAACTTCAGATAGGCCTGCCGGTGTGCTTCTTCCTCGCTCATCCCGCGAGCGACGTTTTCATCGTACTCAAGACTGATGTGGTTCTCAATTTCGAGACTTACCTCAGCATCATCAGGTCGCCTTCTGAAAAATCTGATTAAACTCATCTAGCTTGCCTTTCGCCTAAAAACTACTCACCCATGATCAGACTGATTGCGCGTGCCATCTGTCGCCAACGCTTCGTCTCTAGGGTCAGCTGTTTTTTACCCGCTGCACTAAGTCGATAAAATTTCGCTTTGCGATTGTTTTCACTTGTGCCCCAATACGACTGGAGCCATCCGCGATCTTCGAGCCGGTGAAGCGCCGGATACAGGGATCCTTGTTCGACCTGCAACACCTCCTCAGAGGTATGTTCGATAACCTGCGCGATGGTGTGGCCGTGTGCTGGTCCCAGCACAAGAGCCTTGAGAATAAGCATATCCAATGTGCCTTGGAGCATCTCGCCGTCTGACTTTTTGATTCGTTCCAAAACACTATCTCCACTCGACCGTCTATGGATATAGAAATTACACCACTCGACCGTCTATGGGAATGACTTTTAATAGATGCGATACCCAAGAGGGTCGACGACGCTCGATGTAGTGGCGCCGACATACGGTGAAGGGCGACGACAGAGAGGTTTGCGATGGCCAGGACAAACGATTCAGTGCCAATCGATGCCTGGCGCATTGCCAAATTACCCGTCATCTCTCAGCTTCTACGGAGTCTCCGATATTGTTGGGTGGAGTTCTTTTTTGTCGCGCATGGCTTCGGCAAAACGAATGGAGCCCTCTGAAGTGAAGTGGTCCGTGTCGAGTAGGAGGGGGACTGCGGCGGCAGCAAGAACAGGGCAATTAGGTGTGCAGAGGTCGCCATATATCGAGATGTACGGGACGTGCCAAACAGTGATCGCCTGGGTAGCCATTAGTTGGTCTACCTTTTGGGGAGTGGAGTTGCGATGTGCGTGGACGCGATCTAGCCTGTTGTCGCGAATAGAGATTGCGAGCAGGCGAGGGAGCGGCACATCGTATTCGATATTCGGCCCAACTATTGCGACCTGAGAGCCGTGTGCATGGATAAAGTCTATGATGGCCTGAATTTGGTCAAACTGATCGACGCGCCAGCGGCCTGCCAAAAGGACCAAATCAACGTGGTGATGAGCGAGAAAATTTTGATAGATGAAGTTGCCGAGCTGTTCACATCCGCTGGGATATTTGGAGTCAGTCTTCAGCGGGGGAATGCAGCCAGCTGCGGTGGCCTGGAGGATGTCGAACTGGGGAAACACGGCAGCTAGGCCTGGATAAAGCTGGAGTGCATGACTGTCGCCGATAAGAAGGACAGAGGGTTTAGCGGAAGCTCCTCCGGTTTGTGCAAGGCATATCTGGGGTTTGTAGTCGGAATAAGTGTTCTGATCCCCGACAAAGCAATCGGCTTCTCGGAATGCGGCTTCGTCCGCAGTACGGTCAGAGTAGGAGGCGATTTTCCGGGCATCGAGCGGAAAACGAGCGGGAAAGCCCTTGCTCGAGATCATGCCGACTGCTATGAGAGTTAGGGTGGCCAGTGCGAGGCCGCTTATGAGAAAGATGGCCTTTCGACCGGGACGGAATCGACCCTTTCGGAAGGGCTGCTCTATAAACGCCCAGGAAAGAGTGGCTACGAGGATCGAGACAGCGACTAAGAGAGTCTTTGATTTAGCATTGTCGGCCACACCCGAGATGAGGATCGAGTTGGTGTTCTGGAAAACCAGAATGGGCCAGTGCCAAAGATAGAGAGAATATGAGATAAGGCCGATGAAGACGATTGGGCGTATGGATAGCAAGCGTCCAACCACCGAGGAGCCGAACTCGCCGGCTGCGATAATGAGGGCCGCACCCAAGCAAGGTGGAATCGCCGCAAATCCCGGGAAGAGCGTTGTCGAGTCATAGGCGACGGCCGGGATAAGGATCAGCAAGAGGCCAACGCCAGATGCGATATTACGAAGTGCAGCGTCGCAAATGGCAGGCACATAACGCTGACTGATGACAGTGCCGACGAGAAGTTCCCATGCTCTAAGAGGGGCAAAAAAGAAGGCGGCTGTGGCGTCGTGGCGAATAGTAAAGACCGCGGCTACGAATGAACCGATTGCTAAACTGAGGAGCGCTTCTTTACGGCGTTTTGGGAAGAAGCGTCGGGCAAGAATGAGGAAGATAGGGAAGAAGATGTAGAACTGCTCTTCAACGGCTAGCGACCAAGTGTGAAGCAATGGCTTGACCGCGCTGGGAGCATCGAAGTAGCCAGCCTCATGCCAGAAGAGAAAGTTGGAGGATGAGAAGAGGGCCGCGAGTAGCGAGCGTGCATAACCTTCCACCTCGAGCGGCACGAAGAAGCGGTACACGAAGATCGTTGTGACGGCCATCATGAAGAGCATGGCGGGGAAGATCCGGCGGATGCGGCGCTCGTAGAAAGTAACGATCGAGAATCGATCGGAGTCCAACTCCGAGAGAATCACCGAGCTTATAAGATAGCCAGAGATAACGAAAAATACATCTACACCTATATAGCCACCGCTGAAACGAGTTCTTAGATGTGCTGCAATGACGAGCAGTACGGCAACGGCGCGGAGGCCGTCTATGTCGGGGCGATAAGTCAGCCTTGGTTTATCTACCAGCGGGTCTGGCATGAATTCTATTTTAGCGATCCTTGTAAAGCTGGAAATCCACGCTAGGTTTTAAAACTCCGCGGGGGTCGGCAATGCTTTCAGTTGAAATACTAATACCCCTAGAGTACTGGATATCATGCAGCTTTAGGCTAGCTGACTCACGTCGACTTACCGTAGAGGAAATATTTGCAATGTCCGCTGATAGACGCCAGATTGGCAAAGCTAAAAAGTGAGCAGGTATACTTGCGCTATCAATGAAGATTGTTCAAGCGACATTTGGAGTCTTTCATCACTTTGAACTCGCTGCCGAACTCTATCGTCGCGGGCATCTCGAGCGAATCTACTCGACCTTCCCCTGGAGCAGGCTCAAACGCGAAGGAATTCCACGCGCCGTCGTACAGACATTTCCCTGGATTCACACCACCCAACTTCTGTTGGAACGGAAACATCTCCTTACGCCTGCGCTCTCGGAGATGTTTTCATATCACAACGCAACCACTTTCGATCGCTGGTTGTACGATCGAATCCCGGCCTGCGATGCATTGATCGCGCTGTCCGGTGCAGCGCTCGCAACAGGTGCGAAAGTTCAACACCGCGGTGGCAAACTTCTATGCGATCGTGGGTCAACCCACCGTCTCTTCCAGTCCAGAGTTCTCCGCGAGGAGCACGAGATTTGGAAACAGGAGTACATATCAGATGGAGCCCGGGAGCTCGCTCGCGAGGAGCTCATCTACCACCAGGCAGATGCCATTGTCGTCCCGTCTCAGGTCGCACGACAGAGCTTTATCACCGAAGGTATCGCCGCCGAAAAAGTGCACGTTATCCCGTATGGCGTCCGGCTTGATCGCTTCAAAAAAACAGGCTCGCCGCCGTCCGGTCAGAATGCTCGATTTGAAGTTTTGTTTGTCGGCGGCGTCTCGCTGCGCAAGGGCATCCCGTATTTACTGAAGGCCTTTGCTAAGTTGCGCCATCCCTATAAGCGGCTGCGCATCATCGGCTCTGTACCGTCTTCCTTCAAGCCTTTCCTCGCAACTCTTCCATTGGACGATGTTGAGTTTGTCGGCGCAGTCCCTCAGACTGAGCTGGTGGACTACATGAGTAGAAGCCATGTCATGGTTCTGCCCAGTATTGAAGAAGGTCTGGCGCTGGTACAAGGTCAGGCTCTATCGTGCGGGTGTCCTATTATCGCAAGCACCGCCACCGGATCTCAAGACCTCTTTACAGACGGAGTCGAAGGATTCATTCTCCCCATACGCGACTGGGATGGTATAGTCGATCGCCTGCAGCGGCTAGCCGATGATCCGGATCTTCGTGACCGCATGAGTACAGCAGCATCGATCCGCGTCGGCCAATTAGGCGGCTGGACCCACTATGGTGACCTCTGGGAAAATCTGCTCTGCCAGATAACAGCCAGCTCAAGCAATTCGACGCCTACAATGATCTAATAGAAGCCGCAAGCTGGCTCCTATCGCGATTGAATCCCTACTCTTTCGGAGATCAACCGCACGATCGCCTCCGCTGTCTTGTCCCAATTTAGCGACTGCTCAAAGTGCTCTCGACCTCGACGAGCCATCGTCGTATACGCGTTGCGGTCAGCCATCAATGCCAGAATCCTTGCAACATACGCACTGGCCGGCGCCTCCCGATCAAAAAGGAGTCCCGTATCGCCGTCGAGAACAACCGACGGAAGCGCATGGATTGACCGAGAGAGTGGAGGTAGTCCATACGCCTGCGCTTCAGCAAAGACAATGCCGAAGCATTCTGCAATCGTCGGTACGAGCAGGAAATGCGATCTCAAAAAAAGAGACTTCAGTTGAGCGTTCTCATCAGGATCCCGCTGATCCAAGAGGCCATAAACAGTGACGAAGCCATCTGGTCCTGTCGCTTCGGCAGGTAACTCCGGACGACAGCCCACAAGATGAAGCCTCACCTTATGCCCCGCTTGATGCAGCAACCCAGCCACGGATACCGCCATCGGTCCGCCTTTTCTCTCCCAATCTTTCCCGAGATATAAAAGCTCAATCTGATCCCGATCCCGCGCCTCTATCGCCGCCCATAACTCGTCGCGTGTTAGCGTTGGAACCCAGTTAGCGCCAAGGGGAGTCATATGAATTTTTCCACGCAGAAAGCCGTCCCCAGCCGAATAAAGCGTCTCGGCCTCCTCACACGCCCAGCGTGAGCCAAAACACACCCCCGCTACCTTCCTAGCTGTTGCCGCCTCAATTGCGGCAAACTCCACTCCATTCACCGGCAGAGGGTCCCAACGTTCGTAGGCTCGGTGCCACGACATCCATGGGGCATCGCTAAAAGTAAACACCGGAATCGTGGGTTTATCCAAGAAGGCTACACACTGGCTCGATATCGAAAGCACGGCATCAGGATTCACCCGTTCGATCTCGCTCTGCACTTCTTTGGCTGTGTGCTTTAGAGCTGCCCTGGTCAAGGACAGCGGATATTTCGGCGGCGTTCCGCCATACCAAATTCTCTTCAATATATTGAGAGGGGTGCGCTTGGGTGGACCGGGCCGGAACACGGAAACCCGTTCTACTTTCCGCTCGAGCGCTACCCGCAGAGAGTAGACAATTCCACTCCAGGAAACGGGATCATAAGCATCTTCAAGCGTAGTCATCAACAGATGCTTTAGTGGTTTAGACATGTCCCGGGATAATAACTCTTCCCTAACCCGCTAGCAAACACCTCCATGATGATCCTTCCTTCTACTGAAAACGCTCAGATGTTACAAGATCACGATAGAGGAGTGAAATGCGATTGAGGTTACACTTTTAAGTAGAAACTAGCGGACTGATTTTGCTGACGACAGCGAACACGTGCGAGCTCCAGAGCTGAAGGCAATAAGTACAATGAGTATTGAAGGACCTATAAAGCGGCGCTTGTTGCTCGGCTTCATTACCGGTTGGATCAGCAAGGTCGCGTCGAGCGTTATTCAATTGATTCAAGTTCCAGTATTCCTCCACTTCTGGAGCGTTCCGCTCTATGGCGATTGGATGATCGTAAGCTCCATCCCTGCCTATCTCAGCTTCAGCAACGCCGGCTTCGGCACGGTCGCGGGCAATGAGATGACGATGATGGTGGCCCGCGACGATTTAGAAGGTGCCCTCCGAGTTTTCCAGAGCTGCTGGTGGCTCATCGCAGCCCTTTGCACCGGATTTATCGCGTTGCTTAGCGCAGCTCTCTACTTCTTTCCTGCACGGTACTTCCTACGGTTCACAGCGATCAACGAGTCTGACACCAAGTGGATTATCTTTTATCTTGGCGTTTCCGTACTACTCGGCCAGTTGGAGCAGCTTCTCCAATCCGCCTACCGTTGTATCGGCCGATATCCATTCGGCTCACTACTCAAGACCATAATGTCCCTCGTAGCATTCACGAGCATGATCGTAGCTGTCATCTTCGGATCCGGAACCCGCGTGACAGCTCTGGTATTTTCCGCCGCCAACGTTGCTGGCACTATTTTGTTTTGTATCCTCGTGCGTCGCGACATTCCATGGATACGATATGGCTGGCATAATGCCCGCCTTGGCGAGATCCGGAAGTTAGTTCGACCCGCCATCGCATTTATGGGGTTTCCTATTGGTAATGCTCTTAACCTTCAAGGCACTCTCCTTGCCGTTGGTTATTCCTTGGGGCCGGTCGCGGTCGTCACTTTCAGCACCGCACGCACCGTCTCACGCGTAGCACTGCAGATGGTTCAGATGATCAATAGTACCTTCGAACCGGAGATGACCATAGCGTTTGGAGTGCTCAACTACGAGCTCACCCGCACTCTACTGCGGAGAGCCTGTCAGCTGGCGCTTCTCTTCTCCATCGTCGTCGTCATCATTATGATGTCGTTCGGCCCGTGGTTCCTTACCCACTGGACGGGAGGACGTGTTCCACCGAGTCGACCCCTTCTTGGCATTCTTCTTCTTTCCGTGATCTCGTACTCTCTATGGTCGACGGGCTCTACTCTGATGACCTCCACCAATCAGCATCAGCGCCTCGCCGCCTACTACCTCCTCGGCACCGGCCTCACCTGTGTGCTCTGCTTCGTGTTCGCCCACTACAGAGGTCTTTATGGGGCAGCCGCATCTCTGCTCGTCTCCGAGACCGTGATGAATCTCTATGTCATTCCCGCCTGTCTGCGCATCTCCCATGACACCATGCCTGCGTTTCTTGCCAGCCTTTTCCATTACCCGCCGTCACTTCGTCCCGCGGCGGTACTCTCGCGCTTCAAGCAATCAAGAAGCAGCGTAAAAAGCTAATTCGCTGAACGGTCTCAACCTCGGCTTTCTCTGGAAGTCGCCATTTAGTGACTTAGCAACAGAGTTATGTGCTCGCTTGAAAACTTATAGGAATGCAATCAACTATGCCGGGGGAAATCCAACCGGATTGGTGCGAGTCTCGCGACTTTCTAGGTCCTTCAAAGGCGAGCGAACCGGCGGGGGTTTTAGCCTTCATTTTCTGACAGCTTTATTTCGTTTGCCTCAGCCGCTGTCAATGTCTTCACTTGTGCGGCCTGCTACACAAACGGTACCATCGCCGTTAGTAGGTTTTCAGATTCTCGTCAGTTAGACGAAACAGTTTAAGAATCTAAAGCTAGCGACATGCGCGCCCTCTGGGAGCGAGGAAAAGACTGTATGACTTCAGGTATTGTTGATCCGGCCATCCAGACGTCGTCGGCTGATCTAACTCGGCACCGAACACCCTTGAAAGCGCTCACCGGTATCCGCTTCTTTGCGGCGTATTATGTAGTCTTCTTCCACACAAGGCTTTCGGAATTCTTTGCACAACATGCCTATCACGCGGCCGCAAACTTTATCGGCAATGGGTATTTAGCGGTACCGTTTTTCTTTATCCTTTCGGGTCTGATTCTCGCTTACACTTACCAAGGTCAGATCGAGAAGCCAGGAGATCATCGACGCTTCTGGGAGGCTCGCTTCGCCCGAATTTGGCCAGTCTATATGGTGTCTCTCATTGCCTCAACGATACCCGGGCTCGTCTTTCCCTCTCTGGGAGCCGTAGTCGCCAGCTTCCTCATGATCCAAGCCTGGAATCCCCTTAAGCCTCAACTCGCAGGAACGTTCAATATGATGTGCTGGACGCTTTCCATCGAGGCCTTCTTCTACGTAGTATTCCCTTGGGCTCAGGTCTTGATTGAGAAGCTTTCACCGCGCAAACAAATCGCAGTCCTCGCGGCGATGATAGTTTTCTGCCTTCTTGTTCAGAGCACGTCGCGTACAGTCTCTACAACTCAACACGGAGCGTGGGCGTACGTCCCTCTTCCGATCTTCCACCTTCCGGAATTTTTGGCGGGGGTTGCGCTGGGCAACTACTTCCTCGGATGCATGGTACTGCGGGGTCAACCAAGCCCACGCGGCATTTTAGCGGGCAAAGGGTTCTTTGCCCTTGGCTCCGGTCTGTGGACCTACGCGTCACTAACCGTCACCATCATCCTTCTATGTCGCCCCGCTCTCAATCCCTCTTCCTCTTTGATCGTGGCATCCTTCGCAGCCTTACTCTTCGGTATTAGCGCAGAGACCACTCTGCTTTCACACTTTCTTTCCACGCCTGCTATGTTGCTCGGTGGAGCTATCAGCTATTCCGTCTATCTGCTACAGTTGCCAGTCAAACAATGGGTACTCGCGAGTACCGAATATGTCCATGTCGAGTCACAAATGACTAGAATGCTCATCACAGCGGGGGTGCTGCCTCTAGTCGCATACGTTACGTTTACAGTGGTTGAAGACCCAACCCGAAAGTTTTTGCGAGGCGCTTTCGCACGCTCTGAGCGATGGCCCCGAGCGTAAAGTCCATCTGGCTCGTAGATAAATTGCCATTGACTGGGCATCAAGACAAAAAATACCGATGCGGGCACCGTAGTGCTCGCCGCATAAGGCTGCTTCAGAATCCTGTGCAAACGATCCACAAGCATGATCGGCATTGCGGCTCGGAACGGACAGAGAAGCGCTGCAGGAGCAGATGTTGTGACTGAGCGTGACCTTATGGTGGTCGCCTTATTCGCTGCCAATCAGAACCTGAGACGGCCGCCCTTCAATGTCAGTATCATCGCACTGGTTCAAAATCGCCGCACACTTCAATAGCCCGAGGCAGCTTACTTATTTAAGTAACTTGAGCGCGTTATCTCGATAAACTTTCTTCAAGATATTGTCTGGAAGATAGAGACCATAGATATCCCACCGCCCTTGTCTCGAGGCGTGCGATGGATATTCGAAGTACTCATCTGCTGTCTCAAGGAATCGAAAGTAGAGGCGATACATAGATTCTTCAGGAACCAAATCTGCACCAAAGAGAATACGGTCTGGATAGGTAAGGAAGAGCTTGCGTGCCGAGTAAGGCTGACGACCCAGCTCCGATGCGCGTGCGCTAATGTCGATATAGAGATTTGTATGACTCTCCAACAGGCGGGATACGCGGGCTAGGTTCTCTCCACTCTCTGCTACGTGCGCTGCCACGAAAGTTGTGTTGGGATGACGCGCGATAACGGCATCGCGTTGATCAAGTAACTCCGTCTTCGCATAGTGCGATCCATAGAAGCTCCAGTCGGGGTGCGCTGCAAGCTCTTCATATCGCTCGTTGTGCGCATCGATGGGAAGGAAAAAAGCATCCGGGTCTGCAGTATGAAACATCACAGGAATGGAAAGCTCAGCAGCCTTCTCGAACAGAGGCGCCAGACGCTCATCGTCCACACGCAGGAGATTGCCTTTACTATCGCGAACGCTTAGGCCCAGATCTTTCCAGAACTTAATGCCCTTTGCGCCGCGCTCAACCAATTGCTCAAGTCTGTCCAGCGATAGCTGCATAAAGTCTGCACGCTCCACTCCTGACCAGTCCATCCACCCGATTGTGTCGAAACGGTCGCGATCAACGGAATGAAACTTGTCAATCATCTGCAACGCCTGCTGGCCGGTCTTCATCGTGATGTTGACGATGCGTTCGATTCCGCATGCATCCATTACGCGCAAAACCTCAATAGGTTCGAGGGCATCGAGATGATTGTGATAGTCAACCACTGGGAAGCGAGCGCGTTCAATAGGGTGATTCTCTGACCTAAGCGTAGAGCGTGGGTGAAACTCTCCAAGTGCCAGAGTTACGTCTGCCTTCGCAGTCACCATGTCAATGAATTTATCCTCGCCCTGTTTGATGCAGTCTGCCATCAGTCTCTCCTCGTTTGCGCTCTACGGTTCCCCAAATTATGCGTATGGGAAATCGTGCTCTTTTAGAAATTCTGCTACCAGTTCTTTATCTCGGAACGCCTCTGTACCACCTGGACGCAGGGTTGAGAGAGCCCCTGTTATGTTGCCTGCATGCGCACACTGTTCTAGTGGTAGATTTTGCAGCCATCCGAAAAGAAAGCCTGCATTGAAGCTGTCGCCCGCACCGATCGTGTCCACCGGAGAGACGGGAACAGGAGGTGCCGTGAACGTCTGGTTTTCAGCTCTGACGATTGATCCTTTAGGGCCACGCTTCACAACAACGCATGGAACACGCTTCGCCAGCACATCAATCGCTTCTTCGAAAGTCTGTGTACGGGCGATGCGGCACGCTTCATCTTCATTCGGCAGAAGAATGTCCACCAGATCCAGTAATTCATCTAGAACACCATCCCATCGATCATCTGGATCGTCATTTGTATCAAGTGAGAGGGTGAGGCCAGCGTTTTTAAGTTCACGGAAGAGCTGAGGTAGTGCTGGTGCAAGCGCACGCTGGAGAAACAACGAGGACAGATGGAAGTGGCGTGCGTATTTGAGATAGTCAAGATCCAAATCCTCGATACTCAACTCTGCCATTGTTCCGAGATAGGTCAGGATATGGCGCTCTTTTCCGTGAGGCAATAGCACCGTAACTCCGCTGGAAGTGTTTCTTACGTCAACAACGATGCGGCTAAGGTCGACCTTGCTCTCGCCTACAAGTTCGAGCGCGATCTTTCCTAAAACATCTGATCCCACCCGCGTAATAAAGCCCACCCGCGCTCCCAGCACACTTATATTGTGCGCGAGGATCGCAGAGGAGCTTCCGAGAGTGACGCGGAAGTCTGTTCCGATCAGTTCTCGCTCCATCGGCATTGCAGGAGGAAGACCATACAAAATGAGATCAAGATTTACTTCTCCTGCAATAGTTATGTCGAATTTTTTCATTGTTCTTATAATCGACATCTTTTTGCCGACTAAGTCCCTTTCACATCGTCCTGAAACTCATTTCCCCTTACAGATCACCCGATGCTCTACCAGTCCGGAATTGCCACAATAAAGATATAAACGAAACTAAAAGAAATAACTATCCACTTTCATAGAACATCAGGTCGCTTGATGCTGAGACAACCTACCTGCTAGGATTGTGCCAAATTGAGCTGAAGGCAAGATATCCATTCAGCAATAGTTTTTAGATCCAGAAAGATGCTTTGATGAGCCGAAATAGAGATCCACTGATGGCGGAGGAGCGCCGGCAGCGAATTCTGGCTATATTGCGTGCAGAAGGACGGGTACTGGTTGGTAGCCTTTCAGATCTATTTTCGGTCTCACAGATAACAATCCGTAAGGATTTAGATGTTCTTGACGAAAGAGGCCTCCTTCAACGGAGTCATGGCGGAGCGCTTCTTCCTTCTTCGGATGCCCTGCTTGATCCATCTGTCCACGAGAAACAAAAGCTTCACGCTGCGGAGAAGGAGCGCATTGCTGTAGCAGCCGTCAAGCTGGTAAGAGAGGGGTCCTGCGTGATGCTGGATTCTGGAACAACAACTGCGGCGATCGCCCAGGAGCTCAAGAAACTATCATCCTTGACGGTGATTACAAATGCGATCAACATTGCTGCCGACCTTACGAACACCAATTTCGAGGTAATCCTCACCGGTGGAACACTTCGAAAGAACTCCTTCTCGATGGTCGGGCCGATCGCGGAAGATTTCCTGAAGGAAGTACACGCCGATATTTTGTTCCTTGGTGTGGATGGGTTCGATCTGGAAATTGGGCTTACGACGCCGAATCTAATGGAAGCGCGTGTCAATCGTGCCATGGTGAACTCGGCCCATCAGGTCGTGGCGGTCTGTGATTCCGCAAAGTTTTCCCGCCGAAGCATGTCCCGCATTATGCCAATTACTGAGTTGCACCACGTCATTACAGATAGAGGTTTGCCGGAATCGATCGCTGAAGCACTCAGAAAGCAAAATATCGAAGTGACTCTGGTCTAAATCCTTCCGCATGCAGCCTTGCTTGCTCTCGATTAGACCTACAGCCTGGCGAGTGCAGGGTAGATTTTTACGTGGGATACCACTCTGCCAATCGCTCCAGCACTGGGTGAATCGGGGAGCATGCCGTTTGCCAGTGAGGTGAAGAGTCCAAGCATCTGCCCCAAGATGATATCGACTGGAGCACGGTATATGTCAGAGGCAATAGCTGCCGCTTCCAGCGACACTATATTCTGCGTAATGTTTGCGATACGTTTGGTAGTGTGTGGGGCGACGACTGCGATATCACCGGCTAGATTTTTACGCGCAATCTCCTCGAGAAGATCCAGTTCATAGCAGATTCGTTGTTCGTCTGAAGAGAGATATGCCACCAGTAGTGTCTCTTCGTTGACGAACGAGAGAGGACCATGTCGCAAACCGAGAGGCGATTGTGCAATCGTAGCAATCTTTCCCGCATTGAGCTCAAGTACCTTTAAGGACGATTCTTCTGCAACCGCCCGGAGGGCGCCGGAGCCGATAAAGCACATCCGTGAATATCCCTTTTGGGCTAATTGCGAAGCAATCTCGGCTGCTTCAGGGATGAGCTTTGATCCCATGGCGATCATTTCCTGCAGAATCGCTTGGTAGGGAACGGGGCGCCACGTGTGTGCCAAATACTGTCCAGCGACAACCATATTCGTGAAGGAACTGGTCATCGCCAGCCCACGATCATTGACCTGATCATCCAGCACCACAGGGAATACGCCAGCAAACTTCGCCATTTTTCCAGACGCGTTGCACGTAATCAAGAGATGGCTGATCTGGTTGGGATAGAGTTTTGCGGCCTGTTCCAAGGTTGCAACCCCCTCGGAACTGTCGCCTGATCGGGAGAAAGAGATCATCAGATACTTCTTCCCAGACAGAATGAAATCCCCCATATTCGTCAGGAGCTCTGTGCTGGGAACTGTCTCCACTTCGCAGTTCCACTCCCTACGAAAGAGCCGACTCACGGTCTGGCCAATGTAATCAGAGGTGCCAGCTCCAGCAAGAATGATGTTGGGTCTGATCTGTCTATCGCTGGCCGTAATTCCGACTCTTTCCAGAAACTCCAGAATAGATGTCCGATTGGCGGAAAGAATTTCAGCCGTCGTGGCCCATGTGGTCGGCTGTTGACAGATTTCCTTCGGGGTATGTGCGATACCCTTTGTTCTTTTCTCTTGATCGGATAAGGACAAGAGTGACGAGATGGCGTTTTGCAACTTGATACCCCCCAAGGCACCGATTTCAAGCTAGTTAGGTTGCAGATCCAATGTAAGGACTTCAAACGGCGCCAGAGTAAACCTGTGTGGCACATGTGCGTTTAGCTTGAGAGGCGCGTTCTGCGTGCCTGACTTCCACGGACTCCTGCCAACATAGGTAAGCGGAGCATCCGCCGGAAGTTCAAAAACTTTCGCAATGTCAATCTCAATGGAATTAGATTTACCCGAAGGATTCCGTAATACAAGAATCCCCTTCTTCGGACTCCAGGATGCCCAGCCGTAGACTTCGAGCCAGTTCGGATCTCCGCCCACCCAGTGCGAATCTTTCAGGACGCTTGCATTCTCACGCGACCACTTCGCGGCTTCCGCCAAGGTGTCCCAGTTCTTCTCTGTGAGTAGCGATGGCGTGATGTAGAGCTCCTGCAACTGTGTCCCGGTGCCAAAGTAGGAGTGGACCTCGTCGGCAAAGTCATTGCCCGGATCGGTGTTCAAGTAATTGTTGTCTTGGGCATAGATGATGCCGTGCAGCATGAGCGAATTGAGTGGATACAGCGGCCCTCGGGAGACAATATGGGCATACGTGTCTGCATCCCGGTAAGTAATCCATCTCTGGCGATTGGTACCGACACCGGCGCGGCTGTCGTCCTCGCCGCCACGCCAAATCGAATCAGCATAAAAGAGCCAGAAGGGAGACGCGTCTGTTCCGGTGGTGAGATTGATGTAGATATCGGACTTCTCCTGACGCAGTTCGCCGATGAGATGAATCATCGCGCTAAAGTCGCTGTCAAAGCGGCTGCCGGGAACGACATGATCAACGTTTCCAGTACCGTCGAACTTGAACTGGTTCACGTCGTATTTGCGAATCATGTCGAGGCAGACATCGCGGAAGTGCTCGTAGTACTTCGGCCCCGAAAGAGCATAGCCATCGTCGACTATCTCATACCCTTCTTTTCTTCCGTAAGCAATGCGCTCTTCTTTCGGCTTGCTATACCCTCCCCATGGCGACATCCAGACTCCAGGAGCAGCCCCGTATTTAGCGGCTGCGTCGCGGATGGGAATAAAGCCCTTTGGGAATCCTTTATTGAAGCCCCAAAGCGATGAGTGATTATCCCACCCATCGTCGAAGAGGAATGAGTCCAGCGTGACGCCGCGCTTGTCGTGGAGTTCGCTCCCAAAGGCATTCACACGATCGAGCGCAATAGTTTCGTCGTAAGGCGTGAAGTAGCCAGCGTCATACCATGAGTTGTAATGCAGGAAGGTGCGGTATGGATGGGCACGTTCGCGCTCTATATAAGCAAGGAAGGCGCGACGCATCTGGCCTGTCGGCGCCACGCCGATGACCGAGGAGTACGTGATCGACTGCCCCTTCGGCAAAGGCAAGGTCCTCTCCAGATCGGCTACCGCATGGTCGCCATGCGCTGCACTGGTGGAAAGCGGATGCTCAAAACCGAGGAAGAAATCGCCCCCAGCGAGTGGCGAGCCCGCTACTGTCCCGACTACCTGAACGTCAGCCAAACGCAGATCAATTAAGCGAACATCTGTAATAGGGAGATCCCGCTGCGAAGCAGAGATCGTCAGAATCTGGCGCAGATAGGCCGAGCCATCGCGAAGTACCATACTGAAATTAACGCGGAGATCTCCAGTGGCATCTTCCAGAACTCCTTCAAACTCTCGGCCTCCCAGCTGATCGGAGTATCGCGATGCGTCGGGAGCCGCCTTCAAGTGATGGATGGAAGGTGTGCCCACGAAATGCAAATCCTGCACCTGCAGAATCTTTCCATCCGCAAAGAGAAGACTGAAAGGTGAGGAAACCATAATCGTCTTCTGATGGAGACGATCGGTCACGGTCAGATTGGTCAGACTTCCGTTATCAATGTCCCACTTAGCCTCAATCGCTCGATCTCCAAGCAGGTAAGCTTGGCCATCCGTTCTTGACGAGGCCACTCCCGCATCGAACTCCTTCTGCGCGTGCGAGAAAGCGGACGTGAAAGTCAGAAGCATCAGAGAGGCTGCAGAAAGACCTCTTGAGAGTGCAAACAAACGTGGTTGCTCCTTCGATGACATTTAGGCAGTAACTCCGCAAGTGAATCTGACAATCTAACACTTTCTCAGAAGGTGCATTCCATAATAAAATGATAAAAGAAGCAATAAGATATTCCAAATTATAATTTTATCCTCTGTAAAGCTACGGATCGAGCAAGAAATGGCCGTTTTTACCGGAACTGGATACAAATCGTAAAAACCGAGGGGCTGATGAGGCCGGTTACCAAAACCTAACAGCGCCGTCATTCTGGCGACGACATAGCTCTCAAAGGCTTGTTTTATACACATCGGGCCGAGGCTGCCATTATTGCTGCGGCCGGCAATCCGATACTCATCCATGCCGCACAAAACCACGCGTGGCGAGGGATGTTTCTCTCCGTAATCTACCCCTGGGTTGGCTTTCTTTCTTGGTGAAGCCTGCTGGTCGAGCCCCCCACGCTGACTCGCTCGTCACGGCAACCGCGCAAGCTTTGCGGCACTCCGGCGTTTCTTGAATCTGATTAACCAGAATCCTGCGGTGCCCACCAACTCTAAACTATAGCCATGCAGAGACTTACAGTCTCCTCATGAAAAAGTTATTCCAATTAGAGCCCTCACCCAACTGCGACAGAATCACATTTTTTTGAACTCGGGATCGCCGATAGCTCCAGGAAACGCAAAATGACTTAGCGGACTTCCACGCTGCTCACCTTAGCAACGGTATCGACCTGGGGAGTCACCATCGTGCTGGTGTCCTTCATCATAGCTATGGCCTTATCGTACCGGCCAGCCATGAAGTTCCCCCGAATGCGTGCCATATCCTCAAGCATTTTGAGGCCGTCTCTCAGGTAGCTCATGCGGCTGCGCTCATCGTGACCCCAGGTGACAGGCACCTCGCGAATCTCATACTTCAGTTTGCGCGCGATGAAGAGTATCTCGGGATCAAAACCCCAGCGTTCGATGGTCTGCAAACGAAAGATGACCTGGGCGGCTGAGCGTTTGAATGCCTTGAAACCACATTGCGTGTCTTTGAATGGCAGGCCCATGACAGTTCTGGTAACCCAATTGAAACACCGGCCGAAGAACTGGCGGTAGAGCGGCTGATGGATAGTCTGGCGAGTTCGATCCATCCAACGGGATCCGATGGCCACGTCTGCTCCATCGTTGAGGGCAGCAATAAGCCGCTCGGCCTCTTCCATTGGAGCGGAGAGATCGGCGTCCGTGAACATGACAATATCGCCAGCAGCCTGGAGCAAACCGTTGCGTACCGAGTAACCTTTACCGCGATTGCCGGGGTTCTTCACGAGGTGAAGCCGCGGATGTTCCGTCATCCAACGCTGTACGATCGCGGCAGTGTCGTCGGTCGAACCGTCATCGACAACGACAACTTCCGCGTCCCAACCCTGCTCCGAGACACACGACAAAACCCGCTCAAGCGCATGCTCGATACGTGCGCTTTCGTTGTATGCCGGGATCACGATACTCAAATGTGGATGTGCCATAACAATCGCCAGACTTTCTTTCAGTTGCTGATTCCAGACAGATACGCGGGAGGGTGCCGCCGTTTATCATACTGCAATATTTGACGCATAATGGCCTTGTTTGGCTCTATTTTTTCGCTGAATCTGCCTTTTCAGCGACCGGACACCACCACAGCGGCATCTGCGCAACACAGCAGCTCTCCTGCTAAACTCCACAGCATGCCGGAAGACTTTTCAACACCTCCACCGCCACCGCCGCCAGTGCAACCGTACGCTCAAACACCGCCGCCTTATTCCTACGCTCAAAGCTACAGACCACCCCCTCCACGCGGTCGGTCCGCATGGTTTTACATCGGAATCATCGCTGGTTCCCTGGCAGCAGTGTTTTTGCTCGTTACATGCATGGTCTGGTTCACGATGCGTTCGGTCGGCGGAAACTCGGCAGGTCTCGGATTAGGTTCCGACAGCATCGCCGTGATCGACATCTCTGGCGCAATTCTATCTCCCGAGGCCATTGATAACCAGTTGCGTAAGTTTGGCGATGACTCCTCTGTAAAAGCAATCCTGCTCCACATCAACTCACCCGGTGGCGGTGCCGCAGCTTCGCAGGAGATCTACCACGAAGTACTGCGAGTGCGTAAGGAAGATCACAAGAAGGTCATCGCCTCGATCGAGTCAGTAGGCGCTTCAGGGGCCTATTACATCGCCAGCGGCTGTGACAGGATCTACGCCAACGATGCCTCCGTCGTTGGATCTATCGGCGTAATCATGGAGTGGACGAATTACGGCGATTTGCTCCGCTGGGCCAAGTTAAAGAATGTTGTCATCCATGCCGGAGAGTTGAAAGACGCAGGCGACCCCAGCCGCGATCTGACTCCCAAGGAAGAGGCTTACTTCCAATCGCTCGTCGATAACATGTATGGGCAATTTGTGCACGATGTCGCGACTGGCCGCCACACCTCCGATGAGAAGATCAAACCGCTGGCAACCGGCCAGGTCTGGACCGGTCAACAGTCGCTTCCACTCGGCCTGATCGACAAGGTGGGCGGCTACCGGGTAGCGCTCATGGAAACAGCCAAGGATGTGGGAATCTCGGGCGAACCAACTGTGGTCCGCCCGGCAAAAAATAAACGTGGGCTTTTGGCCCTCCTGGCTGACGACGGCGAAGACCTGTTCCCGAACCCGAGCCAGATGCTAAACCACGCTCCCGGCTTTTACTTCATGTGGAAGTAAGGCGCGGTCCTTCAGTATTTACCTCACCAAACGACTACCGAAACAGGAGAGAGCCCCAAGAAAATGGGGCTCTTTTTATTCGACCTGCCGACCGCTCGGGTTGATTTTGCATCCTATAGGTCATGCGCAATCCCTTGATTCTTTTGATCTCTTTAGCAACCATTTAGCCTCCATCCCGTCTACAATCAACAACAACGGATTGTTTCACCATGGCCCCTATCGCCCTCCCCCAGTACGAAAGGAACCCACTATGACTAAAGCCGACCTTGTTGATAAAGTGACCGCCCTCGGAGACCTAACCCGTCGCGATGGCGAGGTGATCGTAGATACACTCTTCGATGCCGTCATCGGTGCGTTGAAAACTGGTGACAAGATTGAGATTCGCGGCTTCGGCAGCTTTCGGACCCGCCAACGTAATGCCCGAACTGGGCGCAACCCGAAGACTGGAGCCAAAGTCGATGTTCCGGCTAAGCGCGTTCCCTTCTTCAAGCCGTCCAAAGAGCTGCGCGATTCGGTAAATCCGAACGGCGCAGTGAAGTCCAAACCAATCGCTTCGAAAAAGATCGATAAGGAACACATCGATCCCCATCACCCGCCGGCGATGTAGCAGCACAGCGGCGGCAGTTTGCAGGTGTAGCAGATGCTCCGGCATCTGCTATTTTGCTTTGTGATTCAATGGTGAGTCACTCGGCCGCACCCTCCAGGACGACAGCTGAAACCGGCTCAATGCCGAACTCACCCTCCCACTTCGCAACTACAACACTGGCTAGGCAATTCCCCACGACGTTGACCGTTGTGCGCGCCATATCGGCAAGCGCATCAATGCCAAGGATGACGAATATCGGCTCAGTGGGAAGACGAAAGGTGGCGGCCGTGGCAAGTAATACAACCAACGTCGCACGAGGAACACCAGCTACGCCTTTGCTGGTCAGCATCAGCGTCACCATCATCAGAAGTTGCTGGCCAAGCGATAGATGAACTCCCGCCGCTTGCGCCACGAAGATGCTGGCAACCGCTAAATACAATGTTGAACCGTCCAGATTGAAGCTATAACCCGCGGGAATTACGAACGCGACGATCCGGCGAGGTACCCCCAAAGCCTCCATCGACTCCATCGCGCGTGGTAGAGCAGCCTCGCTGGTAGAGGTCGCAAATGCGATGGTAGCGGGCTCCGCCACAGCCGCGAGGAATCTGCGAACCGGTACCCGGAAGAGCAGTGCAGCCGGCAACAGGACCAGCACCCCGAACCCAACGAGCGCGCCATAGAGGGTAAGAAGCAACTTGCCTAAATTCACCAACACGCCCAGGCCCATCTGGCCCACAGTGAAGGCCATCGCAGCCCCCACTCCAACAGGGGCGAAGTACATGACAACGTTGGTGAACTTGAACATTACCTCGCTGAAACTCTCGAATATTTGTAAGACCGGAGCGCGCTTTTCTTCATTCAGGCTGGCAAGTGCGATACCCAAAAAAACCGCGAAGACTGCGACCTGGAGAATCTGGCCCTCGGCAACGGATTTAGCGATATTTTCCGGGAAGATATGAAGCAGAAAGTCTTGCCAGTGAGTTGGCGGAGGCGAGGCGATTGTCTCGCCAGAAGCAGTCGGAGGCAGCCTGAGCCCCACTCCAGCATGACTGAGATTGATCGCCGCAAGACCGATGACAAGGGCGAGCGTGGTGACGACTTCAAAGTAGATCAGGCTTTTAATCCCCATCCTGCCGACACTCTTGAGATCACCATGACCAGCAATGCCAGTCACCAAAGTCGCGAGAATCAAAGGCGCCACGATCGTCTTGATCAATCGCAAAAAGATGTCACTGAAGACGCGGAGGCTTATCGCCAATGTCGGTGCATCGAAGCCCAGTTCAGCGCCTGCAACCATTGCGACAAAGATCCACGCCGTCAGAGAGCCACGCCTGAGCGCAAAAAGAGCCAGAAGAGTCAGCGACAAGCAACGCAAAACAACCCCAAGATGGTGCATTCCGTTTCCATGGCCTAAACCGAACGCGAATCCGGCGAATAGTAAAATCGCAGCTGCAAGCAACAGAATGTGCTGAAAGTTCGTCTTTAACATCAGGTGCGAAGAATATCAGTCTTCAACAGAAAGCAAATGTTCAACAGTCGATTTTCGGGCGCTGATAGCATACTCACTATGCAGCGCGTCACCTTCAAAAGCCTCTTATTCTGCGCTATCGCATCTTCTCCACTGATCGCACAAAACACTGCCACAGCTGGGTCGGTTGCCAGTTCCGGCTACGATGCACTCATACAAAATCCTGGAATCGTCTCCAATCCCCTGTCGCAGCCAACAATCAACTCTGGGGCCTTGGTCTTACTTGAGTTGGAAGGCCGCTTTTCGCAGGCCGTCACGGACGGAGGAGGCAAAGCTTTCGCCACTTGGTTTGCAGACGATGGAATTACTCTCAACAACGGAAAGCCCGCCGTTCTGGGCCGTACCGCAATTGCGGCCCAGGCCCAGTGGGATCCGAAGACTTATCAACTTAGCTGGACGCCGCAAGGCGCCCAGATGGGCCCTTCAAATGACATGGGATTCACCTGGGGTCTCTACGAAGGTCGTAGTAAAGACAAAAACGGCGAACCCGTAGTCATCACGGGCCGCTACTTTACCGTTTGGAAAAAACTACCCAACGGCACCTGGAAAGTTGCCCTCGACGCAAGTGCGGATGAACCGCCTGCAACCGGGGAGTGCTGCACCCTTCCAAAGCCGTAAATCATTGCTGCAACAAAAGTAGGAGTGCGCAACGATTTGCACATAACCTACGATTGAACTGTCGAAATGAATGCTCTCCTGGTCAAAGACGAAGCGTTGCGAATAGAGGCTCTCAATCAATATGAGGTCCTCAATTCTGCGCCCGATCCCATCCTCGACGACCTGACAAGTCTGGCAGCTCAAATATGCGACACCCCGGTCGCAGCCATCTCACTGATCGGCTCGGACCGCATCTGGCTGCGCTCCCGTTTTGGTATTGAGTCGCTCGACCTCTCGCTCGGGAGCCTGCCCTGTGAGACCACTATTCTCGGTGATACGGTCTATGAGATCACCGACGCGCGCAACGACCCTGACTATGCTCCGGATGGCATTCTCATCGAGGGCCGTCCATACCGATTCTATGCCGGCGCACCTTTGACCACTCCTGGCGGGGTCAGCATCGGCGCACTGCTTGTGCTTGACTATCATCCCCGCAATTTGACTCCGGCTCAGTCTTCCGCGCTCAGCGTCCTGAGTCGTCAGGTCATCACGCGCCTCGAACTCAACGGCCGGATCCGACAGATGGATCGCGCGGCTCGTTCGCGACAGCGCGTCGAATCAGCACTCACCGTGGAGCGTAACTTCGTCTCCGCCGTTCTCGACACCGTAGGCGCACTAGTCGCCGTATTCGACCCTGCAGGCCGCATCGTACGTTTCAATCGCGCGTGCGAGAACGCCTCGGGTTACGACTTCCCCACTCTTGTCGGCCGCTACGCGTGGGACAAACTTATCCCGCGGCAGGAGATTCCAGAGGCAATCGAAACGTTCGAGCGTCTACGTTCCGGTCACTTCCCTGCTGCTTACGAGAATCAATGGCTCAACCGCGACGGCAGCATACGCCGCATCGCATGGTCGGCGACAGCGCTGACTGACACACAAGGTCAAGTCGCATTCATCATCGCAACCGGAATCGATGTAACGACACAACGCGCGGCTGAAGCTACCTTGCGCGAGAGTGAAGCGCGCTACCGTCAGCTCGTCGAAGGTTCGCTGGGTATGGTCTGTACCCACGACCTTCGCGGAACTCTGCTGTCGATCAATACCCACGGCGCGGAGACATTGGGACGCACTATCGAGGAGATGACGAGCCACAATCTCGATGAGTTCATCGTTCCCGAGAAGAAAGCCGCACTGCCTGCCTACCTGAAGAAGATCGGCGAGACTGGCGAAGCACAAGGCCTCCTTCACCTCTCACACAGCGACGGCGAGATGCGCGTCGTTGCTTATCGCAACAAGCTCATCGTAGTGCCCGGACGCGCTCCCTACGTTCTTGGCTTCGGCGTCGACATCAGCGAACAGGTACGAGCAGAAGGCAGGCTCCGCACTCTCACGCGGCAATCTGATTCAATTCTCGAATCGGTCGGAGATGGCATCTACGGCATCGATCTTGAGGGCAAGGTGACGGTAGTTAACTCCGCAGCAGCACAGATGCTCGGGTACAAACAGGAGGAGATGCTGGGCCGTAATATGCACGAGCTCATCCATCACACACGCGCCGATGGAACGCCATATGCCTCGGCCGACTCTCCTATTCGGAAGAGTCTCACTAACTTCGCCACTGTCCGCATCTCGAACGAAATCTTCTGGCGCAAGGACGGCACCTGTTTCCCTGTCGAGTATGTCGCCAGGCCGCAGATCGACTCACAGTCTGCCGACTCGGATGGTCTCAAAGCCCTCGGCGTCGTGGTCGCGTTCACCGATACGACGGAGCGTCGAGCCCTCGACCGCATGAAAGACGAGTTCATCTCCACGGTCTCGCACGAACTTCGGACGCCACTTACCTCACTGCGTGGCGCGCTCGGCCTGCTCGCGGGTGGCGCACTCACTAGTCGCCCCGAGAAGACCCAGCAGATGCTCGAAATCGCCATCAGCAACTCGGACCGGCTTGTACGCCTCGTAAACGATATCCTCGATCTGGAGCGCATCAGCAGCGGCAAGACAGAGTTGCATTCGACCATGTGCAGCGCGGAAGATCTGTTGCGGCGAGCGGCCAGCGTTCAGCAGACACGTTCTCCCCGCCCGAACATCCGCATCTTTTTCGCAGCACATGGCGTCAACGTCTGGGCCGATCCTGACCGCATTCTGCAGACACTGAACAATCTCATCTCAAACGCGATCAAGTTCTCTCCCGAAGGCAGCGAGATTCACCTTACAGCTCGCAATCTGGACGAGAATGAAGCGTTGATCGAAGTTCGCGATCAGGGCCGGGGCATTCCTGCCGATAAGCTCGAACACATCTTCGACCGCTTTCAGCAGGGCGATGCCTCGGACTCACGCGCAATGGGCGGCACAGGCCTCGGACTCGCAATCTGTCGTAGCATCATCAACCAGCATGGCGGACGCATCTGGGCCACCAGCGCCCCCGACCAGGGCACCATCTTCCACTTCACTCTGCCAACGAAACCCCGCACCAACCTGCGCTAGAAGAACCTCACTCATCTCCTTCGCGCAGCTTGGAGATTACGGTAAAGTCTTCAAGCGTGGTGGTATCGCCCTTCACCTCACCGGTGGTAGCAAGTTCACGCAACAGCCGCCGCATGATCTTACCGCTACGCGTCTTCGGCAAAGCTTGAGTGAACGTTAGATCGTCTGGCCGGGCAAGCGCGCCAATCTCTTTCGCAACCCACTGCCGTAACTCCTGCCGTAGCTCTTCGCTGGGCTCGTGGCCACCTTCGAGCGTCACAAAAACCGCAATCGCCTGCCCCTTCATCTCGTGCGGTCTGCCTACTGCAGCAGCCTCAGCGACCTTAGGATGAGCGACCAACGCCGACTCGACCTCCATAGTACCGAGCCGATGGCCGCTGACGTTGATCACATCGTCGACGCGCCCCATCAGCCAAAAGTATCCCTCCGCGTCTCGACGCGCACCATCGCCAGTGAAGTAGCTACCCGGAACCTCGCTCCAGTAAGCAGCCTCATAGCGAGCCTGATCGCCATAGATCGTTCGAGCCATGGATGGCCAGGGCTTACGCACTACAAGGAGCCCGCCGTGGCCATCAGGAACTGGGTTGCCCTCTTTTGTAACAACTTCGGGAACAATACCAAAAAAAGGCCGCGTCGCAGAGCCTGGCTTAGTGGCTACTGCTCCGGGAACTGGCGCAATCATGATCGCACCTGTTTCAGTCTGCCAGTACGTATCAACGATGGGACAGCGCTCCTTACCAATCATGCGGTGAAACCACATCCACGATTCGGGATTGATCGGTTCACCTACCGTACCCAGCAGACGCAACGTAGCGAGAGAGTATTTCTGCACCCATTCGCTCCCCCACTTCGTAAAAGCGCGGATCGCCGTCGGCGCCGTATAAAAAATCGTCACCTTATGATCGTCGATGATCTTCCAAAAGCGATCACACTCAGGCCAGTTGGGAGCCCCCTCGTACATCATCACGGTCGCACCGTTCTGCAGCGGACCATAGACGACGTAGCTATGCCCAGTAACCCAGCCAATATCGGCGGTGCACCAATACACATCGTCATCGCGTAGGTCGAAGATGTATTTGCTTGTGAGATAAGTCTGCACGGCGTAGCCGCCGGTCGTGTGCAACAAACCCTTCGGCTTTCCAGTAGTTCCTGAAGTGTAAAGAAGATACAGCGGGTCTTCTGCATCCATCCACTCGGCTGCGCACTCGGGCGCGGCCTTCTCCATCTCTTCATGCCACCACAGGTCGCGCCCCGGCTGCATCTTGACCGGCGAACCGGAGCGCCGGAAGACAACGACATTCTCGATCGTCGGACACTTCTCCAGAGCCTCGTCGACGATCACTTTCAACTGCACCTCTGACCCGCGTCGATAGCTCGTATCCTGCGTGATGATGGCAACGCAGCTCGAATCGTTTACGCGGTCGGAGATCGCATGTGCTGCAAAGCCGCCAAATATTACAGAATGCACCGCGCCAATCCGTGCACAGGCAAGCAGCGCAATCGCCAACTCGGGTGCCATGCCCATATAGATCGCAACTCGATCTCCACGCTTGATTCCACGCGACTTCAAAACATTGGCAAAACGCTGCACCTGCTCATGCAATTCACCAAATGTTAACTTACGGACCTCGCCCGGCTCTCCCTCCCACAGCAAAGCCACTTTGTTCCTGCGAGCCCCCAGCGCGTGCCGGTCGACACAGTTATGCGAGAGATTCAGCTTGGCCCCGGCAAACCACTTTGTATGCGCCGCTTCCCCGTCTATCACCTTCGTCCACGGGGCGAACCATTCGAGCTCCTTAGCAGCCTCCGCCCAAAACTCCTCCGGATGCTCCACGCTGCGCCTGTACATGGCATCGTACTGCTCCAGACTCTTCACGTGTGCCTTTGCCGCAAACTCTGCAGGCGGGGGAAACACTCTGTTTTCCCGCAGACTTGAATCCAGATCCGTACTCTCTTCAGACATCTCCCGCACAACCCTCCGTGATTTCACCCGCAAGGTGAAGGTACCCTATACAACTCAACCCGGGCAACTCGCCTTTTACATTTAGAGGACATCAAGCCTCCCGGAATCCTGTATGGTTATTGGCGCATCATAGACTTCAATGAGACGTTTCTTTTTCACTTGTATCTTGTCCGACGATGTAAGACCTATCAACTCCTGAGGTTCTCAATGGCCCTGGCATTTCTCG
>Ga0302233_10000736_pt1 | contig 25242 bp, 48 predicted proteins | sample II_Palsa_N3_1_FD_193516 | JGI IMG/M metagenome (GOLD analysis project Ga0302233, IMG submission 193516) | Peat permafrost microbial communities from Stordalen Mire near Abisko, Sweden - II_Palsa_N3_1 | ecosystem: Environmental > Terrestrial > Soil > Palsa > Peat permafrost | place: Sweden... | reverse complement strand
CTTTGTAAAAAAAAAATAAAATAAAAAAAAAAATTGTGTACAGCCTTTTATTTCTACGCGCTCCAATAACAGGTCGTCTAATACAAATTTGGTCGGTGCATCGTGATCCAGTGGTCCAGTTTAGACCAAAACTTTTCCAGGATGGTCGCGTCGAGGTGTCGTTTAAAACGATCAACCTAAAAGAAAAAAGTTTTTATTTTTCTTGAGGTAAAAATAAATAATTACCTGGAGGACAGTGACATTCCAGTTTTTGATGACATCCTCTTGTTTTTCGTCCACGTACTTGACGTGCACGCCCATGACTGCAAAAAGGAAAGAGGGGGGTGAATTTTATCAAAAAAATTTTATTTTATTTTATTTATATTTTATTTTATTTATATTTTACCCTTTGAGAACACTTCAGCAGACGTCTTCCATTTTTCAAGGTAGTCCTTGAGTTGCCACTCGCGACCATTCACAAACACGCAGATGACGTTGCTCCACTCTTCGGGCTTGAGGCGCTTGGGCATGTCGATCACACGGAAGACCTTGGGCTGGCCCTCGGGCGCGTTGGATCTTTGCACGAGTATTTCCTTGTCCTTGGTGACGATCAACTTGGCTTTCTCGACCGGGTCCACAAAACTGGACGCCTCCAGGAACTCCTTGACGTTGGCGAGGGTGATTACCGACGACGAGCCAGGAACGATAATAATAGGTGTCGGCGCTACAAAACAACAGTCAGCCCCTTTTTTTCAGGATAAACAGAAAAATAACGCACCGCTACTCTTTCGTCCGGACGACGGGCGAGACGACGAATTTGCAGCAGCGACCGAGGCGGGCTTTGACGAAGGCGCCTTGGCAGCAGCAGAGACGGTAGAACTGCTGCTGCTCGGTGGTACCACAGAGGACGCTGACTTGGACTCAGCCTCTTTGAGGACGTTTGTGACAAAGGAAAAGCTCTATTTTATACAAGTGTGGATTAACGAAAACGGAAAAAACTAAACCAGCGTCCTTCTTTACCTTGTCGCAAAGCAAGACAGTTGTGCGGTCACGCAGCCGTCGCTCGTGATTGACGAGATTGGCAATAGCTTCGGCCGCCGACACCGCCGCAGCCTCATCCAACTTTTTCGTCTCCTCTGAAAACGTCACGCGGCTGGACGACTTTTCGGTGCGCTGTCGTTTGGCCGCGGCTGCTGCGTCAGGCCCTTTCGCAGCCGACGACGAGGAGGCACTGGATGCTGATTTTGTCGGACCGGTCTTGTCCTTGTGTTGCTCGTCGGCAGGACGCTTCTTGCTGCTGCCTGTCGTGCTCTTTGCCGCTGCTGCCGTTCCGCTGACGAGGTCCAGCCAGTCCTTGTCGCCCTGGAAGGCCGTGTCGATCTTGTTGGACGAGACGATCTCTCCCGCGAGGTAGTTCTCGAGGTCGAGTCTGTCGACACGGGATACGAAGCCAATGTTCTCCTGGCGCGCGGCCTGCATGTAGGCCGCCGGGTCCATCTCCCTCTTCTCGTAAAAGTACCACACCACGTCCAGCGGGTAGTACGCACCCGTTGTCGACTTGTAGTTGGTCTGCGTGGCGCGCGGCACACGCAGCCCGTCCAGCACCAGAACGTCGCCCTCCAGCGACGTCGCCTTGCCCTGCACAAAGCACGTTCGCAGAAGCTCAAGAGCGGTAGACATCTTTCCTAAAGTGTCGCTCCCTGCTCAAACCGCCAAACGTTGAAAACCAGCGTCGCCCGATATGTTTAGCCAGCTGAACGCCCTGACCAAGCAGGCAAGCACGCCCACAGCAGAAAAGCACACGAGCACACGCGTGACTGACCTTTGCTTTTCTATGTACAAAAAAAAAAAAAAACACGTGTAGGCGCTGACCCTGGCTGAGAGCACTCTCGAGCAGACAAACCGTTTTGCGTCAGAGGCGCTGAGCACTGTACGCGTGTTTTATCAGCCGCGCTGTCTTAACGCTGTGTACTTTTTTTTAGGACGAGGAGGACCCCGTTGCCGCGCTGCGCAAGCAATTGGCCGACGCGGAGGAGCTCAATGTCGCCACGGCGCAAGAGTACAAGAAGCTGCTCGCGTCGAAAGAGGTGACTGGCCGTTCTACGTTCTCTCTCTCTCTCTCTCTTTCTCTGATACGGCGTGTGCCTACTTGCAGGAGGAGCTGACGGCTGTGCGAAACGAATCGGACGCGGCCAAGCTGGTGCACAAGCTGCAGGCAGAGAAGGACGACGCCGTGTCGCAGTTGAACAAACTGAAAGTCAAGGCGAAGACCCGCATCCAAGAGCTCCAGGCCGCGTTGGAAGCGGCCAAGGGCACCGCCGCCGCCGCTGCCGCTGCCGATACGCCCTTGCAGACACCGACCGCTTCTTCCTTCTCCCCCAGCAACAACAGCAGCACTGTCGTCAAACAGCTCGAGGACGAACTCGAACAGACCCAGCAGACGCTCATGGAGCAAAAGAAAGAGTTGGCGTCCACGTCTGTAAGTTTGTTGTCTTCAGTTGCATTAGCTTACCGTGCATGTAGGCCCTGCTGGAGGAGCGCACCAAGCAACTGGAGCAGGCGGCGGCCAAGGTAGAGGAGAGGGAGCAGCAGTTGGACGAGCAAAAGGAGATGCTGGCCGCGATCGGCTCGGAAGCGTCAAAGGCAAAGAAGGACCGCACCGAGTATCTGAAGCAAATCGGCGATCTCCAAGCCAAGCTCAGCAAGGCCTCTCAAGTCGAGGAGCTGCAACTGGAGTCAGACAGGAAGGACCAAATGGCCAAGATTGACGCAATGCAAAAGAGCGAAAGCGAACTCAAGGCCCAACTGGACGCCCTGCAAGCGCAACTGACCGAAAGCAAGGAGGCCTATACTACGTTGACCGAGGTCAGCGAGCTCCAGAAGGCGTCGATGATGGAGCAGATCGTAGCACTCCAGGGCAACTCGAGCAGCATCAGCGGCAACGACAACCTCAACAAACTTACCCCGTACAGGCCCGAGGCCAGCCCCATGGCAACCCCGCCCACTGCATCCCGTGTGCGCCGCTTGGACATGTCCCTCGCTGCCGCTGATGAGGATGCCTACATCAACATTTCCGTCGCTCGACTCGAGGAGCTCGAGGGCGAGGTATTCTTTATTCCTTCCGAAAATAAAACTAAAAAAAAAAAATTTTTTTTTTTTCACAAACAAGGTGCAAGCCCTCAAGGCACGCAACGAACAGCTAGAGTCGCAACAGTCGCAGGGATGGGGTGATGTGTCTGCCTTGGCCGCGACTATTGACGATATGCCCGGCAACAAGGAGGACGACGTCAGCGAGGAAATGTCGACTCTGCGGACCCAGCTCATTCAACTCTCCCGTGAGAAGAGCGAACTGCAAGCGCGTCTTGATTCCACCGTTGAGGAGCAAACAAACATGCGTCAACAGGTTTCCACTGGGAAAAAAAGAATTAGTTGGTTTATTTCCCTGAGACTTTATTTCTGTAGATTGCGTCGCAGCAGGAGAAGAGCACAAACGACTCGAAGCGACTGCGCGAGCAGGTACAACCTGACCACCGAAAGAAAAGGGGAAAAAAAAAAGGTTTTCTGAAGAAAGGAAAAACACAGATCGAAGACCTTCGCAAGTCGATGTGGACACTTGAGACCGAGCGCGATCAGCTCGAGGAGGATAAGCAACAGCTCCAAGAGGAAATCGATGAGTGGAAAGCCAACGGGCCTGGCACGCCGACCAACGCGATCAGCCCGTCCATCGCTCCCTCGTTTGAGAGCGAGTACAAGGCCGCGTCGGCCCAGGTGGACCAGCTGACTTTGGAGGTGGATTCGCTCAGGGGCAAGGTGGAGATGGCCGATGCTGCCCGATCGTCCGATCTCGCGTCTCTCCAGAATCAACTCGACGAAACCGTTGCAAAATTGCAACAGACAACAACGTCCTCAGCCTCTGTCCACGCCGACCTCGACCGCGCCCAAAAGGAGCTTGCAGAGCATGCGCAACAAAACGCAGCGCTCCAAGCCAGCCTAAACCTGTCTCAAAAGGAACTTGCGGAACGTGTTAAACATAATGCAGCGATCCAGGCCGACCTCGACCGCTCCCAGAAGGAACTCAAGGCGCAGGCAGCGGCAGCAGAGACCGTCGTGGCAGAAAGGGCAGCGCAGACCCAGTCGATCGCCCAGCTCGAATCTTCACTCGCTGCTGCCAATGCAGAAGCTTCAGAGCTCAAGCAAAGCAAGGCCGCGGCCAGTGCTCAGCTGACTCACCTCCAGGAGTCGCTTGCGACCATGGCGGCTGAAAAGTCCGCGCTCGAGTCGCAGCTCCACGCCAAATCCGAGTTTACCAGTACCACCGGTGCCGAGCAGAGCGAACAGCTCGCCGCCCTCGCCGCCAAGCTCCACGATGCCGAATCCAAACTGGCACAGCATGCCCAAGCGAGCGACGAGAAGGATTCATTGGTGGCTAGTGTGCGTTTTGTTCCTTCTTATTTATTGTTTTCCCTAGGAATCCTAATGATTTTTGAACAGCTTAAAGACGCACTGGCGGGCAACAAGAGCCGTCTTTCACAGGTTATGGACGTTGTCAAGGCACAAGAGGACGAGCTGCAGCAGCTGAACAAGCGACTGGAGGACAGCGCCAAGTCCCTCGAGAACCACACGGAAACAAAGCAGCGACTTCTCCGAGTGCAGGCCGAATGCAAGGACGCGCTTGAAAGCGTACAACCGCATGACAGTGTTTTTTTAAGTTTGACATGTTTTAAAAATAAGGCAACCGCGATGAAAACCGCCCTGGGAGACAAACAGAGCAAGCTGTCTGAAATGACCAACAAGGTCCTCCAACTCGAGGCCGTCGCTGATGGACTGCGCCAGCAATTGGGCGAGCGTGACAAGAACCTAGCCAAGTCGTCTGAGCAGCTGCAGCAAGCGCAAACAGACGGCGCCGAAAAGCAGTCCAAGATCGACAGCATCACAACCGCGCATGCATCAGAGGTTACCGCGTTGAAGAGCGACATTGCATCCCTCCAGGAGAACCTCCAGACGTTCAAGCTTGGCGATCTCCATACCACTCAGCTGCAGCAGCGCGTGGAGGAGCTCTCGAACGAGTTGCGAAGGACTCAGGCCAGCCTGAATGAAAAGGCAGGCACACCATTCAAAACAAGATGAAAGACTGAAATTTTATTTATTTATTTATTGCAGGACCAACTGACCCAGTCTCAAAGGCTCAAATTGGACGAGCTCCAAGATGACCACAGCCAGCTCACAGCCCAGTACGCGCAGCAGATCAACGAGCTCCAGGCGAAACTGTCTTACGAGAACAACGGCACTCAGGACCTATTGCAGCAACTTCATCAAGGTTTGCTGTAAAATGAAGCCATTGTCTTATCCATTTGGGGAACAGCGCAAGGCGAGCTCCAGCAGTTGCAAAAGGCCTCCAAGGAGCTGTCAGAAGCACTGCAACTTGAGCGTACTTCCAAGATTATACAGGTCCCCGTACAACAGCAGCAGCAAGATTCGACGCAGAACGACGAGCTTGTCCTTCGTGCCGAAGCGGCCGAAAGCCAGTTCAACGAGGCTTCCAAGCAGGTATGTATTTTTTTGGCTTGTCCTTTTTTCTTCCCCTTACAGGAGTAAGTAAAATTAGATTGCCGAGCTTAAGGACCAGCTCGGTCAGGCGCAGCAAAAGCTGGGAGTCGTGATGGCATCACCAGCAAAGGATCTGTCCAAGGTGCAGCGCGATCTCGAACGTGTCCGTGCCGAGCTCCAGCAGTCCAGGGACGAGTCGCTCGCCCGGATATCGGCCCTCAACAGCGAGAACGAGCAGTTGCGCGAGAAGCTCGTGACCAACCAGAACGTGCTTAATGATCTCACGTCGCAACAGCGGTCGCTGGGTGGCGCGAGTGGTTCGGCTGCCGCCAGTCTTTCTGATGGGTTTGCGCCGTTCACGTACCCAGCCGACCCGAGCCTGGACGACCGTCTACTGGAGGAGGGCTCAACCGTGGGCACGTCGTCGGGCGGCTTTACGAGCCACAGTGCCCAGGTGACCTTCCGCAGTGCCCTGCGCAACTTTTTGAACTATTGCGACGTGTCCAGCATGCGGACCGCCCAGCTCATCCGACGGTATGGGCAGGTGCGCGTTTTTGGTTTTATTTACGTGGTCGCGCTGCACGTGCTCTTTTTGCTCATGCTTCTGCGTGCGATCTTTTAACTAGGCCGGCTTCATGACTCGGAAAAGATGTAAAAAATGCCAGTTGAAGGTTGTTTCATGGGGATACATGTACTTTGATCACACAAAACTCATAAAACAAAATTGTTGTTCCGATTTGTTTCTTCTCGCTCAAGTAGAATGAGCAAGGGCTCCGGCCCCAACACCATACCCAAAGCCCTTGGGTCCAAACTGCTTGGCGTAGCATCCCTGCAGGACACAAAGGTTGAAAGTTCATAACAAGGCAAATCCTCTTTTTTTTTCTTTCTTTTCTTTTACCTTGCAGTAGATCTGGCCGTTGTTTTCAGTCATGGTGGTCGATTCGAGGCCCTTGCGGCACTTGATGCACGTGAAGCAGAGCTTGTGCCATGAGACGCCTGCGCCGATGACCTTTTCTGCAAAGTAGACCTTTTTGTCGCATCGCGGGCACACGTCCGTGCCCGTGTACTTTGGGTTCTTTGAGAGGTTCACCTGCGGAGCTGCGCCACTGCCGTCGTCACCACTCGACGTGGGCGAGAACGTCTGTGTCGAGGGACCCGCGGGGGACGCGGCCGCCTTGGCAATGGGCTCGCTCGGCCCTGAGGTCTCTGCGAGTGTCCCTGCGCCAATGCCGTAGCCAAAGCCCTTGGGCCCAAACTGCTTGCCGTAGCACGTCTTGCAGTAGATCTGGCCCTCGCGCTCAGCCAGCGTCGTCGAGCTCACGCCCTTGTTGCAGCTGATGCACGTGAAGCACTGCTTGTGCCACGACGAGCCTGCAGATTATGTATTTTTAGCACAGAAGACGACTTTGGGTGGTGGTGGTGGTGGTGGTGTGTGTGTGTGTGTGGTGGGGGGAGGTGAACGTGTGCTTACCTGCTCCGATCACCTCTTCGGCCTTGTACACGCTCTTGGTGCAGCGAGGGCACTTGGGGGCGCCTCCGAACGACATGCTTGTGCTTGATTGCGCTGGTGATTGCTGAACCCCGTAAATCAGGGTGGCACACTTGTTTTTTTTTCACAGGCGCAGTGAGATGGCGTGGCGTCCCTCTGCCCAACAGCAGTTTGCTCAGCAGCAGCAGCAGCAGCAGCAGCAGCAGCAGACCCGCTTTATTGGTGCGTTTGTTTGTTTTGCTTGTGCACCAAGTAACGAGACGTGCAAACATCACAAAGGCATGGACGCTGACAGTAGCTCGGGCGCACCTCCACCGGGGCTCTTCTACGGCGGCGGTGGAGGCCTTGGCGGTGGGCTTGGCGGTGGGCTCGGCGGTGGACAGACTGCTGGGCCGCTGTCGCACAGATCCGCGTCCTACACCAGCGGCGAGCCGACTGGCTACGACTTTGACAACAGCTACCTTGGTGGAGGAGGTGGTCAAGACCCTATGCAGCAGCAGATGCAGGGCCTGTCGCTGCGTGTACGACGATGCATGCATGCTTGCCAATTAACGGAACTCCCCATAAAAACAAAACAAATAACAAAAAAATAAAGGGCAACATGAACCGTCGTGTTCGTGCACCTCAGCTGCACCAGCATCAGCAGCACCAGGTGATGGCGCATCATCGCAACGCTTCTGCCCCGCACAGTCACCACCAGTCATCCCTGTCCATGCCGAGCTCTGTGCGGCCGCACCAGATACACATGGGGCATCAACAGCAGCAATTGCAGCAGCAACAGAAACTGTACGACACGAGCGACATGTCTGCGTCGTTCTTCTACCCCATCCCCGAGGACATGCAGTACCATCTGTACACGGCTCCTCTCCCGAGCAGCTACCTCTTGCCTGCCAACCATCATGTACTTACTTTTTGCCCAAACATCTTTCTAACACACACACACGCTGTACAGTCGTCACACTTTTTCTTTGTGCACGAGGGTCTGCGGGAAGCACTGCAGCGTCGCAACGATGAGGCCTCTGCCATGTTGGATCCGCAAGTGAGCGAGGCAATGGGCATCCCCCAGGAGCTGCACGTGTACCACTCGCTTTATCCAATGGAGGAGGCCACACCTGGGCTCACTGTCACCGAGCGCTCCTCCAAGATCCTGCGCTTGCCCACGTTTGTCTACCGGGCCACAAACGGCCAGGACGGCATGCAGTACATTCTCCGTCGCATTGAAGGTGTGTTTTCGTTCAAAATGTGTACTGAATCGTGTGTTACTTTTTGAAAAAGGCTTTCGAACAACAAACCAACTTTCGATGGTTGCAGTGGACTCGTGGAAACGAACCCACCATCCCAACATTGTGTCTTTGCGCGAGGCCTTTACCACCAAAAACTTTGGCGACAGCTGTACGTGGAGGGAGGGGGAAAAAAAAAAGTGAAGCTATTCTAAAGAAATTGTTTTTTCCGCACATTTTTTTAGCACTCATCTTTTCTTACGATTATCACCCGCAATCGCAAACTCTCTTCCAGCGATACTTTTCGCAGGCATCCGAAGCGCCTTCTGAACAGGAGCTGTGGTCTATCCTTTTGCAGCTCGTCTCTGCCATCAAATACGTCCATTCGAATGGGAAGGCCTGGTATTAAAAAGCCCATTTATTAACAGCCTGTGCACTAATTTTTCCGTCTAGTCGAGTCATTGACGCCACCAAGGTTTTGTTTACATCGCATCGACGTGTGCGGATAAACTGCCTGGGCCTGCTGGACGTGGTCGGCCTCGACTCTGGCAAGAACGTGGCCGCTTTCCAACAAGACGATTTGCTGGCTTTGGGCCAGCTGATGATCTGCCTTGCGTGTGGCTCGCTGCAGTCGGGCCAGAACCCGGCCAAGGCGGTGGACTTTATCGCACGCCAGTACTCGAACGACTTTAAGACTGTGATCGTCTTCCTTCTTTCAAAACCGTCCCCGATGAAGTCGATCGACAATGTTGTCTCCATGACTGCCCAGCGTCTCGTCGCCGAGATGGACAGTGCGCGCTGGTAGGAAGCTCACCTTTGCACGTATGTTTCTCTTTTCTAATAGAGGCCGAATATTTCAGCCAAGCCGATGTGCTTGAGGGCGAGATGTCCAAGGAGATTGAAAACGGCCGTCTCGTGCGTCTGCTCGTCAGACTCGGTTTTATCAACGAGCGCCCCGAATTCGACATGGACACGCAGTGGGCCGAGACTGGCGATCGCTACCTGCTCAAGCTCTTCCGCGACTATGTGTTCCACCAGGTCGACGACAATGGCGACCCTGTCCTTAACCTGGCCCATGTCGTTATCAATCTCAACAAGGTGACCTCAGGAAAGCAATGTTTTAAAGCTACTAAAAAAAAAAGTACGTTTTTTTTAGTTTGACGCGGGAAGCCCCGAAAAGATCATGCTGACCGGCCGCGACGAGCAGTCGTGCCTTATTGTCAGCTACTACGACCTCAAAGTGTGTGCTGAGAACGCGATCGCAGAGCTGGAGCGACGCGCACCAACCATGGCGCACACGAGTTAGACGTCTTTTGCAATGTCCAAAAAAAAAAAAAAAGAAGGAAAAAAATCCATGCAGACAACAAGTAATAATCTACATGCGCGCCATGCGGGCAGCAGCATCGATTCGGACGACCTCGCCGTTCATGAACGCATTTTCGATTAGGAAGACGGCGCAGTGAGCAAACTCTGAAGGCTTGCCAAAGCGATTTGGGAACTCGTTGCTCTTGAGCTACGGCATAGAATAAATGGACTGAATATATTCATCCCTCCTCCTTACCGTGTTGCTTTTCATCGAGTCCGGTGCACCGGCCCAGATCGGGGTCTCTGTAGAAAAAAAAATAGACTGAATGGGTTTATTTATTCGCGAATTGTTTACCAAAAAGCCCTGGGGCGATCGTGTTGACGCGAATGCCAATCGGACGGAAGTCACGGGCGAGGGCGAGCGTGAGCGTGACGACGGCACCTTTGGACGCTCCGTACGCCGCCTGGCCAATCTGCGGCTCGTACGCCGCGACGGACGCAATGTTGACAACGGTTCCACGTTCCCCCGCTTCGTTTGGCTTCTGCTTGGACATGATGGATGCAGCCAGACGTGTGACGTTGTACGTTCCGGTCACGTTGACCTCGAGGATACGTCGGAACTGATCCAGATCCGCGGGCTCGCCATCCTTGCCGACCGTCTATTATTACAATTGCTGATAAATAACACACATGAGAGGACAGCAGAACGCACCTTTTGGACCCACGGGACACCTGCGGCGTTCACGACAATGTCAATGTGCCCAAACGTCTTGAGCGTGAGATCTAGCGCCTTGGTGACCGACTCCTCGCTGGTGATGTCGGTGGGTCCTGGCCAGAGCACCTTGGATGGCCCGCCCAGCTTCTGGACCAAGGCAACCGCGTCCTCCTCCTTGATGTCGAGGATGGCTGCCCTTCCACCTGTCCGTCGATATCACTACCAGCCGATCCTTCGTATGCATGACAAGTGGTAGTACCCTTGGTAACGATCGCCTCAACAGTCGCGCCGCCAAGGCCGTTCGCTCCGCCCGTCACGACAGCAACTGCACCTTCGATTCTCATGCTGGTCCTGTGGAGTGCACTTTTGAAATCATGGCGGAAGCGTCAAAGACGTTTTCAGTCGATACCGTGGCGCTGGCCACGTTGCAAAAGGCAGAAGAGTAAGGAGCTGGGGAGGATGGATGACGAGATCTCACCGCAACTTCTTTTGTGGCCTAGACGAGTGGCGAGGCACGTGCAAAAGTCGTATCTATCGCCAAAGGTGGGCCAACTGCGTTCGGTCAAGGCGTCCAAGTTTGTCGTCGTGGAGTTGCTGAATGTATCGTCGTGAGCAGATCTGCGTTCTGTGATTGGTTTTTTTCAACCGCGTCCCCTCCTGCCTGCAGGATGGCCTTGAGGTGCTCTTTGCCTCGAACGGCAGCGTGCTACGAAAACACGTCGACGGCTTTGAGCCGGCGGAGATCGATGCCCTCCGCGCTGTCTGTCTGGACGACACGATCATCAAGGTCGTGCCGCGCGGTCTGTTGAAGACCGTTGCCTTTTTTGCATCGCACTACAAGTGGGCCTTGGTAAACGTGGTCTGCCTCGAAATCGCGTGCGATCCTCGCTTTGGTACCCGGTCATTCGCTTGTCGCATATGAAAGTGACCCTCCCCTCCCCCTGTCTACAAACAGGTCTTGCTTTCCTCAAGGAACAGTACGTCCTTCTCGAGGATGTCTATTATTCCGTGGGACTCAAGGCGTACATTGACCGCATCATTACTTTGACGGCAGACCTCATCAGGTAAAAAAACGAAATTGCTGTCGTCTTCTGAAGCGGTCCCCCACAGTGAGATCTCCTCTACGGCCTACTGGTGCCTGCTGGGTACTGAAGTAGCGCGTCTCTGCCAGGTGTCGTCCTCTTGCGGTTGCTGTTTTTTTTTTTTTAATTATCTTTCGCTGTAGACCCTCCCGTGCACACTTGCTGGCCAAACGTACCACCTGTCACTGTTCCAGTTGGCGTTGATTTCCCATGCAAAACTGTAAGTCTCTCTTTTCATGGTCGGCTGGTTTTCTCTAATCACTGTGCTTACCTTAGGGCGACAACCCTGACGGATGCAGACATCCTCAATGAAGTCGTCCTGGGCACATTGGCCAAGTCCGCCAAGAACACCTACAGCAAGATTTGGAAGGAGCTCGAGCCCACTGTAAGAAAGGACAATACTCTCTCCCGACTAGAACAGAAAAACAAGCAGTTTGCGTCACGCTTTCTCTACGACCAAGAACTACTTTGCGACGAGCTTCCTCAGTACCCGCCATTCTATCACGAGGCCTTCCCAGCAGAGCACTGGTCCCTGCTGGACGAGCATCTTTCCGATCTCGTCACGTCAGCCTCGTTTAGTGAGGCCGAGGCACAGACATACGACAAGATTCGGTCCGATCTGCAGGAAATTGTCGCTGGCATGAAAGGTGCTTTCTCGTATGTTGCGGGGTACTTCACTGATGCGGATTGCAGTGCAAGCAGAGGTGCTGGCATTTGGCTCGACAGTGACCGGTCTTGGATTCAACAACGGCGACCTTGACTTGTGCCTTGTCAGCGACGCCGACCTAAATGCCAAAAAACTGCTCCGGTCACTATCCGGCGCCCTCAAGAGCGACAGCAGTGGGTTGACGACGTCGTCGATAGTTATGATCGCGCACGCCAAGGTTCCCATCGTCAAGTTCAAAGTGCATGTATCCAAATCAAAGGCGATCGCATGCGACTTGTCCGTCGGAAATACCCTGGTAGTGAAAATTGGTTCCTTCGTTTGATATTAACGATGAAACCACAGGCTCTGCACAACAGCCAACTCTTGAAAACCTATCGCCTGCTCGACCGTCGAGTTGCACCACTGATCCTCGCCGTCAAGCGGTGGGCAGCCAGACGTGAAATCCACGATGGTTTGTTGGTCGATAAACCGAGTTTTTTTTTTTTTTTTTTTTTTTGGTTTTTGTTTTTAACAACAGTTCCTTGCAGCAAGCAAAGGCAATCTGTCGTCCTATGCTCTCACTCTGATGGTCGTTCACTACTTGCAACGCTCGCGCGTCCTGCCCTACCTCCAAAGTCCGCTTGCGGGCCTTCCAGATCTCGTGCCTGTCCTGGTAGACGAATGGAACGTCGCCTTTCACAGCGACGTGGACTTGCTATTTGCAAATGGGCACGCTGGCTCCGACAATTTAGTGACGGCTGCGCAATTGCTCGTTGGTTTCTTCCACTATTTTGCCTTCGAGTTTGATTTCCAAAACCACATCGTACAAAATATTTACGTATTTTTTGTCAACTTTTTTTTTTTTTTCATGTCAGGTCTGCATTCGCGAGGACAAGCAGGTCTTCCGCAAAAACAGCGGTTTTAGCGAGCCCTTGGTTGTTAAAGGTAGTAGCACAAACTGCAGTTTTCTTTGTCTTACCACGATCCTCTTTTTATTACTACCAGACCCGTTCCTTTTGTCGCGCAACACGTCTGGTGGCGTCAAGATCGACAGTACGCGCCCCACATTTTTTTTCCCTTGGCGCTAATCTTATTTTATTGCAGAGGCCAGGGACATCATGAACGAGTTTGTGGCTGCGTACGAGACACTGATCGAGAATGCCCCATCGGATCAGCTTGTCTGCCTGTTTGACAACTCGGATTTGAAGTGAAGTTTTATCCATTTTCGGTTGATAGACAAGTTTTTTTTTTTTTTTTTTTACAGTGTACTGCATAGCGACACATATAGCGAAGGATAGGGCATGTTTTCTAAAAAAAAAAAAAAAATTATTTTTAGGAGGCTGCGGATTTCATGTTGCGCTCATAGCGTTTCTTCAGTTCAAAGTACGATCGAAGCTTTTGAATGACGCCATAGACTTGCATGTCGAGGACGTAGTTTACCACGATGGAGGGAATGATGCCGCGCAGGTTGACCTGGGTGATGTAGGTCATCGTGCATGTGCCCTTGCCTCTTGAAATCATCGCAAACCCGCTGTGGAGGACATCGGACCGGAGCGAGTCCACCTCGAGACACTTGTGCGTCCGTACCGAATTACTCACGAGGTACACATTCCCTTCGGGCGTCGTGTGGTCGTGGCGCAGCACGCAAAACTCTCGACTGACAAAGAATTTGCTGTCGATAAAGTGCAGGATCTAGAAAAGAGAGAGAGACATGCTTTTAGAGCGATGAAAAAAAAAAAAGAGGGTGCGCTTATTTTTACGTGGGTGCTCTCGTCAATGCGCTGGATCATCGTTGTGGACTTGCACATCGGGTCAAACTCCTCGCGGTTCTTGGAATGACGGAGAATGTACTTGATTTCGGACGGCGACGCCTTGATCTGAGCACGCGCCATGTAGCAGTGGTAGATATTGGCCTTGGTCGCCTTGTAGAAAACCTCGATGCCCTCAGACTGGCGCATGAGTTGCCACATGCCATTTGTTTTGTTGTCGGCCATGGAGATCTGAAATAATACTTCTTAACGGGCGATTGCTTCTTTTCTGCCAAATATTACCTGCCGAATGAGGCCAGAAATCATTTCGTTGCAATAGTTGTTCACTTCAGGGATACTTGTGGCGAGTTTATAGTCCAACTGCAACGAAAGTTCAGTTTGTTCTTCAAAATGATGATAAACGCACATTCTCATCGGGGCTATCTGGGTTCATGGGCACAATCAGTTCAAACGTGTCTGTGGCCGGCAAGACATCGACGCTCGCGTTGTTTGAGTTGTTGCCAGCAGATGCCAGTTGTGAGGCCGGATTCTCCGAGGTCTTCGGTTGCAACGCCTCGATCAACAAGGTGGTTGCGTCCGAGACCATTTGATACCGCTATTAGATTAAAAAAAGACAATGAGACCTTTCTTTGAAGGAGGGGGGAAAAACGCTACGGCGAGGGTGGGATCTGCCGCATCAGGATCCAGCGACGTCATCTCCACGGGGATGAGGTGATTCTCGTGCTCCCAAAAGGTCTCCAGGAGTGAAGCAGCAGTGCAGTTGTAAATAACACCAGGGGCCTTGATGTCAGCAGCGCTGATTCCGGCCACTGCCTCGGATCTACTGCCGCTCTCGTCTGGAACCGGCGAAGGCGCCTTTTCCTCCATCTTTGCCTCATCCATGGGTGCAAGTTTCATCATCCACTTGCCGTCTAGTTGTTTTTGTCCGTGGTTAGAAAAGAGAAACAACAGCAAAGAAAAAAAAACCTTTGGCGTCGGGCACAGTATCCACGACGTAGCAAATCCAGTAGCCGAGCTTGGACTCGGTCGTGCGGCAGAGCGCAAATACGGGCCGGCCAGACTGGCGCGCCTCTGCGAGCTTAAACTTGTCGACGGCTGCGGCGTGTGCTGCAGCGGCGGCGAGTGAGGTCGGGGTCGTGGGCATGACGCCAGACATGGACGGGGGCCCCGAGGACGATGACGTGCTCAAGGGCCAGAGCGTGCTGTACCACGAGTAGACGCTGTTGCCTGCACTGGACGTCTTCCGTGACACCGGCGTCCGCGCAAACGACGACATTGACGCAGTCGAGGCCGCTCGCTGTGGCCTTGACTCGACACCCAGGCTGCTGGAACTCGTGTCACTGTCGCGTCTGGTCTCCGCGGCCGCCGCCGCCGCCGCGTCCGTTGTACTTGCAACAGACATGGAACGCAGGTCCTTGCCTGCTGATGCTCTGGACGTTGTGGGCGAGGACGAGGACGAGGGGGACAGGTCGCCTCCGTTTGTGTTGTGTGACTTGACTGCGATCCCTCCCGTCATGGATGTCCCTGTTGCTGCTCCCGCTGCCGCTGCTGCTGCTGCTGGTGGTGATGCTGGTGTGCCCGCCGACGAGGAAGACCACGGCCACAGGAATACGTCCCGCTCGGGGTACGCGTTGTCGATCGCGTGCATTGAGTGTTCCCTGCCGTTCCCCACAAAAACACGGGGTCAAAAGAGGCCGTACGTTTACGTTGTTTTTTTTTCCCCCTATATTTCCCAAGGGCCGCACACGAATACACGGTGCACAGGGGTGTGTGTGTGTGTGTGCGTGTGGTGGGCAGTGTGTGTGCGTGTGGTGGGCAGTGTGGTGGGTGAGTGAGGAGGAGGGAAAAGGTACAAATCATGATGCTTCCTCAGGGCTGAACACATTTTTGCAACGCCTAAAATGGACGACGCAGTCGAGGCCGCTTTGAACTTGGAGGCAGGGTACGAACGAAGGAGAGCACAATAAACGGAGATGGACGGATGGGGCTCAACTAACCGGCCGTCGATTGCGAACAGGTTTGTGCAAAAGGGCTACGAGGACGGCGTCAAGGCAGGGGCGACGGCTGGGTTTGTGGAAGGATACGAGGTCGGCGTGATGTACGGGCTGCGGACGGGGCAGGAGGTCGGGTTTTACTATGGATGTGCGCTCGCATGGCAGGCCACCCTGCCCAAACCGCTACCGACGAGGACCGAGCGCGCGCTGGAATCGCTCATCGAGGTCATCCGTCAGTTCCCGCACGACAACCCGCAGCACGAGCAGCTCACGGACCTCCTTGAGCTCGCCCGATCCAAGTTTAGGCTGCTCTGTGTCCACGTCAAGTCATCGCTCAAGTTTGCCGAGAATGGCGCGGGGGGTTCGATGAGCTTTTGAAAAAAAAAAAAAAGAAAGAAAGAAAGAAAAAGCATTTGGAATTAAAGCAATGTAACTACGTGTAAAGTACTACCCCTGCGTGCAAATAGCTAGTCGTCCGGGCTCGTACGTCGGGCAATGTAGGACATTTTCGACAATTCGGGCTGAATACTGGGCACTGCATGCAGCCAGTTAAAATGTCGGCAATTTTGTTGACGTGTACACTTCCAAACAGCGAATCAACAAATGGAACCGCTCGTCGCTGAGAAGGCTGCGGGGCTCCCGCAACTGCCAAAGTACGTGGAGCATTAAATGGGGGGGGGTCTGTTGCCATGTTCAACGTAAAAAACAATGCGCTGTTGCCGAAAATCCAGACGACCGTTGACGCGGTCCCAATCCAACGGACCCCTCACCGGCGATTCCCCCATGATGATGCTGTCGGTCCTGGGCACTGGCGGTCAGTCTGTCACTGATATGACGCCCCAATCAGTATGTCCTCCCATGTGCTTTTTTAACACGAACGTTGTGGTCTCGCACCAGTTTGCCAATTTGCTGGACGGAACTGCGTCCACTGGTTCACAGCAGCAGCAGCAGCAGCAGCAGCACCAGACCTCGTCTAAAGTCGAGCACAATGTGTTTGCGCACGAGAGCAAGCAGGCGGCCATTGAACAGCAGCAGCAGCAGCAGGAAAAGAAGTCAAAGGTCCCCCTGTCGATGAACCTACCGAGGTCTGCGGGCAGCTTTGGCTCCTTCTCAAACCTGCCCTTCTTTGTTGATCAATCGGGTTCAACCCCTGGGATCCTGACGCCGAGTCAGTCGTCTTCGCAGCTGCCGATCGTGCCGCCGCTGCTCACGCCCAGCTCGTCATGGTCGTCGTTCCCGCTGCAGAGCCCCAAGGTCAACGAATCGGTCTCGACCCTCCCGATCAACATCCCCGACGAGCAGCTGCAAAAGGCACAGACAATCTACTTTGGCAACATCCTGGCCAAACTGGGCAACTCGGTATTCAAAAAAAAAAAAAAAATTTTTTTTTTTTTTTTTTTTTTTTTGCAAATAATAATAATTTACATGATGAAATCAAAGGACCCGAATTTGCTCCCTGATGGCTCGTCGTCTGTGCTTGCTGCCCCATCTGCAAGCAACAGCGGCAACCAGCAAACGACCTCTGGTGACAATACTTTTGAAAGCAACAAAATTGCCCTTGCGATTGAGGTACTGTACTACAATGCACATTGGCTTGGCCATTCGCCTGACGCTTTGAGCAGGACAACAGCGCCGCCGTGTGGTACAATCCGGGCAGCGGTGCGGCGCCCTTTGGGAAGGGGTCCTCCATCATGTCGTTCCTATCCACCCCATCGTTCTCACAACTTCTGCAACAGCCGCAGAAACAGGAGCAGCAGCCAATCCTTCCGCCTGCAACGCAGCCGAAAGCAAAGGGCCGCGCCAAAGTTCCAAAAGCCGCTGTGAAACCTCTGTCCTTGGATGCCGCCGCGGCAAACTATGGCGTGACCAGCCTGGCCATCGCCGCAGAGATAGCGGGCTCGGATAGTGGCAGTGCCAGCGATTCAAACTCGGCTGCGAATGTGCCCGTGCCACGCAAGCGAAAGGGCCAAGAAGACCCCGAGGACATCAAGCAGGCTAAAAAACGCAGGCGCCAGGAGCGATGCCGTGACGCTGCCCGCCGTTTCCGCGTGAAGAAACACAATGAGGTCACTGATCTGGAGACCCGCGTCAACGAGAGCCTGACCCAGCGTACTGCGCTTGCAAACGAAGTCGAGAACCTCAAAAAGAGACTGATGGAATGCAAGATCTTCCTCGTCGAGCACCAACACTGTCCCGGCCTCGAGCAGTTCCAGCAACGGAGTGGCAGCAGCTCGATCATCAACAGCGAACTCAACAGCGCCAACAGCGCCGTGTCAACGGCAGCGGCAACCCAATCAACAGGCACCAAGCAGCATTAAAAACTTTTAAATAAAATTAATAAAAAAAAACTCGACACGGAGCAGCTATTAGATTCAAGTTACTTTAGGGCCCAAATGTACAATCAGAAGGCGAAGAGCCAATTTTTTTTTTTATTATATATATATATATTACGAATCAAACGTAAAAGGGCCCTTTCTTAGTTTTGCTCAAAGAGGCTCACGACTCCGTTGGGCTCGTCGCCATCCACGTCGCCACCGGCAAATCTACGCCCTGGCTGGTGGATAAACAGCTTTTCAGGAAGTGCGCGGATATTGACGCGCGCCGAGAACCACTGGCCCACTGATTTCTATTGTTGGTCAACAGACATAAATAGTTTAATTTTACTTGAGGTAGTTATCAAATACCCCGATAAAGTCGCTTAAGAACTTGCGGAAGGCCGATCTGCGCTTGCGCTCCTGCGAATTCTTGAAAAATTCAGCTTCGAATGCCTGCACGCTCGCGGGTGTGACCCCAGGCAAGGAGAGAAGGACTTCGTGCGACAGATTGGTGTGCTGTCTCAGTTCAGAGTAGATGCGTGTGACGAGTCCGATCAAACTGTTGTGGCCATCCTCGTGATATCCATCGTGGAGTGCCTTTTCCAGCCAGCCGTATGCATAAAAAAATAATATTTAAATTGTTGAGCATACCCTGAGACCACCAATGAAAACGTCGCGCGCAATAAACGTAGCCAAGGCATGCTGATGCGAGGCGTCCCATGTGACCACTGCCTCGCAGATGGCCACCGATCGGCGGCATGAAATTGTGTCGTGCCACGACAAAGCCGCAACGATAAACGTGAGAACACTTGCGCAAACGTCCTGCTCAGAAATAAGTTTATCCCAGATATCCTTTTCCCCCATTTATTTACCTGCTGCGTCAGCAGATAATCGATCAGCATGCTGAGGTGGTCGGCGCTGTGGACAATTTGAGGGGCACTGTTGCCATCCATCTCGTCCTCTGCGGCAGTCTCGGCCAATTCGGCCGCATCTTGATCCTTCGTTGCCTGCGGCGTCGCCGATGAAAATATGACCGTGAAAATATCGGTGCACGCACGAGTGACATCGCGCAAGACTTTCTCTCCGATAATCGTCGATAGATAGTCGGTCTGCTTGGCGTCGTCCCTGATAGCGATTGTAAGTCAAATAATTTTTCTCCGTCTTGTTTAATTACTGCGGAGCATCAAAGGCGACCCACTCGGCGTTGAGTTTGTGACTGAGGTACGCAAACAAGGATGGAAGAATGGGTGTAAGCACAAGAGGCATGGCCTCAGCTGGGCACGAGGTTATGACTGGCTTGATATAGTGTGCTGCACAAAAAAAAAAAAAACCTTTTTTAATAAATAAAAAAAAGTAATAAACATCCATTCGTACTCAGGAGATGCCGCCAGTGACGCAGTTCAATAAAGTCAATGTTGGCAAACGTGCTCGTGGTGACGATCTGAGCAAAGCTGGGTGTGGCATAGAGGACGTCGCGCACTTGCGTCAGCTGGCCCATGAATTGGTAGCAAGCCACGCGCAGGTTGTACAGGTAGAGCCGCAACGCAGCGAGCTCTGACGCGATGGTTATAGACGACGAAGAAACCAATGTACTGGCATCCTCTGTGTCGTAAGCACCACCACCGCCGCCGCCGGTGCCCTCGTGGTCACCCAGGAACGAGTTGCGTTCATATGTCGTGATCGCGAGGACTTCGGCTTGAAGTGTTGCGGGGATGCCTGCCGGCCAGCTCTGAGGGTTCCAGAGGGCGTGAAGTACGCTGATCGTTTGAGCGACCAGTGGCAGGGCTAACGGCACAATCGACGCAAGCGGGTGCTGAGCTGGCGTGGCGCCGGACGCGTCCTGATTCATGTTGTCGTTTACACATCGCAGGAGCACAAATGTCGTGTTCAGTGTGTAGAACAGCTCTCGGCGGCTCTGTTGGGCCTGTTGGAGAGCGGGCACGAGATTTGGGGCGATCGGAACGTCCGGTCGCGGTCCCGTGCCTAGGGAAACACAGATTAGACCTTCTTATCTCTTTTCTACCAGAGTACCTTGGGAAAAGAGAGTTTCGATGCCGACGCCGCGGATGAACGATGCGACATCACGCACATGACCGTGAATTCTGGAGGCACCGAGCTGTTCCACGAGAGGGGCAAAGAGCTCGTTGATGATCTGACTACGGACTGCAGCATCCGTCGACGCCAAGCTGATCACGAGCAGGGCTTCCAGTATCTGCGATCGTTCCCCCTCTGTCACACGCTTGTCTGCATCGAGTGACTGAAACATGTTTAGGAGGGACGGCAGCAGTGGCTGTATTGAAGAAGAATGTCAAAAAAAAATTTTTTTGTTCTATTTGGAAGGTACGCACGAGAAGGATGACAGGGATATCGCGAGCGAGACGAAGGAGAGTGGAGGCACCCTTACGCCTGAGTGACATTGAATCCATCGAAAGTGGCCAAGTCTTTTCCTCTGGCAAAGTGTATGTAATGCTTGCAAAGATCTGCAAACGCCTTTATCAAATAACAACAATAATAATAAAATGAGAGTACCATGTTGAGGCAGGCTTGCAGCGGCTCAACGTCGTGGACAAAGTAGGGCCCAAAGGACTGCATGGCACTGAGGCGGCGAGCCAGGATGAGTGGCTCGTTGACGGTGTCCTGGATAATGAGTTGCAACAGCTGTCGACAAAGCGCTCGGATTTTGGGGTCCAACGCAGCCGCGCCCGCGCCAGGCGCGTGTGTGGGCTTGTGAGCCTGGAACACTCCGATACCCTGGAAGGCGGCTTCAAGGAGGGTGACGCGCCCGTCCCACAGCAGGTACAGTGTCGACTGTACGGTCGTCTTTTCGGATTTGGAAAGGATGGGCCCCTGCTGTTGGACGAGATCGACAAAGAGAGCGTTGACGTGATCGAGCGAGGCGATCGGCTCCAGTTGCGTCGCTAGGCGTATAATGTCCATTAGCCGTCGGCGCAGGACAGCGTAAAAGCGACGGAACTCGGGAACCGTGTCAAAGTCCACAGCCGAAAAGAGACAGGTCGGCGAGTTTTCCAGCTCTGGGTCGCCGACTTTTATCATTTTTGGTGCGCTGCGCCTGATGAGGTCGACTAGAAGCTCGGTCTGTTGTGTTGAGGCAAATAAGACAGAGAAGCTCCGTTACAAGTTACCGTGATAAAGTCGTTTTGCTGTTTCAAAATGGCCAGCCAGAACGGACCGCTGAAGGAAGAGATCAGCAGGCTGTCGTGGCTGTACATGCCCAAGAGCGTCTGCAAGTAGGATCGCATGTTTGCCGGCGCCTTGACTCCCTTGGCGGTAATTTGGTGCGTTCCGAACGCTGCAAAGATCTGAAACAATTCGAGCATGACATTAGAAAAAAAGTCTTTTTTCCCTCCCAACAAGTACCATGGCCACGCGCTTCTGAAATGTGTACACTGATTCGTTGACACGATTGTTCTCGATGACAGGTCCGGCAGCGGCCAGGGCGTTTTGAAAGTGTTCCACAAAGTCGACAAAGTGCAGCAGTATATCGCGCTCCTCTGGCCTGACTCTTCTTGCCACGATCACGAGAAGCACCTCGCACGCACCCAGACGGAGGGCTGGTGTCAAGGGCAGAAGCCTGACCAGCAGATCATAGAGGTTGTACTCTTTCACCATCGGGATCGCGATCCACTCGCAGAAACACGCCATCGCCTTTAGGGCCGCGACAGAAAGGGTCTCGTGTGCAGGGGTGGTTGCCGCTGTCATCGCGTGGTCCTGCAGGATCTTGATCATCAACGGCAAAAGTGTCGGGCTCACAGCCGTCTGCCAATAAAAATAGGCGTTAATAGTAAGTCGGCCCGGTTGAACACAAAAGAGTACCAGCCCTGCGAGCAGATCGCTGCGGCGCGCATCCGGGATGGTCCCGTTCCCGTGCCCGTGGAAGACGTCGTCGCTGAGGGTGCGCAGAGCCAGCAGCGCCAACTCGGCTTGGGAGGGCTGCAGCACAATTTAGTCACAACGAGAGAGAAAAAAAAAAAGAGCACGAGTGTGTGTGCGATGTACCCCCATCGACATCAGGGTCACGAGCTGGTCCGTCAACTGGAGCCATCGCTGCGGCCAGTCTCTCACGGCCATTTCGGCGACGAGTTGACACAGCTTTTCCTTTAGGAACACGCGCTCTTCTTGGATCGGCATCGTTCCCTGTTTTGTGTGTCCCCCCTCATGTTCGTTACCGGTAGTGAACAAGGCTTGTGCGGTACCGAGTGCATGAGGCTGAGCACGGCATCCTTGATCGCCTGCTTGTCCGCATCCGAGCCAATGTCCCAGCGCGTCTTGACAATGTGCTCGAGCAGGTGCAGCCCAAAGTGGCGCACCATGTCGCCCAGCCCATTGCGCACATGGGCAAAGTGGAGGCCGTACTCTGGGCCCGCCGTCTCCTTGAAGTCGTCGCAAAACTACTCGTATGTGCTTGGTTTAGGTGCAACACGGAAGGGATGGAGAGACAGCATCGTGCCTTTTGCGCAGCCTGGCGAGCCTCGCTCGTGCTCGACGGGTCGTAGATGACGGCGAGGGCTTGGGTGACGCCGCCGTGCGACATTTTCGCCCGAGTTTTTTCCAAATTTTCTTTCGAGTTTTTTTCTTCTTTTTTTCTCTATCCCTCTTTCTTATTCTATTCCTCCAGAGTTCTTGGCACTGGACGACGCGAAGATGTCCTCGGGCTCGACAAATGACGTGTCGGCCGAGGAGGAGGAAGAAGAGACAGGATCGGATGAGAGCTCGAGCGAGTCGACAACCATTGCATCATTGCCTTTGTTTCCGTCGGCTTCGGCTGCTGCTGCATCGTCTCGCTCACGCTGGCGCAATTCACGGATGTACAGCTCGACAGACCCCCACGGCTCGTAGCCGGGCAGGCTTTCAATAAGCTTCATCGTGATGGGGTCGGAAAAGCCGTAAAACTATTATTTTCACGACTTCAAAAAAAAATTTTTTTTGAAGAAAGAAACAAGAAAAGAACGTACTAGAGGGCCGCTCACTCGGGTCTTCTTGGTGCGAGTGAAACGTTTGCAAATGTCACTCCAAGGGGAAGTGGCAGACGGTCCATGCCACTTTTCGCCGTTTTCGATTTCAATCTCAAAAAGCGGGCCTTCTTCAGTCTCCAAAATACTCATGAAGAAGCGATGACCAAACACATCCTTCACAGCACGGTAGCCCACGGGGAACGGGTGCTTGAACATTACGCCCTTTCGGGGCCAGTACAGGTGCCGCTTCTCACCCGTGACAATACGGCCAATATCGAGGATCATTGTGCCAATGCTCAGAAGAGTAATCGGCGTACTCACATCCGCCGGGATCTAACCACAAAGCAAGCGTTATAGCGTCGTGTGGAGAGAAAGGGAACCGTCGGTTACCGTGTACTCGGTTAGCTCAGAGCCCAAACGGAGGCCCTTCCAGATCACATGGGTGTACACGGTGGACGGGTCAGTCTTGATCTGCTCGTCGTCCTCGGCGATCACGATGTCTTCGATGGCCTCCTTGACGCGCTCGAGCTTGGGTGTGACTTCCCTCACTGGAAAGGAGGGTCCGGGCTCGCCAGCAATGCGCTTGGACCGCTTGATTTCAGGAGGCGCCGACTTCCACATGCCAATGGGGGACACATTTGCAATCCTGCGCTTGCGTTCGGTGGCGCGGCCGTCGTCGTCCTCCTGTCCACCGTCTCCCTTGGTCACGCCCCGCGCAGCCAGCTTCATTGATCCAAGACCGAGCATCTGTTTGCTCCTCCTTGTTAACCGCCAATAAGCAGAAGACCAACGAAGCTCACCTCGGCAAGCTCCTGGTTGCGCTGAATGTTGGCCAGCCGCTCGACCTCGTACTCGGACAGGTCGTCGACTTGCATTGTTGTAACGACGTCGTTGAAAATTGGGCGCCAAAAAAAAACTCTGGTGAAAACTTGAGTGACACGAAATACATTTGCAATGTGTTTAGAATAGGAAACGAGTTTGAAATGCATTCGGGGCGTCGAATGTGGACAGGATGGGCGACGGAGGTCGAAGAGGACATGTTACAATTGAAGAAAGAAATTAGGGTTTGATGTAAAAAAAAAAGAAACGTACAGGATGTATAGCCTTCTAGGCACGGTTGTCGAGGCCTGTGAAGCCTCGATTAAGTGATTCTAACGAGGACGACGGTCACGACGCTTGTTTTCCCCGCCAGCGGGGTTGACGGCGTCTATAATAAAAATAAATAAAAAATAGTACTTGTACCTTGACTAGGGTCGACGACGGATCGACGACGCATGTTGTCGTTGTTGTTGTCCCTGTTGTTGTTGCAGCGCCACTGCACCACGTACGAGTCGTCGGACAAGGATGAGGAAGGCAAGCGCCAGGGCACGCGCAAAAACGAGGCAGATGAAGAGGACGACGATTACCCGGCGGCCAACTCACTCGACCTGATCAAGATCTGTTTCTCCCCTTCAGGTTGTTTTTTCTTTTCTCTGCTTCCAATTTTTTCTTCTTCTCCTTCAGTTGCTTGCTGTGGCATGGGGTGGCCTGGGTGGCGCGGGCGGCTCTGGTCATTTGTATGTCGTTTAAAACGCATTTACAAACGTATTTCGAATGGATTTAAAACGCATTGACACAAACACATCTCAGGCGCATTTCGAAGGCGGTCAGAAATGCTTTCAAAAGCCTTTCCGGCGACGCGTTTGAGATGCGTTGGAAATGCGGTCTAAAATGCATTTAAGACGCGCTTTTCTTTTTTGCTGTTGTATCAAAACAAGAACAAAACAAAAAGGACACTCGGAAACAGGGGGAGATGAGCGGAGTAAATAATAAAAAAAATGTACCTGTTGAGAAACGTTTTAAATCCAATTCATCCGATGTTCGATCTGGACGTTTTAGAAGAGCGAGACTATCGCGGCGGCGACGATGACAACCGAGACAAAGACGCTCACGCCCAGTGCGTCCGCGCCGCTCGTGCACACATTCGTGGAAATGAGATCGCTGCAAGCCTGAGTATTCACGGGAAAGGTGAAGTTGCTGGAGGGAGTACCAGAGCAGCTGGAGTCGGAAACGGGATACGTGAGGGTGGTGGCGGTGTTTCCAGAGCATTGGGTCTGAGTAGATAAAAGTTGAACAATCTAGGCCGCAAAAAGAAAATTACCTGGGTTGGGTTTTCGGGTGTAAGAAGTGTATGGCACGAATTGATCACGAATGTGGCTGACACTGCAG
>Ga0302233_10000732_pt1 | contig 25403 bp, 43 predicted proteins | sample II_Palsa_N3_1_FD_193516 | JGI IMG/M metagenome (GOLD analysis project Ga0302233, IMG submission 193516) | Peat permafrost microbial communities from Stordalen Mire near Abisko, Sweden - II_Palsa_N3_1 | ecosystem: Environmental > Terrestrial > Soil > Palsa > Peat permafrost | place: Sweden... | reverse complement strand
CGTTTTAGAAGCGATTTGAAAAAAAAAAGTACACGTATTACCGGTCGAGGGCAAGCGCAAGACGCTCAGAGTTCTCATAGTCCAGGTTTGTCGTGGGCTCATCGAGGGCAAGGACGCCACAGTTGAGGCCAAATGTTTCCGCCAAGGCGAGACGAATGAGCAAGCATGCCAGCACCTTTTGGCCTGCACTGCATCGTCCACGCATGTCCAGTTCCACGCCGCCCTTGTTCATCACCACGCGGTAGTTGTACGATCCACGGGCGCCTGTCTTTTCGCTCTCGGAGTGGATCTCGATCACATCAATGTCTGTGTGCAAAGGTTCAGAAAAAAAAAAACGAGCCTGCTCACAAACCTTGGCCCTGATAAATGTCCACCCAGAGCTCGCGCATGATCATGTTGATCTCCTTCATCTTCATGGAGTGATACGACATGATGGCCTTGTCGACCGCCTTCATGTACTTGTCCAGATCGGTGATGGCCATTTCGAGGGTGCGCACCGTCAAGAGGACCCCGTGAAAATCTTCGTCCAGTGTCTCATAGGGTGGTTCCAGCAGTTCGCGCTCGCGTGTCTGGATGTTTCGGCGCAGCTCCTTGACGCTTCCTTCATGGGTTGCTTTCTGAAGACAAGAAAAAAACAGAACAGAAATGAAATAAAAGTAAACGAGCACCAATTTTTTTGACAAACCTTGTTCTCGAGATCACGCTTCTGTGCACTCAACTGGGCCTTTTCGGCCTCGAGGTTTTCCGCAGGGCCATACCTTTGGCCGTCTCGACGGAGCTGCTCGAGTTCGGCCCTCAGGCCCACGACGTCGCGCTGCGTGTGCGCAAACCTGAGGAACAGGGAAACGTCGCGCTCGACGTCCTTGATTTGACGCAGGCTGCCCTCGAGATCGGCCGACTCCTGGATCAGTCGCGCGTCTGTCTCCTCGAGCGTGCGGCGCCTGCTCTGCAGTTTGTTCAGATTCTCAGACGCCACGCCGCGCTCCCTGTCTGCGCCGCTTCGCACGTAGCTGTTGATCGACTCGACCGTCTCGAGGATCTTGCGCAGGTCGTCCTTGAGCTGCGCGATGTGCCGCTGGACATCGCCAGTGGACTCCTCGCCGCCGGTTTCCGCGTTCTTTCGCTCGGCCGTCTTGGTCGTGATTTTCTCCTCCATCTCCTGCAGCGCCACCTCGGCCACCTACGGTAGGCACGTTAGCAAACCCCTGTGGTTCAGTAGCACAAAGCCCTACACCAAGTCCCCTGTCGAGCTCGTCAATCTGTTCTTCGTTCAACGCAAGCTGCGCCTCCAGGAGAGCCCTGCGATCGAGTTTCTCGTCCAGAACGCGGTCTTCTTGTTCGAGTCGCTGGGCGTCCTGCTGCAGGCGACGACGCGTCTCCTCATCGCGCGCCAGGGTGTCGCGAGCCTCCTGCAGCCGGACACGAACATTGTCGCTTTTTTTAAAGTTTTACTTGTTAAAAAATAAAAATGAAATACATTCTTTGAAAATAATACCGGTTCATTTGAAGGGTGCGCAGGTCCTCTTGGATGTTGACTGTCGCGTTCTCCTGGCCTTGCATCGCGGCGAGCTGATCGCGCTGGATGGTCACGTTGCGCGCGGCCTGCGCAGCCTTTTGCAGGTGGGCGGCAATCTGCGCACAGTGCGCCTGCAGATTCCGCAGGTTGTCGATGCGTGCGTTGAGGTCGCGGAGGTCATTCTGGGCCTTGATGCTTGTACGCTCGAGCTCGGTGACTCTTTCTGCAGTCTCATCACGCTGGCGGACGAGTTCGGGAACCCGTGCTTTTTTTTTTTTCCCCCACCCCCCCACCCTTCCTGTTAGCAATTATACGGAGAGATGAAACAAGCTTACCAGACGACAGAGCTTGATACTGCATCCAGCTCGGCTGCAGTTCACGGCAGCGATCGCGGCGCCTGTTGATCTCCACCAGGCGTTCGTTCTCCTCGGCGATCTGGCCCGGCAGGCTGGCAATGGTCTGGCGCTGCTTGACAACGAAAGCATCGAGGCTGTCTTGATCGCCGTGGTTTGACGAAAGGGGTCTCGAGCACAGCGGGCATGAGTGGCGCTTTTCAGCGAGACTGCCAGCGCAAACATCAAATAACAACAAATTTGTGAAACGGGGGTGGGGGTGAACCGGGCACGTACCTCACAAATTTGTCGTAGAGATCCTTGAAGCTCGAGGAGAAAGAAATGTTCTTCTCGCTCTCTGAGACCTCGGCATCGAGCTGCCTGAGCGTGGCGGCAATGTCTGTGACGTCGTCAAGGTCTGGGTGAGCGGCACGCAAATTGTCCAGCTGATCCTGGGCGTCATCGAGCTGGCGCTGCACATTGTCCTTGTCCTGGCGAGCGCGCACAAATGCATCGTTGGCCTCCTTGGCCGCAGGAGAGAGCCGCTGCAAGTCCCTGTTGGCATCGTTGAGCGCGTTGGTGATGCTCTGCTGGCAGTTTTCGACAGTGAGGTCGGCTGCAGCCGCATTGGCCAGGGCCTTGTCGAATCGGGCGCGCGCGTCGTTAAACCTATACACATATATATTTTTTTTTCAATTTTTTCAATTGTTCAGTCGTTGCTTCGTTTGGAGAGATGGCCTACTTTCGAGTTGCGTCGGCACGCTCGCGGTCAGCCTCCTGTTGCGTGACGTCCACCTTGGCGCGGAGATCGGCAAAGGCTGCGATGCGAGTCTGCATGTTGACCAAGGCGTCGTGCTCCTTTTCGATCCGCGCAAGGTCGGCCTCGAGGGTTTTGACCGACTGTACGAGGCTGGCGGCGGCCATGCGACGCTCGTGCGCATCCAGCTGTTGGCGAGCGGTCGCAATGTCGCGGCGCTTGGTTTCCTTGTCGGCCTGGGAGACTTGCATCCGAAGGATCTCAACGTCCGTCTTGGTGTTTGCCTGCTTGAGGTCGTCAATGTTGCGCCGGTTGCTGTTGAGCGTGGCCTCGTGCGTGGACCTCTCGCGAATGTGCTTTTGTAGGTCGTCGTCGATCTGGCGCAGCCGTGCCTTGAGGTCTTCGCGCTTGCGTGCGAGATCGCGCTCCGAGTCTGTCAACTTGGTCCGAAGGGACTCGACAAAGCGCTCGGCGGACTCGGTCGTGAGCTTCTCGGGGAGGTTGGCGGCCATCCCAAAGCGTCGGGCGGCCTCGCGGATGAGACGGTCGCGCGAGCCCACGTCCTTCTCGTGGTTCTTCTCCCTCTCCTTGATCCGTCCGAGGTTTTCGTTTTCGCGCATAATCTCCTTGTCAACCAGCGCGATCTCACCCTGCACCCGCTCACGGCGCGCGTCCAGGTCGCCGTTGGAGCGACGTGCCTCATCCAGATGCTTCCGGTGGTTTTCGAGCATCTGCTGCAGTTCCTGCTCGGACTCTATAAAAGGGTACCACAAAAAAAAAAAAAAAGATTTTCAAAAACTCTTGCTGATTGCAAAAAAGCAAATAAACGCCCACCTTTGAACTTTCGGATGTCTTTCAATTCGTCCAGCTCGACCTGCTTGAGGTTGATGGTGTGCTGCTTTTCCTGGATCTTGCGGCCGATCTATTCTTGGAAAAGGAGCGGTCCATGACTGGTTCAGGGTCCTGCCAAATGTCCAACAAAAACGAGCAGTACCGAGTCCAGTTCTGCCAGCTGGCCCTCGAGCTCAGTGATCTGCGACGCCAGCTCGTCAAGATCGCGCTGCATCTGGTCGGCGTCGGCATTGTTGTCGCGGATGCGGCGCTTGTCGTCGTCGATTTTCTGCTTAATTTCGGCGGCCTTGGTCTTGTGGACCTCGAGGTCGGCCAGCTTCTGCTTTGCGATCTTGAGATCGATCGCTTTCGCGTCCTTGAGCGAGCCCATCTCCTTGATCGCCTGCGTGTAGCGCGTGGACGCAAACATGTCGTCAAACTTTTTCTTGACCGTGGTCGAGTCGCCCAACGGCCTACGATTGGGTTTTAGGGAAATTAATTCTTGCCCTCCCCCACCTCCCCCCAACCCTAGCTCTTACCAGAGAGAGTCCTCCTGGTGGCAAAAGATCACGTTCTCGAGGACGGCCTTGGAGACGCCGAGCTGGTGGCTCATTTCGACGTTGAGGTCGGCACAGCGGCTCGAGATGGACGGCTGGCCGTGGGCATCGGTAAACTTCATGCTGCTGTCGAGCGTCTTGAAGGTTTTCTTGCCACTGGCCTGCGAGGTCAGCTGCATCGCGCGCGTCACCGTCACGCTCATCCCGCTCAGGTTGGTAAACTGCAACTGCACTTGCGCTCGCACGTCCGCTTGGTCATCGAGCTGAGCTCCCTCTTTTAGCCTTTGGCTCTGCGTGAATATACAAAAATATATTACCCGGGGGTCGTGCAGGAAGCCATCGCCCTTGGCACCAGGCGGCAAGCTGCCCGTCGTGGCGTAGCGCAGGCACTCGATGATTGTCTGCGGAGAGTCCGGTGAGGCAAAAAAAAAAACAAAAAAAAAAAACAAAGGACACGGTACCGTCTTGCCGACACCGTTGCGCCCAACAATGATCGTCAGCGGTTTGTTGAACGAGATCACCTGCGGGTCGTTCGAGTCGAACGAGCGCACGCCCTGAACCCTCATTCTCTCGAGTGAAGACATGGTTGGTGGCGCGACAACTGCGTGGTAGCCACACTTACGAAAATGGCTGCGACAAGAACGGCGCGCACCGCAGTCGAGGCGCTGGGCCGTTCTGCGGTGCTTGCGACCCGTCAGGCCGCAAAGGCGAAACGGGTAGAGGAGGCCGCGACGGCACTGAAAGACTCCGCGCCAGAGAAGGCGTTCCAAATAACCTTGCGGCGAAGCAAGATTGGTACCCTTTTTTTTCCCCTTTTCCTTCCCATTCGTTCGTCTCAACGTGGTGGAAACAACTAGGGCTGCCCGAAACCCACCGGCGTGTTTTCAAGGCGCTTGGCGTGCGAAAGTTGCATCAGTCTGTGCTGCGGACAGCCACACCCGCGATTGCTGGCATGCTCCTCAAGGTCAAGGAGTGCGTGGAGGTGCGCGTCGTTGACAAGACTCAATTGCCGACTGCACGCGAGGCCCAGCTCCGCAAGAAGCACGCCAAGAGGGCCGAGCAGGCCAAGGTCGTCGAGGACACCAAGGTGGAAATAGCAAAGCTGGTTGAGCAGGCGCGACCTGCAATAAAAAAGGGCAAAATCGGGACTGTGGCCGCAGCGCTGTCCAAAGTCACTCCTAAGCGGTCGACATAAAACAAAGAATACGCGAGGTGTTTTTTGTGTGTGTGTGTGCGCGCATACGTCGGTGTATTCAATCCAATTCTTTTCCCTTGTCGTTTCAGTGGCACAAAATTATCACAGCTTTAGGACGGTCTTGAGGATGTCGGTGATGGAGACAACCTTGTCGGGATGGTGGGCATCGTTGACGACAAAGATGCGGTGCGAGTGTGTGGCAACGAGTTTGCTGATGACGTGATCGAGTTTGTCTGAGGGGTTGCAGGTGAACGAGGGCGCGCGGGCCTTGAGCTGCATGCGACGGATCTTGTTCATGAGCTCGATGATGGGCTGATTCAGTGTCTCGTTGTGCTCGAAAAACAGCTTGATGTCAGAGCCCGACGTGTTTCCCACCAAGACTCCCTTGTCGTCCACGACAGCAATGCCGCTACGGCCCGTCTTTTCAATCTAGCAAAAAAAAAAAAAAAAAATAAAATAAAATAAAAATAAAAAATTCTCACAAACCAGCTTGAAGGCATCGAGAGCCAAAGTCGACTCCTTGACAGAGAGAACGGGCGAGGTTCCAATCTTGGTGGCCTCGACAGAGTTTGCCGCCAGCTCGGGCAGGTCGTCCTGAAAGGGAAAGAAAACGATTTTTTAACAATTTACCAAAAGAAAAAAAAAACATGGGACATACCTTGTGCAAAGACAAGAATTCTATCAACAGAGACTGCGATATGATGTTGACCACATTGCCATCGGCGTCCACAACAGGGACACGACGCACGACCTATTTGCGCGAGGAAAAAGAATTTCTTTTATAGCAGGCTAATAAACAAAGTCTCTTACACGAAGAAGTTCGGCGACATCCTTGAGAGACGAACCGAGCTTGACGGGCTTGAAGAGATTGCGCTTGCAGAGGTCTGTTCTCAAGATTTAGAAAAAAAAAAAAACAACGACGCCGACAGTACACTTGACGGTGATCTCGGCACTGGCGTGCCCACTGCGGTTGATTGCAATGTCGATGACATTCGACAGGTGCGTACCCTCCTTCTTTTCGCTGGTCAGCTGAATAGCGAATGCGACGAGGTCACGCACGTCGAGGAAGCCAATGAATCCCTGCAGGCAGCGTTTTAATTTACCTCAAAAGGAAGCAAAAAAAAGAAGAAGAAGGAAGACCTCCTCCCCCCAGTACCTTGGCAGCATCGTCGTACACAGGCACCGAGAGCACTACGTTTGTGAGCAGTGCCGTAAACGCTGTCAGCAATGGCTCGTCCGACTTGACCGACACAATCTTGCCCTTTTTCACGGGGACGTCGTCCACCTACCCGCACAACAACGTGAGGTTACAACAGGCAGAGGCTCCGTGTGCTGCAGCGTCCGTACCTTGAACTTGGCCAGGAACTCCGCGACAGGCATTAACAGTGAGTGTCCAAAAAATAAACTGAAGCGCGGCCATGATGATGATGTCACGAATGCCGGCACCAGGTCTCTTTCAACAACGAAACCACTGCAATGGTACGAGAGACAAGCGTCCAAGGCGCCCGCGGGGGGTGTCTGGGCCAGAGAGGATGGGAGAGAGCAGGGGAATGACGAGGAGAGGAGGGCGGCGCGACAAAGAAAGGGAGATGAGAGGAGGATGGATTGCCGTTGCAGGATTGGGGGTGTTTGGAACGAGACGGACTGCTGCAAAGTCAAATTATGGTCGTTTTTCTCAAAGCACGCGGAGTGCACACCGCCCTGCGTGCCCTGCGTGCCCTGCGTTGCCCTTTTGTCTGTATGCTAACCTTGCTTCTTTTTTGGAAACCGACGTGTAGACCAAGGGTACCCAGAGCTTTGGTTCGCGCCACATCAAGACGCACATTCTGTGCATCCGCTGCGGTCGCCGCGCCATGCACGGCCAGAAGAAGGTCTGCGCCGCCTGCGGCTACCCCGGTGCTCGCAAGCGCAGCTGTAAGTTTTTTTTTTGAAGCGGGGGGTTGGGGGGAAGGCGGGTACAGAGAGGACGCTGCTTGAGAATTGCGACGCATTTGAAAGAGTAATACCTGCCTGCGTGCGTGCGTTCGTGCGTGCGGTCGCTGTTTTTGGAAGACCACTGAGAGCTTGTGGCACCCGCTCGTGGATAGTGCATGGAGGACCCTTTCTATTTCTTTTTTTTTTTTTTGGGAGGGGGGTGTGCGTGTGCCAGTCTCCTTGCTAACAACGCCTTTGCGCCGCATTTGCAGTCCAGTGGAGCGCCAAGGCCCTCCGCCGAAAGACCACCGGCACTGGTCGCCAGAGCTACCTCAAGCACGTTTCCCGACGATTCAAGAACGGCTTCCGTGAAGGTTCGTTCGAAGAAGCAACGACATGCGTTAATTTCTTTTTTCCTTTTTCTACAGGCACCCAGGCTAAGAAGCAGCCCAAGGCCGTCGCCGCCAACTAAACATATGGTGCTCGATTGAGGGAAGTCCGATGCATTGGATGTTCCGTTTGTTTCGTACTTTTGTTCTAGTCGCCTGCAAAAAATTAAAACATAAAAAAAAAAAAACTCGCGATCGACATTGGTTCGCACGGCTGGTACTAAGCATGTCAAACGGCCGGCCCCGAAAAGCGTCGAAATCGCGGCGGTCGTGACGCCAATGTTCCATGACCATCGCCCATGATTTTTAAATGCCAGCCCCTAGGGCCATTCGCATAGACTCACGGGTGGCTGGGTTTGAACGCGCTTGTCCGCCCGCCCCCACCCCAGCAGGAGGAGTGGAAAGCCTTGCGTTGTGGTACTCGCGGTGTCTGGTAACTCTCGGGCGTGAAGAGAGAAACTCGAGCTGTAAACATCCGCACAGGTCTTGTTTGTTTTTTGTGAAAATCAACTCGAAATGTTTTGTTTTCAAGGGCTGGCCTCTCCTCCTTTGTGCGCTGCTGCGCTGAGGGGCCCCTTCTTTTATATTCTGCCGTGTGTGGCAATGACTGTGGCGGTGCTGCCTATGCACTCGTGTTTGGCTTGGCTGGTACTTGTGCGTTGACGACCGTCATTTCGGTGTTTCAAGACGGTTTCGAGCTGTTGTTGTCAACACCGGTCCGTTCGTGTGTATGACCTCATGTATTAATGGGGCCACCCCCTCTCTCTGCTTCTTTGCTCGTGTTTACACGTTGAGAACTTCCACTCCACGGTTGGCTTAATCCTTGCACGCACGCAGAGAAGATGTCGGCACAGCGCGTGGGTCCCTACACTCTCGGCAAAACACTGGGTGTCGGCTCGACCGGCCGCGTCAAGCTGGGCACACATGTCGAGACAAGCCACAACGTCGCGGTCAAGCTCGTCAGCAAGGAGTTCCTGGCCACTAAGGCGACCTTGCAAAAGAAGATTGAGCGGTACATTTTTTTTTTTCTCTGCTCAAATCACGATGCAAACCCCCCCCCCCCCCTCCGGCAGCGAGATAACACTCATGAAGCTCATCCGCCACCCAAACGTCCTCAGCCTGCACGACGTATACGAAAGCGACAAGGAGCTCTTCCTCGTGCTCGAGTACGTCGAGGGCGGCGAGCTGTTCGACTACCTCGTCAAGCGCGGGCGCTTGCCTGAACGCGAGGCCCTCATCTTTTTCCAGCAGATTATCAGCGGCCTCGACTTTTGTCACCAGCACCTGGTGTGCCATCGCGACCTCAAACCGGTATGGCGCGTGGTTTTTGTTGCATTTTTGTGTGGTTTTTTTTTTTGGCTAATGCGCACTCTGCTGCACCGCACAGGAGAACCTCTTGCTAGACTCGAGTCTAAATGTCAAGATTGCCGACTTTGGGATGGCAACGCTTCAGCCCGAGGGCAAGTACCTTGAAACGAGCTGCGGATCACCCCACTACGCGTCTCCCGAAATTATCCGCGGCGAGAAATACGATGGTACACAGCGCCGTTTGTTTCGTGGTGAGCGACAATAATAATGAAAGACCCGCTACGTAGGTGCCACCTCTGACATTTGGTCCTGCGGAGTCATCCTCTACGCACTGCTGACGGGCAACCTGCCGTTTGATGACGAAAACATTCGTAAACTCCTCGGCAAGGTCAAGGCCGGTGTCTATTTCATGCCCCAAACCCTCTCGGAGGGGCCGCGCGACCTCATCCGTCGCATGCTTGTGGTCGACACGGCACAGCGAATCAACATGCATCAAATCAAAACGCATCCGTGGTTCTTGTCCAATGCCAACTCAAAGTCGCACAGCGAAGTCCTGCCCCCGATTCATGTACGCTCTCTTTTAAACTTTTGTTTATCGTCATTGCTCAAAAACTTTATCAAGTCTGCCATCCCCAAGGCTGCACAAGACCTTGACATGGAGGTCGTGAGCAACCTGCAAACCCTGGGCTACGAGAACGAGAACGAGCTCGTGGAAAACATCCTGAGCAAAGCGTACGATTGTTTTTAAGCACGTTTTTTGTCCTCATGGCTCAAATAGACGGACGATGGAGCAAATATTTTACCTGCTGCTCTGTGAGCGCAAGAAGGAATACTTTGAGAACGGCGGCGACAATGACAGTGACGGCGGCTTTAGTGACGATCCTCGTATGATCCACACGGGGAAAGAAAAGCGCACCACTGAAAACAAAAAACAAAACAAAAATCCTTTTACAGAGGGCCCCCGACGACGATCTTCCTCTGCCAGTGGACAACGCGAGCTAGCAAATCGCATGTCATTTCCTGGGGCACGTTCGGTGCCGACGTCTGCGGCGACATCGGCGTCGTCCTCGTCCGATGCCATGACGGCATACACCACGCCTTCGCCCATCGCGAGCCCAATCATGGCGTCCTCCATAGACAAGTATGTTTCGTCACCACTCAGCAACAGCTCCAGCGCCAACAGCATGCCCGTCCACAACAGCAACCACTCTAGCAGCAGCAACAACAGCATGTCGTCGCCTCCTACCAGCCCCACGGGCGAAGAAGGCCGCCGGACCTCGGCCTCATCACTCCACAGCAGCCCAGTAAGGACGCGCGCCGGCTCCGATGGCGGCAGGTCGCTGATGGTCGCGGCGGTAAGTCCAAAGCTCAAGCGCAAACCTGGCGCCATCGACATCCCTGCAACGGGGAGCACCGATGGATCACAGCAGATTGGATCGCCGCGATTCCACCGCCAGCATGACCGCGCGTCGGTCGACGCCGGAGAGCCGGGTTCTCCCTCGGTCGCCAACGGCCACTCGACGCCGAAAAAGTCGTGGTTTGCAAACCTGTTCAACTTTAAGGGCGAGATCATCACGTCAAAGAGCTCCAAGCCCATCACCGAGACGGCCACCATCCTCCATGCTGCCTTCAAGAGTGCCGATGCCGTGTTCTCGAGTGTAAAGACCAACAAGGAATTGTCATACCGTTGCAGAGCCGATATTGCAGGCAAGACAGCGAGACTTCGCGTAGACATTTCCGCTGTCCCCGGCGAGGAAAAATACGACGTCGTGTTTGTGCAGGTAATTTTTTTTTCATTTTTTTTTTTACTGGTCCTGATGTAAAAATTACAGGAACGCGGCTCGACGCAGGCCTTCAACGCGGTTGTCGAAGCCATCTGCTCTCAAGCTCAGTTTGAGGTGGATTTAACCAGCCGCGAGCGCACTTCCACACACACGTCCAACCGCAGCGTCTCACCCACCACATCACCACACAGCAACTGACAACACCCCTCCCCCCCCCATCTCGCATTCTAATATCTTTTTTTTCTACCGTTTAGACCTCTACTTGTCCACTCTCCAACCAATCAGTACAATAACAATTTTTTTTCTTTGTCGCCCTCAAACTTTGACGTGATGTACATTTTTGAAGGAAAAAAATAATTTTTACGGTGTTTATATGAGGTTTTTGTTGCTCAGACGTCAATGTCATCAGCGAGGTCATCAGCGCCCGCCCCTGTATGAGAAGATGAGGACTCTGTCTGGGTAGGCTTGGAGGGGTACGAGTCGTCCTTCCAAACGACCGTGTCGTCTTCTTGCAAGTTATTAGTTTCAATAAGTGGCTCGACAAGCTGCCCTCGGGGGCCAAACGTGCGCCTGCGCAGAGTTTTTTTTAAACAAAAAAAGAAAAAAAAAACAACAACAACAACGTACATTGTGTCTTTGAAAAGGTCAACGCACAAGAACGACGAAAGAATGGCTTGGGCAACGGTGACCCGAATGCCAGTTGCGGCAGAGTTGGATCTTGAATGGCGGTGACGATGTGCCTGGGCGAAACTGCCGGCGGCGTTGTCTTCGTTGTCGAGATGGTCGTCCGCAAGCTCCATGTGAGACTGCATAGCCAGCGGGTCCTTGTACTCTGATGCCGAAAAGTAAAACAGATGCGCGATCGCAGCAAAGCACATTTCGATCGCAATCATAAAGTTTTGGATGGTCGATGCTGTGTAGTCGACCGAGGACGCGTCGACTGTTGTTTTTTCAGTGTATGAAATAAAGATAAAAAAGTCGTACTGGTGGCAAAGACAATCGCGAGCATAAAATTCTGGTAAAACGAGAGGAAGACCACCGATTTGATGCACAGGAACTTTGGCAGGGGCCGATGCGGCTTGAGTTCGATTGACGCAATGTTGTAGAAGCGCACAAGGTAGACTATGGAGACGGTTGCCTAAGGACAGTTTCGTGCATTAGTACCCAAAAAAAGAAAAGAAAAGAAAAGAAAAAAAAAACAGCGCTCACCGAAATAATGTGCCCAACAGACAGCCAGAGGTAGGACTGATGCGGCGAAAAGTCGCCCTCGTCAAAGAGGTGGAAAATGTCAAGAATGATTGTGACAACAGAGATCCACGGCATGACCACCACAAATTGGAGGATACCGCGCTTGATCGACATAAACAACTCTACCGGGTCCTCCTCTGCCCTTTCTGGCCGCCTTGATTTCTGTTGTCAATGCACACAAACAAACAAAAAAAAAAGTCATTGCCCATACCAGAAAAAGAGGAATCGCCCCAACGTCACGACCCAGGTTGATTTTTTCGGGTGTGCAGGCTCAGAGGTGCCCAAGCGGATCGGCTCGTCGTCCTCGTCGCTCCCGCCGTTGTTGCCCCTGCGCAACATTACGTTTTTTTAAAAACACATCACTTTGAGATTTCTACCTGGACGGGTCCAACAGCTCGGTTTCTCCGCCAGGCATGGGGAGTCTCCTTGCGTTGAAGACACGGGGTACCTCGCCCTCGCCACCAATGTATTCGACCAGCAGAGTGAAGAAGGCGTAGATGACCAAAGCCTCGTCTGGTGTGAGCAAGATCATGTCAACGCCAAAAAAAAAGAAAGAAAAAGGAAAGCACACGTACAGCAGTCCCGGAAGAGCTCCAGGTAGCGCGCTGCCCACGGGAAACCGATGCCACACTGGGCCACGATGACGTACATTGGCACCATGAACAGAATGCGCACTACGTATCGCTGCTGTGCTGGCACGACAAACCGGGTGAGGTGCTTCCAGATGCCCACGGCGGACAGCGCCACCGCCACGAGCGTGAACGGGAGTGCCGTCCAAAACAGCACTCGCACAATCGAGCTCGTGCTCAGCGACGGCTCGTGGTACGCGTCAGTCGGCGTCGCGGTCGGCGTTGGCGTCAACAATGACATGGGGACGGTATGCGCACTCGTAAAAATGTCGCAAGGCCGCCGCGCGCTCGTCTTTGTGAACGGGCTGCCCGAGGACGTTGTGGCCAAGGGCTTCAAGTGGCAGCTGCGGGATCTCTTTGCGCCATTTGGTGCACAAAAGGTCAGCGTTGCTGTGAACTCGGACAACCTCACACGCGGGTGGGCGCATGTGACGCTCAAGGACGAGGCGCAGGTGCCAGAGGCGATCGATGCCCTGGACGGCAAGGCTGAGGTGACATACCAGAAGAAGGACGGCAGCGACGTCGACAAGGCCGAGGGTGATGTGGAGGAGGCTGCCAGCACAAAGGTCAAGATCAGGGTGTCGAGGACGCTTGGTCGCGTGGACTTTTCGTTCAGCCGGCAGCCGTTCTGCGTGCGGTCACAGTTGCGCGTGGATGACCACGAGGCGTACGTATCGCTCACGGACGACGTGACGGCCGATCGAATGGCGGCTGTCATCGAGCAAATGATCGATGCCGCATTCGGTCCAAAGCATGGCATCCTCGTGGTCGACGCCACGGCTGGCGCGGGCGGCAACACGGCAGCGTTCGCTGCCCGCGGCCGTTTCGGATCTGTGCACGCGATCGAGCTTGACGACAAGCGCGCCTCGATCCTCCAGGACAATTTGCGCGTGCTCGGCCACGCTTCCTCTGTCCGCGTCCACCACGGCGATGCGGTCGCCCTGCTCTCGTCGGCGACGCAGCAACTGTGCTTGCCAGATGACGTACACGTGCTTTTTCTGGATCCACCGTGGGGTGGGACGACCTACTCGGCGTCGAGTGCGATCAGCGATCTTTTTGTCGGGGAGCTGGGCATGAAGGGGCTGTGCGACCTCGTGAACCCTCGACTCCACCACGTACAAGGAGGCGCGCATTTCTCTGCTGATCTCGTCGCTCTAAAGCTGCCGAGCCAGTTTGACTTGGACTCGCTCGCACGGCACGCGACCCAGCCTCTGAGCGGCGATACTCGCGGGCAACTTGACGAGCGCGCCTTTCCGTTTGTGATCGAGTTTGGCAAGACGACCCTGTTGCTGATTGCGTTCCCTCGAGACGCCTTTGCACCACCACCGACGGCAGCAGCAGCAGCAGCAGCAGCAAGCTTCTGCAATGCCTCGCTCGACCGTGTCATCGCCGCGCTCAACGCCTTTAGCACAACCTGCGGCCACAGGAAGCACCCTCGCTTTTTCGACTGGGAGAAGCAGCGCTGGATTAATTTGTCTCGCTGGAAAGGATGCAACATGCAGCCGGCACTAAAAAAGTGACTCCATGTGTTTTAATAAATGTACGTATGTAAGAGTTGACGACCCGCTAAACAAGGGACAACAAGCAGAGTTTCACAGCTGGTTGATCGAATTCTCCTTGTCAAAGGACTGGGGGAACGGCGCTTTCTTTTGGATGCAGCCGCCATCGTCAGAGGCATCCGTCGAGTGTTCGTAGATGCTCTGGAGACGAACAGGGACGTCTACACGAAGAGACTTGCGGGCACGCGTGGGCTTCCTGGGAGGAGGAGGCAAATGGGCCGCCGAGTCGGTGGTGGTCGGCGCACGCATGGCATCATCTTGGACCGTCACATCGTCTCCGAGTCCATCACCCAGCTCGTCGAGGTGTTGACGAAGCAAGTCGGCCACGTAGACGAGGTGGACAGCGCACTCTTCAACCACTTGTTTGGTTTTGGCCTATTTTGGTGAAGAAATAAACGTTTACAAAAAAAGAGAGGTCAATTAGTGGGGGGCACCTTGGTTTGCTCGTGCTGTTGGCGCTCTAGAGCAAGGAGGTCGCGTGCCATAGCAAGCTCGATCGCAGCGCGGTCCGCATTCAGCTTGGCCTCGTTGTTGTCCATCTGGATTTGGTCGACAGAAATTAATTGGCAGAAGACAAGAGAGAAAAAATACCTCAGCTGTGCGCAGACGACCCAAGAGCTGTGAGTTCTCGCGGACGACTTGGTTGTTGGCCTTGAGGAGCTTGGCCTTGGCGTCACGGAGCTTTGATTCTGCTGCAACGGTTGTCATCACTGCACGACGGACAGGGTCAAAGGAGGAGAACAAAACGAATGATGTTTTTTTTTTTTTTTTTTTATAAAAAAATAAAGAATGCATTTTGTCTAGACAAAAGGCCAGGTATTTTATACGCTACGGTACGGATTAGTTGTAAATGACGTCGCTCGGTTTCACAGGATGCTTGAGCGGGATCATCGATTTCTTCTGCGGGTCTCTCGCTAGCGCCTTCCTCATATCTTGACGAGCAATTTCAAAAAAACATAGACATACGATTACAAGATTACCAAAGGCATCCTCCTCGCCAGAATAGTAGCCGAGCACTCGACGATACACGACATACCCAAACTTTGTGTACATGTCGATTGCCACCTGGACACGAACCAAAAAAAAAAAAAAAAACACCATGTCAAAAGAGAAAGACCGACATCCGTTCGTTACCTTGTTGGACACGCGCACAAACAGATCAACAAAGTACCCGTTGTCCCTGCGCACAGTCGGACCAAAGACAAAAGGATGTAAGACATCGGGACCACGACGACGTGAGCGTGAACGTACTTTTTCTCAGACACCTCCTCCAGGAAGGTCATAAAGTAGTCTGCCAGGCCAAGCCGGCGGTACTCGGGTGCCACTGTCACTGCCGTTACGTGCCCGTGCCAGTCCTCGCCACGCCCCTCTGCCTTGCCCATGACTAAATTTTTTTTTGGTTGTTGCACGACGATTGCCATCAACACCACCACGCAAGAGGTTGAGCGTACCGTAGCCCATGATAGTCCCGTCTGACGCCTCGGCCACTGAAAAGTACTCGGGCCACTTGGCGAGGTACTGTAGATAAAACGAGAGGTTGTACTGTGCGCACGGAAAAACGTTGGGTGAGGTCTCGTGCGATCTCAGCAACGTACAGTCTCTGTCAGGGGGTCGAGGTTGCTGCAGCCCAACAAACGAGAAACGGATTTTAGACAGGCAGCACTCTCCGCCGCTCGGCGCCACTTACACATTGTTGAACTTGAACAGGTCGTTGCAGTGGAACTCGCGCAGCGTCGTCATGTTTCGTTTCAGTTGCAAAAGTCGGCCACGGGTGATGAACTTGTTCAGGACTGCGCTGGTGATAGCAACGGCGTTTGTGCTGCTCATCGCGTGGCTGCACGCATCGCGGCGCCACGAGTTGGAGTTGATCCTGGAGCAGCTGGAGGGCGAGCTGGATGAGCAGGTATTTATGATGGTTCGTGGACTGCGTGGCGCATGAACGCTCGTGGCCGTGCGTAGATGGAAAGGCGGCTGGGCCTCGAGCGCGAGATTGACAAGCAGACGCTGGAGCAGTCCGAGCTGACAAAGCATGCCGTGGTAATGCGAGATCAGCTGGCGGAAGAGCAGGAGCAACTGCATCTGGTGAGGCGCGGCGAGGGCGTCCTCCAGGAGAACATCAATAAGGCCGAGAATCAACTGAGGACGCTGGAAGAGGAGCTCCGGCACGAGCTCAGCGAGACGGCCGAGGAGGTGCTGCATCTGGACCTGACGATCAAGGCACGGCTTGCGAAACTCTCACGCGAGCAGCTCGAGCACGAGCGCCTAGTCAAGATTGCTGGGAAGTACCAGCCGGACCTCTTGTCCTCGCTGGCAGAGGCGAGCAGCACCAGTGACGAGCAAGCGGCGACCTCGGCCAGCCCGCCGCCGCCATCATACGCCATCGTGTATGCCGTCGACGGCAGCGAGTCGTCCTGGTCCAGTATGAACATCAATCTCGCCCTCCTGGACGCGTTTTTGCTCTCGTGCTACCCGCACAGTGTCTTCATCTTTGCGGACAAGCCGAGGCCGGGCCTTTTTGCAGAGTGGGAGCTGCTCTTGCCTCATGCAAGCAGCGTCGTCGCGGAAAGGGTAGCGACGAGAACAGAGTATTTTTTTCGTAACGGTCCCCGCTTGCGCAGGTTTGCTTTGAAGAGTGTTCGACACAGACGAGCGGCGATGCGTACGAGGGCGGATTGAATCGGTTTCTCTCTGGTGGCGTCTACACTCACCCTAAGCTGTCAACGTTCACCTCGATCCTTTTTTTGCGTCCGACGACCTTTGTTGTCGGTACGTTTTTCCCAAAGACAAAAAGAAGTAGAAAGTACGACTAAATCTTCTCCTGCAGACGCGCTGCCCGAGGACCCCTTTGATCGATTTGAAGCAAGCAATTGTGACATTGCCGTCTCCAAGGTCCCCAAGGCCCGGCCAGCAGGGTCGGATTCGGTGGGCGCAACGCTCATGTCCGAGGTAGACATGTGGATCCACCGCGATCCCCACCAGAGCCCATTGCCGCACGATTTCGTCGACTCTGCCAACGCCGCTGTGGAGCAGGAGGACCGGTCGTTGCCTGACCGTGGACGATCGTTGCACAAACAACCGAGCCCCGCCACGCTCTGGGCTTCCAAACTAGACCCCGCGCGAGTTGCTCAAGTGCAAGCGATCCTCGGGTCTGACCCGAGTTCCTACGTGCCCCTGCTGTACGCAACCTCTGGGTGGTACATGGTCAACCTCGAGCTCGGTCGCTCGCTCTCGTACCAGGCGCTCTTCCACCACCTGGACGCGAGCGGTGGCTTTTACGCGCCAGGCGACCTCGGCTGGTCCATCAAGAACATCTTGCCCGTCATGGCAACCCTCTTCAGCTCTGCCGACCGTGTGTGCCAGGTGCCCTCGCAGCGGCACATCCAGTGGCCCATCAAGCCGCTCACGAGTGCAGAGGCCATCGCCATCCTCTCGGATCTTGGTGATTCAGCGCCCTGTCGCGCCCACTTGGACCATTCGCTCAATCCGTTCAGCATCCGCGGCTCATTTACATAATAGTAGCAAGGTTTGGTATTCTCGAGACATAATTATTCCAGCGATGCGCACACCGGGACGATCCTGTCCTATTCACTTCTTGCAGGTCGGTGGGCACTTTTTACAGGTCGGTGGGCACTGGCTGCGATACAGTAGCGCTGGCCTCGTAACTTTGCTGCCGTTCTTGGATGTGCTGCCGTTCCTCCTCGTCCTGCCGAAACCGAGTCAGTGCCCCCGCCAAATTTTTTTTCCTTTCGTACCCGTTGCCGGTCCAAGTCTATCTGGTCTTGCACTTCTTGAAACATCGGGTCGGTGATGCCAAAGAACGACGCGACGTAGCCGCCTGCCCACTCGGCACTTCGAATAACAAGGTCAGACACTTGCAGATACCATGGCGAGTCGGCTGTCGCGAATCGGTGAACGAATGCGACAAAATAGAAAGCGTACGCATGTACCTGTCACGGGCACGGGGTCGTACGACTTGAGCAGCTCAGCTATCTCCTCGTGCTCGACGTCGCTTGGGTCTGCATAGGTGTAATAGGTCTGTATCGTCGTTGTTCTTTATTATTTTAAAAAGAACCACAGCCATAGCGTCCTGTACCTCGCCAGTGTCCTCGTCGACGACCTGGTAGACGGGTGCGCCGGCGTCACGTTCCCCCGATGCCCCTGCGCTGCTTTCGATGTCGACTGGCATGTGCGGCCTTTTTTTTTTGTTTCTTGTTTTGTCAAAACTGCCAAAGCCTAATGCTGGAGCGAGCAAACCGCAACGTTGCGATGGCGATCGTAGATAGGCACGGGCTCAAGTTGGCCTCGTTCGACGCGGCGTGCGACATGACAGACGAGGAGCGGGGCGGTGTTGAGGTTCGTTTCGTGCACTCTCCCTCACTCGTGTCTTACCATTTCTTTTCCGCACAGGTGCTCGACATCAGCTCAAACTTTGTGCAAGCGTTCAGGCACGACGTGTTCTGGCCGCTGAGCAAAGCCCCGTTGACGAGCCTGTTCCTGGGGGCGAATGACCTCACGGTTCTGCCGGATTTGAGTGCCCTCAAGCATCTACGTGTTCTGCACCTAAACAACAATAAGCTGACTCAGCTCGGAACCAGCCTGCAGGGCCTCGGCGACCTCCGTGTGCTCAACCTGCGCAGCAACAATCTGAGCGTTCTCGAGGAAGACACGTTTGCCGGCACAGCCCGCCTCGAGCGGCTCTCTCTGTCGAACAACGCCCTCGTCGATGCTGCCCTCGCGCCACGGCCCTTTGCCAACCTCAAACAGCTCACCTTCCTGGGTCTCTTTGGCAATCGCCTCTCCAACGCCGACGTCCTGGTGAACGCCATCGCCGGCCTCGACGCCCTGGACGAGCTCATCATCTGCGCCAACCCCATCGCCGCCGACCTGTCCATCCTGCGGCCTCAAATTGTCGCCATCCTTCCTCGACTTCGGTGGCTAGACTGGGTTCTCTTGGTCGAGTGTCTCGAGGCTTAGACTGGAAAAAACTGAAGAAAAAAACGGAGGACATTTGCGGACGTCAATTGCCCAGAGACAAATCGGCTTCCGGGTTTTTTGTTGTTTTTTGGCCGACCCGGTGACCTGCAGACTTTGCTCGGGCTTCTGGGATGAACATGAAACGCAGGCTAGCTCTGCTCTTTTTCTGGGGGTGTGGGGGTGGGGGGCAAAAGCTACAGTCATGGGGGGGGCTACAGTCGAGTCGTTGCGCTAACTCGGGTTGTCTTTGTCTGTTTACGTATGAAGATCAACATCCCCGCAAATATAAATGGAGGTACGACCAAGAGGTGAGCCGGTTTTGGCCACTGAAAAGAGGTGTCCCTGTTGCAGGCGTTTTTCCAGCTCAAGTCGTATGACACCGTGCTAGCCCAGCTTCGTGCAAAGATCAGGCAAGTGGACCAGCTCGTCTCGCACATCTCAACCTGGTCGCAGGGTGTAGCGCTGTTGTCGACGACGCTCGACGCGTTCTACAGCAAGGTTTGTGTCCCTGCGCACCGGGGACTGTGACTGATGATCATTTCAATGTGCAGGACTCGGACTACACGGTCGGTGCGCAGAACGACGTTTTTGCCATCGTCCAAAAGTCTGTGCAGTCCGGTCCTCTGCGTCGTTCCAAGCCTGCCTACTTCAAGCGTGCGTCTCTGGTACCCTCGAACGAGTTGCCCTCAGGAAACGACTGATTAAAAAAAAAATTTTTTTTTTTGGGGGGGCGACGCAGGACACCATCGAGACGGCGCTCGTGCTCCTCAAGGTGGTCAAGAACCACTCCAAGACGATCGGTATCCCTAATCTGTTTCCGTTTCTTGTGCTGACTCCCAAGTTCAGGACTCTCCGATGCCCAACAAGAGCTCGTGCACAAGTGGGTCAGATCAGCGCAAAAATACCGTTCCCGTGCCCTCAAGCCTCCGCCAGTCCTCGGCGAAACCACATCAGTCCCTTTGGGCACCGAAGACGTGGTTACCGCCGCCGCAGAGCCAGACACACCTCCCGGTGGCACCGACACCGAGGGCTACTCGTCTGTCCCCATCTCGATCAACTCTTGAGATGATGCCGCCCCAGAAAAAGACAATATTATTTCTTAGTCGACAAAGACTGGATCGTTCCGTTGTCCTTCTCGTCCAATCGCTCCAACGAATTCACTGGTGCAGATTTTTGATGACCACGTTGACGATTGGCTGGCTGCCAGCCCGGCACCAAAGGCAGCCGGCTCCCGAAAAACTAGCCGCTCGGGGGACGACAGGAGCCGCTGCTGCGGCCGCTGCGACCGACAGGATGCAGACACCGGGGCCGCTTATCCTCGCGCTCGAGGCGCTGTATGTAGTAGAAGCACATGGGCGGGCCGGTGAGTTTCACGTGCTGAAATTTCCCTTTCCGCAGCAAGGACGAGACGGCCCGCGAGGCACAGGCGGAGCGGCTGCAACACGACGCCGAGCTGCGGGATGCCCTCGTGCGCATTGTCAAGGAGGCCAGCAGGCTGCTAGCGCGCGGCCAACGGGAGGCGGAGGCCGAGGAGGAGGAGGCGGCGGCGGCGGCGTTGGAGCAGGTGTTGGACCTCGTGGCGTCGGTGCAGGCAAACCTGTCTGCGCTGACGAGGCCCAACAACGGCCGTGCCGTGGACGTCGTCGTGTGCCCACTCGACGGTGCGCTTCTACGCTGGCGGACTCTGCTGGACGAGAACGGCAACTATGCCGAGGAGGGCCGCGCGGCGGAAGATCATGACGAGTCCTCGGACCTCGTGGCGGCGGCACTTGCCCCTGTTCACGCGTCGGCCATATCAAATCCCAGCGCGGAGGAGGGCACGACCACGGCCACCCAGGCCGCCATCATTGCACGATCGTCAAAGCAGACTGTGTCTGTTCGCGCCCTCGACTATGTGGACGCCGAGATCGGGTACAAACTGTGGGACAGCGGCAACGTCTTTGCGCGCCTGCTCCTGTCCCCGCTGGGAATGGCCCTGCTGGCGGGCCGCCGCGTCGTCGAACTGGGCTCGGGTCTCGGTCTGTGCGGTGTCATTGCAGCCCGCATCGCCCAGCATACCACGCTGACCGATTACAAGGACTCGCTCGTGCGCAACCTCGACGAGTGCCTCGCCCGCAATCAGGTCCCCTCCGCTGCGGCGCAGGCAATAGCCCTGGACTGGCGACTGTTTCGAGGCGACCGTGGCGGAGAGGCAGCCGACTTCATTCCAGCAGACGTGCGCGAGCTGCATCATGCCGCCGACGTCGTCATCGGGTCCGACCTCGTGTTTGAGGAAGCCGCCCTCCACTTGCCGCACGTCATCCGCTACCTCCTCAAGCCCTCGGGCAGCCTCTTCCTCAGCATCAACGCCGCGTCCCATGTCGCCCTCGTGCCCACATTCAACGCCACATTTCGCGCGGCCTTTCCCCGATCGTCGCACGTCGTCACCGTGCCCTCCTCCTGGTACGACCCCGACGTTGCCCGCAGCACGGCCGAGCCTCACCATCTATTGCATGTAGCCTCTTTGTAGCTGATCCGAGTTCAGTGCATTTTTTTACTTTAAAAGCATGGGTGGCTCGCAGTCGTCATCATTGGACGGTGACTTCGAGCCTGAGGACGACGCGCAGCTGATCGCCGAGGCTAGGGCCGCACAGGTACGGTCCTGTAACGACTCTTGGTGTCTTGATACGCATCCGCGCACAGGCGCCGCTGCCTCCGTTCCTGCTCAAGAATGAGCTCATCCACGTCCTCGTCGCGGACGCCACGTCTGCAGCAAAGACGGCTGGCTTTTCAGAGGCACTCCTGAACGAGCTGCTGGTGGCGGGCGCGTGTAGGCCGGGCAGAACAGGCGAGAGAACGCTCGACGACTTGGCGGGATCATTGGGTAACGGCTGTGCACGCGAACCATAACCTCACGGTCCTCGCCCCACTGTGCAGTGGCCAACAACAGCGCAACAGGAAACCTGCAGGCGCTCTTTGCTGCTGTGGCCGACGCGCTACAGAGGCTGCGGTGTGTCGACACGAGCAAGCAGGGAGGGGGCGACGGCGCGGCCAAGGTCGCAGTGCATGGACTGTGGGTGGCTAGGTGCCTTTTGCAGCCGTCCCTTTTGCAGCTTGCCAACGACGGTCTGGCCCTGAACAAGCTCCTTCGCGGGTCACCAGAGTCGGATGCATGGCCTCGCCTTTGCGATCAGCTTTTGCAGTCCCTAGTAGACTTGGATCCAGGCAGTCTGGTCCCCGGAACAACGGCCGCCGTGGCACAAGTCCTGGCGACCCTCGTCGCTCTCTGCTCGACCCAGCTTGCCCATTCGTCCATGGAGCGATCGGCCAGCAATATTTTCCTTGAGCTCTTGCTCACAGAGTACTCGTAAGAGTGTGGCCTTGGTGGTTGTTGCTGCTGGAAAAGAGAACTGACACGCATCGTACCCAAATAGGACACGAGCAAGCCAGGTGGTCACCAAGCTGCTGAGGTTGGTCTCGTTCGATGCCAAGCCTACTGCTGTCCCTGTGCCTTTCTCCTGCTCACTTCCCGCCGAAGCGCTCTCTATCAACTCGGTGCGTGAGCTCGCAGGGATATTGCTTTGCCTTCTCCTCAACCAGCGTTGGCGGCCGAAACGGAGCTCACCAAACGCATACCGCCAGGCGCTGTCCAGACTGCAGGACCAACCGGGCGTGCTCTCTTTCGAAGACCTGTGGAGGTACTTGCAAAGCGAGATACTGCATCGGCGAGAGCCTGCCCTGCTGCTGTATGCGCTCCTGGCCGAGAACGCTTCGTTCGAGTCATTTGTGATGGCACGATCCGACATTGACTCTTTGGTATGGATCGACGCTTTTATAATGCCAATAGTAAAGCAAAAACAACAACAACAACAAAACAAAAGGTATTACCGATGCTGCAAAGGCTCCACCGCGAAATTCTGAGGAGGAAAAGGCACACGGCTTACATCTACATCCTGCTGATTGTCCTGCTCATCCTCACCCAAAACGAATCGGTGAACGCTACCCTGCAGACAATCACCGTGCAGCAGCCCAGGTGGCTCAAGGAGCGTGACATGTCCAAGAGCAACTTGTCGTCCCTCGTCGTCGTCGTCCTGCTGCGCACTCTCCAGGTCAACCTCTCGGAAATCAAGGACATCTATCTCCAGACCACATGTGTGGGCATCCTCGGCAATATGGCACGAAGCATTCAGCACCTCCACCAGTATGCAGCGCAGCGCCTTGTCACGTAAAAAAAATAAAAATAAAAATCATCGCCCTTGCAAATGTTTTTGATTAGTAAAAATATTTTTCTTTGTCAGGTTCTTTGACATTGTCGCAAGGAGATACCACAAGATCATCAAACTTGGCCCGTCCATGAAGATCGACGACGACGACATGACGATGGGCATCATGGTCGAGCTCTTGCAGCTCCTCCTCGAGATCATCAATGTCATCCTCATCGAGCAGCTCAAGGTCAACTCGAGACTTGTCTATGTTCTCCTCTACCAACACGACCATATCACGTCCTTCCGATCGCACGCCACTCTCGGCAAGCTCGTGACCAACATTGACTCGCTCTTGGCATTTTTCTCGGCACGCCTCGCCCGCCCGACTGGGGAAACCCTCACCTCTGAGGAAACACTCGAGGCAATCGTTGCCGAATCACACAACTGGGACCAGCATCGTGCCAACTCGCTTGTCGTAAGAAGGAGCCCATGCTCAATGAAATTTTATTTATTTTTTTATTTTTATTTTTATTTTTTGAAACAAATAATGGTTTGCAGAACGTCCCGCCGCCCAGTTTTGGCTACGAGGAAGAGTCCTCTGCGCAAGATTTCTTTGGGCCGTTTGCGTGGACGCCCGTGCTCAAGCACCCTTTCTTTGCGCAGCTAATCGATCCTCACAAAGTTACCCTTGTTGCTCTACCTTGAGGGCATTTTTTTTTTCCTTCTTCAACTGGCAGCATCGCTTTTATGCAAAAAAATTTACACACACACACACACCTAAACTGCGCTCTCACCACCCTCAGACGCTTCCTCCGCGGCCTGGGCGGCCACCACTTCATCCACCTCCTTTTGCATCGACTTTAGACGCTCCATGGCCGCCTTTGCGTGCACAAGCTTGTTGGCTTGCTTGAACTTGAGCGCACGTTGCTTTTCCTCGGCGATGGCCTTTTTCACCATGTCCATGTAGACTGCATTTAAAAAACACACACACAAAAGGATCAGAGCCAGAAAAAAAAAAAAAAAGCAACGAGGAGATTCGTGCCAAGTACCTTCCATCGTGAGCAAGCCCATCTCAGCCTTCATGCTCAAGTCGTTCATCTTTATCTTTATGTTTTCCAACTTGTCTGCGAGCTCGGCCGGCACGGGTTTTCTCGTAGCCTCCAGGACCTTGATCTTGGTTTCGCACTGCTTGAGTGCTGCGTCGAGGACTTCGTTCGACACCATGTAGTCGACGCTCTCGGGATCGTCGTCGTCCTCGTCGTCGTCCCCGTTGCCCTCGGTGCTTTCGGCTTTGGCGGGCTGTAGTTTGGCGGCCGGAGGTTGCGCTCGCTGCGGGGGCGGGGGTGAAGGCAACTGCGTCTTTGCAGGAGGAGCAGTCTTGCCAGCAGGCGCAGGACTTGTGGGTGGCTTGACTGCAGCGGGCAGAGCGACCTTGGGCGCCGTGACAGCGGCGGCGGGAGCAAACGCATCCAGAAACAGAAAGTTTTCGCTGATGGTGCGGATCTCGGGACCGTTCAGGGGTGCTCTTAGGCGGACGCGCACTTCGAGCCTGCCGCACTTGACGCGGCTGTTCTTGTCATCCTTGAGCTCGATCACCTCGTGGACCTCGCACTGCGTCAACAGGTGCTTGAGCTCGACCGTGCCCTTGGCCAGCGGCGCAGTGCCCCACAGGAAGCCCTTGTTGTGGACGACCTCAAAGGTGATCTTGCGACGCTCCAGGAAGCGACCAAAGGCACGATTGCGCTCGATCCGGAACCTTTTCACGCACTCATACGAGCCGTCCACACCCTTGACGGTTTCGGTCTTGAACACTTGCGGATGCTCGTCCGGGAAACCCATCTCGACGTTGACAAACGTTTCCAAGTCCTTGTAGTCCTTTGGCAGTGGTAGGCTTATCCCGCGCACGACCTGAGAGTTGCCATGAAAAAAAAAAAATTGTATTGTCTTTGTAAAGGCTTACATGAATTTCAATCTCTTGCTCGTGGATGTCTGGAAACGACTGCTGCATCGTGAACGTTCTGGGAACATACGAGTATGTCGGGAGATCGCCGCCCTTTGCGCGAACATTCTTGACATACTCGAGGGCCTGTGAATTTCAACTTTAGACTCTTCTCAACCCCTCACACCAACCTGAACAAACAGCTTGCGCTCCTTGTGGAAGACGACGGCTTCATCCTTGTCGCCCTGCTTCAGGAGACGTGTTGACGCTTCGTGGAATTTGGTGAC
>Ga0302233_10000728_pt1 | contig 25508 bp, 17 predicted proteins | sample II_Palsa_N3_1_FD_193516 | JGI IMG/M metagenome (GOLD analysis project Ga0302233, IMG submission 193516) | Peat permafrost microbial communities from Stordalen Mire near Abisko, Sweden - II_Palsa_N3_1 | ecosystem: Environmental > Terrestrial > Soil > Palsa > Peat permafrost | place: Sweden... | reverse complement strand
CTCGAACGAAGCATGGCCGGCTGACGATGCATATGTCGTGGGTGTAGGCGGAACCGATCTGACGACCGGCTCGGCTGGAGGAGCCTGGAAGTCGGAAACGGCCTGGACCGACAGCGGTGGTGGCGTATCTCCGGATTCGATTGCCATTCCGTCATGGCAAGCCGCGACTGGCGTGATCAACTCCAGCAACAAAGGCTCGAAGACGTTGCGTAATGGGCCGGACGTTTCTGCCAACGCCAACTTTACCTTCTACACGTGCTCCGACCAAAGTGCTTGTCAGGCCAATGCATACGGCGGGACCAGCTTTGCTGCACCGATGTGGGCCGGCTTTATCGCTTTGGCAAATCAGCAGGCTGCAGCCAATGGCCAAGCACCGGTTGGTTACTTCAATCCGGCCATCTATGGCCAGAACGAGGTTAGTGGGAAGACGACGCCGACTTATGCGACTGATTTCCACGATATCACCAGCGGCAAGTCAGGTAGTTACTCGGCTGTGACGGGCTTTGATCTTGTGACCGGTTGGGGTAGCCCGAAGGCCTCGTTGATCACGACGTTGGTGCCGTAATAGTCATATTTTGATTAGTTGTTGACCGGTCCGGGGGGCGCTTGGTGTCCCCCGGACTTTCTTGCATACTCGGAATGTCTCGCCATCGCCGCTTCATCCTCGCGCCTTGGTTTTAACCGGATTTTCGGCTGAATTGTCAGGACTGCAATATTGAATTTGTCCCTTGAACCGTATCGGGTGCATGACATGGAATCGTGAGTATAAATGTCGTTCCGGCGCCCAGTTTGGATTCGACGCGGATATTGCCGCCTAACAGCGTCGTCACCATGCGATACGTTATGTTGAGGCCGATGCCGGAGCCGCCGCGGCCAAGCTTGGTGGTGAAGAACGGATCGAAGACACGCCCTAGATTTTGCGGTGCAATGCCTACGCCATCGTCGGAAAATGTGATGACAATCTTATCGGTTTTGTTCGCGGTACTCGGTTCACGATATGCACCGATGCTGATGCAGCCATGCTCCCGGCCCTCGAAGCCATGGCGAATGCTGTTCAGCACGAGATTGAGAATCACTTGCTCCAGCGGCCCCGGATAGCTATCCATTTCAATATTCCGTGGGACATCGATATTTATTTTCCATGGCTCGTTCTGGAAGCTCGGGCGGCAAGTAGAGATCGTGTCCTCAAGCACTTTAGCCAAATCGAAATTGCGACGCTGCTCGGATGTTTGGTCGATCGCCACCTGCTTGAAGTTGGAAATTAGCTCGATCGCACGCTCGATCGCACGATTTGCCAAATCGACAATCTCTTGGCCTTCAAGCAGAAATTCCTTGAGTTGGGTGCGGGTTAGTACGTTTTGGTTATACCGCCCGATAATCTCGACGATATGGTCGCGCAGGGTCGAGGCTGCCAATTTGGCGTTACCCAAAGGTGTGTTGAGTTCGTGGGAAACACCCGCGACCATTGAGCCCAAAGCCGAGAGCTTTTCGGCTTCGACCAGATTCTCCTGCATCTCGCGTAATTGAGTGAGCGTCAGCGCCATCTGATCATTGGCGCGCTGTAATGCTTCCGATTGCTGCTTGGTTTGTGTCAACAGATATTGCGTGCGTTGGCGCGAGTGGCTGACACTGAAGCCAATCGCCACGACCTCTTTGATGCGCTCGATGAAATGCAATTCGAGTTCGGTAAACGAACGCCATGGGACGAGTTCCAGCACGCCAACCATATTTCCCGCATAAGCGAGCGGTATCGCCATGACGTCGCGCGATGTCGGGCCGCCGGACGCGACAGCCGGCGGCATATGATGTGTCGATGTCTCCGGCAAAACGATGTCCTTTCCCTCAAGAGCCACCTGGCCGACCAAACCTTCACCCAGGCGAAATCGTTTCTGTACATGCACAGGCTCCATCTCCGGATAGCTTGCGATAAAATTCAAATCCTCCGTATCGGTATCAAATAGATAGAGATAGAGCACACCGACGCTGGCCTTCAAGTATTCGGCCAGGTAGTTCAATACCTTGCGCGCCATGTTTTCCGTTTCCTGCTCGCCACGCATGACGTCGTTCAAATCGTTCAATCCAGTCTTGAGCCAATCGCGGGCCAATTCTGCATCGTGACTATTTCTCAGGGAAATCGTCATGGTCCGAAAAGCCACATCCAGAGATCTTTGCAGTTCACCCATACGTACAATCGATGCCAGCAAGATTCCCATTTCATTGCGGCTAATTGCCTTTGGCTCGAATTCAGGAATCTGGATGGGGGTAACATCCCGTTCCAGATTGCCGGTGGCAATTGCATTCACCTCGCTGAGTTTCTCCGATGTGCCCGCAGTCAAGATCGTCAGACGATCCAGCAAATTGCTAATCGGACGGTGGATTGCGCGATTTAGATAGACCCAGGCAATTGCCAGGCCCAGGCAGGCAATAATGACAATGAGCAACGCCAGTTGCAGGTAGCGTCTCTGACGCTGTTCCAGGTCGCTTAAGACTTGGCTGGTCCTGGCATCCACTGATTTCGAAAAAATATCGATAGGCTGCATGATCAGTGCTTTCTGACTGTTGTATTGCGGGCTGAACAGCAATGACCTGGCGTATCCGGGATCTGCCGGTTTACTGATAGTCGTTTTTCCTTTGGCCGTGACAAGCTGCGGTTTCATCGCAGCAAAGGCTTCTTTTTCCAGATTGACCAGCGTGTCCGAGCGGCGTTGCGATTCGGCCAGCAAGGCAAATTCCTGGTCGCTGAAGCCGGCCTGGTGCATCAATACCTGCAACGGAATTGCCCGACCGCCCTCAAGCTGAATATTTCCGCGCCACCAAAAAGTGTTCGAATAATCTGGCGGACGGGCTTGTTTGCCGTTACGAATATCCAGGATATCGAAATAATATTGCTCATAAAGCGGATTGGCGGTCGACACATAAGTTTGCGCCATGCGCGTCAAATCATCCGAACTTTGTCGCAATTGATCGGCTAGTTCATGGGATTCGAAGCGCGCTTCCTCACTATGAACGGCTTCTTTCTGGATACTTAAAATTTCGAATAGATCGAACGCGAGTGCCACGAGCACGACAATCAGGAGAGTGCTGGTGAAAGCCGTGATGGTCTTTATTTTCATGGAAGCACCGATGCGAGCAGGCTACGTATAGCTCCTCTATCGGGATAGATGGAAACGCGCCACCGCATCGACCAGATCCCGGGATTGATCCGCGACGGCGTGCAGCGCACTTGCCGATTGCTCGACCAGTGCTGCATTTTGCTGCGTGGCTTCATCCATTTGTACCACGGCCTTGTTGACTTCCTCGATACCCAGACGTTGTTGTTCCGACGTAGACGCGACATCCGACATCATCGTCGCCAGCTCTTTAATCGCTACCACCACTTTGTCGATGGTTTGACCTGTGCTCTCAACCAAATCGGAACCCACACGGACCCGGTTTGCGGACTCTTCTATCAAGGTTTTGATTTCCTTGGCGGCACTCGCGCTGCGTTGGGCGAGTGCTCTGACTTCTCCTGCGACCACAGCAAAACCGCGCCCCTGTTCGCCCGCTCGGGCCGCTTCGACCGCCGCATTCAAAGCCAGAATATTGGTCTGGAATGCAATGCCGTCAATCACGCTGATGATCTCGGCGACTTTTGCCGAACTGGTCGATATTTCGTGCATGGTGGCGACCATTTGCTGTACCAGTTGGCCGCCCTTGTTCGCGACCTCCGAAGCATCGACCGCACGATTGTTTGCTGCGCGCGCACTGTCGGCACCGGTGCGCACAGCAGATGTCATTTGTTGCATGCTGGCCGCGGTTTCCTCTAGTGAGGCGGCTTGGGCTTCCGTACGCTGGCTCAGATTTGAATTGCCGGTGGCGATTTCATCGGTCGCGGCGGCGATCGCCTCCGAGGAGAGCCGAACTTGCACAACGATTTCGGATAGACCCGAATTCATCGATTGTAAAGAGGTGGCGAGCTGGGCGATCTCATCACGACCTCGGGTATCGAATTGCGAGGTTAAATCGCCCGATGCCACAAGCGTGGCTGTCGATGCAGCGGTTTCGATGGCACGGATTACACGCTTGAAAATATGGTTCAGGAGAAATGCAAAAACGCAGAAGAGTAGCAGCGCTGTACTGGCGAAGGTCACTGTCCAGCGCCAGGCGTCAGCTTGCGCGCTGGTGATTGCATTACTGGTTCGAGTGTCAAGCAGGGTAAGGAAGTCGTCGATGGGATGCATGATTTTTGCCTTGAAGCGGTGGTAATCCGCGTCGTGCATCATCGCCCGTGCTTTTTCCAGATCAGGCGCATCATGCTTTGTGAAATTGCCAGAGCTGTCCTGATACAGCCCCTTGACCATATTCATGGCAATGGTCTCGGTCTTCACCAAATCGTTCGAATTCTGTTGTGCCTCCCGGAGCTTGGCGAATTCCTGATCCGTAAAGCCGGCTCGTTTCATCAAATCCAGCAAGGCGATGGTTTCTCCGGTGCCGGCCGGAACCGATTCGCCCGCAGCACGGAAATCCCAATAGATATGCTCATAATTGAGCGGACGAGCCTGCTTGCCCGAGCGAATGGCAAGAATTTCGTTGTACTGTTCTTCCCATTTCTCATCGCCCGTGACGACATAGGTACGAGCCAGTCGCGTCAGGTCATCCGAGCTGCGCCGTAATTCATTGGCTAACTCGGTCGACACATATTTGTTTTCGAATGCCTTGCTGACAGCGTCGTTGGCGGCGTTGAGACGCCATTGGACGAAACCGAGGAAAACAGCTGCGGCAAGCAGAATGCTAAGTAAAAACCATAGTTGTTTGCGCAAGGGAATGGCACTGATAAAGTTCATGAGGAGATCCTTCTACCCCTGCGGCTTGAGGGGGGGGCTATACGCTGAAATAGGGAATTCCCTGTCATGACCAAGAGAGAGGTTCTGACTCATCGTAAGCCTGAATGAATATAAAAATCAAATGGGTAAATACTTAGATATACGAATCTATTCGACGACGACCCGGTGAGTCAATTTATGACTCGTGACGAGCGGCTGCAACCGGGGGCATTCCGATCCACAAGTCGTTTATGGATACGCGATTGAGTGCAGGACTGTGCTGGTAACCGATCCTGATCCTGCGGCACCGTTTGTCGCGACATACTGTGCAAAATAACTGAGAGTGGCGGACCCGGCGGAAATCGAGAGTCGATGATTCGTGGGGTTGACGATGTGTTGGGGTGTCTGAGACTGGCCGCAAGAACAGGAGCAATCTTATGGCCCGAGGGAATACCCGTGTGTACGATCTTTTGAGGAACTTCGTGAATAGCATTCACGTTCTCTGTAGAGAGCGGCAAGTGGTGCCCTGAAAGATTTTTCCTGTGCTTTTGCATATAAGTACTAAGTAACCCGGGGTGGGATAGCTCTCCATTGCCAGGAGTATTTGCATGTGAGATATTCCGGGTAAATCAGTGAATGGAATTCACATGAGCGCCAAATTGCCGCCATTACCTGCCTTGCGCTCATTTATCGCGGTAGCGCGCCTGGGTTCGGTTGGCGCTGCAGCAGAAGAACTGCATGTGACCCATGGCGCGGTCAGTCATCAGGTACATGCACTTGAAGAGTATCTGGGGGTGCCACTGATCGATCGCGGCGGACGCCGCTCGGGGTTGACCGAAAACGGGCGGATCTATGCCTATGCGGTGCGCCAGGCACTGGACGACGTGGCAGCGGCTACCGCGCGTATGCGCTATCAGGGCACGCTTGAGCAGCTTAGGGTGGCGGTGTTGCCGTCTTTCGCGATGCATTGGCTGATGCCGCGACTCTCCGATTTGGCGCGTACCGGCTTGAGAGTCAGCTTCTCGACCTCGATGTCTATCATCGATTTCGAGGCCGAGCCTATCGACTGTGCTGTCCGTTTCGGCCAAGGTCAATGGCCCGATCTGCATTGCGAACGGCTGATGGGCGATACTTTGCTACTTGTCGGATCGCCCAAACTTTTTCCTGATGGCGTGCCGAATTCGATCGAAGAGATTTTTCGCACCCCCATACTGCAAGCCACGGAAAGCTGGTCAGCCTGGCTGTCGGCGGCGCATGTCGAACTGCCGCGGCCTGAGCCTATTCTTGAATTCACCGACTCCACCCATTTGCTCGAAGCCGTGCGCTGCGGCTATGGCATTGCTCTGACTCGTCGCTCACTGGCAGCGACCTTACTTGCAAGTGGAGAGTTGATCCGGCTGACCAAGGTCGAAGTGACTCATTCCTCAAGTTATTATTTTGCTTGGCCGCATCGCTCTCACAATCTGAAGAGACGGTTGATTTTCCTGGAGTGGTTGCGGGCACAGATTGCCGATTACGAGTTGTCCCAGATGAATTTGAATCGCTAGGCTAATCGTGAAATAGAAGCACGGCGCTTGACGTTGCTCGAAGAGTCTTGCTCGGGAAATCAGGCCATAAAATGTCATGCCAATACAACTATAAGCATTTTCATATGCGCCCATTCATGGAGGACGGAGCATGAATAGGAAGTTCCCGTTACATGCTCATATCTCTGTCTTGACGCTGTTGCTGATTCTTTTAGTCGGTGGATTGATCGGGGGCTTTGGCTACCGCTTGGCTTGCGAGATGTTGACGGATACTGCGGCGGACCTGACCCAGCGTATCAGCCGCGAGACACAGCTGGAACTCCAAAGCGAGATAGCATCGTCTGAAATGGCAGTGGATCTGCTCAGTCACTCTCCCGTGATCCATGACAAGACTTTACAAGAGCGGCTACAGCGTTTGAGTTTTTTTCAATCCGCGCTTCGCCACTCCTCGACCTCTGTCAATTTTTATGTCGGCTACGATACCGGTGATTTTTTCGTAGTACATGGGATCATCAATCCAAGAGAAATTGAAACATTGGGCGCACCGCACGAGACACATTTTGTTGTACGGAGTATCAATCATGTCTTGGGGAAAAAGAAAGCCAATTTAATTTTTCTCGATGCCGATATGCACATTCTAAAAAATAAGGATGACGTCGAATACGCGAAATTGGATATACGTAATAGACCGTGGTACAAAGCCGCCTCGGCAACGAATGGCATGACGCAAACCGAACCTTATTTGTTTTTTTCATTTCAAAAAATCGGCACGTCGGTTGCCATCCGTTCGGAAGATGGTCACGCGGTGGTCGGGTCGGAAATTCTCTTTGACACCTTGAGCGACAGCCTTGCCCGCCAGAAGATCACTCCCGGCACAAAAATCGCTCTGGTCAGTTCCAGTGGGCTGGTTGTTGCCGATGGACAATCTATCTCTTCGGCGTCAATGCCTGTCGCTGCTTCGGCAAATTCCGAACAAAAACGCCTTGCCGCTTATGGTATCCCGGCACTGGCCCGCTTGGAGGGCGCACTTAGAACACACAGCCCGAGCGCCGCGCTAATGCAACAGTTCCCGGTCAATGAAGGCGAATGGCATGTATCCGTCAGCCCGTTAATCCTGAAGACATCAAGTCCGCTCTATCTGGTGATTGCTATCCCGGATCGCGAGCTACTGAAAAACGCAGTCCGGTTCCGTTCGATTTCGGTACTTATCACCGCGCTGGCTTTGGCATTGGCGATTCCGCTCATCTGGCTCATGGCGCAGGCATTGGCTAAACCGTTTGCCACGCTCGCCGGTATGACCGAAAAAATAAGGCAGTTCGATTTCTCGGATCATACGAAGCTGCGCTCGAATATTAAGGAAATTGACGAGCTTGGCAGTACGGTTGAGGATATGAAGCAATCGATTCGACGTTTCATCGACGTGAGTACGGCATTGGCCGCCGAGCCGGATTTCGATCATCTGCTCAACAAATTGCTCGCGGAAACATTGGCTGCCGCGAACGCGGATAACGGCATTCTGTACCTGTTGGACCGTGATGTATTGCGGCCGATGGCCGTGCGAATGGGCTCTATCGAGAATCCCAAACAGACCTTGCCGGCCGTGCCGATGGACAGACCCGGGCCACTTCTGAAAAAAGCCATTCTTTCCGCTATACCGTCGACAGACGCTCTTGGCACCGATGATGTCTCTTGCCTGGGGCTAGCCGCATTTCCGATGGCCAATGCAATTGGACAGGGAGTTGCGGTACCTTTGCTTAACCGGCAACAGCACTTGGTCGGCTTGATACTGCTTTTGCCTCGTGCGCCTCTGGGAGAGGCGCAAATTGCATTTGTCAAAGCCCTGTCCGGGGCTGCGGTCAGTGCGCTGGAAACCCGAGGGCTGATAGAAGCGCAGCGCGAATTGTTCGAAGCATTTATCAAGTTGATTGCCGGTGCAATTGATGCAAAGAGCGAGCACACGGGAGGTCATTGTGCGCGTGTGCCGGAATTGACCAAGATGCTTGCGCGCGCCGCATGCGCGCAGACTGATGGACCCTATAAAGATTTTCAACTTGACGATGAAGAGTGGGAGGCTGTGCATGTGGCCGCTTGGCTGCATGATTGCGGAAAAATCACGACCCCCGAATACGTGGTCGACAAAGCGACCAAGCTTGAGACCTTGCATGATCGCATTCACGAAATACGCATGCGTTTCGAGGTACTCAAACGCGATGCGGAAATTGCATGCCTGAAGGCGATTATCCAAGGTGTCGAGGTAGTCGAGGCACAGACTGATCTGGTCCGGGACTTGCAGCGCATCGATGATGATTTTTCCTTTGTTGCCGGTTGTAACGAAGGTGGCGAATTTATGTCGCAAGAGAAAATCGATCGTTTACATGCGATTGCCGAACATACTTGGCTGCGTACGCTTGACGATAGTTTGGGTATTGCGCATCAAGAAAGAGAAAAAAAACGCGCGGCTGCGCAGCCCTTGCCGGTCGTCGAGAAATTATTGGCGGACAAGCCCGAGCACATGATCGAGCGCCGCGCGCAAGACCGTATTCCGGAGAACAACAAATGGGGAATCCACATGGACATTCCCAAATTGCTTTATAACCGGGGCGAACTGCATAACCTCTGCGTCAGTCGCGGCACACTATCGGCCGAGGAACGCTACAAGATCAATGAGCATATTGTGCAAACCTTGATCATGTTGTCTGAACTGCCGTTTCCCAAGCACCTACGCCAAGTGCCGGAAATCGCCTGCGGGCATCACGAGAAAATGGATGGCACGGGTTATCCGCGGGGGCTGACACGAGCCGAATTAAGCCCGGTTGCGCGCATGATGGCGATTGCCGATATCTTCGAGGCGCTCACTGCCGCCGATAGACCGTACAAAAAGGGGAAGCCTCTGTCTGAAGCGATCCGCATCATGGCTGCGATGCAACAGAATAGACATATCGACACGGAGTTGTTCGAGTTGTTTTTGCGTTCAGGCATCTACCGCGAGTATGCCGAGCGCTTCATGTCGGCCGAACAAATTGATGTCGTAGACATCGAGAAATATTTAGGGAACCTGTTTCGCACTGTCTGATCGGGAGGTGTTCCATGAAGTTATGCATCGCAATTTTGTTTCCACTTATGGTTTGTACGTTGCCACTGTCGGCGATGGCAGACCAACCTTTGGTCGTTGCAGGACTCGGCGGAGCGGCGGCGGATGTCGTCAAATCCCGGTTGATACCTGAATTCGAAAAAAAATTCCGAGTGAAAGTAGTCTACTACCCGGAAAATTCGGCCGACACCTTGCAGCGCTTGCGTTCCGATAAGGAAAACGGAAAAAATACCGACGTGGCATTTATGGACGACAGCTTGATGGATCAAGCAGTGGACGGAAATTTATGTGGAAAGATAGAATCGAATGATTCTAAGGATTTCGAAAAGACGGCGCATTTTCAAGGTGACAAAGCCATGGGGATCGGCATTGTTGCACTTGGCTTGATGTACAACAAAAAAATATTTGCGGAAAATAACTGGCCTGCGCCTACATCTTGGCGCGATCTGGCCGATCCCAAATTTTCCGGAAAAGTAACGATTGCCTCGCCTAAAAATGGCTATGGGATGACTACCTTGCTTGCGCTTGCGTACGTGAATGGTGGGGTCAACGAGAAGGGTATCGATGCGGCATTCGGCGTCATAAAAAATAGCATTGTGCCTCTGACCCCTGCCTTGGCCAATACTCCCGCGAAATTATTGGAGCTATTTCAAACGGGGCAAGTCGCCCTTGTTCCATGGGGTAGTGTGCGTGCGCAGCAATTGTTTATCGAAACCGGTTTTCCCGTGGGCATCGCTTATCCGAAAGAAGGGGTGCCGACAGTTCTGGTTGCCGTATGCCCTGTACAAGCAAGTCAAAACCATGTGCTTGCTCAAGCATTTATCAAAATGGTGCTGTCTGAAGAAGCGCAAAAGCTCTTTACCGACGAAGCCGGTCTATTTCCTCTCAGGAAAAATACACCTGTCAAAAATACAGGATTCCTACCTATAGGCGTAAATCCGATCGTGATCGATCAGAAATTTGTGATCCGGAATCGTGAGGTATGGAATGAACGCTGGCTGAAGGATGTGGGGAAACTGGACTGACGAAAAGAGGTATCGTCGAAAAGAGCATCGGTATCGATATCAACCCAGGTTCGGCGAACAGTGTTCGCCGCTTTCACCATGTTGCATCAATAAGTTCATCGGCTGAGGGGGCTGTGCACGACGAGTTTGGGCTTGGCGTCGAGCGAGTCATCATGAAGCTGCTTGGACTATCGAACGTGAAGGGAGCCGCATTTGCGCCCCGCCATCCCGAACGGCTCGTTCCCTGAGCCAGCGCGCTACGTCGGCGTGGGCCCGGTCATGCCGCGTCGGCCAGATGGTCATATGCGATTTTTCATTTGATAACAAAATTTGATAACAAAGTCAGAAAAATTAATTTCTTAAGATGATTTCAAGCAATAAATAAAACGAAGTTCGGTAATGTAACGAACCGAAGCGAGCGTCGCCGGCATTCACGATAGCGTCGCATGTACGGGGCCTGGCGCAATGCCTAGGCAAGTTCTGCATGTACAACATATTGCGTGAACGCCGCTCGCCGACTCGGGATATGTGTGTTTTCCCAATTCGAGATCGAATAATTCAAATACACGGAAAGGTAAAGAGCATATGTCTGAAGCACGTCTCCTGACTCTTATAAAACTGTTTTGTGGTCTGCTTTTCGTTTCTTTTTTTAGTTTAAATTCCGCAGGCGTCCAGGCTTCAAGCACGTCCTATAGCGATATTGTTTCCGCGGGCAGCGGCTTGTGTATCAGCGTGAATGGCGGCACCGGATCTGCCGGTACCGTGATTGTCCAGGTGGCGTGCCAGGGCGCAAGCAACACGATGTGGTCGCTTGTTCCAACAGGCAACGCCTATCACATCGTGTCGCAAGCCAGTGGTATGTGTCTGAATGTTCCGGGTGGCTCGAAGGGAGTGGGAGTGCAGATCATTCAGTATCCTTGCCAGTCGACCGCCGCGACCAACGACCAATGGAATCTCGTGCCGGTCGGCAATGACTACCACATTGTGTCGGTCGGCAACGGCCAGTGCCTGAACATTAGTGGAGGCGCGCAGACGGCTGGCGCCGCGGTGATTCAGTACCCTTGCCAAGGGGCCACTGCCCTTAACGATCAATTCGATTTGCAGTCGCCGGCGCTGTCTGCGATTACGTTGCCGTCGACATGGAGCCCGATTGTCTCCTTGCCGGTGAATCCATTCGGTGTGGCCAATTTGCCCAACGGTAAATTACTGATGTGGTCCGCCGATCAGCCATTCACTTTCGAGGGCGACGTCGGCTATAAGACGACGCAAACACAGACTGCGATATTCGATCCTGTCGCCTTGACGTCTACCTCTACGCTCGAAACGATGGCGGGATCGGACATGTTTTGTCCCGGCACCGCCTTGTTGCCCAACGGACAGGTGTTGGTCAACGGTGGTGACAGCAGCCCGAAAACCTCGCTCTACAACTGGTTGTCGAACACGTGGACTGCGGGCGCCACCATGCATGTCGCGCGCGGCTACCAGGGCGACACGCTGTTGTCGAATGGCGCGGTTTTCACTTTGGGAGGCTCGTGGAGCGGCGGCGTGGGCGGCAAGTCTGGCGAAACCTGGACGAGTAACGGTGGCTGGACGCTCTTATCGGGCGTACCTGAGACCAACGTGATCGGTCCCGATCCGCAAGGCCTCTACCGTGGCGACAATCACCTTTGGTTGTTCGCACAGAGTAACGGTTCGGTATTTCATGCCGGTCCGAGCGCCCAGATGAACTGGATCACGACCAGCGGCACAGGATCGATTCAGTCGGCCGGCAATCGCGGCAACGATGCGTACAGCATCAATGGCGACGCTGTGCTGTTCGATATCGGCAAGATCCTGAAGGTGGGAGGCGCTCCGGCCTATCAGCAAAATAGCGCAACGACCACGTATGCGTCCAACTCGGCCTATCTGATCGATATCACAAGCGGTCCTAATAACCCGGTGAGGGTAACGCAGCTGAAGGGCATGACTTACCCGCGTGCGTTTGCCAACAGCGTGGTTTTGCCGAACGGCAACGTGGTGGTCGTCGGCGGACAGACTATCCCGGAACCTTTCACCGATACGGCGGCAGTTTTAGTACCTGAAATCTGGAACCCGACGACACAACAGTTCAACCTGCTCAATCCCATGCAGGTTCCGCGAACTTATCATAGTACGGCTATCCTGCTGCCCGATGGCCGTGTGTTTATCGGTGGTGGAGGGCAATGCGGACAAGGTTGTGCAGACAATCATCTGGATGCCCAGATCCTGACACCGCCTTACCTGCTTACCAGCAACGGCTCTCCGGCAGCACGCCCGGCGATACAAGCGGCGCCCGCTTCGGCGGTTCATGGAGAATCGATTACGGTTACCACCCAGGCGCCTGTATCGTCCTTTGTGCTGATGCGCTTGTCCTCGGTCACCCACACGGTGAATAACGACCAGCGACGTATTCCACTGAACGCGATACCGACCGGCACGTCCTCCTACAGCCTGGCGATTCCGTCGGATCCGGGCATCGTCTTGCCGGGTTACTACATGCTTTTTGCGTTGAACTCAGAAGGTGTGCCCAGTGTTTCAGTCACGCTCCAGATTTCGGAATAGCGTGCACAGCCGGCATTCGGGCATGACGCGGTGGGCCCGCCGGCTGGGCTGCGCGCTGGTGCTTTGCGTAGTGCCGGCTTGGGCAACTGCGGCCTTGGCTTCGACGGGGGAGGAGCCGACTGTCGGTCACGATCTGTTTATAGGGGCGCTCGATCTGAAGGGGCGCATATCTTCTCACACGACAGATTTGCCGGCCGAGGTGGTCCGTTGTGTCAACTGCCACGCGGCCGGAAACGGGCCGGATGTGCCGCGCTCGGTTGCGCCGCGTTTGACAGGCAGTTGGCTTGGCGAATTGCATGCGCGGCGGGGTGGTCCACTAACACGCTATGACAGCGATGCCTTTTGCACTTTACTGCGAAAGGGCCGCGACCCCGCCTACATTGTGATCAGTGTGGAGATGCCACGCTACGACATTAGCGACAAGCAATGCCGCGCACTCTGGAATTTTCTGAATCAGGATTGACATGACCGATGCTTTTCTTTGCGCCACCCGGCGACGTGTGCTTTTCACTTCCGCGCTGATGTTCGCGGCCGCGGCAATGACTGACCTGCCACAGGCGAAAGCCAGTGCGTTGCCGCTCAATTTCCATGGTGGCAGAATCAATCCTCCTGTGCCGGTGCCTGACGTTCCTGTGCGATTGTCGGATGGAAAAGTCACCAGTCTGGCGAAGATTTTGAGCGGGCGTGCCACTGCCTTGCAACTTATTTTCACAGGCTGCTCGACGACCTGTCCGATTCAGGGTGCGATATTTCAGCGTGTACAAAGCCTGCTGCCGAATCAGATCGAGTCCGGTATTCAATTGCTGTCGCTTAGCATCGATCCGCTGGCAGATACACCTCAGGCGATGCAGCTATGGCTGAAACGTTTCGAGGGTCGCCCGGGTTGGGTCGCGGCCACGCCGGACCTCAAGGATCTGGACGTGATTCAGGATTTTTTTGGCGGTGGACGAAATTCCATCGAAAACCATGCCACGCAGGTTCAAATCATCAGCCGTCGCGGCGAACTGATCTGGAGGACTTATGAGTTGCCGCCGGCTGAATCGATTGTCGATATGTTGCGCAAGGTTTAGTGCGACAGTCGGAGAGTGCCCCGAACTCACGCATAGATCAAAGGCGCCGGATCGCGATTGATACGGCGCCTTGTACATATTTACTTCACCAACATCATCTGTACCACTTTGACAATCACCAAGCCCACGGCAATCAGTAAATAACCGCGCAACACGCCCATCCAAATACGTTTGCTCAAGGTCAGGTTGGGTGCCGGCAGTTCCTCTATCGGCGGCATGCGCCAGCCGGCGCGGCGTTCTTTTTGCTCAAGCAGGGAAGCGACCGTAGCGCCTTTCATTGCCGGCTTGGATTTGCCCTTTTGCAACAGCAAGGTGAGCGCATAGCCCAGTACGGCAAACACCGTGCCGCCACCGAGAATCCCCAGGATGGTGCTGCCGCTGATGTCCGGAAACACAGTTGCCGCGGTCAAGATTACCGACAGCATCACCAGAATCCAGATGATGGCGCCCGTAAACAGATTCAATTTCTTCGAATTGACCCAGGGGCCCAAGACCGCTTTGTCATTGCACAGCAGCAACAGGAACACCGTAGCGCTGGGCAGCAATACACCCGCCAAGGTTTGCACGGCTTCCGTCAACAGCCCCAGCGGCGAACCCGGAATCAGCACCAGGATTGCCGCAAAGGCGATAATGCCGAAATAGATCAGGTAGAAGCCTTTGGCATCGCCGACCTTGCGGTGCAAGGAATGACGAATCGAGAACACATCGCCAATCGCATAAGCGGTCGCCAGTGAAACCGAAGCCGCGCCGATGATACAAGCGTCGATCAGGGCGATGGCAAACAACACCGCAGGCGTACGGCCCGCATATTTATCCAGGCCGCTGAGCACCCCGCCGGCATCGGTGAAGTTGCCGAACTCGGGGCGACCGTGGAACAGTTGCGCGGCAAAAGCCATCATCGCGATACCGCCGATCATCACCAGGCCGATGCCGATCCACAAATCCGCTTTTTCATACTTGAGGAAACGCGGCGTGATGCGCTTATCGACCACATAGCTCTGTTGGAAAAACAACTGCCACGGCGCCACGGTGGTGCCGACAATGCCGATCACCAGCAGCATCACATCGCTGAGTTTCGAGCCCATGGGCCAATTCGGAATCACAAAGTCACGGGCAATCTGGCTCATCGGCGGGTGCACGATCACCAGCACCGGGACCAGCAGCAAACTGGCGAACACCAGCACCATGGCAAAGCGCTCGAATTTGCGGAAGCTCCCGGTACTGACGGCGGCCATGGTGAGGACCGCGGCGATGCCCACGCCCATCAATTTGCTGACGCCAAGGAATTGGACGGCAAAGGTAATACCGATAAATTCGGTGACGATGGTCAGGGCATTCAGGATAAACAAGTCGATGACACTGAAGGCGCCCCAAAATTTACCGAAGCGCTCGAAAATCAAACGGGCATGGCCGACGCCCGTGACGGCGCCCAGGCGCAGCACCATTTCCTGATTCACAAACAGCACCGGGATCAACAGCATCAAGGTCCACAACAAGGTGGTGCCGTAGTTTTGACCGGCTTGGGTGTAGGTGGCAAACGCGCCGGCATCGTTGTCGCCGACCATCACGATCAGGCCCGGCCCGAGGATCGCAAGCAAGGTCTTGAACTTGGCGAACCAGTTTGTCCGGGGGGCAGTGTCGTGATGCGCAATCGTACCGAATGCGCCTTGGATGTCGCCGACGTGGGCTTCGTCGAGCACGGCGCTGCGTGCCGCCAGTGGTTGGTTGAGAGTCGACATAGTGCTATTCCTTATCTATTTCTATTTTTTAAACCATTCATAACCACGCAACAGACGGACTGAAAGCCGAGGGTCTGTGCTGAGGCGCATGCGGTCACCCAAACGGGCGTTTCGCAGGAAGTCCGCTTGGGGGACGACATGCGCGAGGGATACAGTGGGTGAATACAAGGCGTCCCGTCAGGGGACGCCTATCGTGCGCAACAAAGAAGTAAAGCGTTAATGCACGTAGGCCTTGACTTGAGCCCAGAAGGCGCCGAAACCGCGCTGCGTGGGCGCAGCCGCGCCTTGCATCGAGAGTACGGCGTCATATGAAGCCTGGGTATTGTCCTGGGCATGCGGCATGGCGGGGAGAAGCAGGGCGAAATGCATGATTGCGCTCCTTAGGCCAAAAAGTTTGAGTCACGGCGGGTAATGGTCAAAGACCCATTGCCCCAGAGGGTGCTGACATTGCGGCGAGCGGCGCTGCCGTCCGAACGCGCGGGAACTGCTGCATGCAAGCGGGATGCGGTGCCGCCGCTGCCGAACATGTCGGCCATGGATTTGCCGCCATGGGCGGCATGTACTGAACGTGGACGCGTGGTCAAGAAAGACATCGGAACTCCGTGGCTTAGAGTGAGAAGCCAGCGTGCTCGATGGTTGAGCGTAAGGAGGCTCAGCCTGGGAACAAGACTCGCTTCTCTTGGATCAAGAGAAAAGCTTTGTAACGTATGGGACAAGAGTCACTGCCAGGCATGGCGTCTCCTTTCTGTGCAAAGGCACAGAGACGTTAAAACAAACGCTGTTTCGAAGCATCCGAGAGCAGCGCACGAATTTATTCCTTCGCAGGCCTTAAGCCGACGAAATCAGGATGCGCAAAACGCGAGGCAATAGGCCGCCTGCAGCGAAGCTGCGCTTTTAAATCCGGTGCGTATGGGGAATTACGATGCGCACCATCTGCCTGTTGGCAAGACGGTGGCTGAGAACTACGAGCGGGGCGTCTTACCGGTCAGGCGTGTTTTGAACAACAACTATGACAGTCCAAGGCGTGAGCCCCTGTTATTAGAACAGGCGAATTGTAGGTAGCGTGGCTTGCGTAAGTCAACCATTTTTTTACCTCCGGGCCTAAATGCTTTTTAGAGGCTCCAGGCCGCTGCTTCCGGCCCGAGGCAGGCTTGCCGATTGGGCACCGGCTTCTCGGAAGAGATGATGCGCTCATGCCAGAATGAACGGTTCCCGAGAACATCTCGGACGCACTCGATATATTTGAAAATAAAAATTTGTGAAAAAAATCGTAGTGCGAATGAGTTGTCATTAAACCGGGGGGGCGGATTTTCCCTCTATATAGCAGCTGCCCAATATGCCGGAAAGCAAGACGTAGCGACCTCGATCGACAATCGCCAGAGGCCGCGTCAAGGATGTCGAAATTATTTTGCCTGTCATAAAAAAATAAGTTGACGTGATCTTTAACAGGTGCCTAGAATTCGCCCGTCATCACAAAAGGGGCCATCGCCTTGGACTGTAGTAGTTGTCGACCTTCGAATAATTTGTCTGCCTGAAAGGCAGGACGTCAGTGCTTTTTTCTTAGCCGCCGTCTTGCCGTCAGGCAAGGTGGTGCGCGTCGTTGTACTTCCCACGTGCACTCGTTTTTAACGCCATATTGACGCGTGTTTTCGCTCGTCCGTACGGCATGTGTCCACCGCAAACACCTGCGGTGTGGTCGTTCGCGTCCAGTGCCGATTTCGTGTCGGTTGTTGCGGCACGAACTTATGTCCATGACACGTTTTAAAGGAGCCAAGATGCCAGACAGTGACCCTACACCTTTATGCCGCTCAGTTTTTCCCTTTACTTATGGAAAGCGAGTGTAGATTCGTCACAAGGCGCATGACGCCTGACACCTGACACTCCGAATCGACCTGCTTTCCGCGATCCGCGTGTAGCTACACGCTCGGAGGATTCATCATGTATATCGCACTACTTGTGAACCAGTTGCCCCACATGCAAGAGTCGCGCGCCTACTACGACACGCTGCTGTCGATCAGTGCAGGCACACCAGACAAAATGACGGCTTTTTCCGCTTTATGGGCCGGCATCAGATCCCGTTTTTCATAAGCAAGTTTCCGGTAAACGTGAGCAAGCATCCTCATTGTTGATGGACGCTCACGTCTACCGAAATCATCTTCTAGATCCATAACGATTTCGGAATAAAAATGGCTACTCCAACTCAAGTTTCTTCGCCATACACGCGAAGTGCCGTGCTCGATGAAGCTCATATTGGCGATATTAAAGGTGCTCTCGGTACCATCGCACAAGGCGATATTGCCCCTCGCACCAACTGGATGTCGCGCTTGCGCACACTACTGGCTATCCTCGGCCCCGGCCTAATTGTCATGGTCGGTGACAATGATGCTGGAGCTTTCGGCACTTACACCCAGGCGGGTCAAAACTACGGCACGACACTGCTATGGACTCTGATGTTGTTGATTCCTGTGCTTTTCGTGAATCAGGAAATGGTTCTGCGCCTGGGCGCTGTGACCCGAGTGGGCCATGCTCGCCTGATATTCGAGCGTTTCGGCAAGTTCTGGGGCGCGTTTAGCGTGATCGACTTGTTCATCCTCAATGCACTGACGATTGTGACGGAATTCATCGGCATTACCTTTGTGATGGACTTTCTCGGTGTCTCAAAGATTATTGGAGTCAGTATCGCCGCAGCACTCACGATGGCGGCCGTCAGTACCGGTAATTTCCGCAGGTTTGAGCGTTTTGCTGTCGTGCTATGCCTACTGAGCCTCCTGCTCATTCCGGTACTGATCGCGATTCACCCACCAGTTGGCCAGATCACCCGCGATTTCCTGGTTCCGAATTGGCCTGCACATTCGAAGTTGAGCGACGTGATGTTGCTGGTCATCGGCATTGTCGGCACCACCGTCGCACCATGGCAGCTATTTTTCCAGCAAAGCTATGTAGTCGATAAACGTATCACGCCACGCTTTATGAAGTATGAAAAAGCAGACCTGTGGATCGGTATCGCATTTGTGATGATCGGCGGCGTTGCCATGATGGCATTCTCGGCAGCACTGTTTGCCGGCCGTCCGGAGTTTGGCAACTTCACGGATGCAGGTGGGGTTATCACCGGTCTGAGCAAATATGTCGGGACAAATTCAGCCATCATTTTTGCTGTCGCGCTACTCGACGCTTGTATTATCGGCGCTGCGGCGGTCTCGCTTTCGACGGCATACGCCATCGGCGATGTGCTTAAGATTCGACACTCCCTGCATCGCAGTGTTTTTGAGGCCAAAGGCTTCTATCTTGTGTATTTCGCGATTATCGCTTTCGCAGCTGTACTGGTCTTGATCCCTGGCAGTCCGTTAGGATTATTAACGGAAGCCGTACAGACTCTTGCGGGCGTTCTGCTCCCAAGCGCCACGGTGTTCTTGCTGCTGCTATGCAACGATAAAGCAGTCCTTGGACCATGGGTGAATTCGACCAAACTCAATATCTTTACGGGTGCAATCGTTTGGATTTTGGTCATGCTCTCGGTCATTCTGACTGCCTCGACTGCTTATCCAGACATTTCCGGTCAAACTATTTTGATGGTGCTGGGCGCTGGAACTTTGTTGGCAGTGGTGGGCTATATAGTGATTTCGATGCTGCGCAAACGTGAACCAGCACAAAGTCTCTCGAAACACGCTTTGGCCGAGATCAAGGCATCACGCGATACTTGGCAAATGCCGCCACTCGACCAATTGGCTGCGCCGCAATTGTCGCTTGCCAGCCGGGTATGGATGATCGTGCTGCGTGGCTATCTTGTCATCGCTGTCGCTTTGGTACTTGTCAAAGTTGCCGAAATGACTTTCCTTAAGTAACCGCTTGCTTGGGTTTATGTGCCGGCAGCGGCCGGCACAACATCACGAGAGATAAATCACACATTCACATGTGGGGCCGAATTTTTTCGGCCCGAACACTGACTTCAATTCGTCTTGCTCAGTGGCGGTATTAGACGCACGGGCAGATTATAAATATATCGAGTTGATCTAATTTTGACGGTGATAGTAATGAATAAGAAAACTCAAACCCCGATGATTCCGGAGAATTGCGTCGGCAACATCGATTCTGGACGATGCATTCAGCTTGCGACACGCCTTGCGATCGCAGCTACATTTTTTGTCGCCGCCAGTGCGTATGCTGCGGGCGACACACCCGCGGTCGATAGCGACAGCCAGCCTGCCGCCAGCGTGCCGACCAACCCTCAGCCTGCTACCGCAGCGCCGACCGGTCTTTGGGATCGATCGAATTTGCTGGGCGATATTGGCGGATTGCGTCCTTGGCTGGGCGGATATGGCGTGACATTCGGTTTGCAGGAAAGCAGCGAATATTTAACTAATCTATCGGGCGGCATTAATCGGCGCGGTGATTATGACGGCCTGACACAGTTCTCACTTGGCATCGATACCGAAAAGGTGCTGGGCCTGACCGGCGGCACCTTCAATGTCAGCGCTCTGCAGATCCATGGGCGCAACTTAAGCGCGAAAAGTTTGGACGCCCTGCAGGGCGTCAGCGGAATTGAGGCCAACGACACAACACGCTTGTGGGAACTCTGGTACCAGCAAACATTGCTGGACGGTCGTATCGACCTTAAGCTTGGGCAGCAAAGCCTCGACCAGGAATTCATGACAAGCCAGGGCGCCGGCAATTTCATGAACTTGACGTTCGGTTGGCCGATTCTGCCCAGCGTCGATTTGCCCTCGGGTGGTCCGGCCTATCCGCTCTCCTCATTGGGGGTGCGTGCCCGTGTGCGAGCCAGTGACTCGGTCACTTGGTTAGGTGGCGTGTTCGATGGTAATCCGGCGGGGCAGCCATGGGGGGGGGACGATCCGCAGAAACTCAATGCCAGTGGCACCAATTTCAATCTTCATAACGGCGCGCTGTTTATCACAGAGTTGCAATACACCATCAACCAGCCCCCGTCGGACCCAAAGGCTATGCAGCCGACCGGCCTGCCTGGTACATATAAAATCGGCGCTTGGTATAACTCCCAGAATTTCCAGGGACAGCAATACGACGTCAATGGCATACCTTTGGCCAGCCCGCAGAGCAATGGCATCCCCAAGTCCTATCATGGCGACTACAGTTTTTATGCCGTTGCCGATCAGATGATCTGGCGGCCGAGTGCCGACAGCCCCAGATCGGTTAGCGTGTTTGCACGAACCATGTGGGCACCGGGTGACCGAAATCAAATCGACTTGGGGATTAACGCGGGAGTCACGCTGAAAGCCCCGTTTGCAGGCCGAGACAACGACATCGCAGGGCTGGCGGTCGCTTATGCGAAGATCGGCAACGGGGCTCGCGGCTTCGACAGCGACACCGCCTATTACTCGACACCGAACTATCCGGTAGGTAGCGCAGAAACCATTTTTGAAACGACCTATGTGTATCAGGTTGCGCCATGGTGGCAGGTACAAGCTGATGCACAATACATATTGCATCCGTCGGGTGGAATAATAGATCCGCTGAATCCGGGAAAAAAAATAGCTAACGAGACCGTTATCGGCTTGCGCACTAACATCACGTTCTAAAGCTGTAAAGGGCCGCGAAGGCAGTGGTGCGCGCCTGATCAGCCTGGTCGTCGACATCGCCGAAGCACTGAACGTGGGTTGATTGAGCCATATGGTTTTTGAACTGTTAAGGCACTAAGCATGAAACCCGGCACGAGTCGTTTTGGACCTGTGCCGGGTTTTGTATTTTGTGACCTGCCTGTTGTGCCGTTGACCTCGGATTAACCCTGAGACTTGCGATTCCTGTTGGTTTTTGGAAGCTCAACCTGGATAAGGAAGTAAACGTTTACATCAGGCGCTTCCCAGGGCACACGGTCAGTGTGCTTAGGCTTTCCTGTCCGGCAGCTAGTGCTTGTCTGAGCGCGCATTTATCCGTAGTAGTCCAAGTCATTCATCGTTGCGTGATTAGTAAAAGACCTAAGGTCGTCTGACCCGCAATAATTTCCCTTGCCCGAGTAAGCAGCGCTACACTTGCATTTATACGAAACAGCGCATAAGCGTTTTTCATGCTTTGGTTTTGAGCGATATAGATCTCCCTTTAGGCGGATACCCCATATCATGCTGACTGCCGCTAAACCCAAAGATGACTTCGCCCGTCTCCAAACCCTGCGTTCGCTGAATATTCTGGACACCGATCCGGAAGAGCGTTTTGACCGGTTGACCCGCTTGGCTAAACGCTTGTTCGAAGTCCCCATCGCCTCGGTCAGCCTGGTAGACGAAAATCGCGTCTGGGCAAAATCCCATGTGGGCATGAGCAGCCAGGAAATACCGCGGGATATTTCGTTTTGCGCTTATACCATTCTTGGCGACGATCTATTTCTCGTCACCGACACGCTGCAAGACCCACGGTTTTCGGATAACCCGTTGGTGACCGGCGTACCCAAGGTGCGCTTCTATGCGGGCATGCCGCTGACGGCCGGCAATGGCTGCAAGCTTGGCACCTTGTTCCTGTTCGATACCCAGCCGCGAGAGTTGGTCGATGAAGACCGGGCGCTACTTGGCGATTTGGCGAAAATGGCCGAGCAGGAGCTGATCGCGATTCATATGGCGACCATGGATGAACTCACGCTGATCTCGAATCGCCGCGGCTTCAATCGTTTGGCCCAATATGCGCTGAGTCTGTGCTGTCGCGTCGAGCGCTCGGCTTCCTTGTTTTTTTTCGACCTCGACCATTTCAAGCAAATCAACGACCATTTCGGACATGCCGAGGGCGATTTTGCCTTGAAGAAATTCTCGGAGATTTTACGCAAGACATTCCGCGAATCCGACGTGGTCGGGCGCTTGGGCGGCGATGAGTTTGTGGTGCTATCAACTAACTTGAATCCGGTGTTCCATGAGGCGCTGCTGACGCGGCTATCCCAGGCCCTGGAGCAGCATAATCGAAACGCCGGGCGCGGCTACGAACTTCAGTTCAGCGTGGGCATGGTCCAATTCGATGCTGCGAAGCATAATTCCATCGACGAGCTACTGCATGAAGCCGATGTTGAGATGTATGCGAACAAACAGGCGCGGCACAATATGCGGTAGGCTGGGTTTGCTTGTGAGCTAGCCGGTTTCACCCGACCACTGCTCTTTGGAGCTGGCGCTGTGTTCCCGCTCTAAAAGAAAATCATAAAAGCACGCGCATGGTGCAATGCACGATGCGTGTGCGTCATACCTCGCGACGATGCCCCATAAAGAGCGATGCACCGGCATTGCAGGCGCTTCAGCAGTCTTTCCGATGCGCCATGCCGCAAGCTGCATGGCGCACTCCGCACTACCTGCAATACGCTCTCCAGCTTGATGGATGCGTGCTATCCGCGCTTTATCTGCACCAGTCGCGCATCTCAATGGCGTTCACCTCGACGTCGTCAGACAGTTACTGGCACGGCTATTGCATAGATTCATGCGGAGACCAACGATGGTCTTCAACATAAGTCGGTTCGTTCAGCTTGGACGAATCGCAGGGACAACGGCGTCCCGAAGCGTCACTGCAAGAATCGAGCAATCGATTTAAGCAGACGTTTCGGGACGCTTTTTTTTTGCGCCGGCAAAGCTGAAGAATGAAGCGAGGGATACGATGAAACATCTGCTGGATTGTTTGAAGAGCGGAAACTGGCGGGCACTGCTCGCATGTTTTCTCTATTTCGATACGGGCTTTACGGTGTGGGTGATGTTCGGCCCCCTGGCGCCGTTTATCCGCAAAGACATCCCGATGTCACCGGCTGAATTGGGGTTTCTGGTCGCCGTGCCGGTGCTTAGCGCCGCGATTTTACGCGTCACCTTGGGCAATCTGTATCAAGCCTACGATGGCCGTCGCGTGGCGCTGCTGGGTATCGCGCTATCCGCGTTGCCGGCACTGGTGCTGCTGCTTCTGCCGCAGACACCGTCTTATACCTTGCTGTTGGTGCTCGGTGTCTTTCTGGGTGTGGGCGGCGCGAGTTTCGCGGTCGCCTTGCCGATGGCCGGCAGTAATTACCCGGCCAAAGTGCAAGGGCTGGTGCTGGGCTTGGCGGCCGCCGGGAATATTGGCGCAGTGCTCGACGGCTTTATGTTTCCGGGTTTGGCCGAGCAGATCGGCTGGGCGAAAGCGGCGGGCGCCGCCTTGCCATTGTTGGCGCTGGCAGCTACGGCAATCTTCTTTTGGGCGCGGGACTACGCGCCCAAAACAGGGCGGGCCTGGCCGGCATTGCGCAGCTTTGGTATCACCCTGATGGGCTTGCTGGCGCTGGTGCTTGCGGTACACGCGGAGGTTTTCGGCTCGGGTAAGAGCGGCGTCTTGCTGCTGCCGGTGATGGGCGCGCTGCTGGCGATTGCAGTCTTGCCCAAGCATTACCGCCGCGTGCTGCTAGAAGGCGATGCCTGGGTGGTGATGCTGGTGTACAGCGTCACATTCGGCGGCTTCGTCGGCATGTCTTCCTATGTAACGACACTGCTGATCGCCTTGTATCAGATACCCAAGATAGAAGCCGGTTTGTTGATGTCGCTGTTGGCATTTATCGGTGCGATGGTGCGCCCGTTGGGCGGCTTGATCGCCGATCGGATTTCCGGCGTGCGCGCACTGATAGTTTTGCTAGCTGCGATTTCCTTATGCGATTTTGCTTTTGCCGCCTGGATGCCGCCGCTGGCAAGCGGCATCGCTTTGCTGTTGCTCACCTATGTGTGCTTCGGACTCGGGAATGGTGCAACCTTCCAGTTGGTGCCGCATCGTTGGCCGGGCAAGACCGGCCTGATGTCAGGCATCGTTGGCGCGGCGGGCGGGATAGGCGGATTCTATCTGCCGGTGATGATGGGCATCGCCAAGGAAAGCACCGGCAGCTATCAAATGGGCTTTGCGACTTTCGGCGGCTTGTCCGCCATCGCCTGTTTGCTGGTCGTGTTGCATCGCGAGCACTGGCTTGCATGGGCGCTACCGCCGGGCAGTCATGTCGAACATCAAGCGCCGCAAGGGGTTGCAGTACAAGCTGAAAGCGGCACATAAATCAGAAGGCTATTATGAAAATCATCGTTATCGGCCACGGCATGGTGGGTCACAAATTTGTCGAAGCGCTGACTGAGGCGGGCTTAGGGCAGCTTGACGTGACGATCTTGTGTGAAGAGCCGCGAGCCGCCTACGACCGGGTGCATTTGTCGGAATTCTTTGCAGGCAAATCGGCCGAGGATTTATCGCTGGTCGCCCCGGGCTTTTTTGCGCGCGACAATCTGCTGCTCAAACTCAATACTCGCGCCGTGTCTATCGATCGGGCCGGTAAAACCGTCACGCTTGCCTCGGGCGAAACTCTGGCCTACGACAAACTGGTGCTGGCCACCGGCTCTTATCCATTTGTGCCGCCGCTGCCGGGAAAAGATCGTGCGGATTGTTTTGTGTATCGCACGCTTGAAGATCTGGCGGCAATGAAGGCATGCGGCGCAGGTGCGAAAACCGGTGTGGTGATCGGCGGCGGCTTGCTCGGCCTGGAGTGCGCGAAAGCCTTGGTCGATCTGGGACTGAAAACCCATGTGGTCGAATTTGCCCCGCGTTTGATGGCGGTCCAGGTGGACGAGGGCGGGGGGCGGGTGTTGCGTCGGCGAATCGAAGAACTCGGTGTCTCGGTTCATACCGGCAAGCACACCGTCGGCATTGTCGATGGCGAGGGCGCTACGCATCGCATGCAGTTCGCCGACGGCAGCCATCTTGAAGCCGATA
>Ga0302233_10000727_pt1 | contig 25510 bp, 14 predicted proteins | sample II_Palsa_N3_1_FD_193516 | JGI IMG/M metagenome (GOLD analysis project Ga0302233, IMG submission 193516) | Peat permafrost microbial communities from Stordalen Mire near Abisko, Sweden - II_Palsa_N3_1 | ecosystem: Environmental > Terrestrial > Soil > Palsa > Peat permafrost | place: Sweden... | reverse complement strand
TCCGTTCGCCGATCAGGATGTAGACGCCGGGCTGCTGGGTGAATGGCTGTGATCCCGACAGACGGAGTGGCTTGGTCTCGATAGCCCCGGTCAAGCTGCGACCTCAATCCGGCCCAGCTTTCGCGGAGCCTTGCCCTCAAGCACCTTTGCGATAGCCGCAATATGCTCGGGCGTGTTGCCGCAGCAGCCGCCGGCAATATTGATCAGGCCTCCCCGTGCAAAGTCGCCCAGGTAACGGGCCATATCCTGCGGCCCCAGATCGAAGCCGGTCTCCGACAGAGGATTCGGCAAACCGGCATTCGGGTAGCACGAGATCGCCACGTCCGCCTTTTCAGAGAGCTCCTCCAGGAACGGATACATCAGATCGGGGCCGAGAGAGCAGTTAAGCCCTACCGACAGCGGCTTAACGTGCTGCACCGCATTCCAGAACGCCTCTGTGGTCTGCGCAGAGATCAGCGTCTCGCCACCACGCCCCACAGCCGCCGAGATCATCACCGGAAGCTCCTTGCCATCCTCATCGAACACCTCACGGATGGCGACCAGCGCCGCCTTCGCGTTCAGCGAGTCAAAGATAGTCTCGACCAGAAGCAGGTCCGAGCCGCCAGCGATAAGGGCACGCACCTGCTGCATGTAAGCGGTCTTCACCTGATCGAACGTAACCACACGAAAGCCTGCATCATCCGCATCGGGCGAGTTTGAAAGCGACACAGTGAGCGGTCCAATCGCCCCCGCCACAAACCGCTGACGCCCGGTTGCATTGCCCACACGATCGGCCCACTCCCGACACTGCCGCGCCGACGTCTCGTTGATCTCCCAAGCCAGGTTGCCGAGGAACTTATCTTCGATGATCCTCTGGTAGAAGTCGGGATCCTTGCGACCACCATGCTCCCGAGGATCGTCCACGAAGAATTCACTCTGGGTGATGCTGGTAGCGCCGAAGGTGTTCGTTTCGATGATGTCCGCCCCAGCGTCCAAAAAACGTCGATGGATGTCACAGATCATATTCGGCTGCGTCAACGAGAAAATATCCCCGTTATTCAGCAGATCCTTCGTCGAGTCCCTGAAGCGCTCCCCACGGATGTCAGCTTCCGCCATACCATAGGTGCGGATCGTCGTGCCCATCGCTCCATCGATAATCGCAATTCGACTCTCGAGGATCTTTTCAAGAGGATGTTGGTGGGCTTTAGTCATGTCTCCCTAATGGTCCTAAGCGTGGCAATGTTGGCAATAAAGTGCATCAACATCTGCGCGCTCTCGCTTTAACTCTGCCACATTCGGCAATGGAGCGCGCCTCTCTCATTATAACGATACAGCGAACGACTCTGGCGCGTGAGATAGGCAAGGTGTCGCGATATGGCTAAAAATGCCTCGGGTATGCCCCCAGCGGCGGGAGGCTGTACTCCAGTTTGAGAGGCACCTGGGGATGGTCTTCCGCTCGATCAGCCCGTCCGTCAGGAATATGGCTATGACTTACTTTTGAAGGAAACGGATCCTGAACTGGTACACTTCGAGATCGATTGCGGGCGGATGACGGTGGCAGGCGCGAGCCCGGTGATCAACATGAAGAAGTTCCCAAAGCGTTTTCGGATGCTCCACATCAAGGACTTCAGTTCCATCACGGAACCGACAACTCAATTGGGCGATCCGAATCGCCCGAAGGAACAGAATCAGGCAAAGGCTTTATCGACTATGCTCCAGTCTTCGCGCAGGCACGCCTGTCTGGAATTGAACATTGTTTCGCGGAAGAGGAAAGGCTATACGAGGTTCCACAACTCGAAATGGCAAAGGTCGACTACGATAACTGGCAACGCAGAATGCTTCATCCAGATAACCATCCGTAAATGGGCTTATGCTCGTCGTTACGAAAACTCAGCAGGACATTAGGATAACGAAAACACCATCCTCTTCTCCGGATTAAAAAAGACACGGCTTGCGCCGCATCTTATCTTCACAACGTCGGCGAAAACGTGACCAGAATCGAGACGAAAATCACTCCATAAAGGATCACCAGCAGCGGCCACCAACTATCCAACCAGGATACCGATCCACTTGACGAACTCATTAACATCCTCCTTTACCACTTCCAAATCCTAATCGAGAGCCGGTGCATCCTTCAACAGCTTCAGCGCGGTGTCGATTGTGTCTGTCTCACCCAGCCGGGAAAAATCTTCTCGATGCTGTGACGGTGTGCATCAGCGTCCCGATCGGTCATCGCATCCACGACCAGCACATCGTTGTAACCGTAATCGTAGGTACTACGTCCCTCGCTTTCTCGCCGGTACTTGGCGCAACTCCCATCAAAACGACCTGAGTTACGCCGCGTGGCGCAAGTACTCCTCCAGAGATGTGCCGATGAACGCGCCCACTCGTTGCCTGCTCACAATGTGATCGTCGGGGTGCTCACCACAGATGCAGATAGCCAGAGGCTGCGTAAGAAGCCTGGCGGCCGATTCGGATTAATCCTGAGAAAGGACAATGCAGGTATAAGCCGCGATTCCGATGTTTCTGCTAAACGGCATGCCGTTCAGGGGGGGGATCGTCTGCAAGCGTGTCGAAGCTGTTCCAACCTTGAAAGCAGGCACGTAGTCGTTCGAGTCACTATTGAAGCGCACGCGCCACATACCGTTGCGCCGGAAGCCTATGGTGTAACTGGTGTAGGCCTTGGTTCAGAGGTGGTAGACAAGCATATTGTTGGAGAAAACTGGCAACGGCCCCAATCGATCGGCTGAGGGTTAGCCCCGTACAGTAAGTAGTTCTAATGTAGTTGCAAGCCAAAGCGGTGAGCGGGTGCAAGGGTCTGGTTCTGACTTTGTTTGCCTCGATGCAAATGCGAACACTCTTTCATCAAGCCACAACAGTAGTTGTGAAAAGATGAAAACATGACGCACACAAGGCGGGATTTTCTAAAAATTGCAGCGATGTTGTCGGGCACGGCAGGCGTAGCCGGATTTGTTCCGGACTCGATCAAGCGAGCTTTGGCAATCGAACCGGAGCCGGGATCCACCTACATGGATGCCGAGCACATTGTCATCCTGATGCAGGAGAACCGATCCTTCGATCACGCGCTGGGCACGCTGCAGGGTGTTCGCGGGTTCAACGATCCGCGTGCGATTCGACTGGCCAACGGCAACTCTGTATTCGTGCAGACCGACGCTGCAGGAGACTCCTATGCTCCGTGGCGGCTGGATATCCGAGACACCCGCATTACGTGGATGGGATCTATTCCCCACTCCCGACACAGCCAGGTGGACGCATGGAATGAGGGACACCATGATGGCTGGCTGGAGGCAAAGCGTTCATATGCGCGCGAGTACGCCCATCTACCGCTGACCATGGGACACTATACGCGCGAAGACCTGCCGTTTTACTACGCGCTTGCGGATGCCTTCACGGTGTGTGACCAGAACTACTGCTCGGTAATGACCAGCACCACGCCCAATCGCAGCGTTTTCTGGACGGGTACCGTACGAGACGAGCAGCGTGCAGGCTCTAAGGTCTACATGCGCAATGACGAGATCCTGAACGGCGGGATGACGTGGAAGACCTACCCCGAGCGCCTCTACAAAGCCGGGATCAGCTGGAAATTTTATCAGAATGAGTTGACGAACTCAGGTGGCATGACCAGCGAGGAGCAGGCATGGCTGTCGAACTTCGGCTGCAACCTGTTGGAATACTTTTCGGCCTATAACATCGAGGCGTACCCGGGCAGCGTTTTGGCCATACAGGAACAGCTTGTTTCGCTCAGGCAGCAGATAGCGAAGCTCGAACGCACGCTGGCAGACACAAAGGATCCGCATATCGCCGTTCAACTGCGCACCCGGCTTGAGAACGAGCAGAGCCATATACAGAGGTTGAAGACAATGCTCGCGGACAGCGGTGAAGCCCGCTACAAGGAGCTCACCGAACAAAAGCGCGCGCTTCACGATGCCGCCTTTGTTACGAACGCTGCCGATCCTCACTATCGTTCTCTGGAACCTCTCTCATTTAAAAACGACGGCAAACAGCAGGAGATGACGGTGCCGAAAGGAGATATCCTGCACCAGTTCCGGCAGGATGTAAAGGAAGGCAAACTGCCCACCGTCTCCTGGTTGAGCGCGCCGGAGAAGTTCTCTGACCACCCGACATCGCCGTGGTTTGGCGCATGGTACGTCTCCGAGGTCATGGACATCCTCACCCAAAATCCCGACGTCTGGAAGAAGACGATCTTCATCCTGACCTACGACGAAAACGACGGCTACTTCGATCATGCGCCTTCGTTTGTCGCCGCCGACCCGAAGCGTCCGGATACGGGCCGAGCCTCCGTCGGTGTTGATACCGGCATCGAGTACACCTATGTCGAAGACGAGTTGCAGCAGGGAGTATCCGAAAACGAGGCGCGCTCGGCCCCCATCGGCATGGGCTTCCGTGTGCCGATGGTCGTTGCGTCTCCCTGGAGCCGCGGAGGGTGGGTCAACTCCCAGCTCTTCGATCACACCTCGACGCTTATGTTTCTCGAAGACTTCGTACAGAAGAAGTACGGGAGGAAGGTGAAGGAGGATAACATCAGCGAGTGGCGGCGTGCCATCTCCGGAGACCTCACCTCGGTATTCCGTCCTCACGATACGAAGGGGCCCAGGCTCGATTTTCTGGACCGCGACAGGTTTGTCGTCAGCATCCAGCAGGCCCGCTATAAAGAGGTCCCGTCAAACTTCATCAGGCTGAACGCCGCGCAGATAGAAGACGTGAATCGCAACCTGCTTCAGTCCCGGTTCACCTCGCACCAGGAGAAGGGCATACGCCCGGCGTGCTCTCTCCCGTATGAACTCTACGCGGAGGGCTGCCTGAGCGCTGACCGCACCACCTACGAGCTGCGCATGAAGGCCGGAGACGACGTGCATGGAAGGCGTGCCGTCGGCGCTCCCTTCAACGTCTACCTTCGCAACACCCACGGCGGAGCCAAAGGCGGCAAAGGAATGATGGTAGCAACTTACGCCGTGAAACCCGGCGATACTCTTCACGAGGTGCTTCCGCTCTCTCTCTTTGCCGATGCCCGCTACGCAATCGACGTACACGGACCGAATGGCTTCTATCGCTCCTTCACAGGAGATTCGAATGAACCTTCGCTACAGGTGCGGACTGACTATGAGCGAGAGGGTTCGCGGTTGACCGGCAATGTGCGGGTTCACCTGCACAATACTGGCGGGCAGCCGGTTACAGTCGCAGTGCAGGACAACTCATACAAGACAGGCACCGTAATCAGAGCGATCGCCCCCATGCAGGAGACATCCATCGTGCTCAATCTGAAGCAGAGCTACTGCTGGTACGACCTCACCGTGAAGGCCGGACAGTCGGCGTCTGAAGCCCGCTTTGCCGGCCATGTGGAAACAGGCCACTCCAGCTTTACCGATCCCCTGATGGGAGGCATTGTGTAAGCAGACCGGTATCGAGGCCAGACCGGAACTATCTGCAAGAACAACGCGTCTTCGTGAACCAAGAGCACCCACCATGTGTTTTGAGATCGAGTCGCGACGATCGTATTACGTCCTCATGGAAGATCTCCGGCAGTCTGCGATATCTCAGAGGACCGTGGTGAGCTGCGTCCACTCGTTGCGAATAGGTGGCATGCAGGAAACATTGCGCCAGATGCTTTCGGGGCTGTTGTCGACATTTGAATGAAGAGCCAGATCTACGTTCTCTGCGTCTCGCGGATGACAGACTGAGGATTCGGTGGAGTTTCCCTGTGCATTCGAGATCATCTCCGCTGTATCCACGACTCAAGAGCGGTCTCTGAGGGATCGTCATCAGTTTACGGTTCTGCATAGTTGTGAGATATAGAAGGTCGAGTGTGACATGGATGCACTTTAATCAGGGCAGAAACACATCATCTGTACATGCCGAAGTTTTGTTTTTTTAGGATCACCCCTTTTTTTAAAGAAATTATGCTGTTATGCTCTAGCTGGATCAAGACGCTTTCTGTGTAGTAACAGCTTGTAACTAGCGCGCATTCGTACTTTGCACTGCTCATAGTCGTGTCTATCCCTGTTTACCTTTCTGCTGTACCTTCCTGCCAAATTAATACCTTGGTCCAAAGCATATTTGCTACGAACCATTTGTTCATCTCGCACTGGCGCTTGAGCAGCACCTTGAGACTCGCCCCATACTGATATTGAGAGCTTCGCTATTGAACGATTTGATAAGCAGAATAGTAATAATTTATACCCAAAATCAATTCTCTTTTGCGTCAAACTCTGCGGCAGAGGTTGACGGACAAAGTGTGGGTTGCCGGATGTCGATTTGCATACCAGCATCAAAGCATTCGATATCAATAAACAGTCAAGCCGCTATGGTTTACAGGCGAATGCCGCAGCAGATCACTCTATAAAAGTCGATTTGGCGTCCCTCATGGCCAAACCGAACCATAACAACATAGCGACTTCCGTTAGGTCACTTTAGACGCCTGATAAGCCCTCGTCCTTTTGTGCCTTTCAGCTGGGTCTATCGTGCCCAATGACATTTTCGAGGGAAATATCCTTTCTCTCTCTCCTGACTTATGTACAAGGATGCGGTCAATGCGAAGAACGTTTGTATACACACTCACCATCTTGACCAGCTTTGGTCTTGTGTCAACTTCTTGCAGGCCGAGCTTCGGGCAGCAACCTTCGGTCGCATCAACCCAGACAGCACTGGCACTCCCGGGAGGCTCTGTCTATGTTGGCGAGGGTCTCGCTTTTGTAGCTGTGATTACATCGACGGCTCCTGTTTCTGGCGGGCAAGTTGTATTTTTGGACGGAACAAATGTCATCGCGACGACCCCCGTCTCCGCCGGCATAGCCGGGGTGAGTATAGCGGGTCTTTCTCAGGGAACACACCAGATATCGGCAACATATTCCGGCAGCTCAACAACAGCTTCAAGTACGTCGCTAAGCGCTCCATTGGTCATTTTGCCTGTTGCTGCCACGCCAACTGTAACCTGCTCTTCATCCCCTTCGTCCATCAATCAGGGCGATTCCGCCGTTATCACGGCAGTGGGCTCCAGTCCCTCCGGCCTCCCAATCACTATAAGTTTTACCTCCTCAGCTGGCTCGCTCACGGCAAATGGAAGTTCCGCGACATTGAATTCGACAGGCGTGGCCTCGGGAGCCGTTCAGATTACGTGCACTGCGACCGACAATCTCGGACACGTCGGCTCTGCGACCACCTCGGTATTTATCAACAGTGGCCAGGGTCAACAGGCACTCAGCGCGTTCAGCTTTCCCGACTCAGTCGGAGTAAATGTTCATCTTCATTACAGCAACACACCCTATGTCACAAACTTTCCAGGACTTTTCAATGCGATGGTCGCCCTGGGGATTCATCACTACCGAAACGGCATTGATCCCTACGCGTACTCGTTCGAATACGCCAATGCTGAGGCCCTTGGGCAGGCTGGCATTAAGGCAGACTGGAATATCGATCGACTAGACACCCCACAGAATATCAACGCGATCTATGCCAACGCCCCTGACTCCATCGACGCATTTGAAGGTCCCAACGAAGATAATCAGGATGCTGGACCGGTTCTCACCGCATTCATGGCGACACTTAACGCTACAGTCCGGGGCAACCCAAACACCGCTACGGTTCCAATCTATAACGAAACTATGACTGACATTAACCTTGTCGGTACTCAGGGCGACCTGAGTGCATACGTCAACGATGGAAACATGCATGATTACTACTATCCCAGATATCCGGAGACGCCTTCGTACGGTGGCGCCTTCTTTGGTTGCGGATATTACGGATCCATGCCGTTCAATATCTGCATTGCACAGCTGAACGCAGTAGGACTTCCTGTCGTTTCTACAGAGACTGGCTATATCAGCGGCACCCAGACGGACGAAGTCCTCGGGAAGTACATCACTCGCATACTCTTTCAGCATCTTGCGCTGAACGTTATGCGGACATATATCTATGAGTTCGTCGAAGACGTCAACTCTCCAGGTTATGGACTGATGCAGGCCGATTTCACGCCAAAACCTGCCTACACCGCAATCCAGAACCTCATCAGCCTGTTTGCGGATCAAAACTTTACCACTCCCGGCAAACTGGACTACAGTCTCTCAGGGCAAACTGCAAATCTGGAACATGTTCTCTTCCAGAAGAAGGATGGGACTTACATGCTCGCGTTGTGGTTAGGTGTGGCAAGTGCAAATCCGGTCTCGCCGTATCAGACTTATTCGATTCCACCACAGTCAGTCACAGTCACCTCGAACACGCCCGTCGGTGCTATAACTCTTTCAACGCTTGATGACGAAGGAAATTTGACTTCGCAACCTGCCGCCACCGGCAATCCAATTACCGTCTCTGTTACTGACGGAATTACCGTTGTCTCTATGGCTCCTGCACAGTAGCTCCCACAAAGAGACCGCACAACCATATGCGCTGCAAAAAACTGCACGTAAAACCTAAGAATCGTATAAAGGCCGTGTAGCGACAATATTTATTGGATCAGAGAGAGAAAGACTTTTCGGCGCCTTCAATCATGAACCACTTAGCAACCTAACGAGTGGGTGAGAGGGGTGCTCTCATTACTGCGCCCACTCTTCTCGTGCTCATGCGTCTCTAAGCCGATATAGTCGAAACCGAGCCTCAAATGCGAGACACAAATTCGTACATTCCATTGTCCCATTTACGCATCTATCTTCATTGTGTGTAGGCTGGCTTAAGGAGCCACGTTGAAGCTCAGGATCAATAAAACCATATCCGTGCTATTCACAGCTATGATCGTCATTTCTGTTGCAAAGGCGCAGAGCAGTCCTACGGCAACTCAACCTCTGCGAATCTCAGCTTTCGGTGGCGCCACCGGGACCTTTACCGGGCTGGAATCCGGCAAAAACCTGGGCATAACCGCTGGTATCGATCTCACGGCACGGCCTTTCTACTCGTTCTACCCTTCCCTCGAAGTAAGAGGTACATACCCGTTTGCAGAAGGGCATATCGATAGTCAGAGAAACATTCTTGTCGGCTTAAAGGTTGAAAAATTTTACGACAGGCTTCGTCCCTACGCCGATATCCTCTTCGGTCGCGGTTCCATTCATTACGAAAATGGTGGGTTTCCCGATCCTTCCAACACCTTCCTGTATCTCCAATCGCCTTCTAACGTTCTTTCCGTGGGAGGTGGCGCAGATTACAACCTGACCGACCGGTTCGCCGTAAAAGCGGAAGTACAGTTTCAGCGTTACTCGACTCCCGTAACGGTATCGGGCTACCTCTATGCAAAACCCATCACAGTCGGCTTAGTCTATCGATTCGATTTCAATCACAGAGGTCATGTGCGCTGATCGATCCTGCTACCATCCTGAGACAGAGGGGCTGATAGAACGGAAGGTAGTTTGAGGAGCAGTTGCAGATACCTTCATAAAACGACGTTCAGCGAATGAAGGTTGTCCCGTGGGTCACAGCGCGACAGACGCCAAATGAATTACTGGAAGCAGTTTCACGAACCTGACTGTGTGAGTGTGGCCACCCCGAAGGTTCCCTGGCAGGTTCCACCAACGACTGCGACTGAACTCAGCGTTAGAGTGTCCGCTGCAGGATCAATCGTTCCCGTTAACACCACACTCGCACCGTTTATATCGTTGGTGGTGAAGGTCAAACTTGTGGAATTCCCGATGATGAAGCCGTTGGGACTCGTCAGAGTGCCTTTCGTGAAGCAGCTGAACCCACTGAACACTGCCGAACCCGTGACGAAGAATATGCCGTCGCCGGCCCCCTGGGCAGTCTGCGAAAGAGTCAACACGAGCGTTTGGGCAGGACTGCTCCCCGCAACCATACCGGAATAAACTCCCGTAAGGAGAGCGTATTCCGTTCCTGTAATCGTTCCCTTTGCCCCATCCGCGCATCCACCGTCAATGACATACGTACCGGTCATATGGGTGCCCGTCGCGTCTTCTGTTGCATTTATACTCAAAAATTGTCCATTTACCGAGAAGGAACGAAGCCCGATCTGTGTTCCCTGGACAGAACCTTCAAGGGGAATAGCAGTCGCAGAACTGTAGCAGGTTGACGCCAGAGTCACGAACGACTGCAGCGCAGCTGTCGTAAAGTTGCTTTCGGTGGAGCTATCTCCCTGTTGGTTGATGAATCCCGCAAGCGATGTAAAAGTTGCGGGGCCCGCGGTCTGAGTGGCCTGTAATTGCCAGTTACCGGAAATAGAAGGAGGCGCAGGGGCGCCTCCGCCGCTGCCCCCACTACCACTATTGTTTGGCGACGCAGCGCAACCTGCAAGTCCATTCACAAAGCAGCATACGACGCAACTCAACATCAGTTGAAGAGAACTCCGCCGGTGAATGAATACAGTTTTCATTTGACAGCTCATCCCGCGCTTGCTCATCTGGCTGTATACAACGTTTAAGTACGTTACTTCTGGGCAATCAAATGCTTATACCTGTGACCAAACTGTAGTCCTCATCTACACCTCAAAATCGCACCATCTTCGCCCGTACTGTTTACCATTCTCTGATAGACCACCGTATCGAACCCATTCCTCAGTTCTTCGTGCAAACGGAAACAGGATAGGTCCGGCTAAGGAGTACGCGTAAGCGTCGCTCCCCCTGCCGAACCTGAGCAAACTCCACCTGTAACTCTAATCGAACTCAGTGTAAGCGTATCTGCTGCCGTATCGATCGTTCCTGCCAGCAACAACTGAGCGTCGCTCACGTCATCCGTATTAAAAGTCAGGTTCACTGAGCTTCCACTCACGAAGCTACCCATACTTGCCAGGGTACCTTCTGTAAAGCAACTAAACCCGCTGAAGGTCGCGGAGCCCGACACAAGAAATGTACCGTCGCCGGAACCCTGCGTTAGCTGAGAAAGATTCAGGTTAAGCGTTTTTTCCGGAGTATCTCCAGCAATACCGCCAGCGTAACCACCGGTAAGGGGAGCGTACTCGGTTCCAGCAAGTGTTCCCGCCGCACCGTTAGCGCAGCCACCTCCAATAGTGTAAGTACCTGTCATGTGAGTGGCGGTCGAATCTTCTGTCGCGGTAATTGATACGAATTGATTCACTATCGAGAAAGAGTACAGACTTAGCTGTGTATCTTTTACCGTTCCCTGCAAGGGAATGAGCGTTGTATCAACAAAACACGTAGAGGACTGCGCCTGCAGCGTTGCTGTTGCCGAGTCATTTACGCCAGGATCTTCGTTCAACTCGTCGATGAATCCCGAGAGAGAAGTGAACGGAGTCGGACCCGTGGTCGGAGTCACCTGAAACTGCCAGTTTCCAGTTAATCCTGTAGATGACCCCGTGCTCGGTATACCATTACTCGGAATCTTAATTGTAGTGCAACCTACAAATGCGCTAAGGAGGCTGCCCGCCAGCAAACCAGTTAAAACTCTGCGGAGTAAGCGGCGGCGCAGGCACCCTTTCGTTTTCCCGAAATAGCTCATTGCCCGCCTGCTTTAACGACTTTTTTCATCGACTCCCGGCATCCGGACCTGCTGCAAAAAAACATACGGAAACGAACCGTAATCCTCAATGACACCCTCTTCTATCCGAATGTTCTGGAACAGGCCAGGAATTCAGAAAAGCTGGAAGATTCTAATGACGATAACGCTTCATCAAAAAAAATTACGATACGAGATTATATAGGAGCATATCGGCATCAAATTGGTTGTACATAAAACCGAATCATCACAGGGACCAAACGCTGCTGCAGTGGTCACTTGTTGAAATGTTACCTGGCCAGCTAAGCGAATGGATATCAACATGAAACGTGTCAGCTCTGTTCTTACAATCGTCCCAGAACGAAGATGTGTGATCTGGCGAACTGACAGGAGAACGCGTTCACAGCCGAATCATCTGGTTTGTGGACCGACGGGCCACGCGTACCGCATCTCATACATCCGATGATTCCTCTGTTTGTGGAATCGGTCTATGCACATATCTGAAACTCTTCTAGTTCTCGGAAAGAGTTCATTTCCATCATCCGACTCAAGCGTTTTGTTGTTTCTATAAGAAACAAGTGGGAAAATCTCTTTGAGAGACGAATTGGCGAGGAAATCGCGGATTGGATTCGCCCTGACGACTTATCTGGCGTTGGCAGGTGTTGGAGGACTGGGTGTCCTGGGGAAAGTGAATCTCCTGCATGCCGTTTCGGCAGATGTCAGACCCTTGATTCTTGTTTTTTTGAGTGTTTGGATCTCGTCCGCGTTGCTATGGAGAGTCGCTCTGCGCTTCCGTCACATCCTGGCTCCTGTCGTTCTCTGCGGACTTATCGGGTGTCCATTGCTCGTCTTTCCGCATATTCTGAAAATGCATGCTACTGGTAGAGGAAGTGATCAACCGGATTGCATTATCATCGTCAGCGACAAATTAGCTCATCGGGAGTGGCCTTACGATTCGTCCCAGGTGTGGTCTCATAACCCGCTCAGCTGCGGGCCCGGATGGGTCGCGTTACAGGCCCCTCTTGTGCAGGCATTTAGCTATCAGTGGACTTTGGTCGTCGTTTTCGTTATTACACTAATAGTGCTAGCCCGCGGGAGTGGATGGGATCACACAGCCGCTTTGCTGGCACTCCTTAGTCTAGCTCCCGGATTGTGGATTGCTGCATGCGACGGTACGGACTTTCTACCTTTCGGGTTCTGCGTTGCCGCTATCTATGCTGTAACCGCGCGTTCAGAGCGACGCTCTCTAACTTTCACCTTCGTTCTTAGCCTAATCACGCAGTTCCGAGTCACAACCCTGCTACTTCCAGCAGTTCTGAGCAAGCGGATTGGAAAAGTGCCCGCGATCGCCGCTTCAGCAATTGCCATCACAACAGAAGCTGCTTTCCTGTCTTATGCTCCAGCCAGGTTCATCCATGATGGCCCCCTGCACATTCTCTCGAAATCTATCGGAAAGGACTTTTCGCAGGGATCGCCAATCTATCTGATATTCTCGTTCGTCTTCTTCGCGATCGTATTTACGATGATCGCTTTTCGTGTCGCACGAAGGTTCACCTCAGGAACATTGCTCCTTTGTTATATGCTTTGCATCTTTGCTGTCCCGGCTCTGATCAATTTAGTGGCGACCTGGAGACATTACGGCTTAACCGTCTCGTCATTGGGGCTCTGGGAGGGCGGTAACTGGATGGTTGGCTGTTTACCTCTCAGCGCGTTGCTCCTGGTCAGAGAATGGTCTCTTCAAGCTCACTCCAGGCCATTTCTAAAGAGATAAGTCGTCATTCGAAAGGAGTTTATATGACTCAAAATATTTCTTAACTCCTGGAATCAGTCTGTGAAAGAGGATGTACAGCTAATCTCAATCGCTTACACTTGGAACACTCTAACGAAATGTAGATACGGTGCTTATTGGAGGCACAACTTGCGTCCAGTAATCTTCCGGCTTAGCCTCTGCCTGAAAGTGACTTGCCTCGGCAAGTTGCCACTGGTTCCCGGCCAGGGCGCCTCCGGCGCAAATCCAGAAGACCGCACCGCCCACGTTCACGAAAATGTTTCCTCCGACGTACTGCGCCAGGCTTGCGAAACAGACAGCCCGGCATGCGTTGGTGAACGGATTTGCGGACTCAGCCTTTCCTGATTGAAAAATGAAGACGGCGACGCCACCGATGTAAAGTAATGTTCCTAGCCAGCCCAGCGAGAGCAGAGTAGTCAAAATCCCGCTATCGACTGCCAGGTTGTGAACGATCTCCTGGTTTCGTAGTCCGTGTCCGAACGGTTCATGAAGGATAACCCCCGTTACGACTCGGTACATATCCTGTCGTTCTCGGAAGCTGCCATCCTGTTTTAGGTCAGTAAGTGTCTTCAGCCGATCCCCGATCATAGGCGCCAGCTGCGGGTTTTCTACGATGGGAATTACGCAAAGGGCGACGAGCACCATCGATCCTAATATCCGCACCAGAAGTTTCGGGCGAGCTTTTCGCAGCATCAGAACGAGTCCCACAATCCAGCCAAGCCACGCAGCTCGCACAGCTGTCAGGAGAAAAGCCAGGTAACCTGCAATTGCGAAAGGAATCTTAAGAGAAGAAGAAGCTACAGTGAGGAGGAGAAGAGCCGTGGTCATAACTCCAGCGAAAGCTCCAGGTGCGTTCAGCGTGCTCCAAACGCGAATCAACATGGGTTCAGGCTGTCCAAAGCTCGGGTCGATGAGGCCACTCGATACATTCTGCAGCCAGAATGTATCCCACGGAGGCGCGAAAAAAAACTGATAGATACCATACAGCCCCATGACTCCTGCGCCCCATACAAAGCACTTCAGCAGTATGTCTCGGTTTCTCTCATAGTGCTTCCAATTTATTGCCAGATGAGCTCCAAACAGAAGCGGTGCCATCCAGTTAAGGAGGCCATACGCAACCTCCATTGAGCGATGAACGAAGATTCCTATTACAAATCCATACAGCACGCCAGCCGCGCAGAGAACAAAGGCCGGAGGTATGCGCGAAGAATTCTTCCTTGAAGGAATCAGGATCGACAGGAGCGCCACCGAAGCGACCAGATGGGGAGATAGAAGAATTAAGCTCTGCTCCTGCCAGCCGAACTTCCAGTCCACCAAACGTCGAACTAACGGTGTTAAAAACCAGACCCACAATGTATACGCGACATACATCGGTGGTCTTCTGAAATACAAAAAGAGAGCCACCAGCAGTGCAAGAGTTGGTATCGCTAATCGCATCTGAAGAATCCTTTCTGCCTTCTCTTGACCCACTTAACGGTTTCGAGTTATGAATCAAATTCGACGGTCATGTTAGTAGAGTCATTTCACAACGTCTCATTTGCTCAAAATGTAGATCACTCACTGTAAAGGCATCACATGTCAGTTCGCGAGAACGGACACTGTCCTCGGAGCTTGTCTGGCCAGAAGCTGCTGTCCAAGTCGCATTGCCGGCTTCTCTATCAGCAGATACGTGCAGGAAGCAACCAGCAGCGACAAACCAGTAAACACGAAAAAGCCGAGGATGTTACCTTCCCTTACTCTGAAAAAAGACAGCACGAGCGGGTGAAGAAGGTAAAGAGAATAACTAATCCGACCGACCCACAACAGCATTCGTGGACACTTTAGGTGAGGGAGAGCAAGCATAGCGATGAAAAGTACATATGCAGCCGCCCATGGCAGGACTACGGCAGCAAAAGTGTAGTGCTCAAACACATCATCTTTTTTATTCAATAAATAGTTGAACCAGACTCCTGCGCATACGAAAAGACCAACGCAGACAGTCAAGGTTGTAAACGCTTTACGCGAAACCTCACCCAGATACACGCGGTACAGGGTCGCTCCTACGGCCAACGTCACGATGTAGAACAGGCCCGCCATCTCCACTCGTCGATGCAGGAGAAGCGGTACTCCCAGACTTATGGACGATGCAAGTATAAGAACCAGCCAACAAATCAGATAAGACTGACGAAGCCAGTTCCTCCAGATCAGTACAGTGCAAATACCATAGAAAAGCATTTCTATCGTTAGGGTGTAATACAGGCCAATCGCGTGAGGCAGCATGACGATCCCCTGCAACATGCTTACGTTAACGATCGCATTCCTCGTGAAATGAGACAGAAATTCTGGCGTCAACACATCTTTCAGGCCCAGACGGTACAGTATCAGGGCGCTGAAGAGGCTGAACCAGTAGATTGGATACAAACGAAAGATACGTAGGACCCAGAATCGCTTCAAGCCAGGCCGACCTTCCAGGCTGAATGGGATGACGAACCCACTGACCAAAAAGAAGCACGTAAGACCAAATTTGCCGAAGCTAAAAAGACTATGAGTAAAGGCGGCAAAACCCCGAAGGAAGTGATAGCCGCCATGCTCCACCAAAACTGCGAGCGCAGCGATACCGCGCATTAGATCCAAAAACTCGAGCCGCTTGTTTGCCTGTTTCTGCTTCCCAAATCTCGCACTGGCGATCTCTAAAGAATTTACAGAAGGTTTTTTGATCTCTGAGTAGTTTGTAGGCAAATTGGCCCCCAGACCGGTTCCGTCCCAACGATGTGAAATATTTTATTGATTAGATGGATCGATCCGCATCAAAACGAAAGACCACAACCATGCACGAAACCGCAACGTTCGTATAGTCTAACGCACTTCAGGTTCGAGGCTTGTCGCTCGTTTTTGTATAACTCACCATGAGCCGATGCACGCCAGGCTGTCTCAATATACGTCGGACGATAAATCGACATTGTTCTACTTTTTTTTTGCGCAGATCAGAGCTCTCGAGCGAGCGCGCATGTCATGCAAGCCGCATTAAATACGTTGTAGGTATCGTACGTACGCCTTAGGTGGTTACCAAAGAGTTCTGTACCGCTGGTGTGCAGGCATGCTAAAAAGACAGACAAGTCCTGATTTCTATTTTTCTATGTAATTGAACGTCCGATGAATAGGTCACTAAAGCCCTATCTAAAATTCGGTGCCCGGAAGTATCGGTCACATGCACGTCCTATCTAGTGGTGCTATGTCAATTGAGTTGCGATGCTCAACGATGGATTGAGCATGGTTAGATTCATGTCAGAAAATCGGCACAATGAGGACAGATATGAATATTCGATCAGGATGGCGAGCGGCGTATTCCAATATGACTTCTGCGGCTATAAATGATTTCCCTGCGATTGAAGGACGGCAGCGGCGATTTGTTCCGAGCTATCGAACGCTGATCGCGGTCACCCTTGACTATCTCTCGATCTCTTTGGGTTGGGTAGTCGCGCTGTTGATCTACAACGTTTCTCGCGGCGCACATGTCAATAATGAAGCTATTAAACTATTTGTGTTCTCGCTTCAGTATGCGGTTGCATTCATTCTCTTTGGCAGGGTTCAATTTCTATACAATTACGATCACAGTCTACTGCAGATCCGAAGTACTGCTGGCATCCTCCGGGTCTCCTGCTACTCGCTTTTACTTGTTTCCGTCGAATCCTTTTTTGGCCGGATGGTAATTCCACGTCTTCTGCTTGTTCTTAGCTGGGCCTTTATTACGATCTTTGTTCTTTTGCAGAAACATGCGACTCGACCCATGTTTGCTCGCGCCAGAGCGAAGCTCGCCCGAGATCGCAAAGTACTTATCGTTGGATCGGGTTCGGAAGCGCGTCGGGTTTTCTCGTTCCTACATAATTCTCCTGACCTTCAGCTCCGTCCGGTCGCTTTCTTTGAGGGCAGCAGTTCGCACGACTCTCGGGTCGTCTACAGTCATGACTACCAATTTAAGGATTACGCTCCTGTCTATAGCGGCGATCTGAATGCTGCTTTTCTCAAGCGTCTTGAGATCTCCGATATCTTTATCGCAGACCCTACGATCTCTCCACAAAAAATTGTGGAAATATCTGCACTCTCTTCAGAGTGCCTCGCCCAGCTATCCTTTGTTGGTTCCGTTCACCCCAACTTTACGGGAAATCCAATAAGTTATCGAGTTGTGGATGGTCTTGTCCTTAGCTCTTTCGCTATAGGAAACGACTTCAATCTCGCGTATGAATTAGTAAAGCGCTTTTTCGACATGCTCATTTCGTCCTGCATGCTGATGGTAAGTCTTCCGATCTTTCTCGCTGCCGCTGTCTGGGTGAAGCTGAGTTCGGATGGGCCTGTCTTCTTCAAGCAGGAGAGAATCGGCCGCGACGGAAAACCGTTCAAAATGTATAAATTCCGGAGCATGTACATCACCGCTCCAAAATACGGTCGCTCTCCCGAGGACTCTAACGATCCGAGAATTACTCCAGCAGGCCGATTCCTCCGTAAGACCAGCCTCGATGAACTTCCGCAACTCCTCAATGTTCTGCTGGGCGAGATGTCCCTGGTCGGTCCGCGGCCTGAGATGCCCTATGTGGCGTCGCAATACGATCCACAGCAGAGTCAAAGGTTGAAAGTGCAACAGGGCCTGACTGGAATCTGGCAACTTAGCGCGGATCGAAAATTTGCGATCCACGAAAGTATTGAATACGACCTCTATTACATCGAGAATCGCGGTTTTTTTCTCGACCTGGCGATTCTTCTTCATACTGCTGCTTTTGCGATGAAAGGCATCTAGATCGCATCGCAGCCCGATCACGTTGTCTGCCGCAAACGTCTGCACCCTTGAAAACCAGGCTTCCTTGAAATGAGATCTTTTTCCCATGATCAAAACAGTGTTTGTTCACGATAATTTCGTTCAGGCCGGCGGCGGTGAACGCGTTGCAGAAGAGTTGGCACGATGCCTGGGAGATGCTGACATTGTCAGTACCGTCGTTGTGAAGGAGCGCTTGTCACCTTATATGCAACAAAGGGAAGTAAAAACAAGCTGGTTGCAAAATTTTCCGGCTATGAAGCGCTTTTACCGTCACTACTTTCTTTTTTATCCGTATGCGGCACGCAGTCTTGACCTGTCTCAATATGATCGGATTGTGAGCAGCTGTTATGGGTTCGCAAAGATGGTCCGAAAGGCGCCGGGAGCCGTTCATATTTGCTACTGTCACACTCCCACGCGATGGATCTGGAGGTACAGCGACTATTTTGGCAGGGAGAATTTTGGTGGAATAACCCAATACATCCTCAAGCTGATCATCGCCCAAATGAAGAAGGTCGATCTGAATGCAGCAAAACAGGTTGACTTCTTCATCGCAAACTCTAGGGTAGTCGCTGAGCGGATCCGTACATACTATGGCCGAGAGGCAATCGTGATTTACCCGCCCATCCAGGTGAGTCGATTTGTATGTGCCGACACTGTCGAGGACTACTACCTCGTCGTCTCTCGCCTTGTCGCCTATAAGCGAATCGAACTTGCGGTGCAGGCATGCGAAAAGCTAGGTCGTCGCTTGAAAATCGTTGGCGAGGGGCCGGACCGCAAGCGACTGGAGCAGTTGTCGAGTAAGAATACAGAATTTCTTGGAAGGCAGCCTGACTCCGAGGTAACACGCTTAATGTCCAGCTGCCGTGCTTTGATCTTCCCCGGAGAAGAGGATTTTGGCCTTACTCCACTTGAGGCAAGTGCATCAGGCCGGCCCTGCATTGCCTACGGCGCCGGCGGTGCTCTGGATACGGTAATCCCCGGACTCAACGGCGTTCATTTTCTCGAACCGACCGCTGACTCGCTTGTCGACGGCATAAAAAAGCTGGAGATGAGTGTCTGGAATAGCCAGACAATTCGGGAACATGCCGAAAAATTTGATGTCTCGTCATTCGAGCGTCAATTCAACGAAGCAATTGAGAGCTTTAGCAGACGTGCGACTGGCGATAAACAAAGGTTGAAACAGCGTACGGGCGCGCTGTCACTGCCGAGGATCGTCGGATCCTGATCCGTAGCATCCGCCTATAGCAGTCTTTTGTAAGCTGATCCCCCAACGGTGGTATTTCTAACGTCGTGCCTGTTCGCTACTCTATAGCTACTGGACCATATAAGTTGTGGATGCATGTTCCGGGAGCTTCACGCGGCTGGAACTTTCAATCTCTGAAGGTATCGGACCGTTGTGTAGATCTTCGCGATAGGTAGATATCAAATGACGACTTTTGCGACCTTCATCATAGGCTGCTGGGTAGGCTTTGGATTGGGTCTTCTTTTTGTTGGCCTCATCCGCGCCTTTACCCGATCAGGCGCGCGTTCAGATTCGAACCGTGAACCTCTGGCCCTTCAGGGTAGTGGGGAGATAGTCACTATGGCTCACGTCGCCGATCGCACGTAGCCGCAGTGCATCTGGGCTGAGCTGCGCGTCTCTGGACATTGCCGTGTCAATTCAGAGGAGTTGCGAACGCCATCTCTTAGCAGCAGTAGATCAAACATGAGCAGTTCGGATACTCAGACTGCATTCTCCCCATCGCTGTCCCAGACGCAGCTGCACAGCAGCTAACACTTTTGGGGAATTCATCCTGCGTCCGCTCCCGGATATGTTGACCTCATACCGGAGTTTGTGACAATAAATAATTCAATTCATTCTCTCCTCAAAGTGTTCCCAGGGTTTGCTTTCTCAAAGGCAACTCAGCATGCGCGAAGCCGCATCGTTTGCTCCGTGGGCATTTTGCTGGGCACTTGCACCCTCTTTACCGGTTGCGGATCCGATGTCTTCCAAAAAATATCAGCATCCCCTCAGATCGCTTGCTCTGCTCTGCCGCAGGCCCTGGTCCCCGGACAAAGTGCATCTATCACCGCAGTAGCTACAGGAATGTCTGGAAGCTCATTCCACTATAGCTTTCAGGCATCCTCCGGCACTCTGACCTCGAACGGCAGCTTTGCCCAATGGACTCCAACGGGCACCTCTGGCAGCTCTACGGTTACATGCCAGGCCACCAACAATCTTGGACAGACCGCCTCTGCCACAACATCGATAGCAGTAGAAACCTCTGCTGTCGCGACCTCTGTTGCGTTGAATGTTCCCCCCGGTCCCTTCTACGTTGGAGGTTCTGTCTCTCTCGCAGCCGTGGTGACCTCTGTTTCGCAGGCACCGACAGGGAATGTAACTTTTTACGACGGTGCTGCAGCTATAGCTACAGTTGCCGTTGCACCGACCGGAATTGCATCGACAACCATAGCCAATCTGTCACAAGGCACGCATAGTCTGTCAGCCAACTACTCCGGCAACTCCACACTGTCTTCCAGCGTCTCGCCATCTGTGTCTCTGGTCGTCTCTCCAACATCTTCGTCTCCAGGATCTTCGCCTCCGACTGTAAACTGTTCCGCCTCACCCTCTGCGGTCATTCAGGGAGGACAGTCCCTGATCTCTGCGAGTGCCTCCAGCGCCTCCGGCAGTCCTCTCCAGCTTCATTTCTCCGCCTCTGCGGGAACGCTGAATGTCAGTGGAAGCTCTGCGATGCTCAGCACGGCCAGCGTACCTCCAGGATCGATAACAATTACCTGTCAGGCCACCGATGACTTCAATCAGTCTGCAACCGCCACTTCTGTCGTCAACGTCATAGCCGCTCAATCGCCAGACACAATGATGCTTCTTGCTTCTCCATCGCCTGCCATTGCGGGGCAGCCTGTTACTTTGACCGCCCTTCTTTCCGCCACATCCGGCACTCCGTCTGGTTCCGTCAGCTTCATGGATGGAGGAACTGTCATCGGAACAGCGCCGATCTCATCCGGAGCGGCAACCCTCGTCACCTCCCCACTTGCTCAGGGCACACACGCGTTGACGGCAACCTATCCGGGTAACAGCCTGACTACAGGCAACTCCGCATCGCTCTCTCTTGTTGTTTCTCCTGCACTCGGTACGACTGTCACCACACTCACAGCGCTACCTGATTCTGCCGTAGCAGGAACACCTGTCACTCTCATCAGCACCGTTGCAGCAACCTCGGGAAGTGTGAGCGGCACCGTAACATTCATGGATGGCAATTCGTTACTCGGTACCTCCTCCGTCGTCACCACCACAGGTCAGGCGCAGCTCTCGATATCAACGCTCAACCAGGGAACGCACTCGATCACAGCAGTCTTTAGCGGCTCCTCCTCCATGGCAGCCAGCACGTCCACACCAGTCCCTGTAGTCATTACGCCTCGCCCTGCTCCACCCACGATTAGTTGCTCAGCGGCACCTTCTTCGATCAATGCAGGTGGCGCCACAACTATTACGGCCTCCACCGCAAGCTCGTCAGGACAGCCCCTGGCTATACTCTTTTCAAGCTCCGCCGGAACACTCGTTACCAGTGGAAGCTCCGCTGTATTCAACTCTGCCGGTGTTCCCCCTGGAACTGTTGCAGTCACCTGCAAAGCGACTGATGCCCTGGGTCAGACCAGCTCCGCAATAGCCTCGGTCGTGATCAACCCGGTTCTGCTTGCGACCACCACGGTCCTGGCAGCAACACCAGCTACAGTCATCGCCGGAAACGCTGTCGTTCTGACAGCCTCCGTCTCGGCAACCTCACCGGTATCGTCCGGCACCGTGACGTTCTCCAACGCCGGAACAACACTCGGTACCTCCTCCGTCACCACCACAGGTCAGGCGCAGCTCTCGATCTCAACACTCAACCAGGGAACGCACTCGATCACAGCAGTCTTTAGCGGATCCTCCTCCCTGGCAGTAAGCGCGTCCACACCAGTCCCTGTAGTCATAACACCTCGTCCTGCTCCACCCACTATTAGTTGCTCAGCGGCACCTTCTTCGATCAATACAGGTAGCACCACAACTATTACGGCCTCCGCCGCAAGCTCGTCAGGACAGCCCCTGGCTATACTCTTTTCAAGCTCCGCCGGAACACTCGTTACCAGTGGAAGCTCCGCTGTATTCAGCTCTACCGGTGTTCCCCCTGGAACTGTCGCAGTCACCTGCAAAGCCACCGATGCCCTGGGTCAGACCAGCTCCGCGATTGCCTCAGTCGTGATCAACCCGGTTCTGCTGGCAACCACCACGGTCCTGACAGCAACACCAGCTACAATCATCGCCGGAAACGCTGTCGTCCTGACAGCCTCCGTCTCGGCAACCTCACCGGTATCGTCCGGCACCGTGACGTTCTCCAACGCCGGAACAACACTCGGTACCTCCTCCGTCACCACCACAAGTCAGGCGCAGCTGTCGGTCTCAACACTCAGCCAGGGAACGCACTCGATCACAGCAGTCTTTGCCGGCTCCTCCTCCCTGGCAGCCAGCACCTCTTCCCCTGTGTCTGTTGTTGTCTCCGCCTCGGCCCCACCTACCATCACCTGCTCCGTTGCACCTTCTTCAGTCAATCCAGGAGACCAGGCCTATATCACGGCAGTTGCTTCCAGCGCAGCCGGTCGCACCACAACGGTCAGCTTCTCAACCTCAGGTGGCAATCTGAGTGTCACCGGAAGCTCGGCAACCCTCAACACCACAGGTATGACTTCTGGTGCGGTAGAAATCACCTGCAAAGCAACAGATGATCTCGGCCAGACTGGATCCGCAACCACCTCCCTCTGGATCAACAGTGGGCAGGGTGAGCAGGCACTCACCGCCTATAACTTCACCGATTCCGTGGGAGTGAATATCCACCTTCACTTTACCAATACACCCGAAGTAATGGATTTCCCGGACTTCCTGACCTCCATCATCGCCCTTGGGGTCCATCACTACCGGAACGGAATCGATCCCTACGCCGTACCGTTTGAATATGCCAGTGCAGAGACGCTTGCAAGCGCTGGAATCAAAGCAGACTGGCTGATCTCCTCGGCGGACGCCCCACAGAACATCAACGCGATTTACGCGAATGCTCCGAACTCTATCGAAGCATTCGAAGGGCCCAATGAGGACAATACCGATGCAGGTCCCGTGCTGGCGAACTTCATGTCGATGCTCTACAGCACGGTCAAAGGCAACCCCAACACAGCCACAGTGCCTGTCTATGCGCCGACACTAACCGAACTCCCACTGATTGGACTGCAAGGAAGCCTGGCAGCTTACGACAATTACGCCAACATGCATGACTACTACTACCCGCGCAACCCGGAAACAGCCTCTTACGGCGGCTCATTCTTTGGTTGTGGCGGCTATGGATCAATGGCATTCAATATCTGCATCGCTCAGCTCACCTCGCCAGGAACTCCCGTCATCTCTACCGAAACTGGATACATCAGTGGCACACAATCGGATGAAGTTCTGGGGCGGTACATTACACGAACTCTTTTTATGCATCTCGGGATGAACGTGATGCGTACGTATTTATATGAATTTGTCGATGACGTCGACTCACCAGGCTTTGGTCTCGTACATAGCGATTTCACACCCAAGCCTGCTTACACGGCAATCAAAAATCTCATCAGCCTCTTCAACGATCAGAGCTTCGCTACACCTGGAAAATTCGATTACACGCTTACAGGACAGACAAATAATGTGCAGCATGTACTCTTTCAGAAGAGTGACGGAACGTACATGATGGCTATCTGGTTAGGCGTTCAGAGTGCCGATGAAGTGTCCCCTTACGAGACCTACTCAATTCCGCCTCAAACAGTCTCGATCGCCACGGAGACCCCTGTAGGCAATGTAACGGTCTATACACTCGATGACGAGGGAAACATGACCAACTCGCCAGGCGACACAGTAACCTCGACAACATCTCTCGCAGTTACAGATCGAATTACCATCGTCACGTTTTCTCCCTCCTCTAATTAGACCTGACAACGGCCTGCATCTCTTGCTCGCCACGGTTGCAGTTCGCACTCTCTTAAGCGATACTCGTCTTATCTTTCCTTTGATTAATCTATAAAGACGATCTATCAGCTGTTCTTCAAGGGGCATGTCCCGCAAGAAAGCACGCAGCGTCTGCCCCATCACGTTTAGCTTTGACTTCCCGATTGTTAACCATGAGGCCTATGCAAACCGTGCAGACGACTTCACCGCTTTCTTCGAACCGGATATTCGAATCCAGAATAGCCGCATTCGCAATCACTGTGCTTCCCTGGATTGCTATCGCAGGACTCATCCTGATGTTGGTGGGACCCATCTTTCTCGTGCCTGCAGAAGATGCAACAATCCTCTTTCAGTACAGCGACAACTGGGCATCAACCGGGCAGATTACCTACTATATCGGAGGCCCCAGAGTCGAAGGCGCAACCGACTTCCTCTGGATGGCCATCCTCGCCGGATTTCGGCTGCTTCATGTGCAGCCCTTCTACGCGACGGCCCTGCTAAACGCGTTGTCCGCATTCGCGATCGCCTACCTGATCCTTCTGCTCACAAACAGGCGGTTCGGATGGAAGTCCACGCTCATACCCCTTGGGCTTGTGATGCTTGCTCCTCAGTTGGGAGCAGCCCTGGCTGGGTTCTCGGTCCTGCCATTTACAGCGCTGATCCTCGCCTGCGCCTACTTCTTCTATCGCGGAAACGACAGCGCTCTGGCTTTCACTTGTCTCCTGCTGTGCCTCTTCCGACCCGATGGCGTCGTATTCGCGCTTCCCATGATTGCCCTCAGGCTCTTCAGCGGCCGCGCTGATTTTGTGAAGAGGCTTGTAGCTTATTTTTTCCTGTTTGTAGTCCCGGGCCTGATCTACTTCTATTGCCGATGGAAGTATTTCGGTGAAATTCTGCCGTTGCCATTCCTCGTCAAATCCGACACTCCTCGCATTCTTGGTGTGGCCCTCGGAACCAGCAACATCGACATTCTGAAGTATCTCGCATTCGACATTGTGTTCCTCGCGCTTGTGCTCGGCAAGAAGCTTAAAGAGCGAACCAATCTGCTGATCCTCACAGCTCTTGGCATCGTTCCTACGCTCTTCTATCTCACAATGCGGCTCGACCAGGATATTGCCGACAGATTTTTCGCATATCTGCTCGTCTGTAGTGCCGTACTTCTGGCCATCAACTGGGATCGTCTCCGCACCACACCCACACGCACTATCTCTGCGTTCACCATTCTGTGGTTCCTTCTGCTGAGCTTCTCGTGGGCGTCCGGGCTCTCTCGTTTCATATCGGATGGTTATAAGAACATCATTGTCTCGATCGCTCAGGAACTGCATGACGTACACCCCAATGGTTCGCTCGCCCTCAGCGAGGCAGGGCGTGTCGCCTATTTCTCTCACTGGCCCACAACAGATCTCTGGGGGCTTAACACACCAGAGTTTGCGCACCATCTCTTCGCACCGTCAGATATCGCTGCTGTATCTCCCGACCTCCTGGTGCTCTACTACCCCCAGACACAACATGATTGCAGATTTAA
>Ga0302233_10000720_pt1 | contig 25628 bp, 41 predicted proteins | sample II_Palsa_N3_1_FD_193516 | JGI IMG/M metagenome (GOLD analysis project Ga0302233, IMG submission 193516) | Peat permafrost microbial communities from Stordalen Mire near Abisko, Sweden - II_Palsa_N3_1 | ecosystem: Environmental > Terrestrial > Soil > Palsa > Peat permafrost | place: Sweden... | reverse complement strand
GCGCTGAAGACCTTCGTAGGGGTAGCAGTGTTCATGTTTTGGCAGTTGTGAACTACAAAGAGCAAGAGGGTTAGACGTCGGAATCGAGTCTGAAACGAGGTTTCGCTCGTTTGTGACTAAAAATAGCACACGCAAAAATAGAACTGGGTTCCATTTTAGTTGAGTGGCCTTTTTCACGGTCGCACATTGAACGCGATCTTACGCACAGGTTGAGTTTTTCACACCATGTACGGCTAAAGTGGTAGGATGATATAGTCCTGGTTGAGGGCAGCGAGTGCGTCGCGATCCCCACCAAATAAAGACGACATGATGCAGGTGGCGATGTCAGAGAGAGAGAGAGAGAACAGAAGGCGGTGCTTATGTATACTATATACTCTGTCTTGTTGCTTACAAAACATGTCGTGCTAGGGCCATGTGCGTTTCATGTGACTTAGGACCCCCAAACAGCCGCAGCATAAAGCTTAGTCGAAAGCTTAAAAAAGCTTTTATCAAAAAGAATGTGGATGGACGTCAGCGAACGACGACATGACTTATCTATTATACCTTTGTTCTGATTGGTTCTGATGTTCATGAAAAAAAAATCACATTGCGCAATTCATTTTGTTTTCGTAGGGCATGTTTGTTGTTGAACGATGTTTCTGAAAAATCAAACCCTGGTTCAAAAAAATTTTTTTTATCGATACTCCTGACTAGCCCGCATGAGGCCTGCGCGGTTGCGGCGAGCGGCGTTGCGGTTTTCGTCGGACGTCGATTTTGCGTTACAACTTTTTTTTTTTTTTTTTTTTGAATTCTTTTTTTTCATCGGGACCACTGCCGGCCAGAGCCATCGGCCTGCTTGAGGTTGGAGCTCTTGTACAGCTTGGCCTTGTCCGCCGAAGCGTCGGGCTTGTTCTTGTAGCCAGCACCAAAGCCGCCTCCGCCGCCTCGGCGCACGACCTTCTCGCCCTTCCCACTGCTGGTGACACTGAGATTGACGCTTGGAGGGGCGGTGAAGCCAAAGGAAAGGGCGACCTTTTGCAGATCAAGCTCGTTCACGTTGAAAATCTGCTTGAGGGCGTGCGACGCGTACGACTGCAGGTACGAGCGGTAACCCTCGCGGGAAGATCGGTTGAGGTAGTAGTTTTTCTCGATGAGTTTCTCGAGCTGCGATTAATTATTATTAATAAACTCAAGAAAAAGGGGGTACGAGTGTAGCCCAAACCTGAGACTGGATGTTGCTGAGCTTGGCAAGCGGGAACTCGTACTCGTTCAGAGGGACCTTGGCCTGCTTGAGGTACCGGAGAAAGCCGAGCTCGGTCGGGAGAAGGAAGAGGAGCGCACGACCCTTGCCTCCGGCACGCGCTGTACGGCCGACACGGTGAATGTACTCGCGAGGATCGTCCGTGGGGTCGTACTGAACGATCCAGTCAACGGCAGGGATGTCGAGACCACGTGCGGCCACGTCCGTGCACAGGAGGATGCCCGACTCTGCGTTGCAAAACTCGAAAAAGGTGCTCGTGCGTTTTTGCTGCTTTTGTCGACCCTGGAATAGAAAGTGAGTGAAAAATAAATAAATGTGAAATCTAACCATACATGGAGATCCATCACAGGGATGTCGATATAGTTGAGGAGCTCGGCGTGGAACTTGACCGAATTGCAGGACGAAAAGAAAACGATAATCTTCTTCTTCTTCATGTTCTTCTTGAGGAAGGTGAAGAGGAGGAGGAAACGGCGCTCCGAAGGGCACACGACGTAGCCTTGCTCAAGGCCCTCGACGGTGGCTGTGGGGCGGTGCTCCTCAACGTTGATGTACAGGGGAGCCTTTTTCAGTGAGACGCGCGCCAGATCTTCGACCTTGGTGGTCTGTGTGGCAGAGAAAAGCATGGTCTGGCGATCTATAAAAAAAAAAATAAATAAATAAAAAATAGAGCGCAGCAGCTCAGCTCAAATTTCTCTGGTCAGATCGTATACCCTTGGGAAGCAGGCGCAGGATCTGGTTCATCTCCTCTTCGAAACCAATCTCGAGGATGCGATCGGCCTCGTCGATGATGAGGGCCTTGAGATTCTTAAACACAAAGCCATTGGTGTTCTGGAGGTGATCGAGGAGACGACCAGGTGTGGCCACGAGGAGGTTGACGCCCTTGGCGAGTTTCTCGGCCTCGGCCTTTCGGTTTGCACCACCCATGACGATACCGTACGTTTGGAAGTGATACTTCATCAGATCCGACGCCACCTGGAAGATTTGAAGTGCGAGCTCGCGAGTGGGCGAGATCACGATCACACCAGTGCCTGTACAAGGAATGAGGGGAAAAGCGCAACAGAGCCAATGAGATGAACGCGTACCGTTGCGAGGCTTCCATTGCAATCGCGAGAGGAACTCGATGGCCGGCAGGAGAAACGCAATGGTCTTGCCACTGCCAGTCTTGGCCTGGCCGAGAACGTCGCGTCCGGCGAGCAGCGGTGGAACCGTTCGTCTGTGTAAGCCAGGGTTTAGAGGAGTGCTTCCTTCCTCGACTCTGTTCTTACCGCTGGATCTCGGTCATGTGTGTAAAGCCCATCTCTGCCACGGCCTTCTTGGTCATCTCAGAGACATCGAGCGCGGCAAACGACGAGTCGGCCTCTTGGGCGAGCGCGGGCATGATGGCCTCGACCTGCAGAGTACCAAAGCTGGACGGGGTCGTGGGCACAATGTTCATCTCCTCGGTGAACGTCTTGGCCTTCTTCCCCTTGGGCTGCTGTGGCTTGTCCTCTTCCGTATCCTCGGCCTCCTTTGGTGGTTCCTCTTGCTTGCGCTTTTTCGCCATAGCAGGCGCAGCAGCAGCAGCAGGGGTGGTGGTGGTAGTGGTGGTGGTGGTGGTGGCGGCGGCGGCGGCGGGGGTAGCAGCGGCGGCAGGGGCGGCGGCGGCCTTCGTTTGCTGCTTCTTGGCAGTGGGTGTGCGTGCAGACATGCGGGCGACCTCGTGGCCTCTAATGACGTTGAAATTGCGTCATCGGCAAATGCTTCTTCTTGGATCGGGACGGCTTTTTGGGTCTGTGCCTCGGGCGGCGGCCAGGCTAGTTCCAAAGACCATGGCGATTCAGCGCCAGTTTGTGCAGCAGAAGCCTTTGTTTGTGTCGTCGCGATTCACGGTAGAATGCTTTTCCGGGGTTTATTGGGGAAAAAAAACTGACTTGCGCGCGTGTCTAGTCGAATGTAGCAAGTGTGCCTGCTGTGGCTGCCAAGCGTAACAAGATTGTCGGATGGTGGCTGCTAGGGACGAGCGGGATGGTATGCATGCCAGTATGAGATGGTTTACCAAGGGAAGGGGGGAAAAGGTGTTTAGCACGGTCGTGATCGGGGGACTGACACGTTTGACCGAGTCTGGCCTGTCCATCGTGGAGTGGCGTCCTGTGTCGGGTGCGATCCCTCCCCTCTCGCACGAGGACTGGGAGAAAGAGTTTGACAAGTACAAGGAGTCGCCTGAGTACAAGCTGTACGTCAAGGAAACCAAACAATAATTATTAAAAAAAAATTTTTTTTCTTTGCGCAGCACAAACACCCACATGAACGTCGACGACTTCAAAAAGATCTTTTGGATGGAGTGGGGCCATCGTCAACTCGGTCGAACAATCGGATTAGCTTTCATCCTTCCGGCTTCTTTCTTTGTTGCCAAGGGCTGGGTTACGCGACCGATGGCCGCGAGATTGGTTGGCCTGGGTGGTCTTATCGGTCTGCAGGTTTCGTCCCCCCCTCCCAGGGATTTTTATCTGTTTATTAATGAACTTAAATTTTTTTAAAGGGGCTCATCGGCTGGCTTATGGTGAAGAGCGGTCTTGACAACCGCATCTACGAGGAGCGCGTAAATAAATAATCAACTGTATTTATATATTTATTTTTGAGATGGATGTTTAGGAGGTGCCGCGCGTGAGCCACTACCGTCTCGCAGCTCATCTGGGAACTGCGTTTGTGATCTACGCAATCGGAGTTTGGAACGGTCTTTCGTTGATCGCGTCGCGTCCCGAGCCCAAAGTATTTTTTTTTCCCTTCAATAAAAGTCGTGTCGTGTTTTTTGACGAAATGTCTAGGCACTGGAGCTGTTGCAGTCCCCTGCCCTTGGCAAGTTCAAGACCTTGTCCAAAGGGACGGCTGCGCTTGTGTTTGCGACGGCCATCAGCGGTGCGTTCGTCGCAGGTCTCGATGCTGGCCTTGTCTACAATGAGTTCCCTCTCATGGGTGGCCGCATCGTTCCGTCCGATATTGGCGTCCTCGATCCCTGGTACCGCAACATTACCGAGAATCCCATCACGGTCCAGTTTAACCACCGCTATGCTGTACGATCAAGATGCAAAATGAAACTTATGTTTTGGAAAAGGGAATGGGCACAGCAGCCGCGATCTCGTCTCTTTGGCTGTATTCGCGTAAACTGCAACTGCCGAGCAAGACCAGACTCGCGATCAATTGCGTTGGCGTAATGGCCCTTGTGCAAATGTCGCTCGGCATCGCGACACTCCTGACGTATGTCCCCATACATCTCGCGTCGGCTCACCAGACCGGCTCGATCACATTGCTTACGCTTGCATTGTGGCTTGCGCACACTCTCCGTGCTATTCCCAAATAGAATGTGTACTCAAACCATTCGGGTAAAAGTATTTTTTTTTTTTTCATATCGACAAAGGGCATTTCTCAGTTATTTGCTTTTGCTCTTTTTCCCGGCCGGCGAATCGCTTGATGAACCCAGTTTGTTTGCAACTGCCTTTGCCGCGGGTGTCACTGCTGCCTTGGCGACTGTCTTGGGCGTCTTTGCGTCTGCCGCTGTCTTGGGCGTCTTTGCGTCTGCCGCTGTCTTGGGCGTCTTTGCGTCTGCCGCTGTCTTGGGCGTCTTTGCGTCTGCCGCTGTCTTGGGCGTCTTTGCGTCTGACGCTGTCTTGGGCGTCTTGACCTCGGCCGCCTTGGGCGTCTTGACCTCGGCCGCCTTGGGCGTCTTGACCTCGGCGGTCTTGACCTCGGCCGCCTTGGGCGTCTTGACCTCGGCGGTCTTGACCTCGGCCGCCTTGGGCGTCTTGGCCTCGGCGGTCTTGACCTCGGCCGCCTTGGGCGTCTTGATCTCAGCGGCCGCTTTTGATGCGACGGAAGACTTGCTGGCCTTGGCGGGAGTGGTGGTGGCCTTCTTCTTCTTCTGAACAGCAAGTGCGCCGGCAAATCCAGCAAAATCATATTCGACGCCAAGCTCTTTGAGGGTTTGGCGCTTCTTCGCATCCTTGGCAATGAGACGCTCTACCTTTTTGTCGTATTGGGCCTGCGTCTTTGGCTGCAGGAAGAAACAGATAAAATAAAATAAACATTCGCCAATGATGTTATGGTGGTACCACTGAAAGGGCACGGCGTGCTCTCTCAACGGCCTTTGAGGGGTTTCCGGGCTTCTTGGGCCCCGAAAAGGCATAGCTCGGGATGCGGTCCGCGGCGACAAACTGGCCTGCAGAATTAAAAAACAACACAAAAATTGAATTCAAATTTTATGACATCCCAAATGTACATTTGAGAAGACGGCCAAACATGAGGTAATCGTTCATTGTCTCGGCAGCGATCTTGGCAACTTCGTCCACCACAAATTGGACGAATGCAAAGTGACGAGACTTGCCCGTCTGTGTGGAATATTGTTTTTGAGGTCAAAAAAAAAAAAACGCAGAGGAGGAGCCGATTACCTTTTTGTTGCGCATGAGACGGACGTGCTTGATTTCACCAAACTGCGAGAAGAACTTCCGCATCTGCTTTTCGTAAAAGCCATGGGGGATGCGGCCAATGTAGATTGTGCCAGGGACGAGGTCGACCTTTGCATTCTTGGCGCCCTTCTTGCCAGCAGCGGTGACTGCATTTTGAGCTGCTGCCTTCTTGTTGCCCTGCAGCATCTTGATGGCAGCGAGGGCAGCCTCGTTGGCTCGCTGTGCGGCGTTCTTTGGAACGAGGGGGATCTTGTCGCCACTCTCCTCGTCGATATCCTCATCGTCGATGTCCTCAATGTCGTCCTCCTCAAAGTTCTCAAAGTCGTCGTCCTCATCGTCGTCCTCCTTGGCAGCGGCCGGCTTGGCATTGGCAGCGGCCTTTGCAACTGGCTTGGCAGCAACAGCAGTCTTAGCAGCCTTTGCGGCAGTCTTAGCAGCCTTTGCGGCAGGCTTGGCAGCGGCAGGCTTGGCAGCGGCAGGCTTGGCAGCAGCTGGCTTGGCAGCCGAAGCCTTAGATTTTGTAGGGGCCATGTGGTCGTTTTAAAATGGCGTCCGGCATACAACCCCTAGGGAATCTGCTCTTCCTTGCTGAAGGCGCGGCGATTGACGAGGTGCTGGATGAGCCTCCACACAAGCGTCCGCGTGTGGAAGATGGTGAAGGGAGCGAGAGGAGAGAATCGGCCTCGCCAAGCAAAAAGTCCATCGCTGCAGCGCTGGGTGTGCGCGCAAATGGGCTCGGGCCGTTTCGAGTCCTTGCCGACGAGTTGCTGCTAGAGCTGCTGGCTCGGATGGACGCAAGGACGCTGGCCATCCTTGGACAGACGAGCAAGGCGATGTACGCGTTCACTCGCCACGAGGATCTATGGCGCCAACTCGTCCTGGGCGAGCAAGATGGCGAGTTCTTGTTCCTGGGGAGGACTTGGCTGGTACGTTTTGGCATTCGATGGCGCACGTGTTTAACGGTCAGCAATAGGCGGCGTATGTCGTTCGTGCGCGCGGCGGCTCGCTGGACGGATGGAGGCCGGCAGAGATCAAGACGGGACTCTACTCTGATGTACTTTTTCAGCCGTACCTCTGTGCGACGCAGCCTATTCGCCCTGCGTGGCTTCGCGAGGACAACGTTGAACGAAGACACGGTAGGAGCCCCTTTCCCTTGTTCTCTTACCGAGTATTTTCCTGAAGGGCTTACGCTGGAGCAGTTCATCGATGAATACGAAAGGCCAAACAAGCCGGTCCTCATCACCGACGTCGTGACATCGTGGCCGGCTTTCCAGAAATGGACTCGTTCGCACCTGCGAGACCTTGCCGGGAGTGTACGCTAGATTCAGTTATTCCGAGTAACAAGTGTGTCCTTTAATGTAGACGAAATTCGACGTGGGCCCGGTCGAGATGTCGTTTGACGAGTATTGCCGCTACGCCGACAACACGATCGAAGAGAGCCCTCTATATCTGTTTGACAAGACGTTTGCCGACAAGCTTGCGCAACTTGGTGCCGACTACACCGTGCCCGAGTACTTTTCAGAAGATCTTTTCTCGGTTCTCGAAGCAAGGCGTCCCGACTACCGATGGCTCATCATGGGTCCCGCCAAGTCAGGCTCAGCCTTTCACATCGACCCCAACGCCACGTCGGCGTGGAATGCATGCATCACCGGTTCGAAAAAGTGGATTCTGTACCCGCCCGGTTGCGTGCCACCCGGAGTCCACCCGTCCGAGGACGGCTCAGAAGTTACATCAACCCTGAGCCTGATGGAGTGGTTCATGACCTTTTATGCGAAAACAAAGGAAGACCAGACGCGGCCGATCGAATTTGTTGCCCGTGCTGGTGACTTGGTTTTTGTGCCGACGGGTTGGTTCCATCTTGTCATGAACCTTGAAGGTAAACGATAAACCCCCTCTCTTTTTTCAAAGCTCACAGGGTTCCTGAATAGAATCAATTGCGGTTACACAAAACTACGTCAGTCGCCGCAACCTGCGCAAAGTGCTCGACCTATTTAAAGACAAGCAGCACTTGATTTCTGGTCTGAGGGAGTGCGGAGGAGTAAGCTCAAAGAAGGAAAAAAAATTTTTTTTTTCTCTCTCCCCCTAAAACTGGGCTTGCAGGAGAGCACAATCTACCAAGAGTTTTGCGACGGCTTGGAGCACAAGTTTCCCGGCGAGCTCGTGCGACTCGAACAGCAATGGGCGGACGAAGACAGCGCAAAACGTGGAGGGCGCAAGGGCCCGGGTGTATGGGAAACCCTCAAGTCGAATGCGATGGGGGAACCATTCCTATTTAACTTTGGCTTTGTCGGTAACGGTGACCGCGAGGACGAGGACGACGACCAAACCATGGTGGAGTAAATACTGTTGACAAACAATGTAAAAAATCGCATGTACGTACAAAGCAAAGGTTGGACTGTCTATAAGCTATCTGGCGAGTCTGCAACAGCAGAGCTTGAACGCAGGGTCGATGACGAGGGTGGCGGTGCCGGAAAGTTGCGCCGATTGAGCAAGAGCCCTTTGAGAACCTTGATCTCGGCCTTGACCTGAAAAGTACTTTAAGACGAAAAAAAAATTTTTTTAAAAAAAAATTGCAACTTTACCGAGTCGGACTCGTGCCGGATTTCCTCGCGCGCTGTTTGGAAAGGAGGCGAAAATACGTTACAAATATCGGTTATTGCTGCCGCCTCCTGCGCGAGCTCCTACACAAGTGGGTTAAAAACAACCATTCTTTCTCTGATTTTTTGTTGGTAGCTTACAAGGGCGTTGCGATAGTTTGCTTCACTCGTCTCGAGGCTTTCTGCCGCACGGTGCTTCGCGATCGCGATATCGATAAAGGAAGCAGATGTTTGTTTACCGTACTTGGAAGCGACTTCGTCCAGGGCTGCCGAGAGCGTGGTTAGCTGTTCGTTGACCTTGACGACTTGATCCTTGTGTGCCTGGACGATTCCGTCTCGGGACTTGCCGTACTCGACCAGCACCGGAACAATCTTTGCCTGCAACATGCGTGAGTTTTCTGAAGCAAGGGAAACGGTCGCACCTTGACGAACGTGTAGCCAGCATAGGCAGCGCTTACAACGGCAAGCGATGCAAGCACAATGTCTTTTCGATTCCACTGTTGTTGTTCCGGAAGCTGCTGCGCGTTCTCGACCATCGCGATTTGCTCTTCTCGCGGCGGTATTGCCGGCGGTACATTCTTAACACGGGCAAGCGCCTCGTCGATCTCTTCGTCCGTCAGCGACTTGCCCTTGAGGAACTTTTTCTGCGTGTCCAGTGGCGCCGCCGAGACCTTGTCGCTTCCCAGGAACTTGACCGCCGACTGGACCAAATCCTCTCGAGGCGTCGTCATTTCAAGAAGAAGAAAAAAGAAAAAAAGAAATGTCAAGGCGCTCGACAGCCCAAGCGCACACAACAAGACAAGAGCGACAAGATGCAGATGATGCCAAGACCGTGGCCAAGTTGGAGGCAGTCGACTACCACGTCGATTCTCTGCTTTGGGTGGCAGCCGGCTCGCTCGCCGTTCGTTGTTTATAATCATTTGCCTGCATAACATTCTTGTTGAACAGTGGTACTGGGCAGACTTGCACACAGTCCTGATGGCGTCGCCACCGCTCGTGAGCTGGACATGGATCGCAATCGGTGTATTAGCATGGTGTGCGGCCCTGTCGATCACCGTATTCCTCGAGTGGTCGGTCAAGGTGCCGCAGGACAAGTGGGACACTGCGTATCCGTACGCGACGCCGACTGCTACTGTGCTGATGATCGTCTCTGCCGTGACAACGGTGGTAGGACTGTGGGGAGCCTATGGATACACGTCGCCAATCGTCTTTTTTTTCATTGCTATGGCAGCCGTGACAATCCTTGGGTACTTGTGAAAACGTCAGATGCAAATACAGACAGAGTGCTCTTTTTTTGTGTGTGTGTGTGTGGTTAGCATGCACATCCAGAGTCACCCTTGTCCTTGTCGTCTAGCTTGATGTTCGCGTCTGGGAAGTCGTTGTAGCTGATAAAATATACATTTTTTTTTTTAAAAAAGAATACATTATTAAACGCGAGTACATGTCTGCTTCCGATTCTTGGGACAATGCGTTCTTGGCAACGGTCTGGAAGGCCTGCTCAACGTTGATGTTCTCCTTGGCCGAGGTCTCAAAGTAGGGGATGTTGCCCTTGGACTGGCACCAGGTGAGGGCGCGCTTTTGGAAGACCTGCAACAGCGGGAGGGCCGTCTTGTAACAACAGACATGACAAGATAGGTAGGTACGTACCATGCGCTTGGTGTCCTCAACATCGACCTTGTTGCCGAGGACGACAAAGGGGAAGTGCTCGGGATCGCGGGGCGAGGCCTGGATGAGGAACTCGTCGCGCCACGAGTCGAGGGTCTCAAAGGACTGTACGGTGCGTAGCGGGGATTAGTTATTCCCCTGTGTCGTGCGGTTATGTGTTGGTTTACCTTGACGTTGTTGACGTCAAAGACGAGGACGCAGCAGTCGGCACCACGGTAAAACGCGACACCGAGCGACTGGAAGCGCTCTTGTCCGGCAGTATCCCAAATCTGCATGGTGACGTTGCGCTCGTCCACATAGACTTCCTTTGTAAGGAAGTCGGCACCGATGGTTGCCTTGTACTGGATGCTGAACTTGCGGTTGACGTACTGGTTCATGAGGGACGTCTTGCCGACACTAGCCACAAGAGCGCGTCAGAGGGAAAACAGGTGTGTTACGGTGTTTTGGTGGGCTTACCCACTGTCACCCAGGATGATGACCTTGAGCAGGACCTTCTTGCGAGAAGCCATTGTACTTGAACTAAAACGTCGCGTTAGCAAATGCTGATAAGTAGCAAAAAAGCGCCACGAGTTCACAGCGACGCAAAGAAGGGGCACCAGCGGCAAACTGGCTGCATGTGACCTCGGCAATTCTTTTTTTTTCGAGTGAAAATTCCAAGTCCTCCTCCCGGAGGTTGCAAATATCGATCAAGTGTACTCGATCTCAAAGCGAGAGCCGTGTGATAGAACAACACAATAGGACTCGAGTGTACAACGTGAAAACTTTTTAATTATTTTTTATTTTTTTATTTTTTTTCACTTTGGTGCCATGAGAACAGACTGTGGTTGGAGCATCTACGTATCCCCACAAAGTTAAGTCAGCATCGGATAGGAGCCATACCTGTTGAGCTTGTTGCTGCTGCAGCTTGAACTCGTTTTCTTGCTGGATAAACATTTGCTCGCGCTCGAGTTCGATGCCCAATGGAACGACGACGAGTAGTGCCGATGTACTGAGGACCCATGCGGCGATGCCGACAAAGCCGGCGACAATGCGGATGTACCCAGACGCAGTGCTCACGTTCTCGTAGATCTGGCGGCGGCTTTGCACAGGTACAATGTCCTGGTAAAAAACACAGAGTAAGAACAAGGACAACATGGCAGGCAGTTACCTTGAGGGCGTAAATGCGCTGCAGGATCGTCTCGTTGGGGTCAAAGTTGTCTTGCACGTCCTAAGGCGCCAAACGTCAGAACACGAGTCAAGACCATGTGGTCTGTGCACAGGCAAAAACGCCCAAAACACACCGCAAAACAAAAACCCACGTTTTCCATTGCCCACGTTGTCTCTTTCTTGCTCTTTTCTGCTTGTCCCACAGCACCCCTCCCCGGCCGTCTAAGAGTACCTGCTCTGCTGCAGACGTCGCGTCGTCGACAAATTTGACCGACTTCTTTTTGCTGGCCATTTTTGAAAGTGTGCCCACCTGAATAGAATGGCACAAACTCCGGCCGACGCTGTGTGCTACACCTTGTTGGCGTCGGACGACTCGACGGAGAGCACGTCAGTGCAAGACCTGCGCACCCAGCTGGAGAAGGGCGACGACGAGCAACGGTAACGGCAACTGCTCTTTTTTTTCTTTCTTTCTTTCGTGTGTGGTTTTTTTTCTTGGCTCGCTTCCTTGCCACGCATACTCGCAGCGACGATAATAACACCAAGCACTGCAACAGGATCACGACCATGAAAAAGATCCTCACCCTCATGCACAACGGCGAGCCGCTGTCGCACTTGGTACCCGAACGATAAAGACGCTCTTTGCTCATCCACACCCGGAAAAAAAAAAAATACCAGCTGATGCATGTGATCCGCTTCGTCATGCCGTCCAAGAACAAGACGCTCAAGAAGCTGCTGCTGCTGTTCTATGAGGTCACTCCCAAGAAGAACCCGGACGGCAAGCTCAAGCAGGAGTTTATCCTGATCTGGTACAAGGATAAAAAAAACAACCTGTTCTCCGAGTTTCATGCTGACAGTCTTGCAAAACTGCAGCAATGCTCTCCGCAACGACCTGCAGCACCCCAACGAGTACATCCGCGGATGTGTACTGCGCTTCCTGTGCAAGCTGCGTGAGAACGAGATCCTGGAGCCCCTGGTCCCGTCCGTGCGCTCGTGCCTGGTAAAAAACACCCCCCCTTTTTTTTTTCTCTCGGGACGAAAGCGCTAAGCTTTTTTGTCTTTCGCAGGAACACCGCCACCCGTACGTCCGCAAGAACGCGATCTTTGCCATCTTTACCATCCACAAGTTTAACGAGCACTTGATCCCTGACGCACCCGAGCTGGTGCAGCAGTATCTGAGCTCGGTACGCGACGGTCTATTTTATGATAAAATTTTCTCACTCTTTAAATTAGGAGCAAGACATGGCTTGTCGCCGCAATGCTTTCATCATGCTCTACAATGCTGATCAGAACCGAGCCATTGAGTACCTCAATACTGTCATTGGACAGGTATGAATTGCAAACACGCATGAGAGGCTTTCTAATGTCATGTTGTCCCACCCAGATCTCCTCGTTCCCTGAAAGCCTCCAGCTGGCTGTTGTTGAGCTTATTCGAAAAGTGTGCCGCACATCTCCCGCCGAAAAGGTTTGCGAGTTTGTATCTTTTTTTCGTTTCGAATTTTTTTTTTTTCTTCGCAGGGCAAGTATGCTCGTGTCATCTTTGACCTCCTCAACTCGCCTGCCCACTCTGTCAAGTACGAGAGTGCTGCTGCCCTCCTGTCCCTGTCGACGTCTCACGGTGCCGTCAAGGCGGCTGCCTCGACGTATGTCAGCCTGCTCCTGAAAGAGTCGGACAACAATGTCAAATTGATCGTTCTGGACCGCATCAAGTACGTTTTTATTTGAATCCCATGCATTTTTTTTTTTAAATTTTTAACTGCAAACTCGCGTTTGAACTAAATAAAAAAAAAACAGTGAGTTGCACGAACGTCACGGCCACGTCATCGACGACCTCGTCTTGGATCTACTACGAACGCTCGCGAGCCCAGACCTGGAGGTACGCCGAAAGTGCCTCAAAATCGCCATGGAAATGGTTTCCGCCCGCAACGTGAACGATGTTGTCTCCTTCCTCAAGAAGGAAATTACCAAGACCCGTGACGATGACCAAGAAAAGGTTGCTCGTTTTTTACGAATTTTTTTTTATTATTTTAAAAAAAACTGAACGCCGTTTTGATAAATACCCCCCCTTAGAACGTCGAGTATCGCCAACTCTTAATCCAGTCTGTCCACCAGTGCGCCGTTCGCTTCAGCGAGGTGGCCGCCTCAATTATCCACACCATGATGGAATTCCTCGGCGAGGTACAGAATGACTCGGCTGTTGAGGTCATCAACTTTGTTCGGTACCGAATTAGTCTCTTTTTATCTGTGCAATTAAAATCTTGGAATTGCAGGGAGGTCATGGAGCGCTTCCAGAATTTGCGACCAGAAGTTTTGCAAAAGCTGCTGGACGGGTTCTCAGATATGCGATCGTCCCGTGTCTTCCGTGGCGCCCTTTGGATCGTGGGTGAGTACGCACTGGATGCACCCAGCATCGAGGCCGTCATGGCCACCATCCGCAGTGTCCTCGGCGAAGTCCCCATCCTTGACGCAGAGCAAAAGGAGGCCGAAAGGATCGCCGAAGAGCTCGGGAAGGAGGCAGCGGCCGCGCAGTCATCTACCCCTGCCATCTCTGCCCCAACCACTCGCGTTGTCGTACGTCGTAATTTTCTTTTGTGTTTTTGTTTTTTATGAACCGTGTCTCATCATAAAGGTGCTTCCGGACGGAACCTACGCCACCCAGAGCTCGTATTCACAAGATGTCAACGTCCTCAAGGCGTCTGGGTCCAAAGTGGTCAAGCCACCCATGCGCGCCCTTCTTCTGGATGGTGACTTTTTCATTGGCTCGGTCCTTGGTGTTACCCTGACCAAGCTTGCGCTCCGGTAACTTTTTTGATACTATTTATTATCTGACTATTTTTAAATTTCATCTCTAGGTTCAACGATCTCAAAGACCAGCCGTCCGTGAAGAAGAACGCGTTGAGCGCCGAGGTGCTTTTGATCATCTCGTCCGTCATTCGTCTGGGCAAGTCGGAGCTTCCCAAGCTTCCGATTGATGCAGACAGCTCGGAGCGTCTGGCCATCTGCTTGCGTGTGCTTTTGGAGCCCAACGAAATGACCAAGACGATATTTGCCACCGCGTGCCGTGAAAACTACTCTCGTCTCCTTCAGGAACAAATCAAGCTGAACCAGAAAAAGGTACACTGAAAGAGGTGGGACTACTGGGAATTTTTACAAACAAATTACCCATGCAGGACGAACCTGTCAAAAAAGTCAACGCACCAGAGGAGCTCATTGTGTTCCGTCACCTCAAGTCCAAGAAGAACATTGACGAGGGCGACGATCAAGTTGAGGCCGACTTGGAGCGTGCCACTGGTGGCAACGAGCGAGACGATGCCATCTCCAAGCTGAACCGCATAGTTCAACTGACCGGTCATTCTGACGCTGTCTATGCCGAGGCCTACGTCAACGTGCACCAGTACGACATCCTCCTCGATGTCCTCATCGTCAACCAGACAGGCGAGACCCTTCAGAATGTCGCCCTGGAACTCGCGACCCTCGGCGACCTCAAGCTCGTCGAGCGGCCGTCCACCCACACGCTCGCTGCCCACGATTTCTTGAACATCAAGGTATTTCCAGTGTTACCAAACAGTATCTCTGAATTACTCCTCCTCCTCCTCCTCCTCCTCCTCAGGCCAACATCAAAGTGTCCTCCACCGACACGGGTGTTATCTTTGGCAACATTGTCTACGACACGACCACCAACGCCGACTCGAACGTGGTTGTGCTCAACGATATTCACATCGACATCATGGACTACATTCACCCGGCAACGTGCACCGAGCTCCAGTTCCGTCAAATGTGGGTTGACTTTGAGTGGGAGAACAAAGTCATCGTCAACACCAACATCAGGTACAGAAGAAGAAAAAAAATGACGTGTTTGTTTCTTTACGTATTCTTTAGCGACCTCCACGAGTATCTGAGTGTGCTCATGTCGCGCACAAATATGAACTGTCTCACTCCGTCTTCTGCGTTGGATGGAGAGTGTGATTTCCTCGCGTCCAACCTTTACGCGCGGTCCATCTTTGGTATATTTTTTTTTCACATTATTTCTTCGTGACATCTCGGAAAAAATTAGGCGAGGACGCACTGGCCAATCTTTGCATCGAAAAACTTGCCAACGGGAAAATCTCGGGCCACATCCGTATCCGTGCCAAAACGCAGGGCATTGCTCTCAGCCTAGGCGACAAGTGGACGACGTCGCAAAAGTTGTGAATTTTTTTCCTTTTAGTTTTCTTCTTGTTCCCAAATTACCACATTCTTTTTTCGCATAGCTGTTTTAGACTTCGAAAAGGAACCGATAATTATAAACGTAATTGGTCAAGTGAAATTTCAGATCGGGGGGGAGTCGAATAATTTCAGAGGTGCATGATGGAGAGCTTGACATTGACAGGGCCTCGGGGACGGATGGTGAGACGCTCGAAGAAACGCAGAGGCTTGGTGGTGTTGACAGCTTCCATGTGGAAATTGCTGAAGAAGGCGACGACCACGAGTCGCATTTCCATCAGGGCGAGAAGACGGCCCAGGCAATCGCGGGGACCGCGGCTGAACGGAAGGAACGCCTCATTGTGCCACTTCCGGTGTGGATTGAACTCGAGTGGGTCGTCCCAAACTTCCTCACTCAAGTGGACATTGTAATGCGGCGTGCGGATCATCGTGCCCTTTGGAATAAAGTAGCCAGCGATCACGTAGTCCTCCTCGATGACCCTCTGTTTTTTTAATTTAAAAAAAAGTACTTTTCTTAAACATACAAAGGTCCCTGACGCGACGACTGGCCAGCGACGCATGGTCTCGTTCAGAAATTTGGTCAGGAGCTCGAAGCGAAGCAGGTCTGTGTATGACAGAAACTTGTAGGCGTCTCCGGCACCTTTGCCAGCGGCAATCGCCTGCTCTTTGGCTTTTCGGAATTCGGGTGCATCAACGATCGACGCACGGAGCTCGTGCTGTAACTGAGGTCGGCGGCTGAGCTCGGCACACAGGAATCCAAGTGTATTGGCACTACAAAAAAAAAAAAAAATTTGTTTTTTGCAATGTGTGAAAGAAAAAAAAGGATTCTATCCCGAGCACATACGTTGTCTCGTGGCCCGCAAACATAAAGGTGAACAGCTCGTCGCTTTGCATTTTGGGATCGAGAATGGGCTTGCCCTGTTGATCGACTTTGCGGATATAGTCGAGGACGTTCGCATGCGGTCCACTGTTGGCACTGGCGTTTGCTTTCGTGATTTTGGCAGCATGGAAAGGGCATCCGGCAGCAGCAGCGGCCGCCGAGGCCTTTTGGTCGGCGCGCTTCATCACAGTGTCGTTGAACTGTAGCATGGTGGCGTACGCCTTGCGATACTCCTCGTCGTCTGCAATCTTTGCGCGTTCAAACGGCTTGATCGAGACCGTGTCAAAGGCGTGGCGCACGTCGTTTGTCATTGCGTTTACGAAATCGGGGTCCTCGCCCAGTGCAGCGTGCCCAACTATCGTTAAAGAGTAAGATATCCAATTCGTTTTTCTTTTGGTCTCTGGCGTACTGATTTCAAAGGTCATCTTGGGCAGTTCCTCCATCAGGTCAATCACCACCTGGGCGGCCGCGGCTTTGCTCATCATGTCCAGTGACTTTTCGATCGCAACATGCATGCCCGGCAGGACCGACTTGAGCTGCTCCACCGTAAAGTACGGCTTGAGCAGGTCCCTCTGGACCTTCCACTCGTCGTGGTTGGTCGTGCTGAGAACTCCCTCACCCAGCAGCAGGAACTGTTGGTAGTTGGGCGTCTTGTGGACAAGGCGGCTGTGAAAGCTGTTGACCACGCGCGGGTCCGACAGCACGACCGAGGTTACGAGCTTCAGGTCGGCGTCCACCGACAGGAAACGGTACATGTTGCCATACTCGTGCTTCCAGTCCAGCAGCTGCAGCGTCACCTGCGCAGACAAGCCGTGGGCAGCCATGTCCTCAATATTTGTTCGGGTAAAGTTCTTCGCGGCCTTCTTCCACGGGCCAGGCAGGTCGTCAAACGACTTGACACCTCCCTCCGCAGGATTGCCTTTCAGCTCTGACACCTGTTTTGTTGCTCGTTTATAAATAAAAATTAAAAAAAAAAAGGTGTTGCGCTTTACCGGGATAGCGCAAGTAGTCAGGTCCATCGGCGCCCTCGTCGTCGCCGCCGTCGCCGCCGCAGCGGCTGGCGCGATGTGCGACCCGACTCGAACAATGCGATCGGACATATTTAGCAATGTGATTTCCCTATCCTTTCCCGGGTGTTACCCGGTTGCTGAACGGTTACCGATCTCCTCCAGACGTCGTGACCTCCTGGCAGCCCAACGTTTGGGACGTGCCCTTGAGTGTTTGTGGCTCCTGTTTTAGTCGGCGTGAAAAATTGTGCCTTTATCGCCTTGTCTCGTTCTGCTGGTTCAAACAAGTTTTTTTTTTTTTTCCTCGACTTGACGTGATCTCGTCCTTTTTTTCCTCTCTCTCTCTTTTGAACGACCTCTGGCTAGCAAGACTAATGCTGCCGAGGAGTTGACAGGGATCTGCGCCTTTGAATTTGCTGCTGTGCCCAGTTGTGTTAGTGGGCAGGTGTGTGTGCTTCTGTGTGTGCATGTTGGTAGTCACGCTCACAAAATGCTCAGCAGGGAACTCCCAACCCACCCAAAAATAATTTGCGGTCAATGTCAAACCTCTGCTGTTCCCAGGTGGTTGAGTGCTTGTATTTTACTCGCTGCGTGACGGCCAGCTTTATTTTTTATTTATTTATTTGGGACTGTGAATGTTGTACTGACCACCACCACCTTTGCTGGAAAAAAAAAAAAAAAAGAGTAAGTGTGGATCTGCCATGGCAGCTCAGCAGCGCTTGCCCATCAAGTTCCAGGAGCATCTCCAGGTAATTCAACACCGTGCTACTGCGCTCTGACGTTGTTTTATTTTCTCAGCTCCAAAACATCGGCATCAACGCCGCAAACATCGCGTTTGCAACGCTGACGCTCGAGTCGGACAAGTTTATCTGCGTTCGCGAAAAGGTACGCGTGCGATAGCGGTTTGGGGTCTAATAAACGTACGCAATGGGTAGGTCGGAGATGCCAACCAGGTCGTCGTCATCGACATGGCGGACCCCACCCACCCCACTCGTCGCAACATGTCCGCTGACTCGGCCCTGATGAACCCCGTGTCGAAGATCCTTGCCCTCAAGGGTATCTTTGTCCTCGCTCTCAAACTTATTATTTAAAAAAAATTTTTTTTTGTAGCCGACGGCAAGCAGCTCCAGATCTTCAACATGGAGCTCAAGAGCAAGATGAAGTCGTTCAACATGCCCGAGGACGTCGTTTACTGGCATTGGATCAACGTCAACACGATCGGTCTCGTCACCGAGACGTCTGTTTACCACTGGAAGATGGAAGGTGACTCGGTCCCCGTCAAGATCTTTGATCGCCACGTGTCGCTCCAGGGCGCCCAGATCATCAACTACCGCTGCAACGCTGACGAGAAGTGGGTCGTCCTCGTCGGTATCACTGCTCAGCAGGGTCGCGTTGTCGGCGCCATGCAGGTACTTGCACAATATTTCTCGTTGTTGATTTTTTGCAATCTTCCCACCCATCCAAAAAAAAAAAAAAAAAACAGCTCTATTCGCGCGAGCGCAACGTTTCCCAGCCCATTGAGGGTCACGCTGCTGCCTTTGGAGAACTTGTCCTTGAGGGCGGTGCTTCGCCCACCCAGGTTTTCTGCTTTGCCGTTCGCGGTGCCGCCGGCGCCAAGCTCCACGTGATCGAGATTGACCACAAGGAAGGCAATCCTCCCTTCCCCAAGAAGGCTGTCGATGTCTTCTTCCCCCCGGAATTTGCCAACGACTTCCCCGTGTCGATGCAGGTACGCACGAAAAAAAAAAATAGATGGCGTCTTCGGTTTTAAACGATAATGTTTTTGCAGATCTCCAAAAAGTACAACATTGTCTTCCTCGTCACCAAGTACGGCTACCTGCACCTGTACGACCTCGAGACGGGCACTTGCATCTTTATGAACCGTATTTCGAGCGAGACCATCTTTGTCACCGCCGACTACGAAGCCACCTCTGGTCTCCTCGGTGTCAACCGCAAGGGCCAGGTAAACTAGTTGAGCCATAGTTACGAAAATAACACTTTAATACTAGGTCCTTTCGGTGTCGGTTGATGAGAGCAACATTGTGCCATACATCATCCAGACCCTCAACAACCCCGATCTGGCCATCCGCCTTGCCTCGCGCAACGGCCTCCCCGGTGCCGACGATTTCTTTGTCCAGCGTTTCCAGCAGCTCTTCCAGGCCGGCAACTTTGCCGAGGCTGCCAAGGTCGCCGCCAACTCGCCCAAGGGCATCCTGCGCACGCAGCAGACCATCGAGCGATTCAAGGTCGTCCCGCTCGCACCTGGCCAGGCCTCGCCCCTCCTCCAGTATTTTGGCATCCTCCTCGAGAAGGGCCAGCTCAACAAGTACGAGTCTCTCGAACTCGCTCGCCCCGTCCTCGTCCAGGGCAAGAAGAATCTCCTTGAAAAGTGGCTCAAGGAGGACAAGGTATCAAAAAATAAATAAAAAATGTTTTTCTGAAGGAGAAAAAAAAAATAATTTTGTAGCTCGAGTGCAGTGAAGAACTCGGTGACACTGTCAAGCAGTATGACATCACCCTCGCCTTGTCTGTCTACCTGCGTGCCAACGTCGCCAACAAGGTCATTGCTTGCTTTGCCGAGACTGGCCAGTTCACCAAGATCATCCTCTACGCCAAGAAGGTCGGCTTCCAGCCCGACTATGGCTTCCTCCTCTCGACCATCCTCCGCATGAACCCGGAGAAGGGTGCCGAGTTTGCCACCCTCCTGGCGAACGACGAGTCTGGTCCTCTGCTTGAGCTTGAGCAGGTAACGCCTTCAAAAAAAAAAAAAAAAAGGGGGAGCGGGGCGTCTATTAAATTTTTCTTCCAGATCGTCGAGGTCTTCCTGTCGATGAACATGGTCCAGATCGTCACTGCGTTCCTCCTCGATGTCCTCAAGGAGAACAAGCCTGAGCAGGCCAACCTCCAGACACGTCTTCTCGAGATCAACCTCATGGCTGCCCCCCAGGTCGCCGAGGCCATCCTCGGTAACGAGATGTTTACCCACTATGACCGCACCCACATTGCCCAGCTCTGCGAGAAGGCCGGTCTTTACCAGCGTGTATGTTTTTGACTCCTTTTTTCAAAAAAAAAGAAAGGGGAGGAAAAAAAAATTAACAATAAATGCAGGCCCTCGAGCACTACACCGATCTGTACGACATTAAGCGCACGATCGTCCACACCCACCTCCTCAACCCCGACTGGGTCGTCAACTACTTTGGTCGTCTTTCGGTCGAGCAGTCGGTCGAGTGCCTCAAGGAGATGCTCAAGGCCAACATGCGCCAGAACCTCCAGGTAACGCTAATTTGACCAAAAGAAGGAGTTCACACAGAAATAAAATATATCTTTACACCACTATCTAGATCGTCGTCCAGATCGCCATCAAGTATTCCGAGCAGCTCTCCCCCAAGTCGCTGATCGACATGTTTGAGTCGTTCAAGAGCTTTGAGGGTCTCTACTACTACCTCGGCTCGATTGTCAACTTTTCGCAGGAGCCCGATGTGCACTTCAAGTACATCCAGGTAAGAGAGCACTGGTTTCGAACTGTTCGAATATTCACTCTTTTTCTTGTGCAGGCTGCGTGCAAGACTGGTCAGATGAAGGAGGTCGAGCGCATTTGCCGCGAGTCGAGCGTTTACGACCCCGAGGCTGTCAAGAACTTCCTCAAGGAAGCCAAGCTCACTGATCAGCTTCCTCTGATCATCGTCTGCGACCGCTTCGACTTTGTCCACGACCTTGTCCTCTATCTGTACCGCAACAACCTGCAAAAGTACATTGAGATCTACGTCCAGAAGGTTTGTTTCTGAAAATAATAAATACTCGCATCTAAAACTTGTCTTTTCAAGGTCAACCCCTCGCGCACACCTGTTGTTCTGGGCGCACTTCTCGACGTCGACTGCGACGAGAACATCATTAAGAGCCTTCTGCTCTCGGTCAAGGGAAATATCCCCGTCGACCAGCTCGTCGAGGAGATGGAGAAGCGCAACCGCCTCAAGCTCGTCAACTCGTGGCTCGAGGGCAAGGTCCAGGAGGGCTCCACTGACCCGGCCGTCCACAACGCCCTGGCCAAGATCTACATTGACTCGAACCAGAACCCCGAGAACTACCTCAAGACCAACCAGGTAAACCCCCTTCCCCCGAAAGAAAAATTAGTAATGAACGAACCTGACCGACCGTTCCCCCCCACCCTCTAGTACTATGACAGTCTCACCATTGGCAAGTACTGCGAGAAGCGCGACCCTTACCTCGCTTTCATTGCCTACGAGCGTGGCCAGTGCAACATTGAGTTGATTGCCGTGACCAACGAAAACTCCATGTTCAAGCAACAGGCACGCTACCTCGTCAAGCGTCGCGACGGCGACCTCTGGACCCACGTCCTCAACCCCGAGAACAAGTACCGCCGCCAGCTTGTTGACCAGGTCGTCCAGAATGCCCTCCCCGAGTCGCACGACGCCGAGGATGTCTCGTTCACCGTCAAGGCCTTTATCAGCGCCGATCTTCCCAACGAGCTCATCGAGCTCCTCGAGAAGATTGTCCTTGAGAACTCTGCTTTCTCCGACAACCGCAGCCTGCAGAACCTGCTCATCCTCACTGCCATCAAGGCAGACAAGACCAAGGTCATGGACTACATCAACCGCCTTGTATGTTTCCTTTGTGTCTTTTTTTTTGTTGTTGTTGTTGTTGTTGTTCTCAACGTTGGGAAACCTTTTATTTTAAACAGGACAACTTTGACGCTCCCGACATTGCCAACATTGCCATCAGCTCCGAGCTGTACGAGGAGGCCTTCACCATCTTCAAAAAGTACGATGTCAACGTCCGTGCGGTCGAGGTTCTCCTCGACTACATTGGCTCGATCGACCGTGCCTACGAGTTTGCCGAGCGCAGCAACGAGCCCGAGGTCTGGTCCAAGCTCGCCAAGGCCCAGCTCAAGAACAGCATGATCAAGGAGGCCATCGACTCGTACATCAAGGCCGCCGACCCGACCAACTTTAGCGAGGTTATCAGCGGCGCCGAGAGCCTCAACAAGTATGAGGACCTCGTCAAGTACCTCCAGATGGCCCGCCAGCACTCGCGTGAGCCCTACATCGAGTCTGAGCTCGTCTTTGCTTTTGCCAAGACTGACCGCCTCTCGGACCTCGAGGAGTTTATCAACGTGCCCAACGTTGCGCAGATCCAGACCGTCGGTGACCGCTGCTACGACGACGGTCTCTATGAGGCTGCCAAGATCCTCTTCAACAACATTTCCAACTATGCGCGCCTCGCGTCGGTCCTCGTCAAGCTGAAGGAGTACCAGGCTGCCGTCGACGCCGCCCGCAAGGCCAACTCGACCAAGATCTGGAAGGAGGTCAACTTTTTGTGCGTCGAGGCCAAGGAGTTCCGCCTCGCCCAGATCTGTGGTCTCCACATTGTCATCCACGCTGACGAGCTCGAGGGCCTCATCAACCTTTACGAGGGTAAGGGCTACTTTGACGAGCTCATGCAGCTCCTCGAGGCTGGTCTTGGTCTCGAGCGTGCCCACATGTATGTTTTTTATTTGGTGATTTGAAAAAAACAAAAAAAAAAAAAAACTAAAATACTGCTTCATCAGGGGCATGTTCACGGAACTCGCGATCCTCTACTCAAAGTACAAGCCCGAGAAGATGCTGGAGCACCTCAAGCTCTTCTGGTCGCGTGTCAATATCCCCAAGGTCATCCGTGCTTGCGAGTCTGCCCACCTCTGGGCCGAGCTTGTCTTCCTCTACGTGCACTATGACGAGTTTGACAACGCCGTTCAGATTATGATTCAACAGGTATGCACGTATGGATAAAAACAAAGGGAGTTCTCACTTTTCGTGTGTAGCCTGCCGATGCCTGGGAGCACGGTCAGTTCAAGGACGTTGTGATCAAGGTTGCCAACGCCGAGTACTACTACAAGGGCATCCAGTTCTACAACGACTACCAACCCACGCTGATCAACGACCTCCTGACCATCCTCACTCCTCGTGTGGACCACGCCCGCGTCGTTGGCATCTTCAAGAAGCTCAACAACCTGCCCCTGGTCAAGCCGTACCTCGTCTCGGTCCAGCAGAGCAACATCAAGGCCGTCAACGAGGCGTACAACCAACTCCTGATCGAGGAGGAGGACTTTGACACTCTGCGTACCTCTATCGACAACTATGGCGAGGTATTCCCTTTTTTTAAAAATTAAAAAAAAAAGTGAAAAAAAAAAACTAAAAAATGAAAATAAAAATTTTTTAGTTTGACAACATTGCACTGGCCCAACAGCTCGAGAAGCACGATCTGCTCGAGTTCCGACGCATTGCTGCCCACCTCTTCAAGAAGAACAAGCGCTGGCAACAGTCGGTCGACCTTTCGAAGAAGGACAAGATCTTCAAGGACGCCATTATCACTGCTGCCGAGTCTCACGAGACCAAGGTTGCCGAGGACCTCCTCGACTTCTTTGTCCAGAACGACATGAAGGACTGCTTTGCCGCCACTCTCTTCACCTGCTACGACCTTGTCAAGCCCGACGTTGTCCTTGAGCTCGCATGGCGCAACGGCTACATTGACTTTGCCATGTATGTTTTTTTATTTATTTATTTATTGAACGTTTTTTTAATTTTATTTATACTCGTTTATTTCTTTCTTTCACCCTTGGCAGGCCCTACGTTATCCAAGTCGTTAAGGAATACACTGGCAAGGTTGACTACCTCGACGAGAAGAACAAGTTGCGCGAGGCAAAGGAGGCAGAACACGAGAAGGCACAAGAATCACAACCAATCATCGGTGGTGGCCCAGCTGCACCACTCATGATCACTGCTCCCGGCTTTGTTGGCGCAGGCTATGGTGGCGGCTATGCTGCAGGTGGCTATGGCGGCGGCTATGGCAGCGGTTACATGTAGACGTTTACCCTCATTTTTCTTTTCCTCTTGTCACGGTTTTCAAATATTTGTTTTGTCTCGATCATGTGCCTCGACGTGGATGGGTCCCGGTCGGTAATTTTTATTTTTATTTTTTTTTTAAGTTTCAGTTTCATCACTCCTCACTCTACAAACCGCGGAATATGTCCTCGTCGAGCACCCCGACGAAGCGACAGCCGATGTCTCCTCCTCCAAAGACTGGCTCTACGACCCTGAAGAAGAAGAAGAAGACCGAGTCTACTACTTCAGACGAGCATGGCAGCTTTGGGTCTGAAATAGGATGGACTGAGCGGCTGTGGGACATGCTGGTGGAAGACAGCAGCCAAATTGCCATCGCATTGACGAGTGCGGGCATCTTGCACGCGCTCAGTCTGGTGGCGATGTACCTTTGCGGCCACGGTTCCACTGAATCGTTCTTCGTGCTTCGCGTCATCCTGGTTGTGGCGGCCTGTGCCAATGCGTTCTACCTCTTTTATGTCAGCTCCAAGACGTACCTCATGTTTGACAACACGGTACGGATGCTTCTTGTATGTAAACTAAAGTGAGTTGGCTCTGTGTGCAGACTGACAAGGAGGTACCCATCGACCTCGTCGCGCCAAGTCTCGCCCCGGTAAGTGGGGATCGTCTTATTGAAGTCGCCAAGCCCGAGGCTCTTGACGATGACGACGCATCGTCACTGTCGTGGCTGCCGTTCATCTTGTACCTACCTTGTGGAACTTTTTCTTTTCTCTTACCAAGTACTTTAAAAGCAAAACGATCGTATCCCTACTGAGTGCCAAACCGCCGCGCGCATCTGTGTCGATTCGCGCGTGGGAGATGCGTGTGTGGAAGCCCAAGCCGTTTTCGCTGTACCTTTTCATGTGCGTATCTTTCAAACGGAAGCACCATTGACCAACACTTTTTTTTTTTTTTTTTTTTTTTGGGGATGCAGATTTTTCTCACCAGTGTCTGCCCTGTCAACGCTAAGCATCGAGCAGTATGTCGTCGTCAACGCAGTCGCCATTGCATCGGTACGTAGTATAAAAAACAAGGAATCTAACTTGAAAAATTATTATGTAGTTGTACTGGATCAACAAGTCGTACCAACGACTGATCAAACATAACGAGGTCATGCAAAAAGACGCCATGCGAATCCAAATGGAGGCGATGAAGCAGTACACGGTCGTGTTCCCGTACGAGATGATGAGCCCAAAGGGTCAGCTGCCGTGGTACAAAAACAACACGACATACGGGTACGCCGTCCCCACCAGTCCAAAGTAAAACGAAGGTTTTTTTCTTCATTGTAACCTCGAGGCCACAACACAGGCGAAAGTTAGTGAGTGTATACAGCCAGAAAACAGTGCAAAGATGTACACTGAACGCCACCGTGAGGTTCATTTTTGCCTGGACTGAAGACGGAAATGTGCATACACATGCACTATTTTCTGGGCTGTACTGGGGTCACCTGATTGTACTGCAGGTAAAAAACAGTGCAAAGGCGCAGGAATGCGATTTGGCCGCAGGACCAGTTGTGATCGCATGACATTTTGCAGTTGGTCGCATGCCCCCGCGACGACAGCCGCCAGCGGCCGCTTCA
>Ga0302233_10000718_pt1 | contig 25703 bp, 27 predicted proteins | sample II_Palsa_N3_1_FD_193516 | JGI IMG/M metagenome (GOLD analysis project Ga0302233, IMG submission 193516) | Peat permafrost microbial communities from Stordalen Mire near Abisko, Sweden - II_Palsa_N3_1 | ecosystem: Environmental > Terrestrial > Soil > Palsa > Peat permafrost | place: Sweden... | reverse complement strand
GACGACACCCAGCAGCAGCAGGAGCAGGAGCAGCAGCAGCAGCAGGAGCAGCAGCAGCCCGGCTCGGACGCAGTTGGGCTAAAAAAGGAGGCACAACAACAAGAGACCGACAACACCGACAACACGGACGAGCACTTTGAGGACAAGACCGCGCGCGGCTGGCGCGCGTGGGTGACGCTGGGCGAGCACACCAACCCCGCTCTTGCCGCGACGATCACGTGCATGTTTTCGCTGATGGTGTGCTTCATCCTCAACGGCGCCCTGCCGTCTGTCCTGACCACGTTCCAGAGCGTGTACGGGCTCAACTCGTTCCAGAGCGGCTGGATCGTCAGCTCGGCCGAGGTGGTCGCGTGCGTGCTCGTGCTGCCCGTGGGCGTCATAGGCGGCCGCGTCAACAAGCCCAAGATGATCGCCATCAGCGGCATCATCATGGCATTTGGCAACGTCCTCTTCACATTCCCCTACTTTGTCCCGCTCCAGGCCGGCAGCAACACAGCCCTCACCCTCTTCATCCTGGGCGCAATGCTCAACGGATTTGGCAACACGGCCCTGTTTGTCCTCACTCTCCGTAAGCAAAAAATAAAAATAAAAAAATAAAAAAATAAATTATTAAATTCATTATTAAAACACGTAATTTCCGATCAAGTCTACTTTACCAGCCTCTTTAGCAAGCGCGATCTGCCCTTCTACAACGGCATCTACGCGATGTGCGTCGTGCTGGGCCCTGGGCTGGGCTTTGTCGTGGGCGGCCTGTGCGGCACGAGCACGGGCTGGTGGATCCCCTTTGCCCTGGCCGCGGTCATCCAGGTCGTGTTTGCGACCCTGACGTTCTTCCTGCCGCCGACGCGCGACCGCCGCCTGATCAGGAACGACGGCAAGGACCCTGTGCGGCTGCCCTGCCTGCCAAAGACGATCAAGAGCAAGGTCGAGGCCAAGACGGAGGAGAACGAGATTGAGGAGGACGTGATCCCTGTACGACAAGAATATTGCTGTTACATTATAACGCTGGCTATTTCAGTACTTTGGAGACAACCCCAAGACAACGCCGTACAAGGCCCTGCTGCGCGTCATCAGCGACCCCGCCGTCGTGTGCATCGACATCACCGCGGCCGCCGTCAACTTTGTCACGACCGAGTTTGCCACGTATGCCACCGAGTTCTGCCAGATCTCGCTGGGCATGGACCCCGGCATGGCGGCCATCATCTTTGGCGCCACGGCCATCGTCGCTGGGTCCACTGGGGCCATCATCGGCGGCCTGGTGGGCACGCGCATCAACGCCTCCAACGACATGCTGTTTATCCTGTGCGTAGTGTTTATGATCCTCGTGCTGCCGTTTGGCCTGCCCATCTGCTACATGGACAACCCCGTGCCCTTCTTCATCCTCCTCGTCATCGGCGAGCTCTTCCTCTTCTTCCCCACCGGCCTCGGCAGCACCCTCGTCGCACGCATCGTCGAGCCAGAGTACCGCAGCATGTCGCTCGCCATCCAGATCACGCTCATGCGCGCCCTCGGATCGGCCCCCTCGCCCGTCATCGTCGGACAGCTGTTTGACCAGCAGTGCATCCAGCAGGATACAAACGGCCTCAACTGCCTCGCGTACAACGTCCAGGGCGTCCGAACCACCTTTTTCTTGACCCTGCTGATCCCCCTGGTCACCAGCATCGTTGCCACAATCCTCTCGCTCTACTTTTGGCGACGACAGATCCGCAAGCAGGGCGGCGTCGGGAACGACAGTTCGCTTGCCCTCACCGGTGACCCAAGCGAGGGCACAAAGCTGGCCTCTGTGTCGTTGGTTTCCCTGGCCACGTCCTCCTCGGCTGCCGACACGGCCTGAACCAAAAAAAAAAAAAGCACTCCCCCCCAAAAAAAATCAAGTACAAAATCCGAAAATAATACGCTACAATCCTGCTGTACTTCTATGACCAGCCCTCCACTGGAAAAACTGATTGCTTGCATTTTGTATTTTGTATTTGTACATTTTGCAGATGGCAAAAGAACAAATTTTGCAAATGGCTAGAACAGGTTGCGGCACAGAGGACAGCTCGACTGGCTGCTGCTCTTGAACCACTTGTAGAGACAGCTCGAGTGGAACTTGTGCTTGCAGGTTTTGCAGGCCGACTTGGGCAGGGAGCGATCGACCGTGCTGATGACGCAGTAGCAGATCGCGCACTCCTCGATGCCCTCAAACATCTTGTCCGCGTCCTGCTTCCACATCTGCAGCGCCTCGATGATCGTGCCGTTCTGCGACGCAATCACGGTCGTCATCGACAGCAGCCAGCGACGCCACTGCGACTCGGTCACGCCCACACGATTCCCACCCTCGACCACGACCGGACGCAGCGGGAACGACAGCGGGAACTTGATGCACATCTCGATCGACATCTCCTCAATCTTGTACACGGCCGTGACCTGCTTGCTGTTGGCCCCCGCCTTGATCGTCATGTTGTCAAACGTGTTGCCGGCGGCACTGCTCGTCACGCCTGCAACGTGGTGCGCAACGATCGAGGGCGCAAAGTGAGCTTCCACGTATTTTTCCATCGTCAGCTTGAGCTTGCGGTCCGAGCTGTCGGACCACCAGTCGCGCACAAAGGCCGGCATCGACCGCACTAGAACGAGAAATACAATTGGGGGGGAAAAAAGCATTAACAAATAATTTATGTTTTTTACACATACAAAGACGCCAAAAGACATGAGCCGCCAACTGGGCATACGACTGATGAAGAGACTCGTTGCTATCCCAGGCTGAAGGGGGGAAAAAAAAAAGGATGCTGTTATGACATACTTTTTTCCACTGATTGTTTTACCGTTGAGAGGCACACGATACAGGGGCTGGCGAGGCAAGTACACGTCAGAGTCGTCGTGCAGACCGAGCAGCTCGATCAGGACGAGGAGCAGCTCCTCGAGTGGGTGCGACGGCATCGACTGCAGGTACGAAAGGTGCATGAGGCGGAGGCGGGTGTTCTCGGCGTCAAGGTGGTCCATGACGAGAAGCCAGCCCAAGAGGTACGCGAGCAGATAGTGGTGCGCACCGGTCGTCGTCGTGGCGTCCGCGTCGGCGTCGGCGTGTTCGCTGATAGACTCGGCTACGTCGAGCTGGCGCACCCGCAGCACCGTTTCCAGCAGCTTTGAAAGCAGCGGGCCCAGCAGCACGACGGGATCGACCACCTGTGGCCCTCCATCCTCTTCTGGCTCAACGGGGACAGCAGCCGGCATTGATTCCTCGGCAAGCGAGAGCGTTTGGGCCTCGATCTGCACCGCCCTTTGGAGCAGGCCGAATGCGCCACGCTGGACCATGCTGTTGCAACAACAGAGGTAATCAAGGAACTAGAAAATAATGGCAAATAAATATTTTTTGATATTAATTAAAAAAAAAGTTACCGCTGTGGTCGAAAGACTGAGCGAGTCCGCGTTGGGAAAGACGAGCTGCTCGGGGCAGTCTTGGACAAGCTTGCAGACGGGCTTGAGCAGGCGCAGTCCGGCCGGGAAGTCGCGTAGCTCTGGGTTCTTGAGGAACAGATCAAAGACGGGACGGAACAGGACGTTCTTCTGCATATTCCAGTCGCGCACGAGCGAGGCAACGGCCATCGGCAACGTCGCAGTGGGCCCACCCGCTGCCTCCTGCTCCTCGCGGAAGAGAGCACCGATCTCTTGGAGGACCTTGAAGGCGTTGAAGCACAGCAGGGCCGTCTCGACGGTGAGCCCAGTCTTTTGGATGTCTATGTCGAGCCACACTGTGAGTCGGGCAACCAGAAAGTCCCATCGGGAGCGCTCCTGCAGCCAGTACGGCATCGGCAGGCTAGCCACGGTCTTGGCCAGGACGGCGGCGGCCTCGGCCTGCACAGCGCGCTCGCGACCGCGGAGATGCTCACCCGTGTTGGTGCCGTAGACTGCTCGCAGGGCGTCCATGACCTCAGGACCAGAGGGCAGGACGGCCAGACTGCTGTTGAGCATGACCAGTCGCCTCCAGCCTTCGATGCGGTTGGCACCACTCGTGCCAAACACGTGCTCGTTGGGCATGGCCAAAAGATGCTTGAGGGAGGACGCCGCAAACTGCCGTGCCTGATCGTTGCTGCTCAGACTGAGAGGGCCGGTCCACGCCGAGGCCGCAGACGCCTTCGCCTCGAGGGGCACCTTGGAAGCACTATTGAGAACAGACTCGAGAGAGGAGAGGTCGCCGGATGAGGCGGACGCAACGGCTTCAATGGTCGAGTGCAGGACAACCTGGGCGAGGACGGTGGAGGCGCTGAACGAAGCGGCGGTGGGCTTGGCAGCTCGGAGGGCTGTCGTGGCCTCCTGAGCAATCAAAAAGGCGAGCCTGAGAGCAACCGGAAGGGAGGCGAGGCTGGGCGCTGTGGACGGGGCAGAGTCGAAAGCCGGCAGCAAAAAGTCCAAGGTGAAGCTGGGGAGATCGCTCAAGAGCGATTGCCAAAGAAGACGCACGAGTTCGATGCCGTCCGGGTTGCCAGAGACGGCCGTGGGCAGCTGGACTAGCTCGACAATGTCGTGAGCGTGGAAGGTGGACGAGATGCCGTGCCCGATCAGGTACAGGACGAGCTGCTGCACGATTTTGGCACTGGTCTCGAGCAATGCGGCTGACGAGTCGCAGGCGCAAAGCACCTGCTTGCCATACTGCACGAAAATACCAAGCGAAAAGGCAGCGACGACGTCTTGGGACGTGTTTGTTGTTGCACTCGAGGCCCGAAGCAGATCGACCGATGGGATGAGGGACGCCTCAAAGGCCGGAAAGGTCACGCCCGGCAGCAGACCAAACCCGTGGAACGAAGAGCGCAGTGCCTCCTCTGACGACTGCTGCGCCGTGGATGACACGAGAGCGTTCTGCGCCAGGGCAGGCAAGAGTAGCTTCAGCAGGTCCTGCCCCATGCCGAGATCCTTAGCAACCAATTCCACCATCGCGAGTTTGACCAGGGCCGCCCTAGAAGAAAACAGATTTTCTACCTTGTCAAACAAATGAATATTTTATTACGATTTCAAGGAAGGCTGGTCGGCAGCTGTGTATGTAGTGAGGTAGGCAGCGAAATTTGAAATCCAGTCTGGTGAGATGGAGGGGATGGCCGCCCTCGACAATGACCAGATGTTGGTGAGGAGAGCGAGGGTGCGAGATTCCCCTAGGGCGAGCTGGTGGCAGACCTCGGCGAGGATGTTCTTTTATCGAAGCGAGTTAGGCACGTACGGAATTGAAAACATACGGTCGACGAGGACGAAAACAGGGCGAGAATCGCGGTGTTCTCGACCAGACAGGCTTTGACAACCTCAAGGGCGCGCTGTTTGTGCAGCTTGACTCCGTCAAACAGGTCCCTGAGAATGGTCGCGCGCAGGTTGCCGCTCACGACCATCGTTGCGGCTGTCGTTGCGGGGACAATGACCTTGCTGATAAAAGGGACGAACGACGCATCCGATGTAGTCGCGTTGTAATAGGCTGCCCATACGGACTGGACGGCAGCATCGAGTGACGGCCATGGAGCTGAGATTCCCTGCATCTGCGTAGGTGGAGAAACAGGTTACTTGCAAAGATTAAAAAAAAAAAAAAAGTAGTACCGCAGAGATAAAGGCCAGCTTGGTGGCGAGGGTCGTGCTATTCCCCAGGGCGACGTCGGAAACGACTACGACCGCGGCCTCGACCAAATTGGGGTGCTTGAGAGCCTCGGCGATCATGGACAAATAGTCGGCTATTATTGCGATTTGCATTAGAAAGATTAACAGTAAAACGGAGAGTTTCGTACAGAGAATGCCACTGGAAACCGAGCGAGGCAGGAGAGCTTCGTTGAAGAGTGACGATATGGGCTCCCAAGGGCAGCTGGCGAGGAACGAGGGGCTGGATAAAAGCTGCTTACAGAAAACGAGGCGCGGTTGCATCGCCGCCTCGGGACGATGGACGCAGACCGTCGCAGCTGCGCTAAACTGCCTGACAGAGAGATCTTTGGCAAACTGGCTCAGTGCAGGGGACGATGCCTCGCGCATAATCGCCAGGAGGCTGTCTAGCTTGCTCAGGGTCGCCTGGTTTGTCGTGGCAACATCGGCTACGACGTCGGAGCACATCGCATCCAACTCGTCCGCTGACTTTTCAAACACCGGCATCAGCTCGGCCCTGCCGAGGGCGTGGTCAAGCAGCTGTGCGACCGTTGTTGCGACTGCCCTTGGCGCGAGTTTATTCTACAAGTATGTGGGGGAGAAAAAAAATAAAAACATTTTTCACAACAAGAAAGAAAAAGTTGCACCTCTTTCAAAATGGCACTTGCCAGCCATGACAGCTGGGCGACTGCAAGATCCAAGCGTCCCTGGAGGGGGATTGGGTCCATCGTGTGAGACAAAAGGAGCTGCCAGAGGTCTCTGTATGCTTCCAAAAACGCCTTGGAGTTCTCGAGGCCGCCAAACTGTTCCGATTTTGATGCCCCGTCTGTCAAAGCCGAGAAGAGTGGCTCCCAAAAGGTTGACTCTGACGTGCCAACGATCTGAGCGGGCATTGCGGCTACCATCGGGAGCAATGAGGGATACGACAGACGCGCAGAGCCGAACGTCCCGTTCTTGAGGAACGAAAACAGTGGAGGGACGAGCGCTTTTCGCGGGTCCTTTTGAGTCCACACAGCAGGATGCTCTATCGCGAGTTTATAGTTGAAACGTACGGGTAGAGATTAAAAAATAAAAAAAAATACCTTTGGTAATCAAGAGGATCGCTTCCCAGAGGTCGGCAAGGGCAGAGATGTCGCGCTCGCCAAACGAAAACAGGATGGGGAAAATGGACGCAAGATACGGGGCAAGCAGGGCAGCGGGCTGGTGACGGGCAAAAACAGCCAAGAAATGGTACAAGCTCTTGCGAATCTGTGCAGAAGAGTGTTTGTAAAAGCCCCACAGCTTTTTCGGCTCGAGGAGGACGTCCCACGACAGCGTAGTGGCTATCTCTGGCGTGTCGTCCTTTATCGCAAGCACTCCTGTATTGAAAATGCATTTTTTTTTAAAAAACACGCTTTGTTATTCTTCGTACCAACGACGTGAGCCAGTGCAGACAGGGAGGCAGACACGATTCGCTCATAGATCGTCTCCAGCTCTTCCTTGCTAAACACTTTGACATCGCCGATCGTGTCGGGCGTCTGAGTAACAATGAAATCGGCGAGGGTTGCCAGGATTTCGACCGAGCAGTGAACAAAAGCTGCCTTCTCTTTGGCCGAGTTGGGAAACGCCAACTTGAAAAGGTGTTTAGTAAAAGTACTTTCACCACAAACAAACCTCAAAGGCAGCGGTTGCATTGCGAGCAACATCGCGGCTCTGATCGAACCGAGAAATGAGCCACGAAGGCATCAGCACCTTGAGGTGGGGCGCAATCTTGCGCTGGACCTTGAAAACGATGGCCCCCAGGGCTTGCTGAGCCCCGTCGCGCACCCTGCGGTCGTTGTCAAGCGTGAGCTTGGTATATATCTTGCTCTAACAAAAACAAGAGAAGCAGAGTTAGGAAGAGGACAAAAGTAAAAAGCACAATTATACCCAACGTGCAAGGGCATGCACGACATCATCCACGCGCTTTGCCTGCACCATCTCCTTGAGCTCGTCTAGCCCCTTGACCTTGGTCGTGACGTCTCTTTTCGACAATTTCTTGAGCACGACCAGCAGCTCTGCGTCAATCCCGCTCTGGTGTCATGCTCGTTAACCAAACGCCAAATGTTGCGCAAGCGAGCGGTGCAATACCTCGTCGTCCGCACTCTGTCCACTGCCAGCGATGCCGATGGGCAAGGGCGACGCAGACCCGTCCCTGGGGACCGCCGCCGCCGTCCCACTCGCGGCAGCACCACCACTCGGGCTGCTGAACGAGGCAAAGGTGACATACGAGGACTGACCGTCCTTGTGGAGCAAGTCGGCCGCTTTCCTTGTGTGTCGATACCCAATTGAATAAAACGCGATGAAGAGCACGGGAGGGGGAGGGGGGGGAGGGGGTGCGAAGAGGAGAGGGGTGACAAGACAGGTCCAGGCAAGAGCAAAAGCAACGTACGAGGAGGAGGCCGAGGGCTTTTTCGTGCGCGAGCCAGCTGCAGCCATGCTGGGCAAAAATTGAGTCATCAGCACCGTAAAGATATTCTTTGTTTTTCTCGCCTTCGCCTCGATGGCAACCTGGGCGGCAACTTGCAAATACGTACACGTGGCGACGCCACACGAGCAACCAAAAAAGAAAAAAAAAGAAAAAAGAGAAAAAAAGAAAAAAGAGAAAAGCGGACTGGTAACACAACTTCCCAGAAATGGTGCGCTTCAAACTGAGATACTTGCTTGGAGAGGTTCTGGGCAACGGTCTGCAGCCGGGCGAGAGCGGACTCAACAACAACAGCGATGGCGGGACCCGGAGCAGTGTGGAGCTCAAGGCGTCGTTGCTGGCAAAGGTCATTCGTGATGCGGTGCAGCTAAACTTTGGGGACGAAGGGACGTCCTTGTTGCGGCAAGGCTTTGAAGGCACGTTGTTTTGCTGAACAGGGAGCACATCGGCTGATCCCCGTGCTCTGTTGCAGTCAAGTATGTCAACGCAAGAACGGGGTTGTTCATCGTGCGGGTGGCTCGCGACCACTTTAGGACGGTGTGGGGCGCGTTGACCTTTGTGAGCCAACTTGCATCGGCGCCGTGCACGCTCACGGTCATCCACTGCGGCGGTACAATGCGACCTTCTACTTTTCGGCGTTAACTCGTAGGCCTGCTGTAGGAACATTGCGGTCGTGTCAAAAGGCCGCCATCGAGCACAGCCGCGTCGAGCTCAAACGGCTGCACAACTCGCAGACGGCCACAGCAGATCTGGCCCAGGAGCTGGCCGACCTTGCGCAGCTGATCGAGCAGGAGACAGCCGAGATTGACGACGACGGCGACGATGATTGATGATTTGAATTACACTGTACATTGTAAAAAAAAATAAAAAAGAAATAGTGTCCCGATGCGCACACGCCAAGTAGGTAGTTTAGTCGTGCAAATGGCGCTTGGCTTGATAGAGGCCAGTGTAGTAGCCGCTAAAGTACCATGCCATCAACAGGTTGGCGAGATCCTCGTCCTCGGGCATGGACAGCGGCGGCGGGGCCATCGGCATGGTCGCTGGTGCCGGGAAAGGCAGGGCCGAAGAAGTCTTTGACGTTTTGTTTGAGGCAGACGACGACGACGACGACGACGCAGCCTGCAACTGATCCAACGGAACATCTTCATAGTTGCCATACTCTGAAAAGTTGACCCTTGCAATCATCGCGCCACCTTTTATAGGAAGAAACATTAGCACATTTTTTTGGAAAAAAAAATAAAATATTATTACCAGATTTCTTGGTAATGCGCACAATCGACGCGGCATAATACTGTCCGTCCTCTGAATAGGGCGCCATGCATTCATCCTTGACTTTCCACTCGGTAGATTGCTGCTTTTGCTGCCCTCCAGGCCCTTTTTCGGACTCTGGCAAAGAACCCGCGGTCGTTGTCCCCGCTGCCAAAGGAGCTGATGGTGATGGTGATGGCGACGACGAGGATGCGGACGAGGAGATCGTGACCGGAGCTTCCGTTTTGGCTCGCTTGTTTGCCTTGGGCGTCGTCCCATTGTGGCTCGACTGAGACAATGTGTCCTTTTATAGTTGCACGGGGCCAATCATGTAAGAATTACCTTGTACTGCTTGACCGCATTGTCCCACGCCTTGATCAGAGCTGAATCGTCCCACGCATCGCTGCTCATGAGCTGTTGCACGCACGCATTAGCAGTAGTAAGAAATATAAAAGAGAGAGACCTCTGGGCCCAGCGACTGGAACTCAAAGCCATATTGGTGCAAGTCGCCGTCGCCGCTGCTGCTCGAGTCCTCTTGATCCCCGTTGCCTTGCACCTCATCCTCTGCCCCCATTTCGGCGACCTCGCCGTCTTCCACGTCCTCGATTGTGGCGGCAGGACGTTTCGCGCCCACTTGGTCTTCGCCAGGGTCCGACATTTCCTCTAAAATGTCGTCCGACGAGCCAGACGCCGCCGCTGTGCCTGCCGCCGCTGTGCCTGCTGCCGCCGCAGTCGTGGACGAGAGTGCACAAGACACGCCGGCGATGAAGCGGTTGCGGGGGTAAAACATCGTCGGTTCGAATCGGCCACCAAAGGACTAATGGTGGACCGTGAAAAAAGGTACCTTAACCACAAGATGCGCATCGAAATAAAGGACGGGCGGGTGGTCGAGGGGACGTTCATGTGCACCGATGCGGACAAGAACATTATCCTGGGACAGTGCACAGAGACCCTAAAAGGTATCTTTGCCAGTTCCTTTGACGCTAACCACGACCTTGGTGGCAGAACGGAAACGACACATCGGGATTGTACTGGTCCCAGGAAAGCACATTGTAACGGTCGATGTAGAAAACCTAGAGTTTGTGTAACCGTGCGGCAGATAGATGTTTTTCTTTTTTACAAGCACAATGATAGCGTTTTGGACCTGAATCGCCGCACGAGCCAGATGACAAATAGAATAAAGGCAACAGCGAGCCAGGGACGCTCACGCAGGAAAGCTAGACCGGAAGACGGTGACGGGCGTTTAGCAGCACTGCTGCTGGGGAGGGGGTCGATGGGCGCCGAGGTGGATTGCGGGCTGGTGGGCGACGGTTTGCTTGGCGACTGCGGCCGCGAGCCGAGGCTGCTTCGTGGCCGACGCTGAGCGACCGATGTACTGGTGACCACGTGTGCTGCCGAAGACGACGGCACTTTGGCAGGGCCAAAGAGCGAAAGCAAGCTGTCGACGTCCTCTTGAGGAACGACATACAAACGTTAATTATATAAGATAAAAATTCTTTGTATATTTTATTATTTTTGTATTACTGTCGTTTGCGATGCCGCCGCTTCCAAGAACCCCACTGCTGCTGGAGAGACGAGGCGCCTTCGATGGCGACTTTGACGGAGACGCCTCGTCAGGAAATAACTCTGTGGAGGCCATGATTTTGCAAGTGCGTCGCCCACAGGACAGATAAGCTGCGAGCCAATCACTTACGTTTTGACCACCACGTTCCTATGGCGCGTGCTGCAAACCTTGTGACCTTCGCGGCCCTGGCGCTGTGCGCCGCCGCCGTCGTCGTCAACGCTGCCGCCCAGACCGTACGCGTTTCTCTTTACCTCTGCTTGGTCTGATATGCCTAAATATATTACATATTACAGAAACGCAAGAGTGCCTGCGAGCGTGCCGACCCCGAGCCCGTCTTCACCGACAGCACCTTTTACCAAACCGCCCACAACGCCGGCTCGGCGGCCGAGCTGCGCCGCGCCCTCGAGTACATTACTGCCGATGGTGCGCGAAAGATAGTTTATACAAATTTCCTCCGGCCTAAACGCATGTGAAAAAATAGGCTTTATTGACCTCTCGTACGCGTGCATCTGGGACGTTCTCTCCGACGCCGACACCGACCCGTCCAACTCGTCCAACGTCATGCTTCTGTACACCGACGAGTCGTGGCCCCGGGACCAGCGCGACACTGGCTCGAGTGTGACCGGCTGGAACCGTGAGCATGGTACTTTTTTTCCTGCCTTTCTCCGCCGTCCCGCGCTCATTTGCTTATTCCATCGCAGTCTGGCCCAAGAGCCACGGCTTCCCCAACGAGGGCGACCTCCCCTACTGCGATGCCCACCATCTGCGTGCCGCCGAGAAGCGTGTCAACAACAAGCGTTTGGACAAGGACTTCCAGGAAGGTGGAACCGCCGTATGCCTCCTGCCGTGGGGCGCCTCTATCTCGGATTGCGACGTCGTCAACTACGAGACCTCGACCACGTTCGACGTCCCCCCGATGCACCGTGGCGATGTTGCACGCATGGCCTTCTACCTCGAGGTCCACTACGGCATCACCGAGTATGGCCTCGAGCTCGTCGATCGCCAGACTTACCAAAGCTCGGAGCCCAACTTTGCCTACCTATGCACCCTCCGCAGCTGGCACGAGGAGGACCCCGTATGCTCCCAAATAATTCCCTCTCTTCAACATCAATTATTAAAACGCAAAAAAAAAAAATTTTTTTTTCTTCCTTCTTTACATTAGGTCTCCGCTTTTGAGAAGCAGCGCAACAACGTCATCTGGTACTGGCAGGGCAACCGCAACCCCTTCATCGACCACCCTGGTAGGCTCCATCATAAAGATCAAAATTTCGCCTAACGACAAACTCTTTTCCTTTTCTTGCAGAGTGGGTTGGCGAGCTCTGGTCTTCGTGCTAATTACCTTTTCATAATGTTACCTTCCAGTAGTTACCCACCTCGATGTCCTGATGACGTTGTCCTACTTTTCATTCGATTTCCTAAGGGAGCGCACTCTATTTTATGTCTTCCGGCTCACTGAACCCCTCTGTGGAAGGGAGAAACGAGAAAAATTTATTTCGAGACTCGCTTGTGTCTGTGTTGGCGAGTCTGCTACAAGTCGCTCTTCGGGATCGATCGCTGACGTTGCATTGATCCTTTGTCTTTGCCCAAGGTGGTCTAAACTCGTGTCTCCCATAACATTTCCACTCACGCCCACGTGGCCTCCCACGCGCGATTCATATAGACGCGATGAACTTTTTGACCGACCTAGCGAAACGGGGCGAGGCGTTCCTGGAGCAGGTCGACCAGACGGCTGCCAAGACCGCGGCGACGGGGTCGGTGGGCGACCCGGCGGTGGTGGAGATGCTGCGGACGCTGGTGGCCGACGATGGTGGTGGTGACGAGAAGGACAACGGTGGCGGCAATGCTGGTGACGATGTGGCGTCCTCTAGTGACAATGGCGGTGGTGCCGCTGTTGCTACACCTGCCGTCACCGCCCCTGCCGACAGCAATGCATCGTCGTCGATCGAGACTGCGAACGAGTCTGCTCCATCGACAGTCGAAAAGCCCAGGGGTGAAACCGTGAGCAGGCCGCCACCAATCGTAACGGCCATGATGTCCTCGTACGGAACTCCGTCTTTATCGGGGACGGGCGCTGGCTCTGCCGCCGCCGCGAGTGCTGCTGCCCAGTCCTCGTCCATGTCGCTGGCCATCGAGCGTGACAGCAACGACCTGTACGTTTTGTCCATGTCGTTTGGCTCAAATATTGACATCGCGACAAAAGGCTATCGCAGGAGGTCAAGACGCTGAATGACGAGATCAAGTCGTTCAAGCTGCGCAACAAGCAACTAGAGGAGCAGGTCGCGCGAAGCAACGAGGTCCTGAGCGAGACAAAGGCGGCGCTGCAAAAGGTGCAGAATCAGCGCGATCAGTATGGCCTGCAGGTGACACAGCTCCAAGCCGACAAGGACAAGTTGCTGCACAACGTGGGCAGGCTGGATGAGATTGTCCGTCGAGCAGACCCTTCGTCTATCCCGAGCGCGAGTGGCGATTCCAGCGGCACCAGTGCCCATGTCGATTGGCAGGCGGAGCACGAAAAAGTACGCATTGCTGCAGTCCGCTTGTTTTTTTTTTTTTTACAACTAGACAACAAAGGAACGACTGGCGATGCAAAGCGATTTACGCAAGCTGAGGGTGCACGTCAGCCAGCTTGAAAGTGACCTCGAGCGGCAGCGGCAGGAGCACACGGGTGCCGTTGCAACTCTCCAACAGGATTTACGCAAGGCCCAGCGACTAGAACAGCAGGCGACCGAAAATTTTGCTAGTCTCCAACAAAGCTCGACCAAAACCATCGCAGACAAAGACAAGCTGTACCGCGACCTGCAGAGCGAACTGGCGACCGCCAACAGCAGCAAAGCACATGCTCCGCTCATGACCCCCATTGATCCAGGTACCGCCTGAATCCTTTTTGCCATCACCACCTAATTGTTCCCGCAGGTGCAGCGCCTGGGGCGACGGCGATTTTGGAAGCCCAGTTCCTAGCAGTAAAACACGAGCGCGACGAGGCCCAGAGTGCCCTCGCCGATCGGGAACTCTCCTTGGACCGTCTGCGAAGACAGTTTGCCGTCAGTTTTTTTAAACTATTGTTTTTAAAAGAAACGTTACCAATCGTGAGTGTTTTAGGAGCTCGAGAGGCTGACAGAGGCCAACGAAGACAGCCTGAGGAGGCAGCTCCGGGAGACCGAGTCCATGCTCATTCACGAACGCAAGCTCGTCTCCCACTTGCGCGAGGACATCACGTCGTCTTCCGAGGTTCGTCCATTTCTCACAAAAATACAAGGCAATAAAAAAAAATTTTTTTTTCTGCCAGGACCACACGAACGAGGTCCGTGATCTGCAGCGGCAGCTATCTTCAATGGAGTCGCAGGTGGCACTCAAGGGGGTGGAGCTTTCTCGGTTGCAGGTAGGCTAAAGTGGAACCAAGGAAACCCGCCTGACCCCTTTTTTTTGTTGTGGTTGTTGTATAAAGTATGAGCTGCACAACAGCCCGCCCAAGAGCCCTACTCGATCGTCCTCTTCTCAACAACAGCAACAATCCGTAAATGAGCACGATGGGATCTGGCAGCAACTCCAGTCGCTCAAGGTCGCTCTGACGGAAAAACAGGCCGTCATCGACAAGCTTTCCACGGACAACGGCTCCCTGCGCTCTCGTCTCGAGAGCGAACTCAACAAGTCCCTGCAGAAGCGCAAACAGCAAGAAACCCTGCTTGACCTCGTCAAACCCATGGCCGATGACGATGACCTCGGGGACATGATTACCACGTTACCAACCACTCAGCCGACGACATCCTCGCAAGCACTGTCTTCTGACGGCCCTGTCTGGCTTGACCGCTTAGGCCCCCCGAAATCGAGCCCCGCCCAGCCCTTATCGGCTGCGCTATCGGTGGCCGCGGTCGCTCGCCCGATTGCTCGTGGAGGAGGCAGGCTCGACAATATCACACTCCGCGTACTCAACATCCTTCGGCGCTACACCTTTGCCAGGGTCCTGCTTTTGGTCTACCTGGTATTGTTTAGAACCCGACAACTTTGTTAACATGATGTCAAATAGGGTGCGCTTCATTTGTGGACGTTTGCGGTGCTCAACACCTGCCTTGTCTAAACCTAGAGTGCGGAACCAATGCGAACCAATGCGAAAAATAGTTTATTGTGCACCCCCGGCTGGCAAAATTCAAAGGTTTCTTTGATTTTTTTCTTATCGGCACACACAAAACGACGATGGAGGAAAGAGATCAACGGCATTCAAAGGGAGAGAATAGATCAGAGCTGCAGTCCCTTGAGCTCGTCCGATGCGTTGCCCCTGTTGTTGCCATCGGCTGCGTCAGCGCCGTGGCTGAGCGGGTCAAGGTCGAGCAGCAGCTTGGCCAGCTCTTCTTTCTGCTTCTGCTCGTCGCTCACACTGCTGTCGTCATCCGCGTGACCGCCACCCTGACTGCCGCTCGCTGATCGCCGCTTGTCCTTTTTGCTGCTGCCGTCGACGTCATGGCCATGGTCCGAGGTCGAGGCCATCGAGGCCGTCTCGGGCTGCAGCGTCGCCGCCGACTTGAGAAGGGCCGCTGCCTTGGACGCCGTGGCAGACGACTGTGACGATGACGTGTCGGTGGTTGGCGAGAAGGTTACGAGCGTCTCGTTGTGAGCGTCCATATCGATATCGGTCGTTTTTGTTTCAGTGCTTCAATTGCGTGCCCCGTGTGTTTGTTAGAATCAAAGTGACCAAAGCACGCTGTGCCAGCCCGGATCAAAGAACGAAAGTGGCACGGACAGTCTCACACAAAGTCCTATCCGGGCCTCGTGTTGCCCAGAAAAAAAAAAAGGACTTCCGAGTGAAAAGGGGGTCAGTTCCATCAGCGATTAAAAAACAATAAAAAAATTCACATCGTTTGTCATCGTTTGTTGGCTGCTGTATTCACATCGCTTTCCCAATTTCTTTGGCGCTGGGTGAAACAAAAGTTACAAAAAAATTTTTTTCAAATAATATCAAATGACGTGAACGCAAATGACCGATCGGCCGTCGTGAGCAGTGTCGACTCACGCGGATGGAAGATGGCGTGGTTCACCGTGCCCTCGCCGATTTCAAGTGTCTGAGCAGGCCGCGACAAGTCGGCGTAGCGAAGCTAAAAAAAAAAAGTTGAAAGAATGATCGGTGAGAAAGAAAAAGAAAGTTTGCAATCGTGCATACATCCCAAAGCTGAACACCCGCTCGCTCGCCACCGCCGGGACAGGCGACCATGTTTCCGGTCCGGCTCCAGCTGGGGCGCGTGTAACTGGACAGATTTCTCGTCTGCGGCCAGCAAAACATTGGAGCACCACTGAACGAACAAAACTCTGGTACCTCGGGCCAACCAAACTTGAGCACGGTGCTGTATGTCCTTGTGTCCATGAGGGTAAATTGGTTGTTCTGTCCCGTTGTTGTAATGAGGAGCAGCTGCGGATCCAGAGGGTTGAGCATGAGGAAGCTCACATTGTCGCTGAACTTGGTCGAGCACGTCTGGATCCTCCTCTCAATGTCGGTCATGAACAGCTGTGCACAACACAATTTTATCAGAACCATCGATTGACTTGATTGACAAAAAGGCACCTTTTTGTCGGCGCCGCCAGTGACCAGGACGTTGTTCGCTGAGCACTGCATCGCTTGTACGGCTGCACTGTGCGGCACATTGATCGATTCCACAGTCGTCTCCCACGGTTCGCCGGAAGTGTACGACATACTGGGCTTTGCCTTCCACAGGAACTTTACGGGGATGTCAAAAAACAACAACTCGCACACGAGATGAGAAAATTACTGGACCATACCACTCGATGGTCGCACCCACCGGAAAAACAGCTCAGCGCGTCGGGTGTCTGAGACTGGAAGGCGGTGGAACATAGTGACGAGATACCCGCGGCATTGTGCGGCTTCCTCTGCATAGGAAAGTCCTTGATCTTGAAGTCGTCCTTTGAAAAACAAAATTAAAGAAAACTTTAACGAGGGTTGGAACGCACAAGCTTGGACTCGGACGTGAAGCATGCAAAGCCGAGCTGCACCTTGCACTTGGCAATGTCGTCCTTGCTGTCGAGCCCCCAGTCGTACGCCATGGCAAACCCTGAACCGCCGCCAACCCAGCAGACGTCCTCGATCCATTTGGCCTCGAGGTTGGGCACGTGCTGAGCGACGACGGCGCGCTTCTTGTTGGACCAAAACTGGAGTTGACCGTCCAGAGAGCTCGAGAGGATCAGGTTGGACAAGGGCTCGTCAAAGGACGGGTGCACGAGGACCGTGCGCGGTTTCCGCTTAAACACCTTGGTTTTGATGTCCATGCGTATCCGCAAGACTTGGCTCGAAGAAGACTTGCCAAAAACGTCCACAATCGACACGATACTTGCCAATGGCGCGGTCACCACCGGTGAAAACAGCCCTGCGTTGTTTCTTTCTTTTAATTTGGATTGAGATGACTAAACCTACGAAGGGGCCAGCGGGCATTGGGGTTTTGGTGCTGTTGTGCTGACGGTGGAGGGGACGACATTGCTTGCACAGGCGGCGCAGGCTGCTGCTGGTGGCGCTGCTGGTAGATTGGCGTGATCACGTCCTCCACCTCACTATCCTCCGCGGGGGCCCAAAGAGCCCCGTTGGAGCGCTTGTGCGACTGTTCGGGTGAGGATGGCGCCGACGAGGCCGTCGTGGAGGTGTTTGGCGTTCCCGGAGCAGAAGACGATGCGGGTGCTGTTGCCGCTGTCGTGGGCTGGCCAAGCTTGACCGCCAGCATCTCGATTTCAGTGCACAACTCACCCATTCGCTTCGACGAGGCCTCGAGCTGCTGCTGCTGCCGCCAGAACTCGCGCTCGGCCTCGCGAAACTTGTGGACGGTGTCGAGCAGCTTTGTCACGAGCGAGTTCTCCACTCCCGCCGCGGCCGGCCCGGGTGAGGACACGGCGGGCGACCTGGTAGGGTCACTGCTGTCCACACGGGGTCGCTTGTGCAGTTGTTCTGGCTGCTGCTGCTGCTGCTGCTGCTGCTGCTGAGGAGGAGGAGGAGGCTGATGAGCCAGCGAGCCGTCCAGACTGTCCACGCGTTGCTTCTTGCGGCTGCTGTCCTCGGCGAACGCGACCACGGACGACGACGAGGACGACGACAAAGAGGAGGAGGAGGAGGACGAGGACAACGAAATCAACGGGGGAGAGGAAGGTGTTTTGCCAGCTGGCATGACTGAGCGCAGTGGCGGCACAAACGGCGGCGGCGGTAGCTGCTGGTGTTGCTGCCGGTGGTGCTGCCGGTGGTGCTGCACGGGCGCTGACGAGGCGACCACACTGCGCGCCAACAAGGAGGCGGGAAAGGCGCTCATGCGGCGAGGAATCCACACCTGGCAAGAAAATAAGTGATGTCGTCCCCCAGTTTGCAATGAGTGAAGAAGCCGAACGCACCGCCAAAAAGTTCGTTCGTGAGCCCACGCCCCCTCTTTTTTAAAACGCAACTGAGCACACAGGCCGCGCACGGACGACGGCCCGACCAGCACCAGCACATCGAGCACGGGCTCAAATGCACCCATTTCGTCGCTGTTTGGGAGTGGGAGCGGCGTCGGCGGTGGTGGCAAGACGTTTGCAGACATGCTGAGCAAGAAGGAGGAGACCTCCACGCTGGGGGCTGCAGTACGTTCTCTGCTTTCTCTCCCTTGCTGACTTGTCCTCTCGTGCAGTTTGGGGCAAAGAGTGCCGTGTTCGGTTCTGCCTTTGCAAACCCGACGTTCGCGAACCTGTCCACGGCTGCCGCGTCGTCCGCAACGGCTGCTGGCGGGTTGGGATCCCCGATGGTGACGACGTCGGTGTCGGCTGCTAGTCCTGCGGCTGCTAGTCCTGCAACTGCTGTTGCCGCAACAGTCCCGGCGACCACGTTTGGATCGGGATCGTCGCTGCCTTCGTTCGGGTCGCTTGGGACGACCGGAGGGCTCTTGTTTGGGAAACCAGTTGCCACCCCTGCTGCTGCTACCGACGATGCCGCTGCTGCTGTCACGGGCGGCGCTGCTGTTTCCACCGACGCTGCTGCCGCAGAGACTGCTGAGACGGATATCATGTTTGGACGCAGTGCGGGCAAGACAACGTCACTGGTCGAGCAGGTGCCCGTTGTCACTGGCGAGGAGAACGAGACGACGATTACACAGGTGCGACTACGTCTTTATGTATTTTTTTAATAATTTTTCCCCCCCTTTTTTGCACAGCTCAAAGCAAAGCTCTTCCAGCTCGACGAGAAAAACATATGGCGCGAGCGCGGTGTGGGAACACTAAAGCTAAACGTTGACGGCGAGACCGGCGCTGCTCGCCTAGTGATGCGAGCGGATGGAAGCTTGCGTCTTGTGTTGAACGTGCGCCTTTTTAATGGTATTTCGTGCGAAATCGTGGGCGAACGGACCCTCCGAGTTATCACGTTTGATACGAGCAAGGCAGCCACTACGTACCTTATCAAGGTGACTAGCATTTCACGAAAACAAAAAAAGTCTTTTCTAATGAAAATACAGGTACGCAACGTCGATGACCTCCTTAAGCTCAAGGAGGAGATCTCGGACCGGTTCGAGCTGCTCCCCCCTATGGGCGTGGTTGTTGCCCCCCGGCCCCCCAAGGGACAACAGACAGAAACCAGTGCGACTGCAGCAGCCGAAGATAAGAAAAACGATGACAACAGCGGCGACGAAGCGGCCGACGACGACGAAGACGACGAAGATAAGGCATAGGGTAGAATCAAATCCATTCCATGTCACCTGCTGTTATTTTTCTTATTTTTACAAATTTGCAAATTGGAGGTTGAAGCTGGTCCAGGTTTGGGCGAGAGACCTTGAGGCTGTGCGGGCTCTCGATAGTGCCGCGTGCACCCCCTTGAGCTCGTCGCGCGACCAATTCCACCAGACCGAGGCTGTTTGTGGATCGTTCAGGAGGAGAAGGAAGCCGCTCGTGAGCCTGTCGTTGCCCTGGAGGTTCTGGGAAACAAGGTCGAGCACAAAGGCGCTGACCCAGGGAAAGGCACTTGCGAGTGCCTTGTACGTGTCCTTGCACACGTTTGTTTGCGTCTGCGATTCGCCGCTGCACAGGAGGGTAACAAAGGCGGCAGCCAGAGAGCACACATGCGCTCCAAAGCGCGATTCCCGCTGGGCATCTTTCTGGACCTCCAGCGCGAGACACAGCCGAGCGTAACAGACGCACACGTCGACGGGCACCGCGAGATCGACGAGGCCGTCCATCAGGTCCACGAGCCATTCGGTCGTCACCTGCGCCTCCTGGCCCTTGAGCTGCTCGGCGACCGCGGCCACGGCAACGTCAATCACCTGCAGTCGTGAGGACCAGAAAGCCGCGTCGTCGATCTTGACCGGAGTGTTCTCGTCTGTCTTCTTTCGCTTCTTGGTTCCATCGGCGACCTTGAAAATACCAAAAAGGTTGATAATACTTTCTAAAATTTTTTTCCCTGCTACCTTTGTGCTCGCTTCGCGAATTGCACAGGCAGTCTCGATCGGTAATAGGGTCCACAGGGGCACGAGGGATTTGGACTCGGCCGGAGGCACGATGACCGCGTCTCTGGCTGCCTCGGTCGTCTGCATCGCGCGCAGCTCGGCCATCTGGTAACCGGTGGCGACAGAGAGGTAGAAGGCTGCACCGCTCGCGCTGTCAAAGTCGATGTACCGGTCGTTCTGCTGCACGTGCAGGCGGATGACGTTGAGGAGGTACGCGCTCGTGATCGCATTTGTGGGGAACTGGAGGGCCGACGAGATGGACTGGGCGAGCTTGAGCGACATCGAGGGCATGTAGTAGAGCAGCTCGGTGGTGGCGCGCTGGACCCGCTCGGGGAGGACGCAAAACGGACCACGGATGCGCTGCTGCTGCTGCTGCTGCTGTCCGACCACGGCGAAAAAGAAGGGGGCGAGGCTGTTTTGCAGGTGCGTCGAGACCTCGGTCTCGTTCTCCCGTGACAATTCTTTCTTTACGGCAAGGGTCAAGACTCGCAAGACCATCTGAAAGACAAAGCGCATCAACGTCAGAGCATACACAGTTTTGTCGTGCATACGAGAGATGTGTCGGGGTCATTTGAACCGAGCTCCCAAATCGTCTTGGGCAGCGCAAAGTAGAAATCACGCCGGACCTGCGTTGCGGCCGCATCGTCGTGCCATTCCTGCTCCGCGTCGAATGGGCCTTGTGGACCCTAGTGAAATAGAAAATAATTTTAAATTAAAAAAAATAGTACTGATTTCTTTTTTTTTTTTTTTTTCCCCATGCCATGAAAAACTGGGCGAGGAGGCGAATGCCCTGGCGTTTGGTCTGGGAGAGGCTGTGGCTTTCATTGACGGCCTGCTGAAGGGCCTGCAAGATGCTGAGGGTTCGAGCATGCCACGGCACCCATCGCAGCAGCCGCCAGCATACAGACCACACACTCCCAGCAGCCGCGTTCCCGTCGAGCGCCTTGCCCTCGAGCCTGGAGATGACAAACGACGTGAGCTGGATCCAGGGCGAGTTCTTTGTCTCGGCGGGGATGGGCGAGTCGCCGTGCGGATCGATGTAGAGCTGGAGCGACATTGTCTCTGCAAACTCTGCCGACATCTTGCCGAGGATGTCGCTGACCTCGGCAGAGCGCTTGGCGCCGCCCGCGCCCACCGAGTCGAAAGGAAAGTAGAGGATGAAATGCTTTAGGTAGTCCTTTGTGTAATTCTGGGCGATTCGGATCAGATCCGCGTCCTTGAGCTGAAACGCCAGCTGGACCAGCCGGCGCCAAAGACGGTTCATCACGCGGATCACCTGCTGCAGTGTTTGCAGCGCCGAGTGACCGTCCTTGCCGGGCTGTGTGCTGGGCGCCGACAGCGACGGAACGTACTCGAGCCAGCAGTCGAGGAGGATCGGCATGATCTTGTTTAGGAAATCCTACAGGGGGAGGGGGGGAAGAACGGTGAATACGAATCCCAAGATTCTGTATCTTTCTTACAAAGAGCTCGTCGGGCGTGCGCAGGGACGCCTTGGTGTTGCCGGTGTTGAGGGTGGTGATTGGATCAATCAGGTAGATCGAGGCAACGCTCAAGCTGCTGAACTCGTGAAAGTTGGCGACAGGGACAGTGGGCTCGTCAAACATGTCCTTGTCGGCCGACAAGAGGTTTTCCCTATTTTTGAGTAATGTAGTGACGGACACAAGAGTTAAATTTCATTACGATGTGAGGACCGATTCTGCCCCTTGCCCTTGGTCAGCTTCGAGGAAGGCGCACAGGCTGCCGAGAACGGCCGCACGCCCCTTGGCCGACGACATCTTCTTACTTGGTCCGCCTGCGAGCGACATCACGGCGCCCTCGTCGTTTGCGCCCGTGAGCAGGTAGAGGAAGAGCGTCAAGAGCTGCTCGGTTTCGCGGGCGAGCACGCGTGGGAATGCTGCTACGGCAATGTTGAGCACCTCGACGGCGTCCAGCCTGATGTCGTCGGCAACGTGTGTTAGCGCAGACTTGACATAGACGGTAAACATGGGCATGAACGGGACGATGTTGTCCTCCTGTATGGCGGGCAGTACCGCTTGCTGCAGCAGCATGCGCATGGCGTGGCGCACGTCCTTGTCGCCGTCGGTCAGCAGCGGCAACACGACCGCAAGCACGTCGCCGAGCTGGCGCGCGACGACCACCGCTGGCTGTCGCCGCAGCAGCTCGCGCAGCCCGTTGACGGCATCGCGGCGCGAGTTGACGTTGTAGTGCTTGACCTGGCCCAGCAGCTCCTTGAGCGTCAGATGACGGCTGCTCGTGGCCTCGTCGCCCTTGTCGGTCTCGAGCGGCTGGTCGGGCAAGACAATCGCTGTTTTTCCATGTTCGACATTACTACTACCACAATCGGCCCACACCAACCTTTCGATTTGAACGATGTCCGTGTCGCGTTGGTCGCCAACGGCTTGGCCTTGCCCACCTTGAGGCGCTTCTTCTTAAAGTCCTTTGTCGAGCCCATTGAGCCCGTGAAAAAAAAAAAATAGACGACCACGTGGCGGAGTATTTTTTAAAATGGAGTCCAAAGTCCCCCCTGTGCTGGAGTGTGCACTCTGCCAATCGGCGTCTGTGCCAACTGGCGAGCAGGCTGGCGAGGCGCTCGCGGGCGACCGCTTCTACCGATTCGAGTGCGCGTCGTGTGTGCCTCCCGTGGGTCGTTACCGTCGCTACCTGGTCTCGTGGCAGGACTTGATCCGTCTCGCGCTGTTCAACCTGCACTGGGACACGGACGGCGGCGGCAACTGCGTGCCAACGACCTACTTCCGCATGCGTGACGACATCTGCGCCTGGATCGACCGGCACTGGGACGTGGTCACGCCGGGCAAGACACGCACAATCACGTGGAACAACACGGTGGCGTCGTACCTGTCGCAAAAGGGCGAGTACTTTGAGTCGGGCATGGCCGTCAAGGGCGAATCGGGATGGTGGCGGCTGCGCGGGATGGTCCCGCCCGAGCGGCCCGAGGGTGCCGTGCTGTGCGACGAGGAGGGATCGGCCTTTGTTGCTGGCCGCAAGCGCGGTGCCTCTGCCGCCGCCTCGAGCGAGGCCAGTCCGGGCCGGCAACGGAGGCAACAGAAGCGATCCGGACAAAGGCGAGCGATGGACGGGGAGGAGGACGAGGCAGAGGGGGCAGAGATGGAGGACGAAGAGGTAAATGACGGTAGAGGACAGCGCCGGCGACAGCGGCGGCCAAAGCGCGTGCAAGAAGCAGAGGAGGAGGAGGCGGAGGCAGAAGAACATGACGGGGAGGAAGACGACAAACCCAAGAAACGGAGACGGCGGTCGGCAAACAAACGCAGCGGCACAGAGCACGGCGAGGAGGACAACGAGAGCAACAACGACGAGACCGACGAGCAGCAGCCGGCATCGCCGGCTAGATCCAGAAAAAAGGCCTCCAAACCAGGCGCGAGTACCCAGCCCGTGTGCGTCGCGTGCGGAAAGGCACCCTCGGAGATCAGCCGCGCGCTCCCCGGCGACGTGGTGAGCGCCCTCGCCGGGGAGCAGGTCGTGGTTTGTGCCAAGTGTGACAACCTTTTGCGGAAAGGTAGTCGTTCCTAGTTTTTTTCAATGTGAATTAAAATAAGGATTGCCAGGTCACTATTGCACGATCTGTGTGCACACCTACCTTCCACGAACTTCGCAGGCCATGGTCATGTGCATTGAGTGCGAGCACTGGATCCACACAAAGTGCGCAGTCGTCACCAAGGGCATCCTCAAGGACATCAAGTCTGGCGACGCGACGTTCACCTGCCAAGCGTGCCTCGACGCCAAGTCCAAACGATTGGCCTCAAACAAGCGCCCTTTGGCAAACGATAGCTTTGATGAGCAGGACGAAGACGAGCAAGTCAAGGAAGCCATCAGGCTGTCCATGGAGACAAAAGCCAAGCTTGCTGCCGAGGCGCCGATACGACCCATGACCGAATCAGAGGAGGCAGAGGCCATTGTCAAGTACGTTTTTCTTGTCTCGATGTTTGTTTTAACATTCTCCGATTCAGACTGGAGGCACTTGCGACCGTCTCCTTCAAGATCGCGAGGCTGCTTCGCAAACTGAAGCTTCGCAAGGTAATAATAAAAACGAAAAGCACAATTCTTTTACTAAAAACCAACAGATCAAGCGAAAGCTCATGTTGTTGCCGCTGCTAGATGTGGATGCTTATGTGCGAAACGTGATCAATTCTGAGGCCGAGCTCACGATTGGTGCAGCAGCGTTGGATTCGTCGTTCCCGTTGGAACCATCAAAGATAAGAAACAGGCCTGCCCGACCGAAGGGCTCCTCTCGCAGCCACAAGGAAAAGATGCACAGTGTCGACCTTCGAGACGAGCTCGATCGGTACAGTGTCAATTCCAAGGCGGCGTTATTTGTTCCCCCTTCGGCCTTGTCTTTGGCCGCCGAACAGAGACCGCCTCCGCGACTGCTGTCGTTTGCCAGTCGTCTCCTTGGCGAGCAGCAGTATGCGTCCGCTCTCGTGTCACAGGTACATTTTCACATTTTAAAAAAAGAAAGGGAATTTACGCGTTTACAAAATTTTTTTTTTCAGGACGAGAATGAAATTATTTCGCCGTACACGTTTCGTCGCCTCAAGGCCTTTGTTCGCCGCGACTTCTGCGTTGGGGTGCCCATGGCGCTGCTGCCGTCCAAGTTGGCGATTCTGCGTTCGATAAACCCAGCGGCCGAGCTCTATCCGATCGACTACTCTTTCTTGCGCCCTCAACACCTCGGCCAGGTTAATGCGCTTTTGGAGGAATTCTTCTGGTCCGGCATCAACAGTAGGCATTATTTTTCTATGTGCGATCCTCATTTTAAATACCTTTCTTTTTCTGCAGTGAGTGATGCACTCGACTATCCAGATTTTTCCGTCGTCGTCTCCTACAAGCGACTGGTCATTGGCTGTGCCTTTATGACGCCCGCGGCGTACATATCGTACGTCGTCGTCCACCCTGACTGGCGCAACGGCGGCATCGCCACCTTTATGCTGTACCATCTTCTGCAGGTACTTGCTTTTTATAATACGATTTTCTTTGATTTATTTCGTTTGCCTCTTGGCCAGACATGCCAAGGGAAGGACGTGACCCTCCACGTCTCGGCAAATAATCCAGCCATGTTCCTGTACCAAAAGTTTGGCTTCAAGCCCGAGGAGTTTATCGTCAACTTTTACGACAAGTACTACGATGACAAGTCGCTCGAGTCCAAGAACGCCTTTTTCATCCGTCTTCGCAGGCGATGAGCCGAAAATATTTGTTATTCAAAGGAGCAGAATGAAAAGAAAACAAAATAAAACTACAAGATTTGAAGATCTAAAAAAAAAAAAAAAAAAAAAATCGTAAAAAAAAAAATATTACTGTGCCATCGCAAGCGAACGCTGTGCCTGCTCGCGTTGGCGGCGACGTCTCATCATTTGCACGTTTTCAATGAGGAATTTAG